>ERZ778513.1851-NODE-1851-length-11464-cov-5.223332_pt1 | contig 11464 bp, 20 predicted proteins | sample MGYA00510345_ERZ778513 | MGnify/ENA primary metagenome ERZ778513 (study PRJEB29527, sample SAMN07138966) | mouse gut metagenome | material: feces | host: mouse | place: China:Nanjing | collected 2016-01-25 ... | reverse complement strand
TCGTGGGATGACATCATGCCGATCAACCACCAATTCACACTGGAACCGGGCCAGAGCCAACTGGTATTCATCACGGCACCAGCATCCAGGCCGAAACCCCTCATCGGCAAGGACGGACAAGTAGCACTGGCCCTCGGCGCTCCGCTGACGGTCACTGGCAATCTCAGGCTTCACAAATCGGACGGCACCAGCGAACTGGTGCCCACCGACACCGCCGACGACATCGCGGTAACGCACTACACACAGCTCAAGGGGTACGAGCAGGACGTGGACCATTGCTCTCGCGTCGCCAACCAACAGGAATGACCTCACCATGGCACGGAACACCCTCTCATTTCGTTGAGTGCAGCATTGGCAGAGGCATGCCCGTGCTCCTGTCGATCAATGTCAACCCGTCCCGCTTCCCATGGCCTGTCTTGCGTTTTGCGAACAGTTGCTCCAGAAGACAGGAAGCGCTGGGCATGAGCGATAACGTTTCAATCTCGGTAGCGTCATAACATTCCACGCCATTCTCATACAAGGCAAACAAATCGTTCGACACAATCAATGGCTTGCCACTCTGATTGATCACCCGATAATGCGCCTCATATCCGACTATTCCGTACCTGTCGGAAATAGTATGCAAAGCAATCACGGATACCGACAAAGTGTCATCGTGCACATGTACGGGGGCCCATTGACGCGAAGGCCGTTCCGCTGCGATCTTGAGCCATGCACCAAGAAACAACACAGCTGCAAATCCCCACCACGGGTTGCCCCATATGAATAAGATTATGGCAGCAATCCATCCGATTACGAACAGGGTTCCTTCATTTTTACTCATCATTTGAATTCCTCCCGCGATGAATGATGGAATCCGCGACCGCCAACCCCATGAACACGATGGCCAACAGCATGTGCCACCAATACCTGCCCAGCCGGCCCCGTCCACGCATGTCATCAGCCACGGTCGCATCCACCAACGCGTTCACCGAGCACACGACGAACCAGATCGCCGCCGCGACGATGCTCACGACCATGACCCGCCCTCCTTCCTTTCCGTGCCCAGCGAATTACGCTGGATGACCAGCGCCGATCCATCACGTGCGTCGAACACCTGTGAGAACCGGGTCTCGGCGCCTTTGAGCAGGACACGCGACACGTGCATGCCCCGCTCCTCCAGGCTGACACCGCGCTGGAACACGCGGATGAAATCATTGCGATACTCGTGCTGGCCCGGCAGCCAGTTGGCGACGCTGTACGCCACCTCGATCCGCTCGTCCACACGCCGCCATTGCACATCCCACAGTTCCCAATCATCCATATCCACATACAGGTCGTCATGGCGCCATGGGACCTCCCGGCGGCAACGCCTGCCAATCCGTGACCTGACCGCGTCGATGATGAGGTACACCACGAAACCCACGACCGCCAACACGAAGGCCGCCACGGCCAGGATGTAGACGTCACACAGCAGTTTCGTCACCCAGTCCTGCGCCAGCATGTCATACACCCAGTCCGGCATGTCGGGTTCCTTCCGTTCCCATGGTGGTGTGGTAGTCGGCGGCGAGCCATGCGCAGATCAGCTGGTTGGCGCTGGATCCGTGGCGAATGGCCGTGCGGCGCAGTGTCTCGTACAGGCCGCGCGGCAGCAGGCAGTGCAGCCTGCGCGCGCCGGCGACGCTGCGCTGCATCACCGGCTGTTGTGTTTCTCCGGTGTCCAGGTGCCGGCGCACGGACGCGTATACCAGGGCGTTGATGGACGATCCGGTCTCGAACGCGCGTGCACGCAGCGCGGCGCGTGTGCGTTCGGGCACGCGCAACGTCACATCGACGCGTTCCTCACGTTCGCGTAGCAGGTCGATGCGGTGCTCGGCCCACACCGGTGTGGTGATTTCCATGGTCTCTCCTCTCGGATGGTCAGTGGGTGCGTGTGTGGAACAGGGCGTGCAGTTCACCGGCCAGCGCCGCGGCGCCGGCATCGGCCGGCGGGGTGCGTCCGCATTCGATCATGTGGTCGAATGCCATATCGTCGCTGATCGATGCGACCGTACGCGCCTGGCGTCGCTTGTCGAGCCATGCGTGCGCGCGGGCCATGGCCTCGGGGCCGGCGCCGGCGACCAGTACCGATGACGGGATGGCCAACAAATGGGACATGCCGCATGCCTCGCGCAGGCAGTCCTCACGGTCGCGTGTGACCACGACCGCCAGCGTCGCCCCGCGCAGTGCCGTGCACGCGCCGGCACCCGCGGGAACGTCGATCAGGGTCCATTCGTCACCATCGCCGCCCGGGCTTGTCACGTGCGGGGATACGGTGAACGGCGGCGTATGCCCCTGTTCGACGGCACGCGCATGCCATGACATCATCGGCGCGGCCGGATCCGTGTCCGTCACGCGCACGCTGCGGCCCGCACGTGCCAGTGCGTGCGCGACGGCGAGAGTGGCGGTGGTGGTGCCCATGCCATGGGAGGCGGCCGTGAACGCAATTGTCTGGCTCAACCCGGCCAGGGGTGCGGTCTTGTGGCCGCGTTCGGACCGTCTCGCCTGCGCGTGCATGCGCCGTGCCTGTTCGATCGCTTCGGGATACGCGTCCAACCAGGCGACGAACATGGACCGGGACCGTTCGCCGCCGTCGAGACGCACGCCCGCCGCCTCGGCCAGACGCGCCAGCTGCCTGCGTGCTTTGACACGCAGGCCGCCGAACACGCCGTGCTGGTCATCGTTGCCGATGGCGTCGGCCAGGCACGACGAGCGGATCGGGCACATCTCGCAGATCACCTGGGCGGCGGCCGTCAATGTACGCTGGCGGCCCGCGTCGTTGATCGTCTCGGGCCCCCACATGATGTCCTGCACCCCGTACGGCAGTCCCGCGCACAACCCCCGTTTCATCGCTCCTCCCCGGGTCCGGCAGCATCCATGCAGGGACGGAGCCCGCGGCACGGGTTGGGCCGCACACATTCACGCCGGCTCTGTTCGCACAGGCGGTGCAGTACACGGGACGTGTAGGCCTCCACGGCGAGGATCATGCGCCGTCCCAACAGTCCGGCGCTCGGATACCCGGCCGTCACGTCTGCCAGCTGCGCGTCGATCGACTCGTACGCACCACGCGCCATGAGGCGCAGCACCCCGGTTTCGCCGGTGTCGGCATCCTGGCGATCCAACCGTTCGAGGATGCGCTGCCCGTAGCGCAGGTCGGCCGACAGCCGCGGACGGGTCAACCGCAGCCAAACCCTCACGATGAACGTGTTCATGCCGCACCCCCTTTGCGGGCGGCGGTGAACATGCTGCCGCCATTGCGCGCCCTCGCTTCGGCCAGCTCCTGTTGCACCCGTGCCTTGTCGCGGGCAGCTTGCTCGGCCTGCACACGCTGCGCCTGCGCGTCCTCACGCAGCAAACCACGCAACACCATGCGCAGTTCCGCCTGCGACAGGCCCCGACCGGCCAGTTCCGCCAGATGGGCGTCATGCGCATGCCGGGCCGAGAACACCGGGTATTGCTCCCGGAACTCGGCCGCCTCACCGACAGCGCGCACATGCTCGCAATCCTCCCGGTGCCCGGCCTCGCACGACACGGCGGCCTGCGACGGTTGTGTGGCTGACCGGTTTTGCGCCAAGGTCATGTCGTCCATGAGCTCGTCCCAGCTGTCGGCCAGGCGACGGCCCGAGCGCAGACGGCGACGCCACCAGTCACCGCCCGGACCCATCGCCCAGTCGACCGCCGAGCACACCCGGGCCACCGGATCGGCCACCCCATCAGCACGCAGACGCTCCAACAGACGGGCCACCGAACGCAGGTCACGCTTCGTGGCATCGGGGCATGTCAACCCAGCCGTGCGCCGTGCCCCGGCCAGATGCGCACACACCCGGCGCGCGTTCCCACCGGCCTCAACAACCGGATCCATGACGGACGCCACGTCAGCGTCCTCCTCGCTTCGATCATCCTCCTGTTCGGGGCTCTCCCCGCTTGCGGGGGGATACCCCGTAGGGGTAGGGGGTAATTGTTGGTTATTAGTTGGTTGGGTGACATTGTGACACCCCTGACCGGTCACAATGTCACCCCTGCCCGGGGCGTCCGATCCAGGGGTGACATTCTGACACCCCTCACGAATCGGCGTGTTTCCAACGGTTTGATCAGGGGTGACATTCTGACACCCCTGCCCTGCAGCGGTCTCCAGCTCGTCGCGGACACGCTCGGCGGACACATCCTCCACATGCTCGAACCGCTCCACGAGCACGTCGTAGACGACCGTCCTGTAGCCTTTGCGTTTCCACTCGCCCGTCTCGGGATCCATCTGGTTCCACTGCTGGTTCGGGTTCTCCCGCACATACCCCAGGTCGATCAGCTGCCCCAATGCGCGGATCACCGTGCGCCGTGACAGGAACGTCGCCGCGGCGATTGTGTCCCGTGATGGCCACGCGCACCTGCCGTCCTCGTAGTAGGCGCGGAACGCCAGATACGTCAGCACCGCGCCCATCGCGGGCGTGACCCGTCCGTCACGCAGACGATACACTCGTTCAGCAGTACCCGCCGTCATTACGACCACCTCCCCGCATATCTGGACGCATCCGCCACCGTACGCCGCAAACGCGCACGCTCCACGGCGACCATCGGCAACGGCATGCCCACCATCATGGACACATAGAAATCCTGGCTGCCATCCGACGGCGACGACACGATCAACCGCACCTGCCTCGCCGTATACCGGCGCGGCATCGCATGTTCACCACGCTCACGCATTCATGTCCCCTTTCCCGCCGGTACAATCGGCGATATGACGTTTGGACGAATCAAGGATCTCCTGCGCGGACGGACCGAGCGGCACATACCTGACGGGACCGTCCGGGTTGTCATCGCGCGCGACGATATGCAGGCACAGATGATCTGGGACCTGCTCACCGAACAGATCACGCATGGCTGGGACCAACGCATCGAATATCCCGGAGCCAACCCCCACGACCTGTTCGGGCCGACGCTTGTAGGGGCGTGGGCCGGCGACGACCTGGTAGGAGGAGCGTTCGTCATGCCAGACGAACAGGACGCCGAGCAATACCGGCTCACGATAGGCGACCAGGGCGCGCAGATCATCGAACGATACTGCGTAATGATCCAGGGGATCGCGACGCTCCCCCAACACAGGGGCAAAGGCATCGGAACCCATCTCAAGGACTTCTGCGAGCTGTGGGCGCGTCAGCACGACGCTCTGCTCATATTGAGCATCCCGACCACCGATCAGGCGCACGCACTCAACCGCCGCTGCGGCTACCACGTCCTTGCACCGCTGGTCACGCTGGTCATCCAGCCGGGCCACGCGGACACGGGCCTGACGCCCATCGGTCTTCCTTTCACCAGGCAGACCCCCGAAGCCAGATGGGCGTTCAAGATACTCGGACAATCCACACGGCCGGCCATCCGCGTCGGCCAGGCACTGCAATCCGATATCCCGCGCCGAGGCCACCAACAGGCCACCGTCGAGTGGCTCGACCACACCTAGACCGCAGGACGACTCAACCGGCGGTCCCCCGCCCTCCCCCAGGGGCAACGTCATCATCGTGCTCATGAGCACCTCCTATCATCGGTGGCATGGGATCGTTCGAACGAATCAAGGACCTCCTGCGCGGACGGAGCACCGTCCATCAGCCACCGGCGCACCCGGCCGGCCCCGTACTCGCGGCACATCCAACCGCCGGCATTGACATCCGGCCCGTCAAAACGCAGGTGGAGGCAGACATGGTCTGGGCGCTGTTGTCCGAACAGATCGAGCATGGCTGGGACGACTGTCTGCCACAACCCCTCGTCCACGATGACGACACGTTCGGGCCGACGCTGATAGGCGCGTGGGGATATGACGGCCTCGTAGCAGGTGCGTTCGTCATGCCAGACGAACAGACAGCCGACGCTTTCATGGCGAACGGCGTCCAACACGCCGCACAGATGACCCTGCGCGCGGTAGCCGTCACCCAGGGCATCGCGGTCGCACCGGAACACCGGCGCGAAGGACTCGGACTCGAGGTCAAGCGTTTCTGCGACGCCTGGGCGGCACAACACCACGCTTGCCTCATGCTGTCCGTCATCACGGCCCACGAGGCGTTGGGCCTGAACAAGAAAACCGGCCACCACGTCCTTCCAACGGACGTCGTCCCCGTGATACAGATCCACGACAACACCACGGGCGCCGACTGCCTGACCGATCTGGGCCCCCGCGATCAGGCAGGCGGGTACAGCCAATGGTCGATCGGCGTAATCGGCCAAACGCACGGGCTCACCGTCCACCTGGGACAATACAGGGCGGCCATGGGCCCGCCTCGCGGCCCGGACGACGTCACATGGCTGACCCATATCGAAAGCTGAATCACGCATCAGCACACCCCTTATGGATGAACGGGTTGATGACCGGTTTGCGCCCGATCGCCGCCATATCGAATTCAAGCCCGGCCCGACCTTCACGCCCGCGCACGGCGGGCGCGCCGCCACCGCACACCGGCATGAGCAGATCCGGGTTCGCCCCCGTCTTGCCCGCCGGATGGCACACGCGGGCCGCGGCCACCGCACGGTCCCTCGCTCTTGATTTCCTTGATTTCCTGGACATCATGTCCTCCTTCCCCACGGCCGCTCCAATACGGTCCGCGACTACGCTCCGGGAGATGCCACATTGACAATCCCCCGCCACCCCGATACCCTGAACAGACAGAAGGCCCGGGAACAGGCAATGCATCCCGGACGCCTCCTTCCCCAGAAGCCGCCGGGCCCGAGCAGTACATGGATCCCGGCGGCTTCGCTCATTCCCACCGGTCACCGGTCCAGATCATCGACGCCCAGCATGGACGCCACGACCAGCACACAGGCCGCGAACCCAAACACCGCCAGATCCACAAACCGGCCGACGGCCGCACGGGCACGGGCCGTGACCTCAGACACCATCAGACACCCCATCCCCGGCGGACGGCGCTTCCGCGGGCTCATCACCGGCGATCCTCTCCAGTTCCTGACGGCACTCGGCCGCACGCTCACGCTTACGCTCACGTTCGACCCGCTCACTCGACGCGATCAACTCATCAAGCAGCGCGTCCACGCGCTCCTTGGCATGCCGGTAATACGCCACATCAGCGCCATAGCCACGGGGCTCAGGAACCACGAACACCCATAGCGGTTCCGTGTTGTACTCCTCCTGAACGACCCGGTACGAATACCCCGGATACAACGGAACCTCGAAACGACTGTCATTGGACATGATCCAACCTTTCAAACAAACCAATACGAAACAAGCCACACGCCGCACACGTGGTCCGCGGCTCTTGCAGGAACCGCATACCATGCGAACCGTGGCAGGAAACGCGCCTCCCCCACGCCCGACGAGTAGCAGTCGCCGGACGCGGGGGAGGACGCAACAGTGCCGGCAAGGAATACAACCGGCACCGCCATCCCGCCACAGCGAAAACAACCGGGACTAATTCCAACAGTCCCCCGAATGCTCGCCATGAACGTGGCGGGAAAGGAATTATGATTATGGTCATTCTCAAAGCCATGACCACGGACGGCACCGTTCACACGTGGCAGATGCCCGAAACGGACGCCCGGCACTGCTTCGACGACACCAAACCACTGCCGAACCGTGTGCCCGCTTTCACGACCGAGACACCCATACAACAGGTGTATGTCAACCCGCACCAATTCCTGCAATGGGAACTCCACCACATCTGACACACCCCGGCCATCCGCGTGGTCCGCTGCATACGCCACGACCGTATAACGTGACGAACGTGGTAGGAAACGCGTCTCTTCCTGCCCGACGAGTGCAAGTCGTCGGACAGGAGAAGACGCACGGAACCGGCAAGGATACGACCGGTCCCGCGACCCCACCACAGCAAAGTAATCGGAACCAACCAAGTTCCACCGATCACTCGCCACGAACGTGGCGGGGAAGGATACAACCATGAGCATCGAACTCATCACATGGGAACCACAACGCAGGAGGCCTCTCGCTGACGACACCGACCCGGAATCGTTGCACGACGAACTCGCGGCGGGCGCACGCACCGGTGAGACAGTGGACGTCACCGGCGGCGACGGCGAGACGATCACCCTCAACCCGGCGCGCATCCAAGCCTGGAGCATCGAAACCAAGCGTGAATAAGGCGCAACCGTGATTCCGGTGGCCAGCACATGGGTGCGGGCCACCGGAATCACACCCGAATGCACCCTGCCGCACACGTGGCCCGCGGCATGCGCCAAGACCGCATACCGTGACGAACGTGGCAGGAAACGCGCCCCACCCCACACCCGACGCCTAGCACTCGTCGGATGCAGGGAGGACGCAACAGCGCCGGCAAGGATAAGACCGGCGATGCAACCCCGCCACAGCAAATAATCGGGACTTTTACCAGAGTTCCCCCGATCATTCGCCCTAACGTGGCGAGGAAGGATATAACCATGGTGATTCTCAAGGCCATGACCGCGGACGGCACGATGCACACGTGGCGGATGCCCGAAACGGACGCCCAGCACTACTTCGACGACACCAAACCACTGCCCGACCGCGTGCACGCCCTCACAACCGAAGCACCCGTACGATGGGTGTACGTCAACCCGCACCAATTCCTGCAATGGGAATTCCACATCTGACACACCCCAGCCACGCGCGTCGAACACGTGGTCCGCGACATGCACCAAGACCGCATACCGTGACAAACGTGGTAGGAAACGCGCCCCTTCCATGCCCGACGAATCACAGTCGTCGAGCATGGAAGAACGCACGGCGCCGGCAAGGATCCAACCAGCACCGCAATCCCGCCACAGCAAGAACAACGGGTCCAAACACAAGACCCCCGAAGCCTCGCCACAAACGCGGCGGGAAAGGATTGAGACATGCAATTGCACATACTGACGAAAACCGCACGCACGATTCTCGCCCAACACGGCGAGACCCGATTCTTCTGGCGATATCAGGACCAGTACGTGCCAACCGCACAATTCGAGGTGCTGTTCACGGCGACCCTCCCCACCGACGGCAGCATCGGGGATGCCGAACTCTTCATATGCCAATGTGGTGGAATCAACAATCCGTGGAATCACTCCTTCAGGCTGTTCATGCGCAACGGAACCTACCAATGCTCCGCCAGGCTCGAGAGCAGGGACTACTACGCGCTGATCAACATCCTGCGCATCGGACGCCGACGGCAGGGCACCGACCCGTGGAGTCCTGCGATCTTCCTCGGCGATGTCGACGGATCCTCCGCACATGTACGGAACAGCTGGGCAAGACACCGCATACGGACCATCAATGACCTGCCCGCAACCTACCGATCGAACATCGAGGAATCGAACAAGATCTACTACATCTGCGCACGGGAAATCAGCCCGAACGGCCCCACCGAGGCGAATCAAGAAAAGACCCGCCGTCTGATCGGCCCCATGTGGGCACGGCAATGCAAGAAGCTGAGAAAATCCACCTGCTGGACGGATCAGCCGCCCAGGGATAAGAACGGACGTCCCATTCCCCTGAAACTTCCGAAGGACACCGATGCCATGGACAACTTCCACTGAGAACCGAATCATCACCACGCATCCCCTTCCTGCGTCAGCAGCAACGCCGACGCCACAGCCAGGGCAATGTCCTCCAGCTGCCCGGTCAGGAACACGCGTTCCCCGACCGGGAACGAGAACACCAGATCAGTCCACGATTCACGCAGCACACGCACGCCAGCCGACATGATCTCGCTCTCAGGATCACAACGCTCGCCAAGCACGACCCGAACCAGCATGCGCTCGACCGGCTCATCCAGTTGGGCGCATGCCTCACCCAACGGCTTGTGCAGACCCGCATGCAACAGCGCGCGTGCGGCACGTTCCACACCTGCGTCTGCCATAGGCGTCCCATGCCTCATACGCCAATAGCGAGCATCACGCATGGGGGCATCGGAAAGCAATTCCCGTACCTCCGGACGGCACACATCATATATGCACAGCAGCCAGTCCGCCCCCAACAACAAATCCACATACTCGTTGAACCTGGCGATCAGGGCATCATCCGACAAACCGGACAGCTCGCCCACCGACACGGCACCGTGAACACCAGCCGGCATACGAAGCGCACCGGCATGATCGATATCCAACAACACGGACCGCAGCAGATCCCGTTCCACCGGAGTGAGGAAATTCCATCCCACCGCAGACTCGCACGAGACCAGCCCCACATGCCCGGACCCTGACACGCTCAGACTACGCACGTCGATCACCCTCCCGCAACGTGTATGTCACATACAGCTCAATCGGCACACGCTCGTCAATACCGGTCATCACGCCACCCCCAACCGTGTGTCCACACGCTCAGCCTCATCACCGAGACCAAGCACAAAATCCGACGAAAGACCAAACGTGTCATGAAGAAAACGCAGATCAGCGGGCTGCCAAGCCATCTTTCCATTCACTTTCTTCCAGATATTTGAGGATGATTGCCCCATCTGATTAGCAAGTGAGCGATAAGTCAAAGACTGGCTTCGCATCCATTGCGATACAGCATTTTCCATTTGAACGCTCCTACACGATACATGATTCTTTAAAAGATACTTCTTACCATAATGTATCTGTTTAAGAAACGCAACTTCCTTACAACACGCCGTTTCAAATAAAGAAACAACATGCTACACTGAAAGCATTCGTTCGGATTTGGAGGTCATCTAAAATGCGCACAATGGTTAAACCAGATCAAGACGCCGACTACATGGAACGCGTTGTATCCTGGAACATTCGAATGCTGCTGGACGCTCAGCATCTCTCACAAACATCATTAGGTGAGGCACTAGGCGTTCAACGCGCAGCTATATCAAAGAAGATTTCAGGTTCTGCAGCTTGGTCACTCGCCGATCTTGTGAAAGCCGCAAAACATCTTCATACCACTCCAGAAGCATTGATGGACGACAACTTGATGCGCGAGTTCGGCAATGCAATTAACAAGAAATTAACAAAAATCCCCACGGCGACACGCCGTGAGGATGATGGGGAGCTCCTGCGGCTGGGCTTGAACCAGCGACCGTCCGATTAACAGTCGGATGCTCTGCCAACTGAGCTACGCAGGAATACTGCACGCCGAATCACTTCAGCGCAACGAAAAGACAATATACATGCTTCATGCATACAAAGCAAATCGGCGTGTCGCAACGGGCTCCATGCACATTCGACACGCCGACTGCTCCTCTCTTCCTGTCGACCTTGACGACCTGTCCCCATTGAGTTGGATGAGGCTCCTCCACTACACTCCCTCAGGGCTGGCTGTGCCTCTCGATCGCTGTGATACCAACCGATGCTCCACAGGTCCGGTCGATGGGTCCCACTCTACCGCCTGCGCATCCACGGGCGGCCGCGGAATCGCAAACCCATACAATTCCTTCGAATATCCACACAACCCACGCATGTTCACTCATATCGCGATATGCAAAAAAGCCGCCCGGAGGCGGCTTGGTGGCTCCTGCGACTGGGCTTGAACCAGTGA
>ERZ778513.1843-NODE-1843-length-11503-cov-4.365828_pt1 | contig 11503 bp, 12 predicted proteins | sample MGYA00510345_ERZ778513 | MGnify/ENA primary metagenome ERZ778513 (study PRJEB29527, sample SAMN07138966) | mouse gut metagenome | material: feces | host: mouse | place: China:Nanjing | collected 2016-01-25 ... | reverse complement strand
GGGGAGTACAGATCGCGGGAATGATTTTTCAAACACGCTCTAGCAACGATCTCCATCTTCACATTTCTTTCTATCTGGAACGAGATGATGTTTGCAATCACATTTATCAATTCAGAGCGGTACCGTACGCTGACGGTCGGGATCATGCAGATGGTTGGGCAATATACTACAGACTGGGGAACCATGGGCGCCGGACTGGTCGTTGCGACGCTGCCTATAGTAGTTATTTACCTTTTATTCAGTAATCAGGTACAAAGCGGTATGGAACAGTTTTTACTCTCTAGATTGTTTTTACATTTACGATATGCTTAACGTTCCATGAAACAATCATATCACATCCCGCAAGGACTGCCGCCGCTATATGCCTGCAGTCATCATAGCTTTTTCTTTTAAAACTCCAAAGTCAATGAATTTTAACAGAAATCCTAACTCCAATGCCAGGCGCAAGGTAGATGGAAGGGCGGAGGCGCAATTAATCCGCATCACCTGCGGACCAGCTCCGGAGGGCCGGGCGCGCTGGACGATGCGCCTGCTGGCAAAACAGGTGAGTCTGGAGCTTAAAGAGGCTCGAAATACATTATACCCCGAAACACAGGAGCTGGCTGAATATAACGGAAATCGAACTGAATGTCATGACTAGGCAGTGCCTTGCACGCAAGCTGGATTCCCTTGAAAAAGTCCAGAAGGAATTAAGTGCATGGGAAAGTATGAGGAATGATGAGTGCGGAAAAGTCATCTGGCATTTTACAGCAGAAAATGCCCGCAATAAATTGCTCTCACTTTATCCCAAATTTGAATTTTGCCATCTGCTATGTTGGATTTTCTAGCCGTAGCCACCACTACGCCATCGAAAATCCACCTTGCAGAGTAACAAAATATTCAGAACGCTTACCATTAATTTCAATGTACCGTTTGGCACGCCCTCCTCGTTTGGATTCTAAGATACATTAACTAGAAAACCGTATATAATCAACATTTCTTATGTACCGTAAATGTTCTATTTATAAGAGCGTTCCAACCGATACATCATTTCTAATCAACATATATAAAAGCAGTGTGTTTATTCTTTCCCTAAATAAAACACACTACTTTTATATCTTGTTTCCCAATATTACAACAGACTTTTCTAATAACAGATTACAAATACTTCTCTGCTTCCGCAAAAGATAACCGGTGGTTTTTAACCAACAGCTCCTTAATTTGATTATCACCAACTCCTAAATCCCGAAAACTTTTTACCGCACATAGAATGTCATATTCCTTTACTGCTGCTACTGCATCTTCTTTAATTTTATTAATTTCTGGTTCCATAATCTCTAACAATGCCTGGCACATACTATCATCCCCTCCCAATTCGTCTACAATGCACTGGTTTGCCCTGATACTTACTTCCAGAACTGAATCCGCAAGTTCTCTGTCAAATTTCTGCTTTATAGATTCTGTCTTTTCAAGCAGTTCTTTCATATCCTGTTTTTTCATTTTTCCAGACAGCGCTTTCAGCCATACATGGCTTCTCCATTCCATTTCCCCGGCCACTATAATTTGTGTCGGAAACAGCACTGCATCCTACACATAATAAATCCCACGATACGGATTCACTGTGCGGATATTATGTCTTTTAAAATATTCAAAAAGTCCGGCTGGCCTGGCTTCCCTGATTAAAGACACCGTTATATCATCAGCTTTCCGTTCATCTGATGCCCCGCCATTTTCAATTTTTAATGTATTGCTTAGCACGTTCCTCCTCTACCGACCGCCAGGGCACATCAACTAGAAAACCGCCCAAACTCAACTTCCCCTTACTGTATCGTAGATGTTCTATGTATAAGGACATTCCCGCCAACCTTAAAAGTACTGAAAATTCTGACATTTAGGAACAACTGAACTGATAGACACAAATACACTTAAAGACACAAATTTATTTACGTTTCAAATTATACTACCTCATCCGGCTCATACCCTTCATACTCCCGAATTTCCAAACTCCGCCTTTTCAGTGGAAAAAGCTAAGCGAACGGAACAATTTTAAAGCGGCGCGAGGTGTGTCAAAGGCATAATGATCCAAGATACATTATACAATAAACTACGACAGCAGGATCATCAAAGTCACTGTCAATCCTTTACCCTTGCTTGAACATATAAGTTCACCGTTCATTTTAGCCATAAGAACCGAAGCAATATACAGCCCCAGACCGCTGCCGTCTATGTCGGAATCTTTTACGTTCTTGACACGGTAAAATTTGTTCATTATAAGATCAAGCTCGTCAGCCGGAACGCCCTCGCCGTAATCGGTGATCGACAGTTTCAGATAGTCTCCGCTCGAAGCACACTCAATGTCTATGGGAGTATCGGCATATTTATAAGAATTACCGATAATGTTTCCGATAATTTGCTCCATACGTTTTATGTCAATGTGTATCATACATTCGGGTATCGTACTCCTTCTCACAAGAGAGCGTGTATCCGCCGCCCTGATGATGTCATACAGCACAGCCGCATTTTCATCCGTGCAGTTCACGGTCATCTCGCCAAGATCGTCAAGTGCAGCAGTCAGCAGATCAGTGACGAGAAGTTCCATCTGCTGTGTCTTCTTCTGTATGCCCTCAACCTTGCCAAGAACATATTTATCCTGTACTTTCAGACTCAGCACATCGCAGATTGTGTTGATACCCGTAATAGGCGTTTTCAGGTCGTGACTCAGCTCAGCAACAAGCTCTTTTTCTTTTCGTTTGAGTTCTGTTTCTCTGGCTTTTGATGCTCTCAATTCCTCACGCATGATATCAAAGCTCTCGGTGAAAACCCCAAACAGATTGCTGCGCTCCATTTCAAGAGGACTGTCGAGATCGCCCATTGATATCCTGCCTGCAAACTCTTTCATCTTGCGGAATGGCTTTAAGATGTTCCTGCCGATATACAGATAGAACGATACTCCCGCCGTTACCATGATAAGAAACAATATTACAGCCGCACAGGTCAGTTGAGCAAAAGCCTTGTTATACCCCGAAAAAGACGGATCGGGTATCGCCGCTGTTGCAAGAAATCTGTCACCGTCCGTCACTGCAAGACACAGATCGCCGTTATTTCTTGATTTCGTGAGCGTTAAGTTTTCACCCTCGGGATAGATGCAGAAACCCTCCCTATCAAACACAAGTATATCGGTATCGGGAAACTTTTCTTCAAGAACAGCAAGGTCATTCATATTTTCTCTTACTGTTTCAGCAATATCATTTTGCAGGACGATGTTTGACATATATTTTTTCCTGCTCGTCATGACGAATATCCCGATACAGCAGGCGACGGTCATCGCAAGAAGAATAAGTGTTCTTCCGTACCTCATGACGTTTCACCCATGATATATCCTACACCCCAAACAGTTTTTATGATCTTCGGCTCATTCGGGTCGGCTTCGAGCTTTTCCCGAAGATGACGGATATGCACCGCAACCGTACCCTCACCGACGCACTCGTCTTTCCACACATTCTGCAAGAACTCGTCCTTTGTTATGACCTTTCCTCTATGCTCCAGAAAATAGAACAGCATTTTGTATTCAAGAGCTTTCAGCGTGATCTGTTCTCCGTTTTTACTTATGCAGTGCGACTGTGTATCAAAAAACAGACCGTCAATGATCTGTATTTTTCTGCTGCTTGTCGCTTTAGGCGATTCTTTCACGACAGACTGTGTTCTTTCGTATCTGTTCAGAATAGCCCTGACCTTTGCAAGGAGAATATTCATCTTGAAAGGCTTTTTGATATAATCATCTCCGCCAATATTAAGTGCCATAAGCAAATCGTCATCACTTGTACGGGCACTGATGAAAAGGATAGGCATATTGTATTCGCTCCTTATGCTCTTACACAGCTCAAAGCCAGACTTGTCCCCGAGGTTTATATCTAAAAGCAGCAGAGAAACGGTGTTCTCCGCAAGGAAGTCCACCGCATTCTCATAGCTTGTAACATAAGCCGTGTTTATATCGAACGCATTAAAATACTCAGCCGTGTTTTCGGCAATGATCTCATCATCGTCTATCATCAGGCACTTATAATCCATACTATCACTTCTTTCATCCAATACCCACCTTTTCGCCGCTCTCGCCTATGAATACGATCTTTCCGCTTTCGGGAAGTGTCACATGATTTCCATAGCCATTCATATAGCTTGCGTAAACCACGTTATCAAACTTATCATAAATATAAACTGCTGCCTTTTCGGGGATATCAAGGGTAACGGACTTTAAGTCCATCTCACCTATCTTATACCACTTTGCCCGTCCCGTTTCAAGAACTATTTCGTGAATATCTGCCGTAAGATCGTAAATGGAATCCTCACTTACCAACATCATAGCCTGATCGCCTGTGCGCAGGTATTCACAGCCGTTCTCGGTGAACACTTCAAAATCGGTCAGCTCACGTCCTGCTTCGCCAGGTATCAAAACAAAGCCCTCCGCCTTATTTTCATTGGTAAAACTCATCGTCTTCATGATCATCTCACCCGTAAACTTCGCACAGCCGTTTATACCCTCGGGTACATTCAGCTTAACGCAGGGGCTTACATTGTAAAAAACGTTGGAATACTTCATGTTTGTCATGTAGTATTTTTTGCCGTTCCTCTGCGTCCAAGCCTGCTGAACGCTGTCGCTAACATGAAACTCTCCCACTCTTTGCAGATAGTAAGATAGATCTATATACCGTCCGAAGCCGTCTGCATAGGTATTTGCATACTTGCAGATATAGATATTACCGTTCCTTTCGGTAAATGTGAGCAGTTCCTGATCGCCTGCCTGAACAAAATTATCCGAATCGGGTTCACCGTCCATAAGCACAAAGCTGTCATCAGCAGTGTACATATACCGTTTTGTTTTGGGGTTTTCTGCCGTGATCTCGGTGATCCCCATATACTTCCCGCCGGGGAACTCCACTTTGAATATGCCGTCCTCTCTCGCATAGATATCCGCCATTTTCAGATATTTTTCCGGAACTTTGTCCGCTGCTTCCATTACTTTTGGTTCATCAAAAGTGACTGTTATGCCCTTTTGGGCAAGAGCGGAGATCATGAGCGATTCGGTCAGCATCGTTGTTGCACCGCCAGAACTTGCGCCGTTCATTGTCACCGACACGCTTATCTGTTCATCGGGAGCTACCATAAGTCCTGCGTACTGATGTAACAGCGAACCGCTCTTGAACATGATCCGAACGTCCTTGCTTGTCGTCCAGTTTTGACTACAATCTACTGTATCCCAGCCGAGACCGAATGCATTCTCATATTTGTCACGGGCATTGTTCTTCTGCATTTCGTCCTTTGACGATTGTCTGAGCAAAGTCTCATCACCTTTGAAGAATGCCGTGCCGAATCCGCAAAGCTCCGGTGCTGTGGACATGATGCCGCCCGAGCCGAATGCCATACAATAGTCCGTATCATACGGTATACCGCCGACAAAGATATTTGCCGTATTCTTATTGCCGTACATTTTTGCAGCCGTTCCGGTGTTTTCAAGTTTGAGCGGCTTTGAGATATGATTCTCCACATAATCGGTAAAACTTTCACCGCTGACACGTTCCACCACGATCTCAAGCAGTGTGAAACCGTCATTGCTGTAAGTCGCAAGTGTTCCAGGGTCAGCTTTCAGACGTGAATTTTTCAGATGTCCAATGAATCTGTCATGATATGTCGTATCAATATCATCATAGAGTATCATATCATCATATACCATTCCCATAAGCCCGGAAGTGTGATTCATGAGCATTCTCACAGTGATATCTTTATATCGCTCGTCCTGCATTGTAAATTCGGGGACATAATCCGTCACGGGAGCGTCAATGTTGAGCAGTCCCTGCTCATAAAGCTGTAATGCCGCAGTCGTACAGAATATCTTGCTTACCGAGCCTATTGCCGAAACGGTATCGGCTTTTTTCTCTGTCTGTACAGGCGTCGTTTCCCTGTCTGCACCATAAGCTGCCGTAACGGGTATCGCCGCCAGTATCATGATCGCTGCTATTGCCGCTGTTATCTTCTTCATCATATTATTCCTCCCGCTTTATTCGGTCATAAGCTCTGTTACAGAGATCTTCTTTATCCTGCCTGCACCAACATACGCACAACCGAAGCAGAACAGTATCATAATTATAATTGTAACGATCATCATGGGGATATTTATGGGTGTTGTGCCGACCATAGCGTCCATTACCGCATGAAACACAGCCGCCGCACCGACAGTGCCGAGGATAATTGCCACGATCACAGCAGGCATGATACGCATTGCAAGCTGTACCATAAGCTCCTTTGTGGTGTAGCCGAGTCCGAGCATGATACCAAGTTCTTTTCTCTGACGTCTGACAGCCTGCTCCATAAGGGCTATGATAATGATAGCTGAAACGACTGCTGCGATACCCATAAGTGACCAGGATGTCAGGCTGATCGTGCTGAAAATACCGCCCATCTGCGTCTGCAGGACATGTTTGATGTCCTGCACATTTTTGATAGCAAAGCTCTCGCTGGAACCCGATATCGTCTTATCGCCGATCTGTATCGAGTATTCAATATAATCTGCACCGTGATTGGCGAGATACTCTGCAATCAGCCGATCGGCTTTAGCACTCAATCGTTCCTCGGCGGTATCGCCGATGCTTTCTGTTTTACGGGTATCAGCCACTGATCTGCCGTAGGTCTGCATAAGCAGTGTCTGAAACTCTGCCCGATCCGTTTTGTCCTCAAGGTATATCTCTATCGCAGAGGGGCGGTAAGTGGGCATGATACGTTTGAAAGCCTGTTCGGTAATATAGAGATTTGTTCCGTTGTTGGACATGCTTGGAATTAATCCACAGATGAGGTAATTCTTTTTTACCCTGTTGCATTCGAGGGTGAGATTGTCACCGACCTTCAGGCTGTGCTGGATAGCGAACAGCTTTGAAACAGCGATCTCATTGTCATGTTCGGGAAGTCTGCCTGCTGTTGCCTGAATGTTCTCGCACTGAGAAAAATCAGGATAGGATACCGGCACAAGACAACTCTCACGGTCAAAGGCATACAGAGACATCCATTCGGACAGATCAAGAGAAAACGAACCTGTCTGCACACGTTTTACACCCTGCATCTCTCTTATTCTTTCCGCAAGCTCCTCAGTGTTGGCGGAGTGCATAACGCTCACTATTTGGTCGGGCATTTCCTCTCCTGTCAGCCTTGCAGCAGCTTTCAGATCAGAGGCGAACAGGTCGGCGATCAGGATACCTGCGACAGCGGCAAGTGCCGAAACAGCTATGCAGACAGTAAGACTGATATTCTGCTTCATATGATCGAAAAAGCCTTTCAGGGCAAGGCGAAGATGCACGCTGTTTTTAGTATTCCTGAGCGGAAACCGGTTTTTGCCGAAATGATGAACAGCTATTCCTTTACGGAAAGCCTGCACAGGGGGATATTTCTTTACTGCCAAAGCTCTTGTATGTGCGATTACTCCCACAAAAATAAGGATAGTCAATGCCATCAGCAGTATCGGGAGCGGATAGATATGCAGACTGCCGTGATGTCCCGAAAATGTTTCAGTGACTCTGTGCAGTACAGGCAGCAGCGCAAATGCGCCGCCTGCGCCGATCATAACGCCTGCAAGGGCTGTCATAAGATACTCCGCGGTATAGGAAAGTGCGATCTCCTTTGATGTATAACCGAGTGCTTCCAATACGCCGACAGACTGTATCTGATCCTGTATATCGCCTGCGATACGGAAACGTATCATAATAGCGGCGGCAATGAATATAACAACCGCCATAAACAGCATGATACCAATGACACTCTCCGAGAAAACAGCACTTTTCTGTTCCAGATTTTTATACAGCAAGCTCAGAATATTATATCCGATATCTTTGCCTGTCTGTTCTTCGACTCTGTCACAAAATTTTAAATATATATCCACACAGTCATCAAGCGGATTGCAGTCGAACAGCACCATTTCATACTTGTCGATTATGGTCATCAGAGAAACATAGTCGCTGTCCGAAACGATCATCTGGAAACCCATACCGGTTGCGGGCATAAAAATTGATTCATAAAAACCTGCAACTGTAAAGGAGAACAGCTTTGTTCCGTAAATGATGTTAAAAGTGTCGCCCTCACTGAACTTTGATGCAAGGGATTCTCTGCCTGCATAGGGCAGATAGATCGGGTGTTCAAGCGCTGCCATCTCCTCATCGGTGAGGGTCGTTTCTATGGGAGAGCGCTCTATGTTCTTTTCGAGCTCTTTAGTCACGAAACTCATATACAGCGACTGTTCCTCGCCTTCATTGTCAAGGTATTTCGTTGCCGTACTAAACAGAACACGGACATGATCGATATCCGTTACCCTCTCATCTTCACGAAGCAGCCGGATGAAGCTGTCATTGTAATAATCCTCTTTGATATAAAGCGCATTTTTATGTACGGCATACTCTTCCGCCACACGGGAAAATATGCCCGTCATATCAATGCTGCCCGCAGCTGCCGCCGATGTGACAGCCATACAGAACACGATCAGCAGAGTAAGGAGTATCGTCTGTTTCTTATGCTTTTTCATATTTGCAAAAGAAAGTCTGAGTATCTTTTCCATATTACCACCCCATATCATCGAGGAATCTCTGCAAGCCCTCTTGTCTGCTCTTGATATCATTTGTGCCAAATGACGGCATTTCATGTTCGCCGCTCACAGCACCGTCACGAAGATATATCACCCTGTTTCCTCTGAGAGCGGTTTTCATGTCGTGCGTCACCATTACAATGCTTTGTCCTTTCGAGTTCAGTTCCGTGAAGATATCAAGAACGTCACGGCTCGAAGCCGAGTTCAGACTGCCTGTCGGCTCATCGGCAAAAAGTATCTTTGGATCATTGATGACCGCTCTTACGATACCGACCCTCTGACACTCACCGCCCGAAAGCTGGTTCGGGTATTTATCCCACAGCTTTTCGCCTATACCGACCTTTTTGAGAAGCTCCTCGGTCTTTTTCACAAGCTCGGGACTGTTCTTCTGTATCACAAGCGCACCTGTCATGATGTTATCGAATACGGTCATGTTTTCGAGCAAATAAATGCTCTGAAAGACAAACCCGCAGTTTTCACGTCTGAACACAGCAAGCTGATCGTTGGTATATTTCGATATATCCTTGTCACCGAAGAAAACTCTGCCGAGTGTCGGGGTATCCATTCCAGAAAGTGCATAAAGCAGAGTGGATTTGCCCGAACCCGACGCCCCCATTATAACAGTGAAGTCCTTTTCCCTGATCTCAAGATCAAGATTCTTGATGATATGCTGCTGCAAGCCGCCGTTTGAAAATGATTTGCACAATTTATCGGTATGAAGAATCGTAATCATGTTTATCCCTCCATAGTGATTGAAAAGAAGTTTGTGTTTCTATGATATTATATATCATATTTCGAAAAAGTCTTTATCTGTTTACTATTTGTTTCTTATCTGTTTATTAAATGGACAGTAAGGAACAATAAAAAAGCATTGCCCGATGCTCCCTGCCTGCCTCTCTCTCCTTTACTCTCTGCTCTTTTTGCTTGAGCCTGTCTCTGATACTCTTAGTATCCACCACTTTTTCTCCGCAGATTTTTTCATACTCTGCGCAGGCTGCTTCATAATTATGTTTCCTTTATTACATGGATTATGATACTTTTCCTTCATGCTCACGGATAAGGACAGTGATATGCGTATGTGCAATTCTATATTTTGACAGAAAGAAAGCCAGCGTAAGAAGCAGAAACATTTCTTACGCTGGCTTTTGCCTTTGCTATCCCCCATAAGTTGTATTCCAATAATGCTTTTAAATTATCTCCTTATGTGGTAACAGCTTTTGCTGCCTGTCTTTTTTCATTTATATGTTTATTTTTTCCGCAGTATCATATGGTCTATATTGCACCAGTCTCCGCCGTTTGCGACACTGTAAACACCAATCTCACACTGACCGTTTGTCACCTTGATATTGTCAATCACAACTTTATTCCACCCAAGATCACTGACCGGTAGCGTCTGATTCAGTTCCTCGCCGCCATAATTTTTTGCATACAGCTGATTTACCTTTTGTCCTGCATTTGTCATAACCCACGCCGACAGTGTATACGTTCCGTCTTCCAGTCCGGTAACCGTCTGATAGATAGAGCATCCATAATCGGAACTATTCCAGAAAGATAATTTATATCCTCCTTCATATCCGTTTACTTCTGTCTTCACTGTGGACGCATTTACACCGTCATCCAGCCACACCTGCCATCCTGAAGGTGTATTGGTCAGTCCATCCGCTTCAAATCCAGGATTAACGATCAGATTTTGCTCCGGTCTCTGGAAAATGTCGATCGATTCCAGTGCGTTTCCGTCAAAATCAAACAATGCTAAATTATCCCACGGATTGGATAACAGTCCGTTGTCATCGATATACTCTTTTCCTGCTTCTGTTCCCCAGTAAGCGCCTTCTACCGGTATCCATTCCGGTTCCCAATAAAAGAATCCAAGACCGCGATTATTCGGTACATTTAAAATAACAGATTCGAGATCACTCATGAAATCCATCTGCCCTTGTACAGATGCCGGATATCCGCCAATTTTTTCATCATCTGGACTGAAAGAACTGCCAAGTCCGTCTCCATCTGCCAATGTAAACGCATATGCCGTCTCTACAATCATAACATCCTTGTCATAGCGGGCGCTGATATCATTCAGGTTATACTGCAGATCTTCCATTGTTCCATGCCACATTGGATAATAGGTCAATCCAATAATATCAAAATCAAGATCATATCCGCATCCCGTTACGCCGTCAAACCACCAGCGGTATAAGGAATTGTTTCCTCCGTTGTCTAAATGCAGAACGATTTTTGTCTGATCGCCAACGGCATCCCGAACGCCTGTGATCGCTTGGTTCAATAACTCGGCAAGCTGATGAAACTCTGTATATGTTCCGCCAATTCTTCCTTCGTCCCATAAAATGCCGGAAGAAGTCTCATTTCCTACCTGTATCATATCAGGAATAATTCCTTGCGCCTTAAAATCATTCATTGTATCTTTCATATAATGATACAGCGTAGATTTCAGCTGCTCATAAGATAAATTTGCCCATTCCTTTGCTCCATTTGTTCCTTTTCATGATAGATATTCTCCTTTCTTTTTGATTAACCTTTGACGCCGCCGGCAGTTAACCCGTTTTGAATGTATTTTTGTAACAGCATAAAGATCAGCATAACCGGAAGCGATGCCAATACCGCTGCTGCTGCAAACAGTGTCCAATGTGCCGCAAACTGGTTCGTAATAAAAGACTGCAGTCCGATCGCCAGTGTAAAATTTTTTGGCGACTGTAAAAATACGGAGCTAATGACATACTCGCTATAGGTTCCAATAAATGAAAACAGAAATATGACAACCAGTTCCGGTACGGTAAGCGGCAGCACAATCTTGATAAAGGTTGTAAAATGACCTGCCCCGTCTACAAAAGCCGCCTCATCTAATTCTTTGGAAATCCCATCCATATAAGATTTTAACAGCCAGATATT
>ERZ778513.1839-NODE-1839-length-11507-cov-3.949005_pt1 | contig 11507 bp, 9 predicted proteins | sample MGYA00510345_ERZ778513 | MGnify/ENA primary metagenome ERZ778513 (study PRJEB29527, sample SAMN07138966) | mouse gut metagenome | material: feces | host: mouse | place: China:Nanjing | collected 2016-01-25 ... | reverse complement strand
GACCTCTGTTGTCTGCGACATCGTCGGCCATTGCGCTCATTCCGGTGACAAGCAACAACGCTGAAGCTATTATTCGGTTTATCTTATTCAATCCTATTTGTATTTTGATGTTTTACGCATCAAAATTACAACATTTGATTGAATTTCACAAACATTTGAGTGATTATCGTATCAGATATATATCATTTTACGAGTCATCCCGCCATCTATCACAATGTTTTCACCATTTAGGAAGTCATTGTCGGGCAAAGCGATGAAAATACAGGCTCGTGCAATGTCGTCGACACGCCCCACCCTGCGTGACGGATGCTGGGAGTGATCGGCCTCGCTGAGTGCGTCATAGTCGCCGGTTTCGATCCATCCGGGCGACACGGAGTTGACCGTTATGCCAAGCGGAGCGAGTGACATCATCAAAGCGTGGGTGAGCGAGTCGACGGCCCCTTTGGATGCCGAGTAGGCCTCGGTGCCGGCCTCGCTCATTGACTGTCGGGTCGAGGCCATGTTGATTATGCGTCCGTAATGAGGTTCACCACCCATGTTGCGGCGATGAATGGCAAGCTTGCGCGAAGTGATGTAGCCGGGGCGCACGTTGATCGACATGATGTCGTCCCACTCCTCAAGCGTGCTCTCCTCAAGCGGCTTGAACGCGCTCACGCCCACATTATTTACAATAACATCGATGTCGCCCCACGCCTCCAGCAGGCGATCCATGCAGCGCTCAAGAGCGGCGGCGTCACGCACATCGACGGGATGAAACTGCGCCCCCGTGGCCTGGGCCGTAGCCGCTCCCGCCTTGCTGTCGATGTCGCAGAACGCCACGCGGCATCCGGCATCGCAGAACGCCTTGACAATGGCGCGGCCTATGCCGCTTGCACCGCCCGTGACAAGCACGCGCCGCGAAGGGAATTTTACATTAAGGGTGCCCGGTCGCGCCCCGGTGGGAGTAGTGCGATGACGGTAGGTCACGCCCTTTCCCGAGCGGTATTCCTCCATTTTGCGTTCAAGATAGTTGTCAGCCATTGTTATTCCATTTTAGCGTTACGGCAGCCGATTCAAGCTGGGCGGTCACCGGCGGGCGCAGCTTGGCCACCTTTATATATCCGCCCGTCACCTTGGGGAAGTCACGCACAACGGCCGACTTTATGCGCCATGCCACATGCTCCAGCAACTGCGACGGCACAGCCATCTCGGCCTTGACAAGCTCGATGACATCGGCATAGCTCACCGTGCCGTCGAGGCGGTCGCAGGTCATGGCCTCGGTCATGTCACACTCCAGGTGCAGCGTCACCTCAAACTCATTGCCCACCTCACGCTCACGAGGCAACACCCCGTGAAAAGCGTATAACCTCAATCGGTTGATTTCAATAGTTGTTGTCATAGGACAAATTTAGACAAAAATCTTGAAGTTTTCATCTAAATTCGTTTTTGCGCACCACCTCACGTAACGCACCGACAAAAATGCACATATACAACTCGCCCCGATGAGGTCGTTCTGTACAAATGACCTCACCGGGACGAATCATGATTATGATGTTAATGTTGACCTGACTTGCTTATTTCGGCAACTTATAGAATGCCCTAACGCGCAAATTTCTACTTCTTTCAGCTCGACCTTTGTCATTGTTCGTTCCGGGATAATTATTTGCAGAATTACTTCCTCCCGATTCGGCATAACGAACTGAAGAGCCTTCGACTATCGCCTTGGTTGCGCGAGCACGGTTAGCTCCGTCCCGGTCCCCGTCCCCGTCGTCGTCTAAATTCTGTGCAGCAGATGCCGACCAATAAAAGTTTCCCCTAAAATCAGGGAATGTCAAATAGTACTCAGTTAATGCACGTTCAAGTTCTCGAATACCGGGAAGATACCAACCCCCATTCTCAATATTTTGATAATTATCATTTTTAGGAGAAGGGACCGACCCATCAGCATTCCTTTTATTTTTACCATAGCAATAATGAAACGCAGTGACCGGAGGAGCATCATTATATAACTTTACCGTACTCATTGACACGTAATCATTAATACCACGTCTTCTAAACAACACCCACTGTGTAGCTTCAAGTCCTTTATCATAGACATAATCAAGACTTCGTCTGATATAATTAACGATTTCTCCGCTATAATTATCATAAGTTGGACGTCCCAAAATAGGTGATGTTCCTGTTTGCACTCGGTCATATCTTGTTCCTTCTACACCCCAAGGCATACCCTCATAAAGCTCACCGGGCATAGTGTGCTGGTCCAATGGGTCATAGTGTTCAAGATACTCCTCATAATACTCCATGTAGGTATCGTCAATAGTTCCACCGCTCGGATGGCTGTAGGTTATCTTCTTCAATCCTCGTTGCTCGATTTCAAGAATCCTTTCTCTTTCGTCCAATATTGGGCCATTTTCACTTTCTCGCTTTCGATAAACTATTTTTACTTTTGCAATTCTATCAAGAATCTCACCCTGTGCATTAGGGGTAACATTTTCGTCAATATAAAAATAGACACGCGAACGTGATTGTTCGTAGTTAGGATCATTATTATCTTTGTCAGCTCGGATTATTACCCTGTCATTACCAGCTAAAGTATTGGTAACCAAATCAGTTGTAAAATAATCACGAGCTCCCGTACCGGCCTTAAAACCGGCCTTTTCCATAACGGAACGGGGCACCAACTCCATACGTACCCAACCACACTTATCCGGGTCAACTATCGAAACCTCTACCTCAGAATACCAATCAACTTTTTTCAATGGCTCACCGCTCTTAGATGGCTCGCGCAGGAGGAACCACACATCCATCGGGCGCACCGATGCATGAGCATCGACCTTGCGCTCGTTTACGATGGCGAGGTAGACGGGATTGTCGGTTTTAACATTTACTCGACCGTCAAACGTGTAGGTATTGTCGTCGGAATTACGCACATAGTCAAGACCATGAATGGTGATGTTGTTGACATACTTGTGATTACGTTTAACTTTAAAGTCGTCAATCGTATTCTGACCCATAAACACCTTGAACTCGGCTTCGTAGGTAAGGCCTTGATGAGTTACATAGGAGCCACGCAGCACCATTGCCGATGCGCGGTCTTTATAGGCGATAGTCGGCTTCCAACGCTGTTTCTCCTTGGCGGTAGTCACTCCTGCAGGGAAGGTCAATACTCCATCATCATTATATGCATGGGTGCCATCGGCGCGTATAGCTCCTTTATCGGGATACTGTATATTCTCGTAGGTATAGTAGGTGAACACATCCTGATCGTGGGTGTTCTTGTTAATCACTATGGGATTTTCAAGCGTCACCTTAATCTCTTTTTCAAGTTCACCCTCTCCAAGTACGGGGGTTGACTTTTGGGCAACAGTGTCGGGCATGGTGTAAGGCACGGTAGTGGGCATGTTCATAACACCATACTCCTTGATTGTCAACTGCGGAAGGCGTCCATCGGTACTCTCCTGATTGGGGTCGAGCGTAACGCGTATGTCAACACGGGCCATCAACGCCTTCATAGGGATGACAGTATTACCGGAAGCCTTACTTAAATCAACGCCCTTCAACATTCCAATCATAGGCATACCGGCCTTGGGCAGCTGCGTAATGTCGGTTCCCTCAGCGGTTCGCAATTTCGGGGCATATACCCACTTTTGAAGGTCGGCAAGACATGTGATTTTGTATGGGTTGGGATTGCGCGTTTCTCCGGGATTGATTCGTGTTCCGCTCTCAATCTCGCCGCCTGCAGTTATGACAGTACCGTCAGGATATTCGGTCGTAAAATAGTTTGCGCTTTCGTTGTCGGTACCGTTGATGTTGGCAATGGCCACGATTGTGACATCGGTCATCGTCTTATAGGCTTCATCCTTGATCACAAACATGAAATTCTTCACATTGGGAATATAGGGTTTGAAGTTATCGGCATTGGATGTAATAAATTGGCCGTTATTGTCAAAGAAAAAGAGGTGAAGAGTGTTGATTTTCTTCTCGGCCTCGTTTTTGGGATCATTGGCCCTCGACAACACTTCGGGCATCGAAAACGGCTCAATCATGTCGACACTCTGAGCAACGATGGTTACAGGGCCCGAGATTTCAGGCTCGTCCCACAATTCATTGTCATCACTGCAGCCCGTCATAGCGACAATCGACAGTGCGGCGACAATGGCATAGCAAAATTGGTTCTTTAATATAAGGTTTTTCATATATTCAGCTTAGTTAATGTCAATATCGTTATCCGACCCATCTTCCCAGTTCAAGTCATTGTCGGCTTGGAAGATGAGAGTAAATTCATTGCCCACGAAGTTTAGATTGGCGGTGTGACGCACATTTGCACCGGGCACATAGGATAGCTTAAAGTTCTCATATCGCCATTCCCTCTCCTCTCCATTCAATGTATAGTTGACAATAATCGTCTTGTTATCACCAAGAGCAAGCACATCAGTGGTGGGATTGGCAGCAGGATTGGGCAGCAACAGCAATGTGGTTCCATCGGGATTATCGATCGAATAGCCCATCAATTGCGAGCTTTCGCCCGGAATCGTCTGCGGTTCCGTCATCAAGTCAAACCGACCGCTGAACGAATCCTCACTAAGCGTCTTTACACTCCGCTTTGCATCTGCGCCTGAGAAATCGAACTCACCCGTGCGATAAAACCGGCCCTGAAAAGATAGCGACCTTATAGTCAAGTCATTGCTCGTGTGGTTGTGAAAGCGGAATCGTATACCGGTCAATATATGAGAGAATACCAGATCCACCTTGCCGTTGCGGCGAGTGTGGTCAAACTTCGCTGCAATAAGTGCATCGTTGATAAGTTTATGGTCAAGAGGCGTAGGATTGTCACCCAAGCTTCCGCCTCTAAACGGCATCTCAAACTTCAAGACGGGAACACCCATGCCCGAAGCAGGCGACATTGTAAAACGACCTTTACCGCCATTGGCACAGGCTATAAAGGTATAAGTGTAGCCATAAGATGTTTCAACATCGGCAGTGGAGTTGCTTTTTGCTTTCCATTGCTTCGGATCAGTGTAGGACATCATAGAGCCGTCGACAGTGACTACCTGATTTTTAAACACATCAGGAGTGGAATAGGAGGACTTCTGAGGCCACTTAACATTGTAGGCGGCATTCCAGTCATCGCTATTACCATCGATGGTGCGAGGCACACAATAGCCCCATACATTAAACGAGGTCACGCCTCCGTCGCCAAACTTATCGACCAGCGTAGAGCGCGACATTGCCGACCCGTCGCCACCATTCAACACAAATGAAGGGGTGCCGAATGTTATATAATCGGCGGGGTCGTAGACCGGTGTCAGGTTGTCGGAATCATCGGAGCATCCCGACATTACGGCAGCCGTCAATGCAACAACTCCGGCAACGGTGATTCGTCGTATATAATTATTCATCATCTTACTTGTTTTTTACTTATTGAGGCAAATAGTTTCCGCCCTCGGCATCTTCCCAGTCCTGAATTGTGGGAAGGCTGAACAGGATGTACTGGTCGGGGCCGATGGTGAAGGAGTAGCGGTAGGTGCGCGAGGGCTGGTAGCCGCCTGTAAGGCTGTAGGATGCCTTGTAGATGTCGGCGGTTACGGTCTTCTCCGTTCCGTTTTCGGTATAGGTTATGTCGGCCTTTGCGCCCACGGGGATGACCTGGGGCAGCATCAGCACGGTATTGTCGCCGCTTAGCAGCGACTGAGGCTCGGAGTTGAGCGTGATGTCAAGTCCGCTGACGGTGTGGGCGTTGTCGCGGCCCGACAGATTGTCCCACTTGCCGTAGATGTTGGTGGTCATGCCGTCGCTGCTCCACGAGCCCACGGTGTCGAAGCCGTAGAGCTTTATGCCCGTAATAACAAAGGTGCCGGTGACAGCCTTGTCGACCGAGGCCGAAATGTCGACGCGCGACAACAGGTGACGGAAGTCGAGGCTCACAACGGTGTTGCCCTGCAATAAGGACTCACGGGTATGGGTGGCGGCCACGAGGTCGACACCCTTGGTGGCATCGAATGAGGTGACGCTAAGGCGGTCGGACGCTGCATCGCTACCCGGCGTAAACGCGGCATTGACCGTGGCCGGGTGGATGGCGCGGAAGGTGTAGTAGCAACCGGGAAACCAGTACTGCAGCGGGGTGGATGCGCTCGCATAGGTCCAGTTGCCGTCACCGCCCTTGTTGACCGTAACGCCGGCAAACACATTGACAGGCTGAGCGCTCCATGAGCCGCCTACCTTAGTGCGGTAGGTGCCCCACACCTTAAAGTCATTGAGCGTGGCCGAGGTGGTGAGCGTCGTAGCACGCGAGCCGTCGGCAGCTGAGGCACTGAAGCGCAACTCGACTCCGGCGGCTACATCGTCGTCGCTCGATGTCGACGAACACGACTGCAGCGCGAGGGCAGCCGCGGCAACGCATGCGGCTGTATATATGTTAAGCCTTGAGCTTAGGATGTGTCGTAATTTAGATTGTTTCCACATAGCTTGGATTGGTTGGGGTGTTTTGTTTTTTGCCACATCGGCTTCATCGAGCTGTTGCCGGCTAAAGGCCGATGTCGATTGAGGGGAGATGCTTGTTATAGATTGTGAGGCGAGATAGTGAGTAAAGGTAGCCGACCGAAACGATCGGCTACCGTGAATTAAGTTGATTGTTTATAATTTGATTGCAAGTTTTGATTCAAAATCAGTCTTGAGAAGGAAGACGACCGGCATCAATATTAACTTTTTCGCCTTCTTCTACAGGATTCCAGTCTTCAACTGAACCAGAGAACACAATAGGATCAAGACCAGATGAATTACCCGACAAACCTATAGTATAGCAATAAGAGTGACTCATTTCCCATTCCGGACAAATAGAAGCAGTAAGTACCTTATCAAAAACGTTAACGGTTTCTGTCCCGACTGTACGAGTTACAAATATATGGAATGAAATCCTAACATTTGCGTCTGAATACTTGTAAGGTATAACGTATGCAAAATCAGTAGTTGCTGATGCGTTACTTGCAATAGTTGCATTTGCATCTGATAGAGCCGGCTTTACAGTAGGCTTCGCTTGATCGTTAGGATAGCGAGTTGGAGCAGTATACTCATCGGTAATTCCCTGTCCATCCGGCTTAACCCAGCAGTTGACAGTTTCCGAAGGGAACTGCGAACCGTAAAAGTTACCGTAATTGCGTACATTTATCACTTCAAGATCAGCAACTTTAACATTATAATCAGCAGGGAATTGATTTTCAAACTTAAACTGTATGCGAGCAAGAACGTGCTCGAAATTCAACGATTGTACAGGATTTCCAGTTGCACTAGCCGGACCATAAGATACTATTCTTGCATAAACGAGATCCTTTTGAACGCTCTCATCACATCTAAAATTAGTAATGTTGAGATATTTAGAATCTCTAAAGTTAGCATTTGCTCCTGAAGGAAGAGCGTCATCGTCTACAGCATAAGCTGAGAATGTATAAGTACCACCTTCAATCCAATAACGAGTATCGGTATACGTCCAACTATTACCCGATTTTGTAACGGGTACTCCATTGAACAGCTGCATGGAAACCTCAGAACCAGCCACTTTATAGCTTCCGTAAACTAAGAATTGATCAAAATTATCAACCGTAATTGCACGTGACTCCTTGTTTACCAATGTCTGGAACCCGATAGCGTTGGTCTGCTGGATGTTACCTTCCTCCAACACATCGGTATTGGAACATGAACTCAATGCCAAAATAGCAGCAGAGAATAATAAAACTTTTTTCATTGTCAGAAAAATTTTGTTAATGAATAATATTAATTAAATTGATTGAATGTAAATCGTTTATTACACCGGATGCACCGGTATTATTATATCTTCAAGCAATCCCCAGTCCTCGAGGTCGACATCAAATCCCGAGTCACTCAGATTTTCATCGTCCTCGATGCGGATGTCCTTCACAACTATCACACCGCCACGGGGCTGACGCTGCATCTGGTCGGTGATGTCAAATGTAAAGCTCTTCAGGGTGCCGTTGGTAAGCTTCACCTCAAGATTGAGCGTATAGGGGCGCGGGGTGTCGCGACGCGACGACTCGTCACGGCCGTAGTATTCGTCGGGAAATCCGGGAACACCGAATGAAGCCACCTCGGCACGTGCTCCGTAGGGGGTGAGCGTGCAGTCGTAAAGGATGGTGGCAGCTTCGTCAGATGTCACTCCGTCGCGCATGTAGACCGACTCAGCCATTCCAGCCACGGCACCACGTGCAAGCGCAACGTGCTGCTGTCCGTAGTCAAACTCATATCGGATCACATAAGTGTAGACGAGCGGTTGCAGGCGCACCGGCAGGGGCACATTTTCGTGCATCTTCAGTTCGGGCACTTCGGGCGAATAGGCGGCATAGAGCACATCGGGCGGATTGATGGTGCGCTCACCGGCATGAAGTTCGCCGAGAGTGGCGCGTGAACGCGATGTCGATGTGGCGCGTGCCGAGGGCAGCGAAGCCATGTCGTTGAGAATGATGTACTGGGTGTCGTTGTTGTAAAAGAGCAGCGAGTGGACGCTTGCGCCAAACGACACGTTGCCGCCGGCGGTGCTCATGTAGAACTCCGTGATGCCGTCGGGATGGTAGGCCACCATGGTGACACCTTCGGGGTTGCCGGGACGCAGATTGTCGTAGGTCGAGCCGTAAAGGTCGGCATCCCAGCCCGACAGCCATCCCATGCCGTAGTCACGCTCCCACTCGTTTTCGTAGGATAGCGTCACGCCTGCCTCGGGAAAGTGATTGTAGCACAAATCCTTGCGACACGATGATGTGGAGGCGGCTATAATGAGCGCCGATGCGGCGAGGAGTGTATTGTGAATGTTAAGTTTCATCTATATCAAGATAAGAGGGGGATTATTTACCGGCTTTCGAGTCGAAAGCGTTAAACCGCCACACGAGGCTGAACTTCACCTTGACGGGGCCGAAGTAGTTGGTGCGGCTTTTGTGCTGAAAAAGATAGTGGTCGTCCTGGGGCTTGTAGACCTTGTACTGGGCGTAGAGGTAGCCGAAGCCCACCTCGGCGTCAAACGACAGGCAGCTCGACACGGGGAACATGAATCCGTAGGACAGCCCGGTGAGGAAGCCCTCGCCCTTGTAGCCTGTGCGACCGCCTTCGAGGTCAAACTTTCCTCCGCCGGCCGACAGCCCCACGTAGTGGCCGTGCCATGGCTTGTAGGAGTGAAACCAGTAGCGGCCCTCGGCTGCGAAGTTCATTATCTGATAGTACTTGTGACGACCGTCGTTTTTCCACCACGCCACATCGGCCTCAGCGGCGAGCGACCAGCGGTTGTTGATTCGCCATTCAAGCTCCACGTTGGGCATGAGCAGGGCATCGTAGATGAGATTGGTCTTCAGTGCGAAGTTCTGTGTCTTGGCCTCTTCGGAGGCTGCGGGGGTGACGCTTGCGGCTTCATGCTGCGACGCGCCCGGGGCGGCTGACAGCAAGGCGGCTTCATGCTCGATCGATGCAGCTGACGCACCGACATTGGCGGCCAAAGCCAACATCACGGATAGCATTACATATAGTGGGTTCATACACGCAAATGATTGGTCAGAATGTAAATAAATGCAAAACGACGAATTTGAGAAATGCGACTTTCCTTTTTAATTGTACCTAAGGCAGATAATCTATATATCAAGATTATAGTCTTTCACGTTTAATGTTCTTTTGCAATGCAAAATTAAGCAAAAGTAATGGATAAAATACCCCCCCAGTTAATTTTTGCAAATATGAGTTAATATCTATTCACAAAATCAAACATTTGTATCATCACGTTCCGATTTAACGATATTAGGTTAACGGATTAACAATCGCACGCCCCGGAGCGCAGCTACAAGAAAGGCCCCATGCAACATATCCCATCGACAGGGAAATGCGACATGGAGCCTTGAATCTATAAAATATAATGTATTGCGATTACCGGGCGCACGGCCCGAGCCGCTATCGCTCGCCTATAATCTGCTTGGGATTGATGGCGTTGGCGGCGTCCTTGGCGGGCATCTCGGCATCCTTAACACACAGATACCACTTGCCGTCCTTCTTCACCGGGTTGAGCATCAGCGACATGGCGGGAACACCGCTCTTGCCGTCGCGGGCGCGCATGTAGGTGCGGTATTTCAGGTCGTTAAGACCGGGGAGCGAGAAGTCGTAGTAATCGATCTCCCACTCCACCACGGGAAAGCGCTCGAAGCGGGCGCGCATACGCTCGCGAAGCTCGTTGCTCATCTCAGCGACATTTCCGTTGGTGTCGGCCGAATGGAGCTGCGACAGGGCATAGTCGATGTTGCCCGCACGCAGGCTGTCCATCAACGCGTTGCCGGCCGAAAGCACCTCGGTGGTGTCGCTCGCCGACAGAGTAGCGGCAAACTCGGCCTCGGCATCCTCGTAGGTCACATAGTCACTTGACTCCTTGCTCGACTTGGAGCACGACCATAGGATAAGCGATGCGGCAATGAATACAAATATTTTTTTCATATCGACAGGATTTTATGTAACAAAGAGCACTGATTTTAACAATCAGTGCTCTTATCGTTATCAGGGATTAAACAATCGTATCAAATTAGTTGTTGATAGTCTTATTAACCTTACCGGTAACCTCAGCTGTGATAGTACCCCAGCTGTAAGTGATGGTTACAGGAACCTTGATGTTGAACTCCTTAGTTGTACCTGAGTTGTTGTACCATACAAGGTCAAGCTTGTTAAGATCAGCAACAGTTGCGATAGAAGCGGTTGATACACCGGCAGTAGTAGTAACAGTAGCACCATCCTTACCTACAAGCTTAAGGTCAAGACCGGGGAGCTTGTCCATTGTGTACCAGGTAGAACCGTCCTGAACCTGAACCTTGTTCTTCTCGAATGCAACAGTAGCAATCTTATAGTAGTTGTAGAGGTTAACACCGTTCTCAGTAGCTGCAGTGGCAACACCGGCTGCATTTACAGTGAAGAGTGCCTTGTCACGCCAGTCGCTCAAAGTGAAGAACTTAGCCAAAGGCTCAGCGTCACCGTCGGCAACAGCGTCCTCAAATTCTACGCCCTGACCATTGTTAACATCGATAGGACGGAGGAAGCGAGATTCAAATGACAGAATGCCATCGAAGGGAAGCTTGCAATCGCCATAAGTAGAAGTGATTTCTACGTTAGCGTAAGTCCAGTTAGGATAAGCCTCGTTATGACCGAAGAGGTTGAGGATTTCCTTAGCAAGTGCATTGTTGTCGGCAGCTGCAGTAGCACCGGGAGCATAAACAAGCTGACCAGCAGCAGTAAGAGTTGCGATAGTTACGGTACCAACCTTGAGGTTGTTTCCATCGGCAACCAACTGATATTCCTTGTCACCCTTTACAATCTTAGGCTGAACAGCTGAAAGCTTGTAAGAGTAAGCCAAAGGAAGATCCTTAAGAGCGGTAGCCCAGTCATAACCTGTTCCGGCAGGAGTGATCTTAACTGTATTTTCAACGAAGTATTCGTTAAGTTCCTTTTTATAGATTAATACATTGGTTGCACTTGTGTTGGGATAGGGAAAGTTTACGTTTACA
>ERZ778513.1831-NODE-1831-length-11542-cov-4.693828_pt1 | contig 11542 bp, 6 predicted proteins | sample MGYA00510345_ERZ778513 | MGnify/ENA primary metagenome ERZ778513 (study PRJEB29527, sample SAMN07138966) | mouse gut metagenome | material: feces | host: mouse | place: China:Nanjing | collected 2016-01-25 ... | reverse complement strand
GGGGCCCCGCTCGGCCAGCTCCTCATTGTAGTCGGCCACCTGCAACAGCCGCGGGAGGATGCTCTCGACGTCCTCGCCGACATACCCGGCCTCGGTGAGCACCGTAGCGTCGACGATGGTGAAAGGCACTTTCAGCAGCCGGGCGATGGTCCGGGCCATGAGGGTCTTGCCCGTACCCGTAGGACCTACGAGCACGACATTCGACTTGTCGATTTCGACCTCGTTCTCCTTGGAGGGGAACAAAAGGCGCTTATAATGGTTGTAGACCGCCACCGAAAGGTAACGCTTGGCGGCGTCCTGCCCGATGACGTACTGGTCGAGGAAATCCTTGATTTGCGCAGGCTTCAGCAGGTCCTCCCTGCGGAACGGAGCCGCCGCACCCTGGTGCCGCTCGGCGAAAAGGTTGTTGTCCTCCAGAATCTTGTAGCCGTTCTCGATGCACTTGTTGCAGATGTTGGCACCGTCGGAGCCCTGGAACATCAGCTCCACGTCGTCGCGCCGCGCGCCGCAGAACGAGCAGCAGTCGTTGGGGTTATCGCCGCCGTGGCGGCCGTTGTGTCGGTTTTGCGTCATTGTTTTTCACGTTTGGAGAGCACTTCGTCGATGAGCCCGTAGTCGCGGGCTTCGCGGGCCGAAAGCCAGTAGTCGCGGTCGGCGTCGCGCTCGATTTTCTTGACCGAGACGCCCGAATGGGCCGCAAGAATCTCGTACAGCTCGCGCTTGGTCTTCATGATTTCGCGCGCCGTGATCTCGATGTCGGAGGCCTGCCCCTGCGCCCCGCCCAGCGGCTGGTGGATCATCACCCGCGAATGGGGCAGCGCCGAACGCTTGCCGGGAGCCCCGGCCGTGAGCAGCACGGCACCCATCGAAGCGGCGAGCCCGGTGCAGATGGTCGCCACGTCGGACGCCACGAGCTGCATGGTGTCGTAGATGCCCAGCCCCGCCGAGACCGACCCGCCGGGCGAATTAATATAAATCTGAATGTCTTTCTCGGGGTCGACCGACTCCAGAAAGAGCAGCTGCGCCTGGATGATGTTGGCGGCATCGTCGTAGATGGGGGCGCCGAGGAAGATGATGCGGTCCATCATCAACCGCGAAAAGACGTCCATCGTAGCGATGTTCAGCTGGCGCTCCTCGATGATGGTAGGCGACACATAAGCCTCGCAGACGGACTGGTAGTCATGAAGTTTCAGCGAACTGATGCCGCACTTCCCGCGGGCGTATTTCTCGAATTCGGACATAATGCTTGGATAAACGGTTCACACTCAAAAAAAGGACTTTGCAAACATCACGCCTGCAAAGTCCGAAGATGGGTTTTTCCTGCGAAAAACTAAATCTCCTTTGCCAATTTGGCGAAATCGTCGGCAGAAACGGCCTTTTCCGTCACCTTGACTTTGCCCTTGACGGCTTCGACGACCTTCGTCTCGAACAGCTTCTCGTAGATTTTCTGTCCCTGGTCCTTGTCGGCGAGAATCTTTTCGGCGTAGCCGGCCAGCATGTCGTCCGGCGCCGAGGGCATGCCGTACTGGGCGAACTGCGCGGCGGCCAGCGCCTTGGCTTCGGCCACGGCCTCTTCCTTCGACACGGCGATTTTCTCCGTCTGGATGAAGTGCTTCTGGAGGTAGTTCCAGGTGAACATCTTCAGGAACTGGTCGAAGTCCTTGCCGATTTCCTCCATCGTGAACTTGCCCTCGTTGATGGTGTAGAGCCAGCGCTTGAGGAACTCCTCGGGCATCTTCAGCCCGGCTTTCTTGATAAGGTAGTCGCGCAACTGAAGCGTGAACAGGTAGTCGCTTTCGCGGGCGAGTTCCTTGGCGATTTCTTCGTCCACGAACTTGTCCAGCCCGGCTTCGTCGGCCACGTTGCCGCCCGGGAAAGCCATCTTGAAGAACTCTTCGTTCAGCTCCGGCTCGGCGAACTTGCGGATTTTGGTGATTTCGAGCGAGAATTCGGGTTTGATGCCCTCCAGCTCGTCCTGCTTGACCTGAAGTACGGCGGCACGCTGCGACGGGTTCTTGTAGAGTTCGTTGATGTTGACCTCCATCTTGTCGCCCACCTTCTTGCCGATGAAAGGCTTGCGCTCCTCCTCCGACATCGAGATAAGCCCCACGTAGGCATCGGCCACGTTCATGTCGCCGTTGTCGAGCGTCACGCCCAGCGCTTCGTCGGCGGTCACCTTCTCGGTGTCGACCAGGCGGCCGAAGCGGCGCAGGAAGTTGGCGCGGTAGTCGTCGTGCATCTTCTTGTCGACCTTGATGCGGTTGTAGGTCACCTTGTCCTTGTCGGTCAGGTCGAGCTTGATTTCGGGTGCTTCGCCGAACTCGAAGACGAACTCGAATTCCTTGCCGTTCTCGAAGTCGAAACCGCCCTGCTCGTCCGACGGGATGACGTCGCCCAGGTAGTCGATCTTCTCTTTCTGGAGGTAGTCGAAAGCGGCGTTCGACGCCATACGGTACGACTGCTCGGCCACTACGCCCTTGCCGTACATCTTCTTGACGATTCCCATGGGCACCATGCCAGGACGGAAGCCCGGAATGTTGGCCTTGCGGCGGTAGTCGCGCAGCGCCTTCTCCACTTCCTGGGCGTAGTCGGTTTCGCCGACCTTGATGCGGAGCAGCGAGCTGCCCCCGTCGCGTTGTTCTCTTACGATCTTCATAGTCAGGTTATTGTATCTATTTTTCTTTCGTTTCTTCCTCGCAATCGGGGCCAAAGATACTAAAAGCCGAGCGGAAAAGCAAACTTGTTTGCATTTTCCCGAGGCGCACTGTCTCGGCAAAGCCAATGTACCAAAAGCCAAGCAAAAGCGAACTTGTCCGCATTTTCCCAAGGCAACGTACCCAATCTTAACCGGATTATCCTTACCTTTGCACATTATTTATATTAGCTTCAACCGATGAAAAGCACTTTCATGTTCGCCCTGCTGGCTGTTTTGCCGGCCGCCTGCGGTGGCAGCGCCGCCCGCAGCGGCTCCGCGCCCGCCGCTCCGGCAGCCCCACGGCAGAGCGAACCCGCCGAATACACTTACCGCATCAAGGCCGCCTACCCCCACCCCACCGACGCCTACACGCAGGGGTTGCAGTACGCCGACGGCATCCTTTGGGAGGGAACGGGCCAGTATGGGCAGTCGGTCTTGCGGACGACCGACCTTGCCACAGGACGCAGCCGGACGGTGGCGCGCCTGCCGCGTTCGGAGTTCGGCGAGGGAATCGCCCTGCTCGACGGCAGGCTCTACCAGCTGACCTGGCACGCCAACACCTGCCACGTCTACGACGCGGCCACCATGCGGAAGCTCCGCGACTTCCGCTACCCCGGCGAGGGGTGGGGGCTGACCACCGACGGGCAGAAGCTCTACATGTCCGACGGTTCGGCCCGCATCCATACGGTCGACCCCGCGACTTTCCGGCGCGAGAAGCGCACGACCGTCACCTACAAGGGACAGCCCGTCGACTACCTCAACGAACTGGAGTGGATCGAGGGTAAAATCTGGGCCAACGTCTACACCACCGAGCAAATCGTCATCATCGACCCGGCTACGGGCATCGTCGAGGGGGTGGTCGACCTCGCAGGCATCCTGCCCGAATCCGAACACGGCCCCGAAACCGACGTGCTCAACGGCATCGCCTACGACGCCGAGGGCAAGCGCATCTTCGTGACGGGCAAGAACTGGAGCCGGATTTTTGAAATCGAAATCATCCGCAAATAACATGGCCGCGACGCTCGAACAGCTCCTGGAATCGCGCATCCTGCTCTTGGACGGCGGGTTGGGCACGATGATTCAGCAATACGGTTTCACCGAAGAAGATTACCGCGGCGAGCGGTTCCGCGAGTGGCCCGTGCGGCTGCGCGGCTGCAACGACCTGCTGGTCCTCACACAGCCCGAAGCGGTGAGGGCCGTCCACGAAAAATACCTGGCGGCAGGCGCCGACATCGTGACCACCGATTCGTTCAACGCCAACGCCATTTCGCTCAAGGACTACGGATTGGAGGAGTACGCCCGCGAGATTTCGCGCGCGGCGGCGGCCCTCGCCCGGAGTGCGGCCGACGAATTCACGGCCCGCAACCCCCGGAAACCCCGGTTCGTAGCCGGATCGATGGGACCCACCAACCGCACCGCCTCCATCTCGGCCGACGTGGCCAATCCGGCGGCCCGCGAGGTGACGTTCCGCCAGCTGGCCGACGCCTACACCGAGCAGGCGCGCGGTCTTCTGGACGGCGGCGCCGATGTCCTGCTTATCGAAACGGTCTTCGACACCCTCAACGCCAAGGCGGCGCTCTACGCGGTCGACCGACTCTCCGAGGAGCTGGGCCGCGACATTCCCGCCATGCTCTCGGGCACGTTGGCCGACGCCAGCGGCCGCACCCTCTCGGGGCAGACCGTCGAGGCTTTCTGCGCTTCGGTCTCGCACGCCCGGCTGCTCTCCGTGGGCTTCAACTGCGCCTACGGAGCCAAACAGATGCTGCCCTACTTAGAGCGGCTGGCCGCCGTGGCGCCGTTCCGCATTTCGGCCCATCCCAACGCCGGACTGCCCAACGTCATGGGCGGCTACGACGAAACACCCGCCATGTTCGCCGAGGACGTGGGCGAATACCTCCGGCGCGGGCTGGTCAACATCGTCGGCGGCTGCTGCGGCACCACGCCCGAACACATCTTCGAGTTGCAGAAAATCGTGGGCGGCTACACGCCGCGCCCCCTGCCCACGCCCAGACACGAGACCATATTGAGCGGCTTGGAGCCCCTGCGCATCGTTCCCGAAGCCAACTTCATCAACGTCGGCGAGCGGACCAACGTGGCCGGTTCGGCCAAGTTCGCGCGGCTCATCCGCGAGGGCAACTACGAAGAAGCCCTTTCGGTGGCGCGCGCGCAGGTCGAAGCCGGGGCGCAGGTCATCGACGTCTGCATGGACGACGGGCTGATAGACGGTCCGGCCGCCATGCGCACGTTCCTGAACCTGATGGCTTCGGAGCCCGAAATCGCCCGCGTGCCGGTCATGATAGATTCCTCCAAGTGGGAAGTGCTCGTGGCCGGGCTCGAAGTCACGCAGGGCAAAGCCATCGTCAACTCCGTTTCGCTCAAGGAGGGCGAAGAGGAATTCCTGCGCCGGGCCCGCGAAATCCGCCGCTACGGCGCCGCGGCCGTCGTGATGCTTTTCGACGAGCGCGGGCAGGCCGACACCTACGAGCGCAAAATCGAGGTGGCCCGCCGCGCCTACGACCTGCTCACAGCCAGCGGATTCCCGGCCGAAGAGATCGTATTCGACCCCAACATCCTGGCCGTCGCCACCGGAATCGCCGAGCACGACGGTTATGCCAAGGCGTTCATCGACGCCACGCGATGGATCAAGCAGAATCTGCCCCACGCCAAGGTCTCGGGCGGAGTGTCGAACCTCTCGTTCGCGTTCCGCGGCAACAACGCCGTGCGCGAAGCGATGCACTCGGCGTTCCTCTGCCACGCCATCGCCGCCGGAATGGACATGGGCATCGTCAATCCGCAGATGCTCCGGGTCTACAGCGACATCGAGCCCGGGCTGCTGGAACGGGTCGAGGATGTCATCCTCTGCCGCCGCCCCGATGCGGCCGAGCGGCTGGCCGAATATGCCCAGCAGGTGCGGCAGGACGCCGAAACCAGACCGCAGCCCACCGACGCATGGCGCGCCGGAACGCTCCGGGAACGAATCGGATACGCCATGCTCCGGGGCATCGCCGACCATATCGAGGAGGACGCGCTCGAAGCCTGCCGCGGGCTGGGTTCGCCCATGGCCGTCATCGACAGCCTGCTGATGCCCGCCATGGAGCAGGTCGGCACCCTTTTCGGCGAGGGCAAGATGTTCCTGCCGCAGGTGGTCAAAACGGCCCGCGTGATGAAGCGCGCCGTAGCAGCCCTTACCCCCTACATCGAGCAGAGCGCCGGGCAGTCGCATTCGGCGGGCAAGGTGCTGATAGCCACCGTCAAAGGCGACGTTCACGACATCGGCAAGAACATCGTTTCGGTCGTCATGGCCTGCAACGGCTACGCCATCCGCGACTTAGGCGTGATGGTCGAGCCGCAGCACATCGCCGACGAAGCCGAAGCATGGGGCGCCGACTGCATCTGTCTGAGCGGCCTGATCACCCCCTCGCTCGACGAAATGGCGCACGTCTGCGAGGAGCTGGAGCGCCGCGGGTCGCGCATCCCCGTTCTTATCGGCGGCGCCACCACATCCGACATGCACACGGCCGTGCGCATCGCCCCGGTCTATTCGGGCACGGTCGTCCGCTCGCCCGACGCCAGCCGCAACACACAGATACTCGCTTCGCTGCTCGGTCCCGGCCGCGCCGCCTACGAAGCCCGCATCCGCAGCGAGCAGGAGACCCTGCGCGAGCAGTTCCGCAGCGCCGAAAAGGCACGAAACCTGCTGCCGCTGGCCGAAGCGCGCAAAAACAGGCCCGCCGCCGTCCATACGCCCGTCGTGCCGCTCCACCCGGGACGCATGGTCTTCCCCGACTTCGACGTGGCCGACGCCGAACCCTATATCGACTGGAGTTTCTTCTTCGCAGGCTGGGACCTCCCGGGCCGCTATCCCGAGGTGCTCGACCACCCCGAAAAGGGGGCCGAAGCGCGCAAGCTCTTCGCCGACGCGCAGGCCCTGCTGGCCCGCATCCGCGACGAGCGGCTGCTGACGCTCCAAGGCGTCGTCGGCATCTTCCCCGCCCGGTCCGAGGGCGACGACATCGTCGTGACCGACCCCAAGGGGCGCGAACACCGGCTGGCCATGCTGCGCAACCAGACGCGCGGCGCCGACAACCGCTCGCTGGCCGACTTCATCGCCCCCTCGGGCGACTGGATAGGCTGCTTCGCCCTCACGGCAGGCATCGGGCTCAAGGAACTCGCCGCCAAGTTCCGCGACGCGGGCGACGACTATTCGGCCATCATGGCCAAACTGCTGGCCGACCGGCTGACCGAAGCTTTCGCCGAGGCGGTCCACCTTTTCGTCCGGCGCCAAATGTGGGGTTACGAAACCGACCCTATGCCCGACCCCTCGCAGGTCGTCCGCGGCAGCTACCGCGGACGCCGCATGGCTTTCGGCTACCCCGCGTCGCCCGACCACACGCTCAAACGCGAGATCTTCGACCTGCTCGCGGCCGAAGTCACCACCGCCATGAAGCTCACCGAAAACCACATGATCGACCCCGGCGAAGCGCTCTGCGGGCTCTTTTTCGCCGACGCCGACTATTTCGCCGTGGGACCCGTCGACAAGGAGCAGTTCGCCGACTACGCCCGGCGCCGCGGGCTCGAACCCGACGAACTGCGCAAAGTCATACCCGACAACCTATGAACGTAACCGACATCATCCACAGCGCGCTGGCCCAGCACAAAACCCGCTTTGCGTTCGAGCTCCTGCCGCCCCTCAAGGGCGACGGCATGGGCGGCACTTTCGCGGCCATCGACCCGCTCGTGGAGTTCGACCCGGCCTACATCAACGTGACGTTCCACCGCGAGGGGCTCAAACAGACCCTTTTGCCCGACGGACGGACCGAGCGCCACGTCGTGCGGCGGCGTCCCGGCACGGTGGGCATTTCGGCCGCCATCCGCAAGAAGTACGGCGTCGAGACGGTGCCCCACCTCATCTGCGGCGGCCTGTCGCGCTACGACATCGAAGACGCCCTGATCGACATGGATTTCCTGGGGCTGCACAACGTGCTGGCCCTGCGCGGCGACAAGTCGCAGAGCGAGGAGCGGTTCGCGCCCCACCCCCAGGGCCACGCCCACGCGGCCGGCCTCGTGCGGCAGATTGCGGGCATGAACCGCGGCGAGTTCGTCGACGGCGAGGTGGAGGTGTGCCACCACTCCCGGTTCTCGGTCGGCGTGGCAGGCTATCCCGAGACCCATCCCGAAGCCCCGTCGCCCGAAGCCGACATGCAGTTCCTCAAAGCCAAAATCGACGCCGGAGCCGACTACATCGTGACCCAGCTGTTCTACGACAACGCCTGTTTCTTCGACTTCGTGCGCCGCTGCCGCGAAGCCGGGATTACGGTCCCTGTCATCCCGGGCATCAAACCGCTTTCCACGGTGCGCCACCTCACGCTGCTGCCCGAGACCTTCGGCTGCCGCATCCCCGAGGAACTCCGGCGCGAGGTGCTGGCCCACCAGGACGACAAAGCCGCCGTGCGCCGCATCGGCACCGAATGGGCCATCGCCCAAAGCCGCGAGCTCAAGGCCGCGGGCGTACCCGTGCTCCACTACTACCCGATGGGCAAAGCCGAAAACATCATCGAAATCGCCAAAACCGTCTTTTGAAAAATGGATACCGTCGCTTTCCGCCGTCATCTGCACGCCCACCCCGAGCTCTCGTTCCGGGAGCGGGAGACCGCGGCTTTCATTTCCGCGCAGCTGGCCGCCGCAGGTATCGAACATCGTCCGATAGCCGGCACGGGGGTTCTTGCACGCATCGAGGGCCGCATTCCCTGCGACGACCGCCGGACCGTGGTGCTGCGGGCCGACATCGACGCCCTGCCCGTCGAGGAGCGGACCGGGCTGCCCTACGCGTCCGGGAATCCCGGGGTCATGCACGCCTGCGGCCACGACATGCACGCCGCCGTGCTCTACGGCGCGCTGCTCCGGCTGGCCGCCGCACCCGATTTCTGCGGCACGGTCTTCGGGCTGTTCCAGCCCGGCGAGGAGTGCAACCCCGGCGGCGCTTCGCTGGTGCTGGCCGAAAATCCGTTCGAGGGCTGCGACGTCCGGGCCGTCGTCGGCGAACATGTGGAGCCGCAGCTGGAAGTCGGGACCCTCGGATTCCGCGCCGGGAAATACATGGCCGCCAGCGACGAACTGCGCTTCCGCGTGCAGGGAACGGGCGGCCACGGAGCTCTGCGCGGCCAGCTGAAAGACCCCGTAGCGGCCGCCGCCGAACTCGCAACGGCGCTGCTGGACCTCAACGAACCGGAGCGCGTACTCTCCCTCGGCCGCATCGAAGCGGCGGGCGCCACCAACGTTGTGCCCGACAAGGTATACATGGAGGGGACCCTCCGCACTTTCGACGAAGCCGACCGCACAGCCGCCCACAGCCGCATTGCCGAACTCGCCGCCGCCACCGATGCCCGCCACGGCACGAAAACGGCTGTCGACATCAACCACGGCTACCCTCCGGTCGTCAACGATTCCCGGCTGGTCGGACTGGCCGCCGCGCAGGCCGCGGCGCTCGGACTGCACACCGAAATGCTGCCCCTGCGCACCACGGCCGAGGATTTCGGATACTACTGCCGGCGCTACCCTGCGCTTTTCTACCGGCTGGGCGTAGGCGCCGCGGCCGGACGCCCCCACACGGGCACTTTCGCGCCCGACGAACGGGCGCTCGAAGCGGGCACGGACTTCATGCGAAGCCTGGCCCTGCAAATTCTCAACGAACCATGAAACAGACAAAAAAACAGCGTCCTGCCAAACGGACGAAAAACAGCGACCGGGCTTCGATGATTCTGAGCCTGCTGCGCGAATTCCCCAACAATAAGTTTTCGCTCAAACACCTCGCGTCGGCTTCGGGCGGCGCCACCAAGGAGGGCCGCCGCGAAACGCTGGCCGTCCTCGACCGGCTCTACGACGAAGGCATCGTCGAAGAATGCGCCCGCGAGAAATACCGCCTCACGCGCCGCCACCTGCCCCGCTACGAGGGGCGCGCCGACATGACGGCCAGCGGCTCCCTCTACGTGCGGGTCGAGGGGCTGGAAAGCGACGTCTTCGTGAACCAGCGCAACACGGCCAACGCGCTCGACGGCGACCGGGTCGAAATAGTCGTCATGCACCGCGGCCACAACGGCAAGCTGGAGGGCGAAGTCACCCGCATCGTCGAACGCAGCCGCAAACCCTACGTCGGCGTGGCCGAGGTGGGCGCCCACCAGATATTCGTGCGGGCCGATTCGCGCAAGATGCCGATGGACATCTACCTCTCCAAGCGCGAAAACCCCGGCGTGCGCGAGGGCGAAAAAGTCGTCGTGCGCATCGTCGACTGGCAGCCCGGCAGCAAGAGCCCCGTGGGCGAGCTGGTCGAAGTGCTGGGCATGGCCGGGCAGAACGACACCGAGATGCACGCCATTCTCTCCGAATACGAACTCCCCTACCGCTTCGAGCCGGAGGTCGAACACGCCGCCGAGACCATCGACGGCCGCATCACCGAACAGGAAATCGCCGCCCGGCGCGACTTCCGCGCGACGACCACTTTCACCGTCGACCCGGCCGACGCCAAGGACTTCGACGACGCGTTGTCGGTGCGCCGCATCCGCGACGGGGTGTGGGAAATCGGCGTGCACATCGCCGACGTGACCCACTACGTCCGGCCGCACTCGGTCATCGACGACGAAGCCGTCGAACGCGGCACGTCGGTCTATCTGGTCGACCGCACCGTGCCGATGCTGCCCGAACGGCTCTCCAACGAACTCTGCTCGCTGCGGCCCGACGAAGACAGCCTTTGCTTCTCGGCGGTCTTCACCCTCAATGAGAATCTCGACATTCTCGACGAATGGTTCGGCCGCACGGTCATCCACTCCGACCGCCGTTTCACCTACGCCGAAGCGCAGGAAATCATCGAAACGGGGCGCGGCGACTACGCCGAGGAGGTGCTGACCCTCAACCGGCTGGCCCAGGAACTGCGCCGCCAGCGCTTCAGGAACGGCGCCATCAGCTTCGAGCGCGAAGAAATGAAATTCCAGCTGGACGAAACGGGCCGCCCCATCGGCGTCTTCTTCAAGGAACAGAAGGAATCGAACCAGATGATCGAGGAATTCATGCTGCTGGCCAACCGCCGTGTCGCCGAATTTTGCAGCCACCGCGTCGACGCCAACGGCCGCAGGACGCCCCGGACGATGGTCTACCGCGTCCACGACACCCCGAGCGAGGAGAAGCTCGACCGCTTCCGCCAGTTCATCCTGCGCTTCGGCATCCTTTTCAAAGCCTCGAAAGGCCGTGCCGTCGCCCGCGAAATGAACAAGCTCTTCGCAAAAATCAAAGGCTCGACCGAAGAAAACGCCGTCACGACGATGGCCGTGCGCTCGATGGCCAAGGCGTTCTACACCACCGACAACATCGGCCACTACGGACTGGCGTTCCCCAGCTACACCCACTTCACCTCGCCCATCCGCCGCTACCCCGACATGATGGTCCACCGCCTGCTGGCGCGCTACCTCGGCGGCGGCAAGTCGGCCGACAAGCAGACGCTCGAAGAACTCTGCGTGCGGGCGTCGGAACGCGAAGTAATCGCCGCCGAAGCCGAACGGGCCTCGATCAAATACAAGATGGTCGAATTCATGAAAGAGCGCATCGGCGAGGAATTCGAGGGCCATATCTCGGGACTGACCGAATGGGGCGTCTACGTCGAGCTGGACGAAACGCATATCGAGGGCATGTCGTTCCTGCGCGACGTCGAGGGCGACTTCTTCGACTTCGACGAACAGCGCTACGAGATAGTCGGGCGTTCGACGGGGCTCCGCATGACCCTGGGCGACCCCGTGCGCATCCGCATCAAGCGCGCCGACCTCCAGAAACGGCAGCTCGATTTCGACCTGCTGCTGCCCG
>ERZ778513.1830-NODE-1830-length-11545-cov-4.048738_pt1 | contig 11545 bp, 16 predicted proteins | sample MGYA00510345_ERZ778513 | MGnify/ENA primary metagenome ERZ778513 (study PRJEB29527, sample SAMN07138966) | mouse gut metagenome | material: feces | host: mouse | place: China:Nanjing | collected 2016-01-25 ... | reverse complement strand
TTTATGTTATAAATTGTTGTTAGATTTTATTTTTTATCATTATAATCCAATAAATATTTACATAATCTAGTACATTTTTATTAAAGAAAACGAATGAAGGAGGTCATAATATTATGGCAAAAAAATTCTATGGTATTGCCGGAACAAATGGATATGGGGTATATGATGATTATAATAAAGTATTAGGGTCAAGAAAGTATGTCAAAGGATATAAAATAAAAAGTTTTAAAAGTTTGATAGATGCAAAGAAGTATGCTTTCAATACTTATGAAAGTATGCAGAATGGTGCTTCGGATTTTTATAGAATCGGATCATTAAAAAATCTGAACTGGTTCTATTATCAAAAGCCAGTAAAGAGGCTTTTTATCCATATATGAGGAGGCAGGTAAAAGACATAATTTTAGATTATATATTATAAAAGTGGAACTTGATTGTAATAAGGAGCAGAATCTCATGACAGGATTCTGCCCTATTTTATTGCGTAGGAAGGAGCGTATGCTTATGAATGCAGCAAAATAAGAACTGTCTCTGACGGACTGGCAGGAATGTAATGGAGCAGTCTGCCTGAAATCCCTGGAAGCCAGGCATAGAAGTATCAATAATTAAATAATAAAACTTATGCTGGAATAAGAGGCAATGGAGGTGATGATTATGAAGGAAGAAAAACGCTTCAATAATGGGTATCGGATCATTGAAAGCCACCTGGCAGGGGAGATGGAGATTGTCATGGGACATAACCCCCATGCCCCCAGCCCTTATGTGTGCTGGTACTGCAGAAACGGTACAGAATATTTGATGGGGTATTATGGGGATGATTTTACCAGTGTCCGCAGTAAACTGTGGGAGCGGTTCCACCATGATAAACAGCTTGAGAAAAAAAGACGGCAGTATCTTCTGCAGAGGGAAGCAGGGACTGCAGGCAGATACTTTAATGGCCACAGATCGGGGGACGCTTATGGAAAATAAGAAAGTGCAGGTCGTACATCTGCAGATGGTCAAGGATGATGAAATTGCCTATGGGAGCAGAAGAATGGACAATCCCCGGGAGGCAGCAGAGCTTATGAAAGATTTTCTCGGGGATGTGGACAGGGAGTGTCTGGTGGTGTGTGGAACTGATGTAAAGATGAAGCCAGTATACATACAGACTGTGGCCATGGGATCTGTCAGCTGCTGCCCGGTTTCCATACCGGATATATTTAAGGGGGCACTGCTGGCCAATGCGTTGAATCTTCTCCTGTTTCATAATCATTTATCCGGAGATGTAACACCCAGCAGGGATGACCTGCTGATGGCCGAGCGGGTAAGGCAGTCCGGGGAACTGCTGGGGATTCACCTGCTGGACCATATTATTCTGGGGGATCGTGGGGAATTTTACAGCCTGCGGGAAGACGGGAGATGTTTTGGCCAGCAGGAAGATAGTATCAAAAATTAAATATTAAGACTATGAATGATGAGGTAAAGATTATGAAATATTACAGCGTACGAAGACCAATTCTGCCAGGCGGCTATCCAGAGAAAGAACTGGCGGAGATGATCGTTAATTTTGATACAAGAATTTACTGCCAGGAGATAGACGGCCTGGCGTGGGGCTATGTGGAATATAAGAAAGAGCTTACGCAGGACCAGGCGGATGCCTATGAACTGGTACTGGAGGGAAAGAGAAAATACTGGTGTGTGACAACGGTGTATGATGCGCATGGCAGAATCACTGCAAAAATCATAAAAGAAACGGAGGCTTTCCGCAGGCCGCTGAATCTGTTCAAAAGAATTAAGAAAAAGAAACTGCGCAGGGAGTGGTTTGACAGTCTGGAGGAAGCACAAGGACTTTCCCAGCGGGATATTGACAGGATTTATGATACCCAGCAAAGGATTTATTGGGAGGCGGATTTAGTAAACCGATGTATTGACAGAAGGAAGGCGGGAATCGGTTGCTGTAATCTGCCTTATGAGTCGCTGGCAGATGAGAGAGAGATTCTTGACAAGGCTTACAGTCTTTACGAAAACGAAGAAGATTGCAGTGTTCCGTATCATGATACACTGGATCAGGTCATTGATCAGGTTGAACAATGGTATGAATTGGAGTTAAAAGATTAAGGACAGGGGAAACAGAGACTCCTGTCTTATTTCATTAAGCAGAAAGGAATTATTATGGATAAAATGATAAAGGAAATTTACAATGGCGTTGTCCGGGGCAGCGGTTACATGGCGGGCGCAGATAAAAGAATTCAGGAAGAAATCGAAAAACTGTTTCAGGAAGAAAAAAATAAAACAGACTGGCAGGAATATGAAACGTACAGAGACAAAATATTTTCAGCAGTGGGAGTGGCCGAAGAATACGGATTTGTACAGGGGTTTAAATATGCAGTGATGCTGCTGAAGGAATGTCTTCTGGATTAAATGAAGCAGGGAGCACAACTCAGCAGCATAATATCTTGATGATTTTCAGCACCTGTTCTTTGGTCTTATCTGTGCAGGAGTGCAGTTCATGAAGGATTTCCTGTTCCAGAGCAGATGATGGTGCGGCATATTCATTGGAAAGAATATAGTCCACCGTGGTATTCATCGCATTACATATCTGGACAAGGGTTGAAAGGGAAACCTTGACCCGGTTATTTTCAATGTTGCTGATGTGGCTGGTATTCACATCGGCAGCATTTGCAATATATTCCTGGGTTAAATGCTTTTCCAGGCGGGTGGTTCGTATTTTTTCACCGATTCTTTCGAAATTTAACTCTTTCATATAGGCCAACCTTTTCGTGTATCGTTTGATGTTCTGATTGTAAAGTTAATATAGCTATGATAAAATGATGTATAGCTATATTAACTTTAGTTATACATGTATATAAATAAAAAATGCAGGGAACCGAAGAAATGGGGGTGGTTAGAAAATATAGATGCAAGATATATATTTTATCAAAACACTATTAAAGATAAAGGAGGTCAGTGGATGGGAAGAAAAAACTACAAAATAAATGTGATCAGATATCCATGTATATATAATTGAAAAATATAAACTTACAGTTATATTCATTAGAATACTACATGTAAGAGTAGAAGGTTTAAAACAAGTGTTAATTTTGTTAATTTCAAATAACTAGATATTGGGAAGGCAATGAGTACAAAGGATATATAATGCAATAAATAATTTTCTACACAAGGAGGTAATTAAAGTGTCTTTTTGGGATATAGCATCTGAAATAGGAAAAGTAGCAAAAAAAGAGTTAATTAAAAAGAGTGGGGAACATCAAAAGGAAATTGAAAAAAGATTTCGAGAACAAAGCGACCAAGAAATAGAACGTGCTTATAGAAACAGGTATGATAAGACAGAATGGCAGCAAGAAGTAATTGAGGATGAAGCTCATAGAAGAGGTATTTACTAGATATTAATGTTTATCAGAGAAAGGAAAGAGTACATGGCCACAAATAAAGGACGTGACCACAACTATGAGAAATGGCTGAAAGAAACTAATAAAAAAGATACAAAATTAAACTATGGATGGTATAATTGTCCAGAGGAAAAACGTTCTGAATACATAAAAGAACATAAGAGTTGGTGGAAAAATTTCTAGATTGTTTGGATGAAAATATGTCATACAAATAATATAACCATACTATTAGTTTCTCATAAGGCATATTCGGCCAAGAATCTATCGGTCGCAGGGAAACTTCCTCCAAACACAAAGTGAGATGCTACGGGCTGTACGGACCAGAGAAGTCCAGCCAATTAGGAATGCTTATACAAAACAGATATTATTCTATAACCAGAATCCCTGTCGAGCAAAAACACACAGCTTGACAGGGATTTCTACTATTCGGTATATAACTGCAAGACATAATATTGTATTAGGCAGGAATACCAGGTATAATGAAAATAGTTAAAAAATATCGGATAACTATAACCATAATCAAGTATTTTCTTTCAAAATCATGCAGGGCCCGGAGCTGTGCCGGGAAATGCTACAGAGAATATTCCCAGACCTGGAAATCGACCATATTGAATATCCAGAGCCACAGAAAAGTATAAATCCGGATTTAGATGCCAAAGGAATCCGGCTTGATATTTATGTACGCGGAAGCGACGGGGCTGCTTATGTGGTGGAGATGCAGATGGCTGACACCAGCGAACTGCCAAAAAGAAGCAGGTATTATCAGAGTATTACGGACCTGCAGCTACTGGACAAAGGCATTCATTATAAGAAACTGTCTCCTGTATATACAATCTTTATCTGTCTGTTCGACCTATACGGGCAGGGACGCCATATCTATACTTTTAAGCACACATGCCAGGAAGATAAGCAGATTCTTATGGACGACGGGGCTTCCACAATTTTCCTCAATGCAGAAGGCACAATGGATGATATCAGCGTGGAACTGAAGCTGTTTCTGGATTATGTGGCCGGAAAGAAGGCAGAAGACCCTTATATTGATAAACTGGATGAGGCAGTAAAAAAGGCAAAGCTGAACCGGAAATGGAGGCGGGAATATATGACTTTATACATGCGCGATTTGGAAAATATTGAACAGGGTATTGAACAGGGCATTGAACAAGGGATTGGACAGGAAAAAATAGAAACTATCCGCCGAATGTTAAAAATGGGGATTTCTGATCTGGACATGATGGCGCAGGCTACAGACCTTTCTGTTGATGAGGTAACTGCAATTAGAGATAAGGAGTATGCTGGAAGCTGAATATGATTACGAAGATGATATCCGGGTAAAGCAGGAGGTTTCTGTCCATCGTTTTATCCCAAGGACTATCCAGGGGTTTAGAACAGGGCAAAACTGATAAAGTGGACAGACAAAATCCTGCAGAAAAAAGGCGCATGGAGCGTGAAAACCAGAAACAGCGGGCAGATTAAGTAAAAAGAGTCCCTGTCAAGCCGGAAACACATGGCTTGGCAGAAATTTTTCCCGTCTATCCAAGTAGAATCGGTCTGCGATTGTATTAAACTGTGTCTTTATGTATAATAGAATCATTAAGAGATACACTACTGTCCCTTAGGGAAAAAGTAATGCTAAATCAAACCGTGCATCCGGATGAACAGGGAGGAAAATGAATATGAAGAAAACTTTTTCAATGATAACAGCATTTTTGACAGCAGTTTTTATAATGGCCGGACAGTGCCAGAATGTTGCTGCACAAGCAATAGAACCTATATCGAACAATCAATTATTGCAATATAAAAATTCATGTATGTCGACAATTTTGTCCGACTCTGCAACAAAATCCAAGAAAAATTCTTCAATTTTCAAATCAATGCCCAAAAAATTTGTATTTGCAAGCGGGGCTGGTGCATGGGGTACAGTGATAACCTTAAAAAAGGACGGATCATTTACTGGACAGTACCACGATTCAAATATGGGTGAAACTGGAATCAGATATCCAAGGGGAACTGTTTATATCTGTAAGTTCAGCGGCAAGTTTTCCAAACCCAAAAGAGTAAACAAATATACCTACACTATGAAATTAAAAAAGCTCAAAACAAATAAAAAGCCTGGGAAAGTATATTATAAAAATAAGATCAGATACATTACTTCTAATCCTTATGGTTTCGATCATGCGGGCAAATTTATGATATACTGCCCAGGAATCAAAATGTCAAAACTTCCTAATGGATTTGTAGGATGGCTTCCTTCTAATATTAGAACAACAAAAGTACTTACACAATATGGTATTTATAATGTAAAAGGGAAAGAAGGATTTGTTGCCGCTAATGGTTAGCCTCTAAGAGTTTTATAAATTCGTTAATTTTCGGATAAATATAAGTACCCCATTACATATTACAACTGTGATACAGTCCACTGGCAGGGTGTTATAACCCTGCCTCTTTTTATACAAGAGTAAATTATGGCAAAGCAAATATCTTATGGACTATGAGATGCCGGCATATGATAGAGACAGCTTTAAGAGCAGCAATGGAGTCACAGACAGCTGGGAGAACTTGTACATCTTGAAGAATAGCCAAAAGATTCCGATATTCTTGAAAGAATTCGGCAGGAAGAAATAACCAAAAGGCACCTGTTAAAGACAGATACCGTTCAGGAACATCTGCCAGCACAAGGAAAATACTGTACAGTACAAAAGATTTAACTGCGGATAAAGCAAAGGAATAGTATGTTGTATTTCAGCAGAATAACATATATAATCAGAATCAGTAAAACAGTTTTCTATATAAGAAAGCAGGTAGACAAATGTCAAAAGAAAACAGAGAACATAAAGACAGCGTATTTGTTGATCTTTTTTACAATGATGAAACTGCAGACATCAATCTTCTGAGCCTGTATAATGCATTGCATGATACAGAACTTGAGGATGCAGGCTTAATCCGGAAAATAAAAGTCGAAGATGTGCTGTATATGAATTTCAGAAATGACCTGTCTGCAGTAATCAATCGTGAATCCCTGGGCATCTGGGAGCACCAGAGTACCATAAACCCCAATATGCCCCTGCGCCTCCTTCTTTATGTGGGAAGGGCCTATGAACAGTTAGTAGAGAAAGAAGCCCGTTATAAAACGAAGCTTATCAAGATACCTGTCCCGGAATTTTACGTCTTTTTCAATGGAAAAAGAGATTTCCCAATAGAGAAAAACTTGTATCTTTCCGATGCATTCATGAAACCGCCGGGTGAAAATTCAGTGGAGCTGGTTGTAAAAGTGATTAATATTAACACTATAAAAAACCATAAAATACTGAAAAAATGCAAAACCCTGCGCGAATACAGTTTATTCATAGATGCAGTACGGGCGCATGAAAAAGAAAAAGATGGTATGAAAAAAGCCATTGAGGAATGTATCAAGAACAGTATTCTAGCTGAATATTTGAAAAGGAAAGGGAGCGAGGTGAGAAACATGCTGGTAGCCGAATACAGTTATGAAGAAGATATTCAAGTAAAGCAGGAAGAAGCAAGGCAGGAGGGTCTGTCTATCGGTCTATCCCAAGGTCTATCCCGAGGATTATCCCAGGGCTTAGAACAGGGCGAACTGAAAACATTGTATGGTCTGGTCCAGGATGGAATCATGACCATACAAGATGCTGCAACACGAAAGCATTTAACTACAGAAGAATTCCAAGAAAGACTGAAAGAGTTTCAAATCATCTAATGGCATGAAAATGTGCAGCACTGTAGTCTTTCCCAATTTCAATTATATATTATCATAATGATACTATTGTATTAAGCATGGCAGAAACAATGTCATGCTTAATTTTTATGCACAAAAAGGAGGTGGCAGGCTATGGATAAAATCCCCATGATCATCATAGGCGCAGCAATCGCGATTGCAAAAGAAGTCATTGAGAACAGCTGACACACATTCCCCGCAGGAAATCTGCGGGGAAATCAAAAAAGTACAAAACGAAACAGAACCACAGGAACCTATAAAAAATCAAAGACAAAGGAGGAACCACAAATGGCAGCAAATGTAGAAAGCATGTTTTACACCAGGGAAACCCCATGGCACGGCTTAGGAACAAAGGTAGAAGAATCCCCATGCTCAGAAGAAGCATTGATAACAGCAGGGTTAGACTGGGATGTCGTCCAGGAGCCAATCTATACCGGAAACGAAGAATTAATCAATGGTTACAAAGCAAACATCCGGGACACCGACCGGAAAGTATTAGGAGTAGTCACAAACAGATACAAGGTGGTCCAGAACCGGGACGCCTTTTCTTTCACCGACAGGCTGCTGGGAGAAGGGGTGCGCTATGAGACAGCCGGAAGCCTGCAGGGGGGGCAGGCGGGTATGGCTTCTGGCCCATATGCCCCGCGACTATATCATTTCCGGAGAGAAATTCAGCCCGTACCTGCTGTTCTCCAACACCCACGATGGGTCCGGGGCAGTCAAGGTGGCACTGACCCCCATACGGGTAGTCTGCCAGAACACCTTGAACCTTGCCTTAGACACAGCCAGACGCTCCTGGTCCATGATGCACACCGGAAACATCAAAGGAAAAATCAGGGAGGCAGAACAGACGCTGCTGATGGCAGAAGCCTATATGGACAATCTGGGCCAGGAATTCGAGACACTGCGGAAAATAAAGCTCACAGACAAAGCCGTCAGAGATTACATCGAAATCCTCCTGCCCTTAGAAGACGGCTCCGCACCCCAGCAGACCAGAAACATCAAGCGTCTGCAGGAGGATATGAAACGCCGGTATTTCGATGCCCCGGACCTGCAGGACGTGGGTAAAAATGCCTACCGGTTCATGAACGCAGTCTCAGACTTTGCCACCCACAGCACGCCCCTCCGGAAAACAGCCAATTACAAAGAAAACCTGTTTTCCAAGACCGTGGATGGAAACCCGCTCATCGACAAAGCATACCAGATGGTAAAAGCAGCTTAACCGCCTGAGAAACAAAAGAAAGGAAAGAACATGAAAAAACTGGTATCTACCTTAAATTTAAGCAGGGACGAATGGCTGAAATACCGGAAACAGGGAATCGGAGGCTCCGATGCAGGGGCCATCTGCGGATTAAACCCCTATACCACAGCCATGCATGTATATTATGACAAAACATCCGAAACAGTCAGTGATACAGACAGCGAAGCCATGCGCCAGGGCCGGGATCTGGAAGATTATGTGGCCCGGCGCTTTATGGAAGCATCCGGAAAGAAAGTACGCAGGGCCAACGCCATCTTCTGCCATGAAGACCACCCGTTCATGCTGGCAAACGTTGACCGCATGGTATCTGGTGAAAACGCAGGGTTAGAATGCAAAACTGCCAGCCCCTATATGGCCGGTAAATGGAAAGATGGCAGCATCCCCATGCATTATCAGATCCAGTGCTGCCATTACATGGCAGTGTGCGGGGCAGACGCCTGGTACATCGCCGCATTAATCTATGGAAAAGAATTTATCGTCCACAAAATAGAGCGGGACGAAGAAATCATTTCTGACCTGATTCAAATCGAGCAGGATTTCTGGGAAAAACATGTACAGAACCATATTCTTCCAGACCCGGACGGCTCCGAAACCGCCGATGCCCTGATTGCGGAATATTTCAAAAAATCCAGCCCCTGTACAGTTGCTTTAAAAGGATTCGATGAAAAACTGAAACGCCGCCAGGAGCTTTTAGCCCTTATCAATAAAATGGAAAAAGAGAAGAAACAGATTGAGCAGGAGCTGAAACTGTACATGGGAGAAGCTGAAGCCGCAGAAAACAGCAGTTTCCGGGTATCATGGAAGCCTGTGGACAGCATCCGCATAGACAGCGGGAGACTGAAAGAGGAAAATCCACAAGCCTATGCCAGATACCAGAAGCACATCCAGTACAGGAAGCTGACCATAAATGCGGCATAAATATTTACCAGCCGCTGCAGGCCATACCAGGCTGCGGGGAAATAATCCCATCCATACAATAGATACAGGGACTCTTTCAGTACCCATGCAGTATATTGTACGTGGATTCCGTTTCCCTGCAGCCTCTTTTTCGCTTTAAACAAAAACGGCACTATTTATGGAGAAAAGCAATGACAGAGATCAAAAAAGAACTTGCAAAGAAAGCAGAAACCACCAAAAAAGAAAGCAGGCTTTCAAAATCCATGAGCATCGAAGACCTGATCCATGCACTGGAACCGGAGATTAAAAAAGCACTGCCGGAAATCCTCACGCCTGAGAGATTTACACGGATGGCATTATCGGCACTAAACACAAACCCAAAGCTGAGGGAGTGCACACAGATGAGTTTCCTGGCGGCGCTGATGAATGCGGCACAGCTGGGCCTTGAGCCGAACACCCCGTTAGGACAGGCATATCTGATTCCCTATAAAAATAACCGGAAAGGGATCATGGAATGCCAGTTCCAGATCGGCTACAAAGGGATGATTGATTTAAGCTACAGAAACCCCCAGATACAGATGATTGCAGCCCATGAAGTATACGAAAACGATACATTCGATTACGAGCTGGGCCTGCACCCCAGGCTGGTCCACCGTCCCGTGCTGGAGGAAAGAGGGGAAGTCCGGTTATTCTATGGCTTCTTCCGGATGGTCAACGGAGGGTTCGGCTTTGAAGTCATGAGCAGAGCGGATATGGATGCCTACTCCCGGGAACATTCGGAATCCATAGAATCTTCTTTCAGCCCCTGGAAAGACAGCTATGTGCAGATGGCCAAAAAGACCGTGATAAAAAAGGCCCTGAAATATGCACCTCTGAAATCAGACTTCCGAAGGGCACTGTCCACGGACGAGACCATTAAAACGGAGATTTACGAGGGTATGAGCGAAGTACCGGGCGGAAATATTTTCGATGCAGACTACCAGGAGCCCTGCGGGGATATTGAGTAAAAGAACAATCACACACAGCAATAGAGGGTTCCATAAGAAAAAATTTAAAAACAGACAAGGAGACAACAGTTATGACAACAGATACAGCTTTTCAGGAAAGAAAAACAACCCCAGGCAGCAGCAGATATGCAAAGTGGGAGACAGCCAGAAACAGCATCTATCCACTGCTGGTATCACCAGAACATACCCTGTATCAAAAAGGGAAGGGATATCTGGAATACAGCAGCTTCCTTGACCTGCTGGTTTTCTACTGTGTCCGCATGGAGCATCCGGCGGCCGGTGTATCAAGAATGGTAACCGTAGAAAGCAGAGCTTTGGACGAATGGGGGATTTCCAGACGGGAAATGCAAGACGCAGCGATGGCTAATCTGGAAAAAGAGGGGTATTGGATCGGCAGTGTGCAGAGTGTACTCCAGTCTTTCATGGGAGAAGATGCATTTCCAGAACCCCTTCCTCTATATGTGATGACAAACCAGGCTAAGGTATATGGGGCCGCAGGATTTTTAATGAAGGAGATGATCTCCGGGTTTGCAGAAGAAAAGGGCAGGAGTCTGTATATCATTCCCTCCAGCATCCATGAGCTTCTCATCTATCCGGATTTTGGGGATGTAAGCCCAGCAGAACTGAGCGGTTATGTGAAAGAAGTCAACCGGACGCAGGTACCGCTCCATGACAGGCTGTCAGACCATATATATTATTACGACCGAAAGACGGATGAAATCATAATCCCCTAAATCATAAATATGAATTCTAATATATTACAAATTTATAGTTTACATATTGAAAGGATAAAAATTATGAATGAAACGAAAATGGTTTTATTTGCGGGTGATAAAATAGAAATAGCAGCAGCATTAGTTAGAACAGCTGCCATTGCTATTGAAAGTAAAGATATTTTCATGGCAGATGGACGAGCTGTGGCGGCTACCCTGGAGGTGGCTGGAACAGAACTCAGAAGATGCAGAAACGTAATGGAATTCTATCTTCAGGTGAAACAACAAGAGAAAAACTCCAGCTTTTGAGCTATATATACCCATCCAGCTTTGCGGCAGAACACTGTATCTTCTCAGCAGAGAAGTATTCAGCGGTCTGCCTGCAGGACTGTTATTTATGCTGGGGCAGGCCAGGTTCTGCAGAGGCACTGGCGGAAACCTGGGCATCTGCCATAAAAACGCCCAGGTCTGCAGAACCCACGCAGAATTTTTTGGGTTTGTCAAGTTAAATGTGTAAGTTTTTTATTAGCGGTCTTTGTGACCGCTGA
>ERZ778513.1815-NODE-1815-length-11611-cov-5.059103_pt1 | contig 11611 bp, 9 predicted proteins | sample MGYA00510345_ERZ778513 | MGnify/ENA primary metagenome ERZ778513 (study PRJEB29527, sample SAMN07138966) | mouse gut metagenome | material: feces | host: mouse | place: China:Nanjing | collected 2016-01-25 ... | reverse complement strand
TCTCCACTACTATCAACCTATATTTTAACACGCCGAAGTGTTGCGAAAAGTTAAATATGTTAAAGTACAACCGCACTCGGCGCCTTCGGAAAGTTCCTTTTTATTTCTTTCGTATTTTTGTAAATTCTCAAAAAATCATGAAAGATGAACACGACAATGCTGATGACGGCCACACTGGTCTTTTATTTTCTTCTGCTCATGTGGCTTTCGCGGCGCAGTGGCCGGCAAAAAGGCAATGATGCCTTCTTTCGCGGCGGCCGGCAGTCGCCATGGTGGATGGTAGGCTTCGGCATGATCGGCGCAAGCATCTCGGGCGTCTCGTTCATCTCCGTGCCCGGATGGGTAAGCACCACAGGGATGACTTATCTGCAGATGTGCGCCGGTTTCTTCTTCGGCTATCTGGCTGTGGCATTCCTGCTGCTGCCGCTCTACTACCGCCTCCGGCTCACCAGTATCTATACTTATCTGGGCAACCGCTTCGGCCGCTGCTCACACCGCACGGGAGCACTTTTTTTCCTGTTGAGCAAACTCACCGGCGCGGCGGCACGCCTCTACGTGGTATGTCTGGTTTTGCAGCAGTTTCTTCTGCCACACACTATCGGCACCGGTGCCGACGGCCTGTACTTCGGACTGACTTCGGCCGGGATACTGCTGCTGATATGGCTCTACACACGCCGCAGCGGTATCTTCACCATTGTACGGACTGATGCCCTGCAAACAGCCTGCCTGCTGCTAATGGTCATTATCATGACAGTCATAGCTGCCGACAGGCTGGAACTTGACGCCGGAGGCATGGTGAGAACAATAGCCGGCAGTCCGCTCTCACGGGTATTCGAATGGGACACCGGCAGTCCGCAAAACTTCTGGCGGCAATTCGTGAGCGGGATTTTCGTAGTGATTGTCATGACAGGACTCGACCAAGACATGATGCAAAAAAACCTGACATGCCGCTCATTACGGGAAGCGCAAAAAAACATGTGCGCCTACGGGGCGTGTTTCCTGCCCGTCAACCTGCTGTTACTGGCCTTGGGCATTCTGCTCTACACGCTGTGCTCCCAAAGCGGCATGCCACAACCTGCCGGCGGCGACACGCTGCTGCCCTCACTGGTGGCCGGCGGCGAACTGGGGACGCTGGTCATCATTCCTTTCACCCTGGGCATTGTGACGGCAGCCTTCTCAAGCGCCGACTCCGCACTGACGGCACTGACAACGAGCTGCTGCGTGGATCTGCTGAACGTGGAACAACGCGGACTGACGCCTGAACGACAAGCAACAATACGGCAACGCGTACACATCGCCATGACTGCCGGTTTCCTTATCTGCATCCTCCTCTTCAGGCTGGCAAACGATACCAACGTCATCAATGCCATATATGTGATGGCCTCCTATACCTATGGGCCTCTGCTGGGACTTTACGCGTTCGGACTGCTCACTCATCGCGGCATACGCGATAAATGGGTACCCGCCGTGGCCATTACTTCTCCAGTTGTCTGCGCCTTACTCGACCATTTCGCCCCATTGTGGTGGAATTATACGTTCGGCTACGAACTGTTGATGCTCAACGGACTACTCACATTCGCAGGTCTGGCAGTATTGTCGAAAAAAAGAAAATAACGGAGGGAAACGCACCATAAAGATTCCTACAACAAAAGCCAATAAGACGTAAAAAAACTCACAAATCCGGACCTTTTGAAATTCATTTCGTACCTTCGTCCTGTCACCTAAAAAAATGACGCATTATGAGAAAGATTTTTTACGCGGCTTTCCTCTTTGCAGGACTGGCCATGACAGGTTGCGGAAGCGACAAACCTAAAGCACATGATAATGAAGGTAACGCCGTTGCCAAGTGTGAAACCAACGACAAACACAATGCGGAGAACTCCATCGACTATCAAGGAACGTACAAAGGAACACTGCCCGCTGCCGACGGGCCAGGCATCAACATGGCACTCACCATCAACAATGACAGTACGTACACTTTGGAATATGACTATATTGAGCGCGACGGAAAATTCAAGGAACAAGGAAACTATACCGTTGAAGGCAATCTCATGACACTCACAGAAAAAGAAGGACAAATGTCATACTTCAAAGTGGAAGAAGGACAACTGCGGCAGCTTGACAACGACAAACAGCCCATAACCGGGGAACTGGAAGCCATGTACATCCTAAAAAAGCAATAGACACAACTAAAGAACTGTCCCGTTCACGAAAAAAAACTCATCAACTTCCGGCGAATATCAGATATTCCCAACTCTGCCGGAACTACAACTGAAACCTGATAGGGCCGGAAGAAATCTTCCGGCCCTATCAGGATCATCTTCAACAAACAAACCGGCTCACTCCGGTTTCTTACTCCGTGGAACAGCAGCCTCATTGCCATCACGCACGGCCATATAATGGGGCGACATGATCTCCACACTGGCCGAGGCGAATTTATCCTGAATATTCTGATACAGTTCTGAATAAATACGGGGCATGCCAGCGGCTTCTTTCACGTAGGCATTTATCTGATACACAGGATACCAGTCCTGCAAGGACGTTTCCAGCACAAACGGCTCCGGTTCAGCCAGAACACCGGCAGTATCGCGGGCAGCGTCTATGAGCAACTGATGCACCTTGCGCCAAGGCACATCGTAACCGATGCTCACTTCGGTGTGAATAATCAAACCGAAGTCACGCGCCGAAGAACTGTAATTGACCGTATGCGACGACATTATAAACGAGTTAGGTATTGTCACCAGCTCATTCTTTGTCGTTCTGATGCGCGTGACAAAGGGTGTTTTTTCTATCACATCACCTGTCGTATCATTAAGCTTGATACGGTCGCCTAACTTAAAAGGACGCATGTATGTAATAACAAGGCCGGCTATGACATTACCGATAACCGCACTGGAGCCTAATGAAATAACCAAGCCTACAAAGACTGAGATCCCCTGGAATACGCCGGATTCGGCTCCGGGCAGATAGGGATAAATCATGGCTACCATGAAAGCATAGAGCAAGAAGCGGAAAATGTTGAACGTAGGCATGGCCCAGTCGGGATAAAAGCCGCGGAGCCGCAACTTGCCAGCTTCTATTTCCGAAGCCAGATAGCGCAGACCGCGGATGAGATATCTGACGGCATAGAATATGACAACGATGGTGAACAAATTGGGAATATAAGCCACAATGCCTCGCAAAATCCCCTTGACAGGTGTCCATATGTATGAGAGTAAGGTGTAGGCGAGTTCTTCCGTTTGCGGAAAAATGGCGAAAAGCAGCGGTACGGAAAGGATGAGCAGCAGCAATATCACAACGTAGCGCCCTATGTTGGCCAGGAATACGAGAAGATTCACCTGACGTTGCGTGTCGAGCAACTGATAGTCCTGTATGGAAATAGGCTTCAATCTCGTGTCTTTGAGCCGTATGATGCGTTCTTTCAGATTGCGGTAAAGCCACGAAACGAGACGTATGAGGAGGAACTGCCCTACGAGCACAAGCAGGAAATAGAGGATACGCTTGGCCAATGTCAGAAGGCTATGCTCCTTTTTGAGCTGGCGCAGTTTTTCCACTATGACACCGCGCCGTTTGGCGGCAAGTTCATCGCGGGAGAGGTTTTCCCACAGCCCGTCCTGGTCGGTAAATGAGAAGATCACCTTGTCGCCATACATCACATCGGTGACGATATCGGTACTCTCTACGTAGACAGAGTCGGGATTAAGCGAAAAACGCCGTCCCAGTTCTTCGATGATCTGTGCGCCTGCCGACGCACGCATCTGGGGTGAATTGCCTCCACGCTTGGCGTAGATCAGGAAAAGAGTGTCGGTTCCGACAACTACCGGCACTCCTTGCGTTATTTTCCGCAATGAGTCGATGCGTTGCTTTTGGGCGGCCTGTTTGAGCGAGTCGCTAGTGAAGTTCTGCAACCTTATTTGCTCCAGTTCCATGCGCAGATTGGCTTCGTTGAGCCGCGCTTCTTCCAGCTGGCGGCGCATACTGTCCTCCAATGTCGGTTCCTGCGTGATGGCGCCGGACGTAGCCGGAGATTCCGACAGACTGTAAGGGATGTCTCTGTCCGTTTGTGCCGATGCCACAAACGGCAGACCGCACCACCCTGCTGCCAGCACGAGGAGGCACAGGTATATTTTGAGAGTTTTTCCCACGATGAGGCGATTTGTCATATTATTCTGAATTGTTCCGGCAAAGGGGGCGGCCTTTGCGTTGTGTCCTAGGGATTGTAAATGATGAGGCCGGTGCCTTTTTCCCTAAATATTTTCTCACGACATGTGCCTTGCAGATAAATGTTGCCGCTACCATAGATTTCGGCTGCGAGGCGTCCGGTTTTCACGCCCTTGAGGTCGATGCTGCCAGACCCTACGAGGCGTACGCTGACCTCATGCGCTGTAAGGGACTGTGACATGAGAGCGCCCACACCGTTCAGCTCGAGAAATACGGAACTGTTAAGAATCATGTTGCCGAGGCGCAGACATTTCACACCATTCAGCATGAATTTGTTGACATAAGGTGCATAAACGTCTATGACGATAACGGCTTTTTCGGGCATGCGGTAGCGCCTGTCGGTGCTGATATTGAGCACATCATCTGCGGTTTTCGTGGAGACATGCTCCAGTACTTCAGACCTGGCCATGAGCCTGACCATCGGCGCTCCGAGGTCTTTCTGCTGATGAAAAGTGACATCGGCAAAACAGTCTATCTCGACCGATGAAAAATCGTTGGTACGGATAGTCATTGAAGTTAGTCCGGCGGTATCGACGGGAGCTTCGGCTATTTCTTTCACCACCTGATGGATGTTGCGGTTGTCGCAGGACGTTACATGCACCGTCAGCAGGAGGAATAGCAGCAGTTGCGTTTTCAGGGACATGACTGATAACTTTTTTGAGTTCTACATTCAAGGTTCGGGCTTTGCGGAAGCAAGGGGCTTTTCTGCCTGTAAAGTTACAAATAATCGTCAACGGTGTCGTTGACAAAGTCGAGAAAAGGTTTCATGATACGGAAAATTTCCGCAGCCTCTTCCGCCCAGTCCTTTTTCATGAAAAAATCATCGCTCACTAAGGTGCTGAGGTCGTACTGCTTGGGCTGCAGGTATTGCGGATAGGCAAAATCGCGCGGAAATCCTTTGGGCAACGTCTTCAGATGTTCCTCTCCCAGCACGGGCCGGAGGGCGGCGAGCGCGGGAGCCGTCATGATGGCATGGAAATGTTGCGGATTGTCCACAATGCTCTGGCGCACGGCGCGCAGCACGGGAGAGGGCAGCTCGTAGGTACCGACACACAGCATGCAACTGCCGGGCTGGAGATGAAGATAATAGCCGCCATGGGCCGACTTCTTGCCACACGGATTGATGTAACAGCCGAAATGACGCTTATACGGCGACTTGTCGGGACTGAAACGCGTGTCGCGATAGAAACGATAGAGGGTGGACTTGACGGGCAGTCCGGCCACGGCCGGTTCGAAACGGGCTATGCGCGATATCATGTCTTCGGCTATGGCGGTAAAACGGCCGGAGGCATCGGCGTAGCGGTGACGGTTTTCGGCAAACCACTCACGGTTGTTGTTGGCAGCCACATCGGCCAGGAAACTGAATATTTCTTTCATCATGCTTATTTTTAACGGACTGTCAGAACTGTTTTTTGCAAAAAACACTTGCCCTGAATATGTCACATGCGTGTTTTAACATTTCTTGCTTTCGGACGAAAAATGTGTTATCTTTGTAATAGCGGAGCGGGGCTTTCCATCGGGAAGTCCCGCTTTTTGCGCCTTTTTCAGGGCATTCCGCATGGTTTTCCGCCGTATTTTCATAGGAAATTCCCCGTATTGGAATTTAAATTCCAAGTATTCGTGTTAAAATTCCGATACGGACTTTTCGACATGCAATACCTTGAACCTATGTTTTAACACTTTAAAATGTAACGGAAAGTTAAATATGTTAAAGCCGGAACCTCTCTCTCCACTTAGAAACAGGCTGGCGGCTTAGCCTGAGCCAACCTCAGTTGTCACGCCAAAAGGCGGGAATAAAAGGCAACAGCAGTGAGAATATCTCGAGGCGTCCGGCCAACATGAGGAAGGAATTGATCCAGAGCACACTGTCTGGCAACATGTTCCAAGCATCCAAAGGTCCTACCAGATGGCCGATGGAAGGTCCGGCATTGGCAAACGAGGCGATGCCCAGACTGAAAGAATCGAGCAAAGGAATACCCATACACGACATAACAACGGCAGCACCGAAAATCAGCACGAAAAACGCCACAAAATAGGCAAAGATGGTATGTCCCACATCTTCGCCGATAGTTATCCGGTTTATGCGGATGGGCATGACGGCACGCGGATGGAGGATATGGCGGAACTCATTGGCCATCATTTTATAAGCCGTCATCACACGGATACATTTGATGCCGCCACTGGTGGAACCTGCACAACTACCCACGGCTGTGACAAAAAACATCATAAGGTAGGTGGACGGGTGCCACTCCATGAAATCGTGGGAGGTAAAGCCGGTGGTGGACTGCAGCGACATGACATGGAACGCGGCATAGCGGAAAGAATCCGCCAAATCGAAATCGGACGTCATGTAAAGCGCTGCCGTCACATAGACGATGACAAAAGAACAGATGGCAATGAAACAACGCAGTTCGCCATCGCGCCATACATCGCGCCAGTGACGCTTGATGAAGAAAAGGTAAAGCAGTGTGAAATTAATGGAGGCCAGAAACATGAATATCAGCTCCACATACTCAATGAGCGGCGAACGGAACCATCCGACACTATCGGTATGAGTGGAAAATCCGCCGGTTGCCACAGTGGACATTCCGTGATTGACAGCATCGAAGAGGCTCATGCCGCAAAGATAGAGCGCAGCGGTACAAGCGACTGTCAGAAACAGGTATACTCCCCACAGCCAACGTGCCGTCGTACTGATGCGTGGATGAAGCTTGCCGGTTTTCAGACCGGTGGCTTCGGCTGAAAAAAGTTTCAAATCACCCGTACCCATTGTAGGCAACACGGCTATGGTGAAAAAGACAATGCCCATACCGCCGAACCAATGTGTCAGGCTACGCCAGAACAATATGGATTTGGGAAGCGCGTCGACATCCGTAAATATAGTGGAACCGGTCGTACTGAAACCCGACATGCTCTCGAAAAAAGCGGCGGCCACACGCGTCTCGTGACCACCGATGAGAAAAGGCAGCATACCTATGGCGGAAAATATTATCCACGAAAGCGAAACACTCAGAAAACCGTCACGGCGACTCATACGGTTTTCGGCATGGCGGCCAAACATTTTGAAAGTTATGCCCAAAAACAAGGCGCAAAGGGCAGGTACGCCGAAACTCAGATAATCGTGCTCACCATAAAACAACCCCAATCCCAGACAACCCGACAACAACAGAACTTCAAGGAAAAGCAAAGAGCCAAGTACCTTTAATATTATCTTTGCGTTAATCATTATCTTCCCGTAATAACTTTTTTTCTCCGACAACAGGTGTCCGCTTTTCCGGCGGTGGCCTTTCACTGCCGGCACACATCATAAAACTCTCACTTGAAATACTTCTCCAGCCGCTTCACCGCATTTTCCAGACAGAAAGCCACAACCGTATCGCCAGGAAGTATCTGCGTCATGCCGTTGATCAATATGCCATGCCCGTTGCGCACCAGTCCGCCAAGCGTAACCGTAGGAGGCAAATCCAGATCTTTCACAGCCTTGCGGGTGATACGGGAATTTTCCTTTACCACAAACTCAGCCACATCGGCATTAGCCACCGTCAGACTCTTCATGGTGGTCACATCAGCCTTAAGCATCATCTGATAGATATGGCTGGCGGCAAACATCTTCTTATTTATTATCGAACCGATGTCCAGGCTCTCGGCCATGCCGATATAGTCGATATTTTCGACCATAGCCACTGTCTTCCTGACACCCATACGCTTAGCCGCCAGACAGGCCAGGATATTGGCTTCGGAATTATCCGTCAAAGCGGCAAATGCCTCCACGTTCCTGATACCTTCTTCCTCAAGAAGATCCATATCGCGGCCATCGCCATGGAAAACAAGCACGCCACGCCTTTCAATTATCTCATTGAGCCGTTCGCAACGGCGCACATCCGTTTCGAAAACCTTGGCATGCATATATTCCGGCATATTCCAAAGTGCCTGCACCGATGTACTGCCACCTCCCATAACGAAGATATTCTTTACCTCCGGATAGTCTTTCTTTCCGGCTATTTCCTGAATATGGGCTACATAAGGACGCGTTGTCATAAAATACACCACATCACCGGCAACAATTTCATCGTTGCCGTGAGGAATCAAGGTTTCCTGACGCCGCTTGATAGCGACAATGTGATAAGGGGCATCCGGACCACAAAGGTCACGCAACGGGATATTAAGAATATCGGCACTGGCACGCACTTTGACCCCCAACATTATCAAAGCGCCGTTCTGCACTTCAAGCCACTGGCGCACCCAACTATACCTGATATTGTGCATAATCTCAACACCGGCCAGCATTTCAGGATAAATAATAGAATCAATGCCTACACCCTTAAAGAAATCGCGGTGCTCCGGTCGCGTATATTCATAATTATCGACCCGCGCCACGGTTTTTCTGGCTCCCAGCTTAGAAGCCAGCATACAACTGGTCATGTTATGTGCCTCGTCAGGAGTCACACCGATAAAAAGATCGGCCTTCCCTACCTCTGCTTCCTTGAGCGCCTCAATGGAGGACGGCGAGGCACAAACGGTCAGTAATTCAAAATTCGAACCAATACCTTCCAGGCGTTCGGCATCGTCATCGATGAGCGTAATATCGTGGCGCTCCTTCGAAAAAAGTTTTGCCAGATGCGTGCCCACGGCACCCGCACCGGCTATGATAATTTTCATATCTGAGAATTTGCTTTGTTCATTAAGAAACAGTTGCCCCGTTTCTTGCGGTCAATACTTTCCTGATGCTTTCCTTATCAAGTCCGACAATCCGGTAGAGTTCGCCCACTGCGCCGTGTTCCACAAAATTATCGGGAATGCCCAGGCGCACAATGTCCGGACGATAGCTGTGATCGTTCATCCACTCAAGAACAGCACTTCCCATACCACCAAACCGCACTCCGTCTTCCACCGTTACAATACGCTTGAAACGGCGTCCCACCTCGTGAAGTAATGATTCGTCGAGCGGTTTGAGAAAGCGCAAGTCGTAATGAGCGACAGACAGTGAAGTCCCAGCTTCGGCTTCGCGTATGGCTTCGGCAGCCGTCACGCCAATAGGTCCGATGGAGATAACAGCCAGATCTTTCCCATCCTTTAGTTGCCGGCCGCGACCTACGGGAATTTCCTCCAACGGACAGCGCCAATCAGCCAGCCGGCCGCGGCCGCGAGGATAGCGAATAACGAAAGTTCCCTTATCGGGTAACTGTGCGGTGTACATCAGCCGGCGTAATTCATGCTCATCGAGAGGGGAAGCAATCGTCAAATTGGGAATAGGCCGCAAAGCAGCCAAATCAAACACACCATGATGTGTTGGGCCGTCTTCGCCAACCAGTCCGGCACGGTCAAGGCAAAGCACCACGGGTAGGGACAGCAAAGCTGCATCGTGAATAATATTGTCATAAGCCCGCTGGGCAAACGAGGAATAAATATTACAGAAAGGCAGCAGTCCTTCTTTGGCCATACCTGCTGAAAAGGTTACGGCATGCCCTTCGGCAATGCCAACATCATAGGCACGTCCCGGCATGGATTTCATCAGGATGTTCATAGAACAACCACTGGGCATTGCCGGCGTAACACCCACAATACGCTCATTGGCAACCGCCAGTTCAAGAAGGGTTTCTCCAAACACATCCTGAAATTTAGGCGGACAGCCTCTCGGAGTTTCTTCTATACGCTCGCCGGTTTCTTTGTCAAACAGCCCTGGTGCATGCCACTCCGTGGCAGCTATCTCGGCAGGTTTGAAACCTTTGCCCTTCACGGTATGAAGATGAAGAAGTTTTGGACCTCTCATTTCTTTTATTTCACGCAAAACGCGCACCAGTTCCTTAACGTTATGTCCATCCGTTGGCCCGAAATAGCGGATGTTCATACCCTCAAAAATATTTTGCTGGTTGGTCAGCAACGATTTCACGGAATTATTGAAACGCAAAATGCGACGACGACGATTTTCATTGAGCAGTCCCCATTTTGAGAGACACCTTGACAGACGGAAGCGCAAACGGTTATAAAACGAACTAGTATGCAGATGCATCAGATAGTTTTTCATCCCTCCAACAGCTCTGTCTATGCTCATATTGTTGTCATTGAGAATGATGAGCATATTGTTAGGCGTATCCGACACGTTGTTTAGTCCCTCAAAAGCCAAACCGCCACTCATGGCACCATCACCTATGACGGCTACGACATGACGGTTTTCATCGCCTTGTTTGAGCGATGCGAGCGACATACCCAAAGCTGCTGATATGGAGTTGGAGGCATGGCCACATGCAAAGGTATCGTAATCACTTTCCAAAGGCGATGGAAAAGGGCGGATGCCACCTAGTTTACGGTTAGTAGAAAAAGCATCGCGGCGTCCCGTCAGGATTTTATGACCATAAGCCTGATGCCCTACATCCCACACAATGCGGTCGTAAGGTGTATCAAAAACATAGTGCAAGGCCACCGTCAGTTCCACCGTTCCCAAACTTGAAGCAAAGTGACCGGGGTTATCGGCCAGTTCATCTATGATGTCTTCGCGCAAACTCTCACATATTTGAGGAAGACATTCTTCCGAAAATTCGCGCAAATCCTGCGGAGAATCGATGTCACTCAGATATTTGTAATGCTTTTTTATATTCATCACCAACACTTTAGACTATGCCAGCCGATTACAAAACACACGGCGGCAGGGCAAAATTAGCATAAAATCGGAGAACGGCCCCTTTTTTCTATAAAAACTTATCAGAGGCATAGTGCTTTCACTACCGTTTTCCCACGAATAAAAAACGCCGCATACTCCCTTCTTATCTTCATGCCACAAAAAAAGGCAACGCTGAACCATCAAGATTCATTGTTACCTTTTAAAAATGTGGACCGGGAGGGGATTGAACCCTCGTCCAAACAGGGAAGCAATAAGCTTTCTACATGCTTATCTCCGACTTCGATTTTCGAGCCACGACAGGACCGAAGCCACCAATCGTCACCTTATCCTCTTAAAAATTCACCAACCGTGCGAGGCCACTTGCCAGCTATTTCCGATTTCACTGCACCGCCGAATCGGGACGCTTCGGAAAAACTGCTCCCGGGCGATGTCTCGTTCTGACAACCTTTAGCCAGAATTAAGCTGATCTACTAGACTTCAATCAAGCAGCGAGAGCGTACTTATTTTCGCCAATTAAATTTTTGAAAGCCGAGTTTAAAGTGCCCGCCTCCATCCGCACTGCATGCTTACTTACCACCTCGGCCCGCTGTCAAATCCAATCCGGCCCGAATGATATATTGTGCAAATATACAACTTTTCTCACAATGAATCCTAGGAGACAACTAAAAAACAATAAACCCTTTTATTTCTTTTAACATCATGAGAATCTTTCCTATTATACATATTCCAACATCCTCTTTTCTATTTCTCCTCCTTCGTGTCCTTTTCAGT
>ERZ778513.1807-NODE-1807-length-11639-cov-10.752935_pt1 | contig 11639 bp, 4 predicted proteins | sample MGYA00510345_ERZ778513 | MGnify/ENA primary metagenome ERZ778513 (study PRJEB29527, sample SAMN07138966) | mouse gut metagenome | material: feces | host: mouse | place: China:Nanjing | collected 2016-01-25 ... | reverse complement strand
ACCAAAATCAGGCATGAACCATTTAAACTGCAACTCCTTGATACAATTATAGTTGCCAACACTGCATCAAAAAAGTGACGAAGTCAGGAAATCTATGGAATTAATTGGTTTGAAAATAGCAGTGACGCGGTTCGACCGCGTCACTGCATAAGTACATAGTGTCAGATGCGAATTTTCAGGGCCTTGCCGTTGGCGTTGACAACGTACACACCGGCAGGCAGGCTTACGGGCAGCTGGGCTGCGCCTTCGACTTCGTATACAGCAACTGCACGACCGGCAAGGTCGCATACGCTTACCACGCAAGCACCGAGGTTAACGTCGATGGTGCGGGCTGCTGCGTTGTAGCTGAGGCTGCCTTCTGCAACAAGATTTTCCAGACCGCTCATTTTGCTTACAGTAAGTTCGACAGCGGGAGTTTCGTTGTTGGTTTCATCGGCGTCGCCTTCAACAATCAGGCGAGCGGCAAGCTTGTACTCGCCGGCCTCTTCGAAGGTGTAGGAAACGGGCTGGTTCGAAGACTGTCCGGGAGCCAGATAGCGAATACCGTCGTACGACTGGAGTATGGTGGCTTCGCCGTCGGCATCAATCGAGAGAAGTTCGATAGTGTATTCCTCGATATCCACAGTACCCTTGTTCTCGAAGTAAACCCGGAAGTTGAGAGCATTGCCGGCATTTACATCCTCGGTGGGAACCGAAAGGCTGGTAGCCTCGATGTCGGTAACTGCAGGCAGCGGTTCGAGTGCATAACCGAAGGTGATGCAGGGCAACGTATTAGCCACGAAACATTTGTTGTAATCATTATATATAGACTCAGAGTACGAGTATACCAGATAGTTAGCGTCGGTAGGAGCACTCGCAAGCAGAAGCGCCGTATAGCCTGCGCGCTGCATCACAGCCTCAACATTCAGTACCAAACTCTTACCGCTCTCAAGCGTAAATAATTTCTGAAGTTTCAGCTCTACTTCCTGAGATTTTTCGGGGCTTTGTTCTGTAGAAAGTAGGCCGTCGTAAACGAGCTGGAATTCATCGGCAGGCACAGTATTGATTTGACCCGACTTTTCGTAACCTTCGGTACGGTCGGTCTGAGCCATGTAGATTCTTACGTGCATGGGCTCAACAATATATTCTTCTTTTACAACAGTAAGAGTCAGCGACTGCAATTGATAATCATTCTGGTGATTACCGAAGAATGAAGCCGGATACAGCAACTGGCTTGCAGTCTTCTTCTCACGACGACAGAATGCTCTATTCATCAGGTCATACTCAGAACCATCCCATTTGGGCAGCTGCTCTTTGATTACCGGTGAAAGAATTCCTTCAAGAAGCGAGGAAACTTCGAGTACGGGAGTTTCGCTGGGCTCGCCACCCTCGATATTCACTACAGCCTTCAGGCCATACTCACCTGCAAGCGCAAAACTGTGCTTGAACTCAAACACTGCAGTATTACCGGCTGCAATTGCAGGATTTTCGTAGCTGCTGCCGATAAGCTGGTCTGCGATTTCATTACGCACTACATACAGTTCGACACTGTAACCGGTAAGTTCCGAATTGCCGTCGTTGGCAACTGTTACAGTATAAGTGTGTTCTTCACCGGGCAGAACTTCTGTATCGCCGGTAACCGACACTGCTTTATAGTCGAGCGACAGTACATCTACTGCCACAGGCTCGCTCAAGTCATTTTCGCTGTCTTCGTCACCTTCAAGCGTTACGCGGGCTGCCAGCTGATAGTTGCCACCCTGCTCGAATGTTACGGACACGGGCACCGATACTTCGAGCATCGACAGAACCGACTTGGGATTTTCAACCGCTGCAAGTACCTCGTTGTTTTCTTCATTTACAATTTCTACGATGTAGTTTTCAACGGTTTCTGTGCCGTTGTTCTTCACGTTTGCAACAAAATCGTAAGGCTTGCCGGTGTAAATATCGCCGGCGGGAGCGGTAAGACCGGTAGCTGCAAGGTCTACTACATCCACGGGCTGTGGCCCCTCTTCCTCGCCAATCATAAACACGAGGTTCAAGCCACCTGCAAACTGCGTCGTCAGGTTTACATCGGTAACGCCCAGAGGTTCACCATCACCTGTTCTATACAGGGTGTGATCACCGGCCACACCGGTATCACCGTTGATGAATGCAGGATATGGGTTCGGACGATTGTACTCATCGATATCAGCCAGCAGGCCTACGACCATCGACTCGCCCTTATGCATTATGTACGGTTTGGTCAGAGGTATGCGCAGACAGCCGTCGGTAACAGTAGAGAAGTCGATTTGAACACCGCTTGCCACTACAGTGAAAGCGTCTTGGGGCATAGCGGTCGAAAGTGAGGTTGCATCGGTGGTGGCCAGCATTGCGGTCACTTTTATCTTTCCGGCCGAAGGAACGGTTAATAGTGGATAAACAAGTTCTTTTACAGTATATGCTTCAACCTTCACTGCGCGGTCAAGAACAGAAGCCGGATAAAGGGTCTGCGAAGCGGAGTAGAGGTTCCAGCTATTCACGCCTATCGGGTGTTCGTTAGTCGAGTAGCTGCCGCCAACAACCTTAGCCTCTACAATGTCGCCGATATCGCCGATACCACCTCCTTGGGGATCAGCCAAAGCATATTTGATGTTAAGCGAGGTTACATATTCCGAAGTGTTGCAACCCGGATTATCGGCAAAAGCCTTATTGGCTGTAGCATTGTCGTAGTAACGGGTGTGCGTACCACCGCCCGCACCGGGATCGCCAAAGTAAAGCAGGCCGGAGAACGCCTCAGTAATCTCATGCTGATACGCTACCACAAGGCTCTTGCCCTGATTTACCACAAAGTTGGCATCAACAGGGAATCTCAGAGCTTTTTCCGACTGAATCTGCGGACTGGCCATGTCAATTTCGCCGTTGAATACTTCTACGAGTTCCGACTCGGGAATAAACGCGTCGAGGGTGATATTATCGCTTGTGCCGAGATAAATCTTCATTTGCACCTTTCCGGATGTAGGATAAGATGTGACAGTCGAATGATTCGAGAACGGCAGAATAAGCTCCTTAACTGCGTAAGCGGGAGCCGCCTGAAGATCTGCGTTCATAGAACTTGCAGGGTACAGGGTCTGGCAACCCTGATATTTGCCTACTTTGTTGCTATTAATAGGATAGCTACTGTTTTTATAGTCCATACCAGCTACGGTAGCCTCAAGAATTTCACCGCCGCCGACTTCGCCGCCGAGCACGTAACGAATCATCAGAGTTGTTGATTCAGAGCTAGAACTTTTTGTTATATCACTCAGCTGAACGTTTCCTGCAATAATATCGTCGAATGAAGCAGACCCTTGATCACTGGTATAATAATATGTATGAATGCCGGATGTCGAATAGGGGTTGCCGAAGTAAAGTTCTGAAGAGAACTTTTCGATTACGGAAGTCTGCATGGTGACAACCAAACTTTCACCCTTAGACATCACAAATTCGGTAGCCAGAGGTATAGTGATGCACTTATCCGACTGAATTGTAGCGTCAGACAGATCGATAGTACCTGAAAAGACCGAGGTCAGCACTGATTCAGGAAACCAGTCTGTCATTGCGTCCTCATTCGACTTGCCAAGCGAAATCTCAACTTCAAACTTGCCGGTTTCGGGCAGTGGTTTTAAGTCGGAAATAGGATACACAAGTTCTTTGATTGTGTAGGTTTCGGCCTCTTGGATAGCAACGTCCATTTTGGATACCGGATACAATGTCTGAGCGCCGGAATAGGTCTTGTAGGATGAAATTGGATAGCTCGCGTTTCTCCAGTCCATTTCCGCTACGTAACCGCTCAGTACCTCATCCTGGGCAACCGCCGACAAAGCAGACATACCGATAGCTGCTGTAGCCATCAAAGCAAGTAACGATTTTTTCATTGTGTGAAATATTTAATTGGTATTATAATATGGAAAGCCCGGAGGCAAAGGAATTGCCTCCGGGCTATTTGTCAGATATCAGATTCGAACTTTAAGCGTGATTACACTTTCGGCTCCGTTGACCTTGAGCAGGTAAATGCCATTGTCACAGCCGATGTATGCCGAAGTTGATCCTTCTGCCACAGCAACTGTCTTGATGAGCTTGCCCGAGAGGTCATACACCTCCACCGATGTCATTTCGAAACCAAGACTTTCGACCGACGCAGTGGCTGCATTATAGTATACGGCGCCGCCACCGCCGAGCACAATTTCATCAACGCCGGTACCTCCGGTATTCACACTGAGGTGAATCAGCGGAGCGTAAGCCATGCTTACACCTGATGGCTTAGCCGGATCGAATGCGGAACCGCCCTGATAGCGCATCGACGGGTATAATTCAGCATCCCAGTCGCCGTTGAATGTGCTCCAGTCTAACAGGAACTGCTGGTGTTCAGATTCTTCCTTTGCGACAGTAACAACCAACGGACGGGTCGGATCGAATTTATAGCCGTCTTCGAAATCAACTACCATATAATTGCGTCCGTTATAGAATGCCACATAGTCCTCGAAAAGCGGAGCATCGGTGACGGGAATGAAGTTGGCGCTTCTGCCGTAACCGGTAAGGTCGGTCTGGCTGAGATAAACCGATACCTTGGTACCGTCGAAAGGAATAAATTCTTCAAGCGACTTGTATTCCCATGCTATGCGGGTAATCTGCGGAGTCTTGCCCTTGTAGATACGGTCAAAGAATGTCACGTCAGGGGTATATATGGTCTGACTTGCTGTACAGGCCATGGAGTGGTTCAGCGGCAGGTTGGTCTGAGTCAAGGCCGTAGTCACATCTTCTACCGTTACATTCAGAGCAGGCACTTCCTCACAATTTGCAAACAGCCCTTCGGTCATGTCGTTCGACGGATTGCCGTCGCCTTCAAGAGCTACAATCGCTACAATTGTCTGTGCTCCCAATACCGGAACTGTTGCTTCGATTTCCACATAATCGGTCTGGTGCGATTCGATTTCGGGTACAATATCGGTTTCAGCGAACACAACCGGCGACTTGTCATTGCCCAGATAAGCAAGCTTCACCGAATAATTGCTCTGCTTATTCTCGCCGTTGTTATAGATTTTTACCGTGAAGAGATTATTCTCGATTGTACTCAGATAGAGGTATCCATCGATAGATTCTGCAGCAAGGTCATCAGCCGGAACTTCTTCTATAGAGAAACCTTCTATGTAAAGCCACATGTCCGCTTCATTCTTGGTCAAGAGCTCATAACCGACATAGTATTCACCATCAACCGGAGATTTGAAATATGCAGTGTAGGTTTCGCCATTGGCGGAGAACTGAATATTTCTCTCAAGGTCTTCAAACAAAATATCTGTCATGCCTTCAGCTGTGGGCGTGGTACCGCCTACAATGCGTACGGATTGTACCGACTCCCGGCTTCCGCTGCCCATACCGCCGAAATATTCATTATATGTGACCTTGTAGGTCTTGCCCTTTTCAAGCATCAGAGTAGGTGTTACCAAAATGTCGTCGTTCTCTCCGTTCGACATCAACAGCGCGAATGTTTCTCTCATTATATGAGAGTTGCCGGTGTATTCAAACATACTTCCATCGCGATTTTTGTCGATTATAGAAAAGCGCGAAGCCTCGGCTTTAGATTCAAAGAGTGTGCTGAAAGGCGGACGGATACCGGTACCGGCAAGTACGGCGTTCGACACTGCCGCTGAGCCTTTGCCTTCACCGTTGGAGGCCACTACCGAATAAGAGTAATAGTTGGCCTCGCCCATGGTATTGTCGCTGAAGTTTGTGGTCTTTACAGTACCGACTTCAACCTTGTCGGGCATTCGTGTGATGGTGTAGCTGAGATCCGATGCGTCGTACCAGCCGTCGTTGTCGCCACGTTCGGGTATATCCCAACTGAGCTGTACCGACTTACCATCGGTGGTTGTGGCTACGACATTCATTACCGGGCCCGGCACGTCGCGGCCTACAAAAGCATCGATATTGCGTGGAACACCACGGCCTGCTGCATTCACCGGCACTACATAGTATTTGTGCACGCCGTTAGAGGCATCTTCGTCAACGTAGGTCATGGACTTACCTTCCTTACCTGTTGCAGGCAGCTTGGCTACAGGCTCACCGCTATATGAGTCGCGGTAAATCCACACCTCGCTGAGGTTGCTGAGGGGACGGCGATTCCAGCGGGCGGCAGGATTGTCCCACGACAGAGTAACCTTGTTGTCGCCGTTGGCGTCTTTGGTAAAGTTCAGATTCTCAACACGTGCAGGGGCATTAATGTTATCGCCGAGTTCGCCGTAAGGTACATACAGACCGTCAAGGCCTTCGCGGATACCTACAGTACCGATATTCTCGGTAGCGCCGGTCAACGGGTCGATTTTTACGAGATAGTTGTTGGAAAACTCTTCTTCGCCGTCGAGAAAGCCCCATGCCGACCACCACAGCTCGCCGGTTTCATAGTCGCAAGCAAGGCTGTTGTTATCGTAATAGATTTTGTAGGGTCTGCCGTTTACAAGAATGGGGGTCGAGCTGATAACATTGTAATTGTCTGCAGGATCGAGAACATCCAGGCGGGTTCCTATAATATCACCGTCTTCGTTGCCATCCCAGCGGAGGGCCAAAAGTTGGTTTTCATAATTGTACGCAGCAGCCACGTAGTACTGGGACAGAGCGGCAACTTTGGACTTGTACTCACCGGTAGCCTTGTCGACGGTATAGATTACCGAGGTAATTGATCCGTCGTCGTTGCGGAGCATGGCATAGAGAGGCTCGGGATCATTGGGGTTCCACAGAAGTGCTTGCGGAATCTGCCACCACTCGGGGTCATAACCGGATTCATTCAGCAGCTGCAACTGCTCGGAATAGCCGGTTTCAGGGTCAACCTTTACCCAATTGTTGAGACGGGTAATACCCAGCGAATAGTACACCAGACGATGAGCGTAGTAGGCGTCGCCGGCCCATACACCTGACACCGGCCCAAGCATACGGGGGTTATCACGGTCCCAGAGGCTACCGAATGTAAGTATACAGCTTTCGAGTTTGTTGAGTTCCTTGGGTTCGTTGGTGTAGAAATCCAGATAGTGTACTGTCAGATCGTAATCCCAGCCATGTACAGTATGGGCAAAAATTTTGGTACCCTTGTCTTTGTTGGGATTCAGCGGTGCACGCTGAATCGATGACGCTGACCGGGACATTTCCTGACCTGTAGGTACCTGAAGCATCTCGGGGAAGCTCCGGGTGGTCGGGGTGAGGGCAACGGCTGCTCCTGCAAAGAGCAGACCGGTGCCTAATGCGATAAGTTTTTGGTTCATTAGCATTTGGTTTAAATGGTTAACGTATTATAGTCTTGCTTACGTTTTTGCCCTGGCGCACAATGTATACACCGGGAACAAGACGGTCGGCGGAAACCTGAGTTCCGTCGATACGGAAATACTCGGCAGGAGCATCAGTGCTGTCAACGGCAACTGACTCGATACCTGACTGTTGACCGTAAATCTGACCGGGAGTGAATTTTACCGAGAACTCTCCACTGCTGTTGGTTTCATACCATCCAGTGGGATTAATATTGGCCACTTTAAAACAGAGCGAGCCTTTGGGGAAGGTGATTTCATCGTTGAGGAAACGGCCGAAAAAACCTTGCTTTATAGCTTCCTCTCGTCCCTGAAAGAAGTAATTGGGGTCGTTGAGGCAGCGGTCGGCTTTCGACCATACTTCCATGCTTCCATAAGACATGTCCACACCAAGACCGGCGGCATGCTCAAGCACGACTTCATCGGGATTGGAGGCATCGATATAAATATACCAGCGGCGGGACTCGTCGTATTTGTAGCCTGCGGTCAGAGGTGATGCGGGGCCGTAGGCGTCCACCAGACGAATGTAACCCGGACGCTCAACGTTTTCTTCCACCTCTACATCATAGTCATATTTATTGTAGACGAATCCGTAAGGGATAAGCTCACCGCAATCAGAAATCAGACGTTCTTTATAAGTTGCAGTACCGGCCTTGCGCCACACTGAGGTATCGAACGCGATTTCCATGTCGCGTTTAAAAGCCTCACGGGGGGTGCCTTCATAATACGGTACCACAAACAGTGTATAGAAACCGTCGCCGGTATAAGGAACGGCAACAACGCCACTTTCGCTTATTTCTACGGACTGGATTGTGCCGTTGACAATTCCTTCGACTGCGGATTCTGCATTGTCGCGTTCTACAAGGGCTACACGGGCTTTTTCAACCGACTTGCCGAGTGCGACTTCAAAATTAAGTTGCGTGTTGTCATCACTGATACCCATAAGGTTGCCGACAACATCAAGATTGGGCGCTCCGGGCAGTTTTATTCGAAACATTCCTTTCTGGTCGCAGCGCACAGATATAATGTCATCACTCCACGGCTCAGAGAGATCCCATAGAGATCCAAGAAGTGACATCGGCGGGAATGTGATGGAACCATCGACGAGTTTACCACAGACATTTTCCTTGTCGGCAAGCTCCCAGTTACCGTAACGGTTGTTGTAATAATCATCAGCCACCGATCCGACAATAAGCATCTGATCTTCTCCTGCAATATAGCCGGTTTTACTTGTTTCGATATAGCAGTGTACCGGATCGGATGCATCCACGGTGATATACCAGTCGCCTTCCTGACAGCCGGGACTGCCAATATAGTCGGGATAATTGGCATACGGATTCATGATGCGGTAGCGACCGGGAGTCTGTTCACTCTCCATAACCTCAACTTCCACTTCCGGAAAATCGGAGTAGATATACCAGGAATGCAGGAAATTTTCGCGGAACAATCCCGTTCCGATTGACTTCCATGTTTCTTCTGCCGCGGATGCAGTCGGCGATATAAGCGCAGCTGCGAGCACCGGCAGTACGATACGTGTAAATTTCATTTAAATATTATGTTTTTATAGATGGATTATTTTACAATCAGCTTGATAGTGGATACGCGGCCAAACTCGAACACACTCACAATGTAGATGCCTGTGGGCAGTTCAACACGACCGGCCCGGCTGAGGGTAGCAGCTTTCGAACCGTCGGGACGATAAATTTCGGCTGTGGTGAAATCGCCTTCGACCGAAATAGCGCCGGGCAGAGCGCGTACCGATGAAGTATATGCCATGACGTCGCCGGTCGATGACTTCTCGCCTACACGACACTTGGCGGCAGTAACAATCTCGCCGGTGGAGCGATCAATAAGCAGGGCAGCCACTGTTGTGTCCTCGATCTTCTGACACTGCGGCGAACCTACAGGTACTGTTTCGTCGTAAACATATTCCTGACCGCGCGAGAGCGATGCGGGGAATACGTCCTTACCGTTCCAGTTGTCAATACGGCGGGCTACATCGTTATACATTACCTGCACCGAACCGGGCTTATTTTCCCAGCCGTACATATTGCCGTTCTTACCTCCGCTGTAGTAGTTGTTCTGGCTGTAGGGGCCTACATTGTCTTCAGTCTGCACTATGGCTATGCCGTAATTGTGGCTTTCGACATCGTTGCCAAATCGTGCTGTAGTGCGAACAAAGATTGATTCACCGCTTTCATCGGCGAGTTCGGCGCTGACTTTGAGGTCGAGATCAACCACACCTTCAAGCTCCTTGTAATAGGCTTCGCAGATGGTGAGGTTAGGAGTGAAAGTACCGTAACTGCCGCTACGGTTGATGCTTGCGTAGGGGTAGCCGGCACCATACATATCAACCCATTCAGAATAAGATGAGCAATTCATCGGGTCGCCCGGATAGTTGTGCACGGCAATGCCAAGGTAGGTATCAGGGTAATTCTCGCGCATGTGCTCCATAGCCACATAACCGGCGGGGCACCATCCGCAGCCTGTGCCTGTACCCTCTTCAATTACCACAATACGTGGTTTTACGAAGTCCGACGCCAATACTTTAGTGCTTGCCACGACAGATGCAAGAAGGTTATCGGCGCCGTTGACTCCGCTTATACTAAGCGACACAGGCAGTTCGGAATTTTCCTGCGATGTACGGCCTTTCAAAGCCACAGTAGCTTTTCCCATAGGTTCTATGACATTGTCTAACGCTACAGTCGACAAAATCGGATTGTCGGAACCGAAAGCCGCAGACAGCGAAACACTCGAAACCGGAGATGACGAAATATTATATACGTCCACCGAATAATTGAAGTCGACATTCACGCCCACCGACTTTGGCAATGATAGCCTCAGAGGCAACAGCGCATTGGAAGGCAGGTTGTCACCCTCTATTATACCACGTATGCAGACAGAGCCGAATGACGGAAACACGTCCCATTCCGGAGTACCGCCATCGGGCCATATTCCAAGGTGGCTGAACAAGCTCACACCGTCGAGCGCTTCGGCATCGAATGCTATAGGTTTGTCGTTGCTGCGAGTCTGACGATAGGTGTATCCGATGTAGAATTTGCGTCCTTCTATTTCGTATGGAGTATCGAGCGTGGCAGTCGTAAAGTTTTTTGCTTTCAGAAATTTTGTTTCAGGCTGAGTATAAAATGGTTCGCCTTTCAGGTCGTAGGTAAGATATATGGTTGCGTCCTTGGACAGGCCACTGTTAAAGCCTACTGTAACAGCAGTAAGCCGCGAGCCCTGCATGGCTTTTGCCACTTCTTCGGGCACCTCGATAGCCGCGCTGTAGTTAGTTCCGGCTATATTAGTACCAACACCGTTGATATTGTCGGTACATATACCGTAGGTGAAAGAAGTCTGGGCATTAATGCCAAAAGCAGCCAATGCAACCATTGAACAGAGTAAAAGTTTTTTCATATATACAATAGTTCGTTAAAAAATTATTCATAGGCTAAGCGGCATCTACCGTCAAGCCAAAGAGTTCTTTGACAAGTTTAGCATTTAAAGTCTTGTTCGGGTCAATTCCGCTCAGGTCAAAAAATCTTTTTATGAAATGAGCGTTGACCATCAGAGACTTAATTTGACCAATAGAAAAAGGCATCTTCGTCTGCTTCCTCAGTACCTTAGTGATATTGACGGCGGCAAGCGAAGCGTTGCAGGCAAAATCCAGGGCCTTTTCATCGCGAGCCTGACAGTCGAGCAGTCCGGTGAACTGATGACCATCTCGGAAACAGAATTCAATCTGGAACCGTGTCCGGTAAATGTCATAGACATCTTTTCCGCAGACCGAGGTATCGGTTGAGAAATACAGTCGGTGGCCGCCTCCGGGCAGATAATGGATTACCAGCCGTATTTTCTGCTTCAGAGACTTGCACCATGCCACAAGTTCAAAGGCTTCGCCTTCCTCGGGAGCGATGTCAAGTCGGGTCATCCTGTTTTTGTCAGGATTGGAGAAGTCAATCTTGCCGTCCTTGGTCTTGGGGCGTCCCCTTTTGCCGGTTCGCGGACCTTCGTAGATGTAATACAGCACAGCATTGGAACGCAGGCGGCTTATCAGGGAGAAACCGATTTCTTTCAGTCCCTCGACAAACGGCAGTGTGGAGAAAGCGGCATCGGCAACGAGCAATGAAGTGATTTTCAGCAAATCTGTTCTGTACGTCTTCAATACCGACAGATACCACTGATTGAGAGTCATTTTCTTTCCTTCAAGTTCTGTCGAATTGAGAGTCTGCACGGCACGGAGCATCATCGCATCCCTGATGTCAGCATCGATTACGGCGATACCGAGTATCTCAAGGCCATGCTTCACAGCCGAGGCGCAGCCTGACCAGAACCGACCGATATGGGCTGTCT
>ERZ778513.1804-NODE-1804-length-11657-cov-11.273746_pt1 | contig 11657 bp, 15 predicted proteins | sample MGYA00510345_ERZ778513 | MGnify/ENA primary metagenome ERZ778513 (study PRJEB29527, sample SAMN07138966) | mouse gut metagenome | material: feces | host: mouse | place: China:Nanjing | collected 2016-01-25 ... | reverse complement strand
TTCAGCACAAGGTCGTATTCATCGGGATTATACCTTTTTACAAGCCGCTTTCTGCCTGTGTCCACCACAAAATTAAGTGATTTGACCTGCATATCGGCAAGACTGTCAACATATATCTCCAAGTCAAGCATGAATTTCCGGAACTGTTCATGGGTGATAAGTTCTGACAGGAGCAGCGTGTTGATTTTTTGGTCTTTGAGAAGTGTCAGGGCAGCGTTACTTAGGTGCAGATCGGACAGGGCAACATTGTCAAGCTGTCTGTTTTCAGTCATGCCAAGCAGATAATCTGTTGATACTTCATAGAATTTTGCTAATTCGATGATGTTCCTATGGGGTATTTCTTTATAATCATCAGATTCATAAGAGCCAAGCGTGGAAGCGGGAATTTTTGTCTGCTGTGACAGTTGTTCTAAAGTCATTCCCTTTTCTACACGCAGGTCTTTCAGGCGTTCCTGTATGCTTAATTGCGTTTTCATAGATAAATCTCTCCTTTACGAAAACAGAATATCACACAAACAGGCGGATTCCTACCGAAAATTTCCAGCATGATAGAAAAAATCTGTTTTTTGGAAGATTTCTGACATGGTGGATATACGGGAAAGCAGGGCGTTTTGTTGGATAATGACAGTACAACTGAATGACTGTCCAAGCTGATATAAACCGCCAAGACCAATTTTAAGAAAATTTGAGCGCCAATATTGGACGACACAGCGCCGACAAGGGTTGCCTGTCAGGAAACAGTGAGGGGAGAACAGCAATGATAGGAAATTGCCTAAGATTGAATATATTTATTTGGTACCGGAAAGGTACCGTAAAATTGAATTGGTACCAGTTCGGTACCAGAGAAAGGAGCATGGAATGAAATTATCAAGATATGAGCAGGAGGTTGTAATCAACTTTAATGCAGATGAAAGCGAAGCAACAGTTTACACTGCAAATCCGGCATGGATACGGAAAATGGATAAGCTGTGTAAAGAGTTTCCGGAAGTGATCCGGCTAAAGGCATGGACGGAAGTAAGCAAAACCTATGTTTTACCGAAAAATCTTGTCAGGATTGGAAAACCAAGGACATTGAGCGAAGCACAGCTTAGACATTTACATGAACTGCAAAATAAAGAGCCAAATAAAGCGTAAGCTATATTTTATAGCAATTCGCACCCAAAATGAGGTATTTCACACCTTGTAATTAGCTGATAATGTGCTGATGACGATATAATAAAAGAAAATAGATTTGAATTTTATATTTTTTAAGTTATGAAAGGAAGTCGGGATATTATGAGGATTGCAGTTTGTGATGATGACCGGGCAATCCGGGAAGAACTTTCCCGGCTGATACAAAAGCAGGTGCCGGAAGTGGATATTGTGGAGTATCAGTCGGGAGAAGAATTGATAAATGCAAAAGGAAACTTTGACATTTATTTTCTTGATATTGAAATGGGTAAAGTGTCCGGCATGGATATAGCAAGGCGTATCAGAGAACAGGAAGAAAGCGGCAGGCAAAGGAGCATAATTATATTTGTGACAGGGTATCGGGAATACATGGAAGCGGCATTTGACGTATATGCGTTCCATTATCTGATAAAGCCTATTGATGTAGAAAAGTTTTCAGAGGTATTCAGCCGGGCATGGAAAGAAGCGTCTGTTTTTGAGGAACAGACAAAAAAACATATCATGGTAAAAAGCTCTGGAACGCAGCAGAAGCTATTGTTGAAAGATATTTACTATATAGAGAGTGGCAATAAAAAAGTCATTTTCCATACAACGAAAGGGAAACTGGAAGTTTACGGGAAAATGGATGAATTAGAAAATGGGTTAGGGAACACTTTTTATCGCTGCCATAGGTGCTATCTTGTAAACATGGAAAAAATTTCTGCTTACAGTGCGGATAACATACAGGTCACAAACGGGGATAACCTTCTCCTTGCAAGGAAGAAATATTCTGATTTCATCAAAACTTATATGCGGTATGTAAAAAATGGAGGGATTGTTAATGTATGATAGGTTGCTTCCGGTTTCTATCTATTTGGTTGATAGTATATTAAGTGGAATTTATATGCAAGGATTCTTAAAAGAAAAGTACGGGAAAAAGGCAGTTTTGGTAGTATGGGGAACAGCCTATTTTCTTATTCAGATTGCGGTATTTGAAATATTGGATGCCAGATTTCCAGTCGGAGAAGTTATTGGGATAATCTTAAATATTTGTGTCCTGCTGTTTATGCAGTTTCTTCTCTTTGAGAAAGATTTGCAAAAACAGTTTTTTGTTGCCTTTAGCTTTGTGGCGGGGAAAGAAATTGTGAAATACATTGTTAGTGTACTTAGTATTGCGGTTAATGGATTGTGGAATAAAATTTTTGACTTTTTGATTTCAAAAGGAATGTTAAATACGGCAGACAGGCTTTATATTTGGATAGAGATTTCTGTTGCGGCTATAGCGGTCATATGCTCACTTCTTTATGCTATGCTGCTGTATATTTATTTGTTTTTGATAAACAAAAAATTTGTAAGAAAAGATTATCTGTTGCAGACACATGAAAATGTTTTTTTGATTTTGCCCTGCATTGCTGCATTATGCATTTCTGTAACAATGAAGATGATGATCGTATCGGTTGGAATCGGAATGACTGTAATTATTTATGACACGGTTCCGGCAACAAAATTCTGGGTACCCGTTATCTGTGTCCTGCTACTATCCACTATTATTGCAAGCGTTATATTATTTCAGAAATTGGTACAGTACAATGAGGAAATAGGGAAACGTGCGATACTGGAAAACCAAGTGCGGCAAATGCAGAAAGAAATTGTAGAGATACAGGATATATATACTGATATGAGAGGGCTTCGGCATGATATGAGAAGCCATTTAGCCAATATTTCCATGCTTGTTAAAAGCGTGGCAGGTTCAGTGAATGAAGAACTGGAAAGATATATCGGGAAAATGGAGGAAACAGTCAGCAAATTAGATTTTACTTATCAGACTGGAAACCCGATTACGGATATTATTATCCACCAAAAAGGGCAGGAAGCAGAGAAAAAACATATCCAGTTTAAGATTGATTTTGCTTATCCCCCAAATCTTTTGATAGATATTTATGATATTGCGGTTGTTTTGAATAATGCACTGGAAAACGCCATAGAAGCGTGCGGTAAGGTAGAGGACAATAAACAGATAAAGTTACAATCTTATGTGAAAGGTAGCCTGTTCTTTATAGAGGTTGAAAATGATTTTTCAGAGGATATTGTCATAGAGGAAGAAAGTGGGCTGCCTGTCAGCAACAAAGAAAACAGGAAACTACATGGGATTGGAATATCCAATATCCAAAGATGTGCGAAGAAATACATGGGCGATATTGATATTGTAATTTCTGATACAGAAGGCAGGAAGAAATTTAATCTTACGGTAATGATGAATGGAAAGCCTGCGGCGGCAATCTGATACTGCAATAGAATTTCACACCCAAAATGGAGCAGTTCGCGCCAAATCTATGAAATTTTTTTGCAGATTGGCGATAAACTAAATAGTAACTACTTTGAATAACAGAGAAAGGAACGGTGTTTTATATGGCAATGGAGATTACAAGTAATTATAGTAACTATGCGGCAAATTACGCTGATACTACGAAAAAATCTAGTAGTAATGTAGCAACGGAGGTAAAGACAAACACATCAACAAGCAGCAAGGACAAAGTACAGGAATATTATGAACAATTATGTAATAAATTTCCGCAGATAAATATTAACACAAGTGGGGGAATTGCAAGCGGCAATAAAAATAATATCGTTTTGAACCTCTCTAATGACTGTCTAAAAAAAATGGCAAGTGATCCAGACTTTGCAAAAAAAATCGAAAATGACATTGCGGGCATACCAGCGGCACATGAGCAGATGTTTGCTAAAGCAAAAAGTGATGGCATTGAGATACATGGTTTTGCTGTAAGAATCAATGCAGATGGGAGTATGCAATGTTCTTGTAGTGGTTCAACAAGAACCAGTGGTTCAAAACAAAATTCAACTATGCTGAATACGGAAAAGAAACAAAAAGAAAGATTAGAAAAAAAACGTGAGGAAAGAAAAATCTCAGAAGAAAAGGCAGCTAAGAGACGGGCAGAGAAAAAGGCGCAGTTGGAGAAGCTGACGGAAGACAGAGAAGATGAAACGTTCACAATATCAGCTACTGGCACTGATGTAAAAAGTGTTGCGCAGAACCTCTTAGCTGCGGTTTCTGGTACATCTGCGCCGACAGGGGCAAGTTTTGATATAAAGGCATAAGGAGAAATTGTTCATATTCCGCAAGGGCGCATAAACCTTTGCTTCTGCGGACTGCCCGGACTTATTGCAAGGGGGCAGGGCGGCAATATAAAAAATTGATGACAATGGAGGATTAGGAAATGGCTATTAGTGGAGTCGGACATAATTATGATTATTTGGGAACGACTACAAATTATATACGGGGAAAAGCAACTGTTAGGGAAGCAATCTCAAAGACGGTGAAGCAGTCGGAAAATCTTTCTATTTCTGATGAAGGAAGAAATATGCTGCGGGAAATGGCAAGCAAATTTGAACCCGATTCGGATTATACCAATGTCAGGGAACTGACAATACAAAATACAAATGAGGTTGCATGGGATCACTATACAGCAATGCGGGATATTAGCAGCTTAACATTAAAAGACGGGAATTATAATGTTGAAGATGTGATGAAATCTATAATGGATACATACGAAACCCGTTATAATGAAATCGTAAAAGAACATGAAAATGGAAAGCGTGAAGTTTCCTACGAACTTACGGGGAAAAGTTCATTGACACTTGATGAAGATTTAGCAGGATTGGACGAAGCCTTTAAGATGAGGTTGGCAAATTTAGAAGGATATATTACCTGTCAACAAACAAATAAAGCATTTGAAAACCCGGACAGTTCATGGTATTTCCGTAGAAATAGCCCTCAAAATGAAGTAAAAACACAAGATAAGGCTCAAATGTTTGATACACAATATCAGAAAACAGCAGTATCAATAATGGAGCAGGCTAAAGAGAAGTTTTTGGCAGCCTTTGAAAGTATAAATTACAAACAAGGAACAGCAACAAGCATACTATCGGATATTATGAAAAAGTGCTGATAACATAAGGAGGATTAAAAAATGGCTATTAGTGGAGTAGGACAGAGTTATTATCAGAACAATGTTGCAACAACGAAAAGTACAAAGAACGTAAACAGCACGGGAGAAACAGGCAGTACAAAGGAATTATCAGAAGCGGAAGAAATGGCGATTTTCAAAAAGGAATTTTATGCTGAAATTGATAAGATACCTAGAAATAAAACTATAACCAATGTGGCTATCAACATATCAGAGGAAGCATTTAAGAATATGAAAGATGATCCGGAGTACAGGGAAAAGATATTATTAGCACTTAAACGTGACTTAACTTCGTCTTTTGCACCGTTGGAAGCTTCTATGGTGCTCACTGTAGGAGCTACTGCTAAAGATTATAGGGGCGATTCATGGTCTGGTGTTAATAATCAATCGGAATTTTATGCTCGTTCACAAAACAGTTTTTATAAAAAGACAAGTAATAAGAAAGATAGTCAAAAAGAGCTTTTGGAAGAATATCTGGAAAAACGGGCACAGGTTAAAAAGCAGCAGCAGGAAATGTTGAATGAAAAGATTGCAAAGCAGGAACAAGAAAGAAGTCGATTATTACAGTCATGGAACAATGAGAGGCTGTTGTCGAAAGCGTCTGATGCTTACGAAGCAAATATTATAACGGAAGCAGTTACAGATAATACTTTTTCGCTTGGATAGTGATTTTAAGTAAGTAGGAGAAAGAAATATGTCAATTACATTTTTAAGCAATCCTATTCATTTGCCGAATTTTTTCAAGTTTGATAGGGAATATTTGGGAAAACAGGAAAGCCAAAATGAAGACCAGAAAGTGTTTCATAAGGATACTTTAGAGGTTTCTCAATTATCGAAAAACAGGGAAAATTTAATGGATAAAATTAAGCATACAGTTGTGCATTCGGTTACATCGTTCAGCGATATGAGAGCCGGAATACTAAAAGAAATTAGGGAAGAAAAAGGGCAGTATGACTATACTGATGTTGTAAATGCCTGCGGATTGAGTTATGCAAGGCTTTATTCTGAAATTGAGGAACGTTATAAAAATGGAAATGAGCAGTATTATAAGTCAGCAGGTGGTACACCATGGACGAAAGAAGAAGAAATTGAGTGGCTGGATATGCAATATGAGCAGGAAGTGGCATGGCAGAAATCCTGTGCCAGAATAGCAGCCCGGGGACAGGTCTTTCAGGGGAATATTCCTGAAGTGCCAACAAAAGAGATTGAAGAATTGGAGGACAGCTTTTATCAGGCGAAGGATGCCTATATCAAGTTATATCAAGAAAGCAAACAGACAGGTAAGTTTCTTGTTTTGCAAAATTATATGTTCGGTAGTAGCCGGATGTATGAAATGCTGAATAAATTAGGAAATTTACAGGAGAGGGTGGAATAATGCAGGTTAATTTGTCCAATGGTTCATTACAACAAAAGATTTTTTCAGGAACAGGAAGCATAGGCGGTGTCCATCTGCCCGATTTTAACGATAAGTATGTGTTTTCCAAAAAGAAAAGTGGTATTAGTGATGAAGAATACAGAAAGCAGATTGTAGAGCAGGCTTATAAAGATTTTGAAAAGGGTACATTTCAAAATAAATCAGATGGCTTTAACAAATTGATGAAAAATTATACATCAGAAGTATCCCCGGATAGAAGGGGAATCATTACTTCTGGATTAAAAGCTGTTTCAAGAAATAGACAGAATGTGTTAAAGCCGATAGATTTTGTCGCAACTCTGCTTGAAGGGAAAGTAAAGTATCAGAAACTGCCATCGGGCAATAGTGAGTACATAGAATTTTATGATAAGAATGGGGAGATGGTAGCAACTTATTCCAACAATGGATGGACAATGTATACCACGAATGCAGAGACAGCGAGGCAAACAGAAATGTGCATGATTTATAATGAAGCATGGGGAAATGCAAAAAGAGGACTTCCGATAGTAGGAGGGGAATCCGTAAATGAAGAAAATTTGCAAAGCAGTTTTTATGTCAAAGCATAGTGAAAAATAGAGTAATGGAAATTATTGTGAACAGTGTTTCTCCGCTTAGTCGATGGAGAGAATATACGCAAATTTATTGTAAATGGTGTAACAATAAAATGAATTTAAAATTAAGGCGGGAAAGCGTTTGTTGGAAGAAAACCAATGAACGCTTTTTTGCATTTAATGATACACTGTCGCTCTCCGCCAGTCCTGACTTCGTTTCAGATGCAGTTTATTTTAGAAATGGAGGATAGGATAATGACAGATAAGGAAGATAAGACAGTGCGGCAGTTTGTACTATTCTGCCGGACAGCTTTGATGTATGAAAAAAAGAACTATTACAACGAACGGAAACACATGGCAGAGCGTGAAACACATATTGAAACGCTCTCACTTAAACAGTCAGGTATGCTTGAAAAAATATTTGATACATACCATGCGGATTATTTTTCAGTCATGGGATATGAAATCGGCATAATTGATGGTGATTTGGCACAGGCGTTAAGGAAACTGCCGGACAAAAAAATACAGATTGTGTTACTGTATTATTTTGCTGGTCTAAGTGACAGGGAGATTGGCGAAATCTATGGCATAGGGAGAAGTACCATTTGTGACCAGAGGAACAATGCCATAAAAAAACTGCGGCTGCTGATGGAGGAAATGCATTATGGAAAATAAATACAGCGGCAGGGGCATTACCTTTGAAACATTGGAAAAAGCAGTGTCGGGCGATTACAATGCTATGCAGGAAGTGATAAGGCTGTTTAAGCCATACATGACAAGACTTAGCATTGATGACGGCAGATTTAACAAGGAACTCTTTGAAAGACTCGTACAAAGGCTTATGTTTATTACATGGCAGTTTGATATGCATTACAGTGAAAAATAATCGGGCGTGGTGAAACGCAGGCGGGGGACATTCGGTATATGAGTGTCCCTTTTCCTATGTCCGTTATCCATATCATTATTAACAGCGTTAAGGGCAGAGAGGAGTGAGAAAATGAGTGAAAATAAATTAAGAAGCGGAGATGTGATTGATGCAGAATTAAAGAAAACAAAAGCCGAACTTGCCATTGCAAAACACAGGGAAGCAAAACTTCGTAATCAGATAAAGGGCATGACAGAAAAGGAACGCAGACACCGCAACATTGTATGGGGAAGTCATTTTGAATACCTTATCAGAGAGAAGCTGAATGTTTCCAAAGAACAGCTTGCCACTCTGAATGATGATGCAGTAAAAGATATTCTGAATACTCTCTTTTCTGATTTGTATTTCCGCCGGACGATGCAGAATATTTTGACAGAAAAAGTAAAACCACAATCCTCGACGGAATGAAATGATACACCTTAATGCAAAGATTATCAGCAGGGGCGGGGAAAAACCGCAGTCGGCTGTGGCTTCCGCTGCATACCGGAGTGGGACAAAGATATATTGCGAATATGACGGGGAGATAAAAGATTTTTCAAGGAAAGGTCATGTGATATATTCTGAAATCCTACTGCCTGAATATGCGCCGAAAGAATTTGCTGACCGTTCCGTTTTATGGAACGCAGTTGAAAATTTTGAAAAAGGGAGCAGGGCGCAGCTTTCAAGGGAAATTGAATTTTCACTGCCCTGTGAACTTGATGCGGACGAAAGACTGAAAGCTGCCAAGACACTTGCAGAATTTTTCAGGGATAAGGGAATGGTGGTCGATATGAACCTGCACAGTCCTGACCATAAGAACCCAAACCCACACTGCCACCTTATGCTTACCATGCGCCCATTTCAAAAAGACGGGACTTTTTTAGAAAAGAAGTGCTGGCGTGAATATGAGCTTGATAAAAACGGTCAGAAAATCCCGACAAAGAAAGGGAACGATTATAAATCGCATAAAGTCTACGCAACTGATTGGGACGATAAGGGAAACGTGGAAAAATGGCGGGCATTGTGGGCGGATATTGAAACTGATTTTTATAAAAAGAATGGATATGAGATTACAGCAGAACACCGTTCTTTTGAAAGACAGGGGATAGACCTTTTGCCGACGATCCATATGGGTGCGGCAGTGACTGCAATGGAGCGCAGGGACATTCAGACCGAAGTCGGGAACATGAACAGGGAAATCAAAAAAATCAATGCCCTTATCATATCCAGCATGGAGAACGTGGAACGCCTGACAGATAAGATTGCTTTTCTTGAAAAAGAGAAAAAAGCCATTGAACGGGACGAAGAAAAAGGAACGCAGACACATGAAAGCAAACCGGACACCCTTATTTCAATCCTGATGGAGTGGCAGCAAAACCGGAGCGCATTTATTCAGGACAACAATATCCACCAGCGCATGGACACAAAAACAGGAAATATAAAAGATTTTTCTGCTATGGTGGCATTCCTGCAATCGCATAAAATTGAAACGCTTGAAGATTTATTGAAAATGGTGGAGGACACGAAAAAGCGGCGGAGTGACAACATTCACAACCAGCGCCAGTTAAATGCAAAACGGAAGAAAATGTCCAATATCGTTGATATTTACCAAGCCTACAAACCGTATGCGGAGTACCTGAAAAAGTATGAAAGTCTTTCCGGCAGGCAGAAACAGTCTTATTATGACAAAAATGCGGACAAGATTGAAACTGCGCTCTCCTACCGGACAGGACTGAAAAATATGAGTGGTACGGATAAGCTGTTTCCGAAAACGTGGAAAAAGGAACTTGACGGACTGAAAGAGGAAAGTGCAAAGATAACACAAGATTTAGCAAAAGATGATGCCATTCTTGGGGAACTTGCGGAGATTGCGGACAAGGTGACAATGGTACAGAGGGCAAAAGCAAAACAGAATGAAATACTTCCCAATCTTGGGAAGGAAAAAAGCATAAAAAAGGAAAGGGGCAGCTATGGCAGAGAATAAGAAATATTATTTCCTCAAGCTCAAAGAGGATTTTTTTGACCAACGTGAGATTGTGGTATTGGAAGGTTCAAAAGATGGCGTTTTATATGTGAATATCCTGCTCAAGCTGTATTTAAAATCATTGCAGCATAACGGAAAACTGCTCTTAAATGAGATGACGCCGCTTTCTGCGGAGATGATCGCACTGCTCACAAGGCATGAGATAGGCACAGTTGAGAGGGCAATGCGGGCGTTTATACAGCTTGGTCTTGTGGAAGTATTGGAAGATAACACCTACTATATGCCGGAAATTCGGGAAATGACGGAAAAAGGTTCGTCCGATGCGGAACGCAAGGCAAGATACCGCAGATTGAAAGCAGAGGGAAACACGCCGCTTCTTGCAGACAAAAAAACGGACATGGGACAAAATTGGGACAATGTCCCACCTGTGTCCCAACTCTGTCCACCAGAGATTAGAGATAAGAGTATAGAGAATAGAGATTATATAAAAGAGAGTGGTAGAGAAAAAAGCACCCACGCACCCACAAGGCAGGAAAAGGGAGTAAATCTTTATGGCAGATATGAAAATGTCAGCCTTACGGATAAGGAACTGGAAACGCTCAAAAGCGACTTTCCGGCGGACTACCAGTCAATGATAGAGCATCTGTCAGAATACATGGCTTATACCGGAAAGACATATAAAAACCATTTAGCAACTATGGAATGCTGGAAAAGGGCAGATATGAAGAAAGAACAGGAAAAAGGGAAAGGGTATTCCTATAACAGCAATTTCAAGGAGGATGAGAGTTTATGAGTGAAACGGATATACAGACAGCAGTTGATGATATGCTTGCGGAATTGATGAATGAGGGCATTGCCGACAAGGGAGATTATCTTGATAGTGACACTGAACTCCTAATGTGTGGGAAGTGCCACACAAAAAAGCAGACGCTTGTCAAGCTGATGGGGCGCACGATGAAACCGTCATGTTTATGCAGATGCAGGGCGGAGGAATTGGAGAAAGAGAAACAGGAACGGGAGGAAAGGGAGCTGATAGAGGGCATTTCAAGGCTGAAAAGCGCAGGGCTGCAGGACAATACCTTTTTCGGGTATACTTTTGCAAACTGTGGCGAAACGCACCACTGCGCCGGATATGCACACCGTTATGTGGAGCATTTTGGGGAATTTCAGAAAAACGGGCAGGGATTACTGCTTTGGGGAAATGTAGGAACCGGAAAAACATTTCTAGCAGGCTGTATCGCTAATGCACTTATGGAGAAGAATGTCCCTGTGCTGATGACAAGTTTTCCGAAGCTGTTAAATGCGCTTAGCGGGATATACAGCGGTGAAAAGAATGAGTACCTGAAAAGCCTGAACCGCTACCAGCTTTTAATTATTGACGATTTAGGCGTGGAACGTGACACTCCTTATGTGCTGGAAACGGTCTACCTTGTCATTGATGAGCGTTATAAAAGCGGGAAACCGTTTATTATTACAACAAACCTGTCACTGGAAAAATTACAGAATCCGGCAGATTTGGAACATGGACGCATCTATGACCGCATTATGGAAAGGTGTGTTCCGGTTGCCTTTTCAGGGAAGAATTACCGGACAGGTAGGGGAAGGGCAAATATAGAGAATGCTTCAGGCATTTTAAAGCATGAAACAGTGTGAAATGCTGTACGGTTCT
>ERZ778513.1788-NODE-1788-length-11769-cov-7.877070_pt1 | contig 11769 bp, 9 predicted proteins | sample MGYA00510345_ERZ778513 | MGnify/ENA primary metagenome ERZ778513 (study PRJEB29527, sample SAMN07138966) | mouse gut metagenome | material: feces | host: mouse | place: China:Nanjing | collected 2016-01-25 ... | reverse complement strand
GTACCTTTGCACTGCAAAAACTCAAGCTTATAATCTTACCACAATAATCTCACAAAACGCAATGACAGTTGTTGACCGTTTTCTGGACTACGTCAAATTCGACACTCAGAGTGACGAACTGACCAACATGACCCCATCAACCCCCGGACAGATGATCTTCGCGCAGCATCTTGAAAAAGAACTCCGCGCAATGGGTCTCGACGACATTATTCTTGATGACAACGGCTATCTGATGGCAACGCTCAAAGGCAACGTTGACAAGCAGGTTCCCACAGTCGGCTTCATCGCCCACCTCGACACATCGCCTGACATGAGCGGAAAACACGTGGCTCCGCGCATCGTCGAAAACTACGACGGCAATGACATAGTACTCAACGCCGCCAAAGGAATCGTGCTCGAAACCGCCAAATTCCCCGAACTGCTCGACTACAAAGGTCAGGACCTCATCGTGACCGACGGCAACACCCTCCTCGGAGCCGATGACAAAGCCGGAATCGCCGAAATAATCACAGCCGTTGACTACCTCATCAAACACCCTGAAATCAAACACGGCGACATCCGCATAGCCTTCAACCCAGACGAAGAAATCGGCCAGGGAGCACATAAATTCGACGTCAGCCTCTTCAATGCCGACTGGGCCTACACTATGGACGGCGGCGAAATCGGCGAACTCGAATTCGAAAACTTCAACGCAGCCGTAGCCAAAGTAACCTTCAAAGGCCGCAACGTGCATCCCGGCTATGCCAAACACAAAATGCTCAACTCCATCCGCGTCGCCAACCAGTTCGCCATCATGCTCCCCCGCTGGGAGACGCCCGAACACACCGAAGGCTACGAAGGCTTCTACCACCTGATCTCGATTGAAGGTACCGTAGAAGAAACCGTCCTCACCTACATCATCCGCGACCACGACCGCGACCGCTTCGAACGTCGCAAAAAAGAGCTCGAACACCTCACACGCAAAATCAACAACGAATTCCCCAACTGCGTCTCTATCGAAATCAAAGACCAGTACTTCAACATGCGTGAGAAGATCGAACCCGTAATGCACATCGTCGACACTGCCATCCAGGCGATGAAAAACGTAGGTGTAGTCCCCAAAGTACAGCCCATCCGCGGCGGCACAGACGGCGCACAGCTTTCATTCAAAGGGCTCCCCTGTCCCAACATCTTCGCCGGAGGCCTCAACTTCCACGGACGTTATGAATTCGTGCCCATCCCCTCGATGGAAAAAGCCACTCAGGTCATCATCGAGATTGCCCGTCTTGTAGCCGAATAAGCAGCAGATTGAAAACTCTCGTAATAGTCACAGGCCCGACCGCAAGCGGAAAGACCTCACTCGCAATAGAGCTGGCGCAGGCGCTCGACACGGAAATCGTGTCGGCCGACTCGCGCCAGCTTTTCCACGACCTCCCCATCGGGACAGCCGCACCGACAGCCGCCCAACTCGCAGCCGTGACCCATCACCTCGTCGGCACCCTTGATCTCACCGACTACTACTCGGCCGCCCGTTTCGAGGAAGACGCCCTCCGCATCCTCTCCGAAATCTGGCTCCACAGCGACTACGCCGTCATGTGCGGAGGCTCAATGATGTATATCGACGCCGTCACCAACGGAATCGACCAACTCCCCACCATCTCCCCGCAGATCCGCGCCGAAGTCATGGACCTGTATGAAAAAGGAGGCCTCCCCGCACTCCATGAACACCTGCGCCGGCTCGACCCCGCCTACCTCGACAAAGCCGACCCCTCAAACCACCGCCGCCTCATCCACGCCATCGAAATCACCCTCCAGGCCGGAGTCCCCGCCTCCACCCTGCTCACCGGCAACCGCAAGCTGCGCCCGTTCCGCATCATCAAGATAGCCGTCGGCTGGGAGCGGGCCGAACTCTTCGACCGCATCAACAGGCGCGTCGATGCCATGATAGCCGAAGGCTTCGAGCAGGAAGCCCGCCGCGTCTATCCCCAGCGCCACCTAAACTCGCTCAACACCGTAGGCTACAAAGAACTCTTCGCCATGTTCGACGGCACTATGGACCGCGAGACAGCAATAGCCCGCATAGCCAAAAACTCCCGCGTTTACGCAAAAAAACAGCTCCTCTGGCTCTCGAAAGATCCTGACGTCCGCATTCTCGACCCGCATAAACCACTGTGCCCGCAAGCGTTAAGATTTATTAAAGAAAATAGCACTGCCAAAATGGCCGATAATTCCTAAATTTGTGCCAAATTTCCCCTAAATTCAATCTATCACACCCCATACTTCAGAATAATGAAAGATCGCGAAAGCCTCAACCTATATTTCCAGGACGCAATCCGTGACAACTGGGACCTCCCCGCCCTTACCGACTTCGGCGGTGCCACCCTGACCTACAAGGACGTAGCCCGCAAAATAGCCAAACTCCACCTCCTCTACCAGGAGAGCGGAATCCGTCCGGGCGACAAAGTAGTACTTTGTGCCAAGAACAGCTCCATGTGGTGCGTGGCTTTCATCGGCACCCTCACCTACGGCGCCGTCATAGTTCCCATTCTCGCCGACTTCAAAGCCGACAACATCCAGCACCTTATCAACCACAGCGATGCCCGCCTGGCCATAATCGACGAGAACATCTGGGAAGACCTCAACCCCGACGGCATGCGCACCCTCCTCGGCGCAATCTCAGTCCGCGACTTCTCGATGCTCCACAGCAACGACGAAAAACTCCTCCACGCCCGCAGACACCTCAACGAAATCTTCGGCCGCCGCTACCCCGACCGCTTCACCCCTGAAGACGTCGTCTACCACATTGACACCAAAGAAGAACTCTGCCTCATCAGCTACACCTCCGGATCCACCGGCTTCTCAAAAGGAGTCATGCTTCCCTACCGCAGCCTGTGGTCCAACGTGCAGTTCTGCATCGAGAACATACCCACCGGCCCTGGCGACGGAGTGGTCTGCATGCTCCCCCTGGCCCACATGTACGGTCTCACAATCGACATGCTCCGCCCATTCATCTGCGGCAACCACATCCACATCCTCACCCGCACACCCTCGCCGCGCATCATCATGGAAGCCTTCGCCAAGGTCCACCCGCGCTACATCGTCACCGTGCCCCTGATCATCGAGAAGATCATCCGCACCCGCGTCTTCCCGATGCTTGAAAAGCCCCTCATGAAACTCATGCTCATGGTGCCCTATGTAGATGAAAAGCTCCTCGGCAAAATCAAAGACCGCCTCACCGAAACCTTCGGCGGCAACGTGCAGGAAATCATCATCGGAGGTGCCGGCCTCAACCGCGACGTCGAAAAATTCCTCCGCCGCATAAACTTCCCCTACACCGTAGGCTACGGCATGACCGAATGCGGGCCCCTCATCTCCTACTCGCCCTCCAGCGAAAACCGCATGGCATCATGCGGACGCATCGTAGACCGCGTAGAAGCACGCATCGACTCCACTGACAGCGCCGTCAAACCAGGCATTCTCCACGTCAAAGGCGAAAACGTAATGCTCGGCTACTACAAAAATCCTGAAGCCACCGAAGCCTGCATGAGCGAAGACGGATGGCTCTCCACCGGCGACATCTGCAACCTCGACAGCGACGGATTCCTCTACATCCGCGGACGCGACAAAAACATGATCCTCGGACCCTCCGGCCAGAACATCTACCCCGAAGAAATCGAAGACAAACTCAACAACCTCTCCTACGTAGCCGAATCGCTCATCATCGACGGAGGCGACGGACGCCTCGTGGCCCTCATCTACCCCGACATCGAAAGCCTCACATCCCAGGGCCTCGACAACGACGGAATCATGGGCATAATGGAGGAAAACATCAAAACCCTCAACTCCAGCCTCCCGGCCTATTCCCAGGTACAGCGCTTCAAACTCATGAGCGAAGAATTCGAAAAAACGCCCAAACGCTCCATCAAACGCTACCTCTATCAGTCAAAATAAACTGGTCAGCACATGCAATGGTTTTCAGAGCTCTTCATGAGCCACACGGCACTCCAGGCGGTGATCATTATCTCAGTGATCATCGCCTTTGGCCTTGCCTTAGGTAAAATCCGCGTCTGGGGCATATCACTCGGCGTCACATTCGTATTTTTCGCCGGAATCCTCGCAGGCCACATCGGGCTCTCAATAGACCCCACCATCCTGCACTACACCGAAAACCTCGGCCTTGTGCTCTTCGTCTACGAACTCGGCCTGAAAGTCGGTCCGGGCTTCTTCAGCTCATTCCGCAAAGGAGGTCTCGAACTCAACATGCTCGGCCTCGGAGTCCTCGCCATAGGCACCCTCATGGCCGTCCTCTGCACCCTTTGCCTCGGCATACCCATCGGAGAAGCCACCGGACTCCTCTGCGGAGCCACCACCAACACCCCCGCACTCGGCGCCGCCCAGCAGGCCCTCGAACAGGTAGGCCGCTCAGCCAGCGGAGCCGCCCTCAGCTGCGCCGTCACCTACCCACTCGGAGTAGTCGGAGTAATCCTCGCCATCATAGCCCTTCGCGGCTTCCTCCGCCGCTCCGGTGCCCCGCTCACCCCTCCGCAGGAAGAACCTGACGGCACATTCATAGCCGAATTCCAGGTCTGCAACCCCGCCATCTACGGCATGTCGGTCCGCGAAATCTCAGCAGTCTCCAAAACCAGATTCGTCATCTCCCGCCTCTGGCGCGACCATGACGTAAGCCTCCCCGACTCAGCCACAATTCTCCTCAAAGACGACCACCTGCTCGTCATCACCACCCCTGAAGACGCCGCAAAACTGAAAGTCCTCTTCGGCAAGCAGGAAGCCCGTGACTGGAACAAGAAAGACATCGACTGGAACTCAATCGACAATCAGCTCATCTCGCGCCGCATCATCGTCAGCCGTCCCTCGATCAACGGCAAAAAACTCGGCTCGCTGCGCCTGCGCAACCAATACCACATCAACATCAGCCGAATCAGCCGCAGCGGACTCCACCTGCTCGCCACACCCGAACTCGTCCTCCAGCTCGGCGACATACTCAACGTAGTCGGAAGTGCCGCCGACATCGAAAAAGTCGAACAGATCCTCGGCAACACCGAAATCAAACTCAAAGACCCCAACCTCGGAGCCATCTTCATCGGCATAGTCCTCGGACTCGTCATCGGCTCCATCCCTATCATGATCCCCGGCATATCCACCCCCATAAAACTCGGACTCGCCGGAGGCCCCATCATCGTAGGCATACTCATTGGCCGCTTCGGCCCGCAGTTCCGCCTCGTCACCTACACCACCCGAAGCGCCAACCTCATGCTACGCGGCATCGGCCTCTCGCTCTACCTCGCCTGCCTCGGACTCGAAGCCGGAGCACACTTCATTGACACCATCATGCGCCCCGAAGGCCTCGTCTGGATTCTCCTCGGCTTCCTCATAACCATAATCCCCGTACTCATAATGGGAGCCATAGCCATGAAATTCTGCCGCCTCGACTTCGGACTCACCTGCGGAATGCTCTGCGGAAGTATGGCCAACCCGATGGCCCTCAACTACGCCAATGACATCATCCCAGGCGACTATGCAACCGTAAGCTACGCCACCGTCTACCCCCTCTCAATGTTCTGCCGCGTCATCATCGCCCAGCTCATAATCCTCTGCCTGATCTGAGGAAAGTAAACAACAAAAGAAATCCGGTGCATTTGGCATCAGCGGATTCAGGAGCCCACAGGCAGGCAACAGAGAACCGCCCAGACAGACCACATAGAACTACCCAGAATTCAGACAGCGAAGCCTCGGAGAGGCTCTATTTTCGAAACCCCTGGGTAAGCGAGCGCCCAAAGGGCTGAGCGATACCTGGGGCTGTCAAATCTGAAAAAATACTTGCCTCGGAGAGGCTGGATAACATAGCCGTCCGGGGCAGTAAACCGGTGTCCTCGGCCGGACACCACAATTGTTTGAATGTCTTTTACCCCCGGCACCTGCGCGCAAAACGCTGCGGTGTCGGGGGCTACGAATAAATCGGTGTCCTGCCGGACACCCGCCGTCAGCAGCCCCTCCGGAACTTGTCTGACGCTCGCCGATCGTATAGACGTCCGGGATACGCCATCCGCGGGCCATCCGGAATCCCGCCTTGTCGGATACGTTGCCGCCTGCGGATCTATTCGGGTCACACAGCGCGTACTGAAGCCGGATGGTGATGTCCGTTAGGACATCGGTTTACTCATAGCCCGTGACACCGCAGCGCAAAGCGCGCAGGTGTCACGGGTTTGCAATCCCCCCGGCATCTGGTGTCCGGTCGAGGACACCGATTTACCGCTCCGGATGGAGTGCACTGACAGACTGTTGTATATTGCAGAACTTCTTTCCGATATAGATTTTGAAATGCGGATTTATGTTCATCCCGGTTCTCAAAAAGAAAAATGGAAAGTAATCCTCAGCCCCTGCTTGCAGGCTCCGGGGTTATCGCGGTAAGTCAGGCGCCAGGTATAATCCACACGGAAAACCTTCAGCAGATTGTCAAGACCCACACCCACCTCCATATAAGGAGTATCAGACATCAGCTGCGTATTGTTGATCTCCGGAAAACCATAAAGATCCGGATTTAACCAAGGCTTGTTGCGGTCACTCAGATGGCCCCAGACACCCTTGAACATAAACGCCTCGCGCAACTTAAGCCGTTTGATGATCGGAATATAGTTAAGAATCAACCCGTTGGCCCAATAGGTCAGATCCCACTGCGCGTAAGAATCATTGATGAACTCCATCGGATTCATACACGAAAACAGGTCAGGTATAATCAGATATGACAGATTGGCCCCCGGAATCAGCAGCCCCGGATAAGGAGTGCGCGACCACACATGGCCTCCCTTAAGCGTCATGTCGACATAACCGAAAGCCGAAAGCCATATGCGCTTGAAAAACGAAGCCTCCGTCACATTCAGAGCAAACGGATTACCCATGAACCCCTTCGGAGCATAGGTGTGTGAAATAACCATCTCCGGAGCATCGAAATTGATGCGGGTGCGTCCCGTAGTCAGCTGATAGAACTTCTCGCCCGGAGCATAGCGCAACTGCAGGCGGAACGAATTCATAGTGTAATGCCTGAAATTCTCGCCGTAGCCGTTGACGAAAGTCATAAACGGAGTGGAATACTGCCGCTCCTGCTGAATCCGCGCCTCAAGCGAGAAATGCTGCTCTGTCTCAAGAATATACTCAAGCTTGCTTACACGATGATAGGTCATCTGGCGGTCAGGCAGACGGCTCACCGAAAGGAAGAAATTATCAGCATTGTGCACACTCGATATCTGGCCCAGGCGGTCGAGATCATATAACTGCGTGGCCCTCAGGGAATGTATCGGGAACTCACGCGAATGATAATTTTTGTCACGGAACGAATACTCCAGCTCCGCCTTATACTTCCACTTGTGGTCTCTGAAACCATAAGCCCCGTAGCCGCGGGCAAACCACCGGCGCGAAAGATTGGCCGTAGTCATGCCGCCCGCTCTCAGGCGCAGACCTTCCACAGAGTTATAGGACACGAGCGAAGTCATCGGCCCGATATCGAAATATGACTTCTTGGCCGTCGGCACATAGCCCGACACGAGAACCTTGACCACCTTCTCAGTCCAGTAGAACAGAGGCACCTGCCTCATGCGTTCCATCATCTTCTCGATTCCGTTGACACCCTGGGCAATCTCCGCCTTGCGGTTCTCATCCCAGAAATCCTGACCGCGATACTCCGCGCCTGTGGCATAGATCTGGGCCACTCCGCGCTTGAAAATCGACGCATCAGGTGCCGGATCGAAATTATGACTGTCATAGACCGTCTGACGCCGGCCGTAGAGACCGCCTGAACCCGGAACTACGCTCGCTTCGAGAATCATGTCGTCCTTGGTCTTCAGACGCGACCCGTCAGGAGCCTTCTCATAATCCTGGCTGATGACAAGACCGTTGATGAAATTGAGATTTATGTCGTGAGGCACACGCAACACAATTCTCTTTATAAACATGGTCGTATCGCCAACAGGCACATAAAAACGCCCCGTGAACCCCATCGTGCTCGGATTGCGCGGCACGAACGTAAGCTCCACACAGCGCGTGGTGTCGACAAAAACCGTATCCGTAAGATAAAATTTATAGAAATCAGGCGCGATTCTTGACAGCGGCGACACAAAGCGGGTCTGCATCAGCACGATATCATTGTCATAGACATCCACCTCGCGCAACACATCCTCATAGAACGTCTGCATACTCTGCTTGTCAAGCATCTCGTCGATACCTGACGAACGCAACCCCGTGATGAACTCCTTCTCGCTTTTAGGCCCCTTCCGGTAATGCACCGACGACAGTTTTTCTCTCAGAGCCACATTCAGGATCGGCTTGCCCGAAACCTCTGAAGTGTCGATATACTCCTTGACAAAAGAAAACATCTTGTCAAAGCCGCGCTTGGCCGAATCGTTGAACTGATAGTCATTCAAAGCCAGCGTTATACGCTCGTACTTGTTATAATTATAATTATCGTGGCGCCGCGGATCGTTCAGATCCTGAGTGTGGCGTATTTTCTCCATGAAAGCCACAGCCGGATTATTCTTTTTCGAATAATGCTCCCGCTTGGGCTTGGCTATCACCTCTCCGAGCAGCACACCGGTCGACACCAGATCAATGTCAACCTGCACATTGTCGCCCCTCTTCCTTGAGGCGACAGCTTTTGTGGTATATCCCAGCGACGAAGCCATCACACTGTCAAAAGGCAGCGTGGTCACTATAGTGTAGCGGCCGTTGTCATCCGTAAGAACGCCTCGGTCAGTACCTTTGAGCAGTACAGACGCATATGGTATCGGCTCGCGGGTCAGCGAATCGCGCACCACTCCGCGCACTGTCACATTACGGCCGGATGCTGAAAAAGAAATCAGGATTACGCTTACACAAAATATGATGATGCGCATAAGCGCACACAATTTGGTCATGGAAAATTGTTGCAAATAGTTACAATCTTTTTTAATTTTGCAAAATTACGCATAAATGCGTAGATAATTGCTATCGGCATAATCTCTTTACACTCTTTTAACACTCCGAAAACAATGGCAAAAGAAATAGAACGGAAATTTCTTGTCAAAGACCTCAGCTTCATCTCTCAGGCTGAAGCGGCTGTCAGCATACGCCAGGCCTACATATCAGCCGACCCTGACGCCACGGTGCGCATCCGCATCCGTGGCAAAGAGGCTTTTCTGACCGTCAAGGGACGAAACTCAGGAGCCATACGCGACGAGTGGGAATATCCCGTCCCCGTAACTGACGCCGAAGAAATGGCCCGGCGGCTCTGCGGAGGCTTCGCCATTGACAAGACAAGATACATCGTTGACCACCTTGGGTGGAAATGGGAAGTAGATCTATTCCACGGACACCACGAAGGGCTCATACTCGCCGAAATCGAAATGCCCTCAGCAGACTCCAACCCGCCGCTGCCCCCCTTCATCGGCCCGGAAGTCACCGGCGATCCTCGCTACTACAACTCAACCCTCTCCCGCAAATAATCGCGGTCATCCCCCTCCAAGCCCATCAGAATATTACAATGATCAGAAATTCCTTTTGATCATAAGGAATTTCCAAATCTCATTGACAAGTCAACGCTAAAAATATCCAGAATGAACCAAAGGTTGAACTTTGGAATCTACAGAATGATCACATCAGGCCTCTATATGCATCAATTGTAATTTTCAACATATTCATAGATTGTTCCAAAGTACCATAAGCATCATCAATTACGTTATAACTCGCCATTAACACATCCAATTCACTTTCTGTGTAAGGATATATTATAACTTTCAGAGCAAATGACTTTTCCCTTGCTTCAATCAAATTCAAAATGGATTGTTGTTTACCTAAACATGATTCGTAATATTGTTGATATGCATTACCTAATTTGGAATTGAAATTCCGATTATACAAGTCTAACCGAATTGAAACAGATTTCGTATACACCTCATTTGCAAACATTGTTATGTCTGAATTAAGTGTATAAAGTTCGTATGTCAATTTTAGATATGATAATTCATGCTCAAGAGAATCTACTCTCTGAACAAGAGCTTGCTCTTCCATTTGTGAATCTTGAGATTGTTGTGCTTGAATTGAAATAAAAGAATGCACAAACACAAAAAAGAATATAAATTTTCTTATAAAACACTTTTATTATCGTTATATCTTATCTTCAATTTTTGCATTTCTGTGATAACCATGTCGAACAAAAGAATCAACAAAAATAAGTTCCTTGCACCATTCACCAAGTTCATTCTTTTTATTCTGCATTCGGAAGAACCCGCGCACATAAATGTCATTATCATTAATAATTTTGCGAAACCACTTGGAATCCATCACAATCACCTCTTGCCCAGTTTGATTGAGAACTTTTTTCTTTTCAATATATTCAAGAGGTGTACCTTTAATTGCAGTAAACTTACCTGGTGGAACAACAGTAGTTTCAACTTGAACATATCGTTTTACAGCGACATAAGTAGCAACGAACTCGGCTATGAAAGCTAATTTTTTTTGCCGTTCTTGTAATGTCCCTGAAAATAAACCATCATCTGCAATCAAAGTATTTACAATTCCTACACCAATATTTTCGCTATCGCAAACATTACAAGTGTAAAAATTGAAAACGCTCTTACCATCCTGCTCAACAAAATACCAAATGTGCAATTGATTGCCGCCGAAGCCGTAAACAATAGTAACATCGCCACGGCACAGTAAAATGCCACATTCTTCTTTTGCACAAAAGTCCTCAAATAATTCTGGCATTATCTTATCAAACGAGCGGTGGCTCTTATACATAACTTCCTCAAAAGGAAGCGTGAGCAATTCCGGCAGTCCCCATATAGGCTTTTGGATTCTTATCTTATCCAATTCTACCAATTGTTCATTTAGAATTTGGTAATTCATGGGATTTGCAATTCTAGGCAACATAATACCATCGGAGGATTGCAAACTTTCCGGGTGGAAAAGCCACGATATTATCAGTCTCTTTTTTATTATCATACTCACTCTCAATGTTAAAATATGACTTCTTCCAATTTTTCACCAAGTTCAGGCAAATCGGCCGATTCCGAGATTGCTTCTATAAATTTTGAAATAGCATCAAAATCTTCTTTTGTGTATGCGGATTCCACATTGAAATCCTTATCGCAGAAGAATATATATTCCCCAAATAAATCCAAAGTTCGTGCCCCATTCAAACTTTTAAATTTATGATATACCTTCCATCCATTAAAAGCTCCATCATTAATTGCAGACTGACGTGCCTTTATTTTCTCAAATTGGGTTTGGATGCGGTCTTTCGTCTTATCAAATAACCGTTTGTTTTCATCTCGTTCATTTTTTGCACGTTTATATTCTACACGTCTGTATGTTGATGAAAATCCATTAGGCGTAAAAATCTCCATAGAACTTTCTGCTCTTTCAACCTTGCGGGCATATTCCTCTGCTGACTGGAATAATTTTAGCATATCTAATGTAAGTTCAATCGCCTCATTATCGCAGGACAATGAAATAAAAGAGCTGTCAACTTTTATTTGTAAGGGTTCGTAGCTGTCAAAGTGATACAAAGTGCCTTTAAGATATTCAGCAGCCATTTGTTGAGCTTTTTCTTCTTTTGACTGTCCACAAGAACACAACCCTAAAAAAGCAATAAGGGAGATTTTCAAACATTTTGTTTTCATATTGCAAGTTTTTAGTTTGTCCTATATTGTTCTACTTACAATTCCTCAAGCAGACTAAAACATAAACACGAAGCGTGGAACTGCAATGCCACGTTCTAAGTCGGAGGTCGTAGGAAGA
>ERZ778513.1783-NODE-1783-length-11817-cov-14.426458_pt1 | contig 11817 bp, 7 predicted proteins | sample MGYA00510345_ERZ778513 | MGnify/ENA primary metagenome ERZ778513 (study PRJEB29527, sample SAMN07138966) | mouse gut metagenome | material: feces | host: mouse | place: China:Nanjing | collected 2016-01-25 ... | reverse complement strand
TGCTCCTAAACAGACTTCCCACAAATTAACAATCGTTATGAAACACCCTCTAAGTCTTCAAATCTTCAAACTCCAAGTTTTGATTTCACAACATGGGCGATATGACACATGTGAAAAGATACTTAATTCATAGTAGTGTAGCGTTAAGCCGGTAATTAAGAGAAATAAGGTCAAGCTTTCAGTAACATGTATTTTTAGTCAGGACGGATTAAATGTCTGAAATGTATTATCTGCATAGAATACGACGATGCTTGTGATTTTTTTTGTCAGCTCTGTTTTTCCTGCTATAACGTCAGTAATATTGGACGAAGTCTTGTCGCTTGTAATTTCTGCAGGCATTGTCAGAGATGAATTATCAGTATCGTTTTTTTTTGAATAGATTTCTGTGATTTCCGGGAATAGATCTTGTCCGGATTGAAATATCTCATGCTCAGATATTTGATTGTCATCAAAGGTTAATTTTTTGTCCTGTTGAGGGGCTGAGGTTTTAATATTTGAATTTATCAACATATCTCCTTCGCCAAACATTAGCCATACGACTGATAAATCAGGGAAAGCTGAATGAATTTTACCTATCAGTTCATCTGATATTTTTTTATTCCTTCCATTCAAAATCTGAGATATGGTAGGGCGGGGGATACCGCATGTATCTGCAAACTGTGAAATCGCGAGTTGCTTGAAATCCATATATTTTTTTAACCGTGTGACAATATCCATGTTGTTTGTGTTTTTTAATTATGTTCGTTGCAAATGTAATTAATATAATTGAGTTATGCAAATTTGCGAATGAATAAAGTTTATGCTTGAGTGTTCTCAAATGTAACCAGTGGGCAGGGTGATGAAAATTCGCATAAATAAACGGTGTGTGTTTGGCTATAGTATTAGTTTAGTGTTTTATTTAAATTTAGTTGGATGTCAACGGGATAATGAGTATGAAGAGGATTAAGAAAGAAAGATTGTATGTATATGGGCGCAAATGTTAAAGTGATACTATAGTGTATGTCTTTAAAATATATGATTTAGTGTATTTTATGTATGTATGTAATATGCTGAATTGTGTGTTATGGTGTGTTTGTAATCGGTTTGCGTAAGTAAATTATGTAGTATTACAATCGCGACAAGGAGCAATTCTGAGTGTAAATTTTGCTATATTTACGGATGTAAAATACGTGTTGTTTTTTGTGAGTTTGGTTTTGAAAATAGATTTGCGTTTTTGTTTGTAATTGAATTTGCCGATGTTAAGTGGGTCTCGCTGAATTCTAAATTTGTCTTATAGTGTATGTTTTCATATTTATAAACAACTATGGGTTAGGTGTTTATTTGTAATAGTATAATATTTAACAGAATTTAACTACGTATTCACTCAAAATATTTGGATTTATCAAAATTTATATTTAAATGAGATATTTGTTAGTTTAAATTTTAACAGACAGTTATGTTTAGGTGCTATAATTGGGAGGCATTAATGAATAATGGTGCCTTTTACAATGCATTAATCACTTTGCCGGTCTTAGATTTCAGTATATGCGTAAATAGGTTTATTCAATTATAAATATGGAAATCTCAGCATGCAACATTTAGGTGACAGCGTAGCACTTGGGATGATATAATCGCAGTATAAAGAAGCGCAGTGTACATAATTTACACATCCAACCACATCTAAGATACCTCCAAATTGTAGAGCCTGGTTATGGTTAGTTTCTCCAAATTTGAAAAATATCAAGTTCTTTGACTGGGAATGATGCTTCAAAACATGATTATGTACATATATTTAAAATCCCATAATGTGCATTATGTAAAATTATGTGTTTTGGGGGCTCCTTTTATATCGGCTTTTATAGATTTTGTTTGTAGGGTTGAAAAAATATGGCACTCTGTGGATATTAAACCTACAGAGTGCCATATTTTTACGGATGAAATATTATCTAAGGTTGCAGTTCCCTTCGTAATAATTTACGAAGGCTCTATTAACGAGTCTGTTTCCGCCCGGCGTTGGATAATCTCCAGAGAAATACCAATCTCCGGGGGCTGATTTAAGGGTTTCTCTTGTTGGTTCAATCTCAGGGTATATGATTTCTACATTAGCATGAGTTCCTTCGGGAGTAAGCATTTCAGCAATTTTTTTTGAGATTTCATCGGTGGTAAAATGCTCATATATCGCTTTAACGCAATTCCGTTGTTCGTTAGCCGGTTTGGCGAGTTCTTTAATGCAGTTGTCATATACAACCCTAATCTCTTGCTCTCTGCCTCGTTCTTTCATAAGTTCTATGGCGGCTCTGAATGCAATAAACTCATTCATTCTTGACATGTCAATACCGTAGTAGTCGGGATATCTTACCTGCGGTGATGACGACAATATGATAATACGGCGGGGATGCAGTCGATCAAGCATTTTTATTATTGATTGCTGCAGTGTTGTTCCTCGTACGATGCTGTCATCGATTACAACCAGGGTATCTTTGTCATTTTTGATGCATCCATATGTTACGTCGTAGACATGTGCGGCAAGGTCATTGCGGGCAGAGCCTTCGGCTATGAATGTGCGTAGCTTTATATCTTTGATAGCGACTTTCTCAATTCTCAGCTTCTCTGACATGATTTGTCCCAGATTTTCGGGCGTCAGATTATTTGTGTCTCTGAGATGAAGAATCTGTCGGCACTTAGTCGCTTCCATTTGCTCTGTCAGACCTTCTATGAGTCCGATAAACGCTACCTCCGCAGTGTTTGGAATAAATGAGAACACTGTGTCTTTAAAGTCATTTCCTATTGCTTTAGTTAACTTTGGGACGAGGTTCTTTCCAAGTTGTTTCCTTTCCGGATATATATCACGGTCTGATCCTCTTGAGAAATATATGCGTTCGAATGAGCAATGGGCATATTGAGCTTGTGGTAGTATTTCCTTAACTTCAAATGCGCCGCTCTGCCCTACTATCAGGGCATTTCCCGGTGGCAGGATCTTGATGTCTGAATATCGGGCGTTAAGCACAGTCTGTATTACAGGGCGCTCTGAAGCGACAACGATTATTTCTTCATCCGCATAGTAGAAGGCCGGTCTTATGCCATTGCTGTCGCGCAGAGCGAACATGTCACCCGATCCGGTAGCGCCGCAAATGACAAATCCGCCATCCCAGTCAGTGGCGGTTGTTTTAAGTATATCTGCCGGATTGATGAGTCGTTCGATCTCCGTCTCTATTCTATATTTTGGAGTTGTTTCCTTCAGGGAACGAAATATTTTATGACATTCGTGATCAAGTGCAAAGCCCAGTTGTTCGAGAAGTAAAAATGTGTCGGAATACATGCGCGGGTGTTGCCCCTGCCCTATTATTTTATCAAACAACTGGTCTACGTTTGTCAGATTAAAATTTCCACAGAGAAGAAGGTTGCGTGATCGCCAGTTGTTGCGCCGCAGAAACGGATGTACAAATGCGATCCCGCTTTTGCCGGTGGTGCTATAACGCAGATGTCCCATGTACACATTGCCGATAAAGGGTGCGGTGTGCTCTATTTCCTCGTCTGACATCTGTGACAAGTGATATTCGTCAAGTTGTTTGCCTATATTGGCGAATATTTCTGTAATAGCATTTGTGCCGAGGGCTCTTTCACGAAAAATATATTCATTTCCCGGAGTAGTGTTTATTTTGACTACGCCCACTCCGGCGGCTTCCTGTCCGCGATTGTGTTGCTTCTCCATCATCAGATAAAGCAGATTCAGTGCGTAGGAATACGTACCATATTTTTCTTTATAATACCGGAGTGGTTTTCTCAGTCTTATCATTGCCACTCCGCATTCGTGTTTGAGTTGCTCCATGTATTTATTATGATGTTTTTTGATGGAGATGTGGTTGTAAAATGAAAACGGAGGAGTGCTCCAGAAGTGTGCGCTCCTCCATTTTATCAAATTATCTTATAAAAAGCAGTTCGCGATATTTGGGCAGTGGCCACATTTCATTGTCAACCATGAGCTCGAGTTTATCGATATGATAACGTATGGTTTCCATCCGGGGAACTACGTTGTCGTGATATGCGATAGCTTTTTCACGCTCATCGGTCAGACGGTTTGCGTCTTTTCTTGCATTGACCATTGCTTCTACCTCATCTTTTATCACTGACATGTGTCGAGCCATCTTTTCAATCGTCGAAAGATCCTGTTTTACAATCTCGGAATATTTCTCGTCGTTGAACAATGTCTTTATTTTAACAAGATTATCGACGAGTATCGACTGATATCTTGTTGCGACAGGGATGATATGATTTATCGCAAGGTCGCCAAGTACGCGTGCTTCAATCTGTATCTTCTTGGTGTACATTTCCCATTTCACTTCATTACGTGCATGAAGTTCTACCTTTGTGAATACACCAGTTCGATCAAACATATCCACTGACTCATCAGACATGTATGCATCAAAAATTTTGGGAACGGATGTCTCACAGTCAAGACCACGTCGCGCTGCCTCTTCTTTCCATTCGTCAGAGTATCCGTTGCCATCAAAATGGATAGGCTTGGATTCGATGATAAGGGCGCGAATTTCATCAAGCAATGCATGTGTCAGGTCATCACCATTTGCAATTCTTTCGTCTACTTTGGCCTTGAACTTATTGAGTTGGTCGGCTACGGCGGCATTTAGAGCTATCATTGCAGATGCACAGTTGGCCGATGATCCTACCGCGCGGAATTCGAAACGGTTGCCGGTGAATGCAAACGGTGACGTACGGTTGCGGTCGGTGTTGTCAAGCATGATTTCAGGAATCTGTGACACACCCAATGACAAACCTGATTTTGACGCAATGTCAAGCATATCGGTTGTTGTGCTCTTTTCAATCTTGTCAAGAATGTCAGATAACTGAGTTCCGGTAAATATCGAAATGATTGCAGGGGGAGCTTCGTTTGCGCCAAGTCGATGTGCGTTTGTCGCAGAGGAAATGGATGCCTTGAGGAGTGCATTGTGATGGTAGACGGCAGCCATTGCATTCACGGCAAATGTTATAAACTGGAGGTTGGCTTTAGGTGTTTTGCCGGGACTGAACAGTAGCACACCAGTATCGGTGCCGAGACTCCAGTTATTGTGTTTGCCGGATCCGTTTATGCCTGCAAACGGCTTCTCATGAAGAAGTACGCGGAAATTATGTCGGCGGGCAACTTCTGAAATCAATGACATCAGAAGCAGGTTGTGGTCGTTGGCGAGATTTGTTTCTTCGAAAATAGGCGCAAGTTCAAACTGATTTGGAGCAACCTCGTTATGGCGTGTTTTTGCCGGAATGCCCAGTTTGTGGCATTCGATCTCAAGGTCGAGCATGAATGCTTCTACGCGAGAAGGGATAGCTCCGAAATAGTGGTCTTCAAGCTGCTGGTTTTTAGCGCTTTCATGTCCCATGAGTGTACGGCCGGTCATCACCAGGTCAGGACGGGCGCTGTATAGAGCCTCATCTACAAGAAAATATTCCTGCTCCCATCCGAGATATGAATTGACATGCTTTACTTCCGGATCGAAATATTGAGCAACTCCGGTTGCGGCTTTGTCAACTGCATTAAGAGCCTTGAGGAGCGGAGTCTTATAGTCAAGTGATTCGCCGGTATAGGATATGAAGATTGTGGGAATACAGAGTGTCTTGTCAAGAATGAATGCGGGTGAGGAAATATCCCATGCCGAATAGCCTCTGGCTTCGAAGGTGTTGCGTATGCCTCCGTTGGGAAAACTTGAAGCATCTGGTTCCTGCTGCATCAGAAGCTTGCCTGTAAACTCCTCCACAACGCCGCCTTTCCCGTCGTGATCGATGAAAGAGTCGTGCTTTTCGGCAGTTCCGTCAGTAAGCGGGTGAAACCAGTGGGTATAGTGGCGGGCGCCATTGTCAATAGCCCATCGTTTCATGCCTTGAGCTACAGAGTCTGCTATTTCGCGAGACAAGGGCTCCTTGTTGTCGATAGCATATACAAGTGCGTCGTATGTTTTCTTGGGCAAGTATTCAAACATTTTTTGACGGTTGAATACATATTTCCCATAATAACGCTCCGGCCGTTCGGCAGGAATCTCTACTGGAATTGCTTTACGGTCGAATGCTTCTTCGACAACTTTAAATCTCAAATCTGACATAATGTTTAGAATGTATTTTGAGTTGATAAATGTCTGTTTGTGTTTGCTACAGATTTAATAATGATAAGCGGTCAACAGCAAGCTGGCAGTCCTCAAAAGAGCCGAATGCGGTTAGCCTTACATACCCCTCCCCTGCCGAACCGAATCCTACTCCTGGAGTGCATGCGATATTGCAGCGATTCAGGAGTATGTCAAAAAATGTCCATGAGTCAATTCCATCAGGAGTCTTGACCCAAATATACGGGGCGTTTATCCCTCCGTATACTGTTAGTCCGGCTTTATTCAGGCCGTCACGTAGGATTGCTGCATTGCGAAGGTAATAGTTTATTGTTTCACGTACTTGCATTCTGCCTTTTGCGGAATATATCGCTTCTGCCGCACGCTGTGACAGGTATGACGCACCATTGAATTTTGTAGATTGTCTCCGGTTCCATAATTCGTTAAGACTTATCAAGCTGCCATTGACGCTTTCGCCTTTTAGTTCTTTAGGCACAACTGTGTAGGCACAGCGTAGGCCTGTAAATCCGGCGGTTTTGGAGAAGCTCCTGAACTCGATAGCGACCTCTTTCGCCCCTTCAATCTCATATATGCTATGTGGCACATCGTCATCCGTAATGAAGGCTTCGTACGCTGAATCAAAAAGAATAAGCGCTCCATGACTTTGTGCATATTCTACCCATTCTTTTAGTTGTGAACGAGTCAAAGTCGTCCCTGTCGGGTTGTTGGGGTAGCAAAGGTATATCATGTCGGGGTTGCTTTCCGGCAGTGCCGGCACGAAATTATTGTCAGCGGTGCATGGCAATAGTTCGATGTTGTTGTCAGAAGCTCTTCCTGACATTATATTCGTGTCCCGATATACGGGATAAACCGGATCAGTGAGCGCTACTCTATTGGATAGTGACAGGATATCGCCAATGTTGCCCGTGTCGCTTTTTGCGCCGTCAGAAATAAAGATTTCTTCGGGTGAAATATCAATGCCGCGGGATTGATAGTCGTTGATGGCTATTACGTCTGTTAAAAAACGATAACCTTGTTCAGGTCCATAGCCGCAAAACGTATCGAATGAAGCCTGCTCGTCAACAGCCTTATGCAAGGCATCAATGACTGCGGGAGCCAGCGGTCGTGTGACATCGCCAATGCCCATACGTATTATTTCAACCCCCGGGTTGTCGCTTTTGTATGCATTGATTTTTTTTGCTACCTGTGAAAACAGGTAGCTTTGATTAAGTTTTAAAAAGTTGTCATTAATCCTAAACATCTTTTTTAATTAAACCGACCTCCTTATGTCTGTTTTTTACGTTGCAAATTTACAAAATTTTCTCAGCAAGGGAAATAATTCCCGGTAAATACTTCTGTGGCACTGCCCTGCATCATTACATGTCCGGATGATTTCTCAATTGAAATCGTCAGGTCACCGCCAAGTAGTTTCACTGTTACGGGTGATTTAGCCCGTCCGGTGCGGATTGCCGCTACAGCTGTGGCGCATGCACCGGTTCCGCATGCTAGTGTTTCTCCACTTCCCCGCTCCCATACTCTCATTTTTATTGTATGCTCGTCTACAATTTCGGCAAATTCGATGTTTGCGCGGTCTAGCCACATTTTATGGTTTTCAAGTTCGGGGCCAATGGCAGATATACATAAGTTGTCAATCTGTTCCATAAATATTACTCCGTGGGGATTTCCCATTGATACTCCGGTAATATTTAATTTTCCTGTAGATGTTATGACAGATTTTTCGATCATTTCGTTTTGCGGAAATTCAACTCCAATTATCTCGCAGTCGAATGATGGTAGCCCCATGTCAACTGTCACTTCGTCAACATTGCCAGTTGAGTCATTTACGTGTAAATATAAATGTTTAACGCCCGAAAGAGTTTCGAGCGTTATTTCTGTTTTGTCAGTAAGATTATGGTCATATACATATTTTCCCACGCATCTGCTGCCGTTGCCGCACATAAGTGCTTCTGATCCGTCGGCGTTAAATATGCGCATTTTGAAATCTGCAATCTTTGACGGACAAATTAATATTATTCCGTCAGATCCGATGGACGTATGTCGAGGACTCATTCTTATTGATAATTCTGCCGGATTTTCCGGCATTGTTTCAAGACAGTCGATGTATATATAATCATTCCCTATGCCATGCATTTTGGTAAATGGGATGAATGATTTTAAATTTGCCATATTGCTATATTTTTGTTGCAAAAGTAGGCGTTTTGAAATTTAAAACCAAATTTTATTGGCAAAAAATAAAAGTAAGATGGTTTTTGTTGTTCATATTGCTTGTGATGCAAATGCATGATGATTATAAAATGGTTTAATTAAAATTGATTTTTAAAGTAAAATTGATTAAATTTGTAGAAATCATAATGCAGACGTGGTATTATATTACGATTGCATATTTTATATTAAAATTATCATAATTACTTTTCTTTAATCATGAAACAACGTTTTATTATGGGCGCCTTGGCGCTTGGATTATGCGGTGGAATATGTTCTGTCAATGCAAAAGACCGTATGACCCACAATCCTGATGTTACTAACACTGATGCGATACTTCATGCCTGGAGTTGGAATTTCCCTGCAATTGCCGAGAATATGGCAAAGATAGCCGAGGCCGGATTTACAATGGTGCAGACGTCGCCTGTGCAAGGCTGTTATAATCCTGAGGGTAGCTCTAAAAAGATTTTTGACGACAATGTGGCAGAAGGCAACTGGTATTATTATTATCAGCCGGTCAATTGGAAGATTGGCAATCAGATAGTCGGCTCACGTGACCAGATGAAGCAGATGATGGATTCTGCAGCAAAATATAATATACGTGTTATTGTGGATGTTCTGCCAAATCACACAGCTTTTGATGTGGATTGTGTTGACGCTGAAATGGTTAAGGCTGTTGGCGGAAGAGATAAGCTATATCATTCTCAGGGGCTTAATTCGGTGCGCGATTACAATGACAGATATCAGTGTACGCTGTGGGGCTCGGGAGGGCTACCAGATGTTAATACCGAGAACCCGGATTTCCAAAAGTATTATATGGAATTTGTAAATGATCTGTTGAGTCTCGGAGTCGGCGGATTCCGTTACGATACAGCCAAGCATATCGGAGTGCATTCTGATCCGGTCGATACTGCTTCCGGAGTCAAGGAGAATGATTTTTGGGATGTGGCCACCGGACGTAAATCTGTGAAAGGTGTGAAACTGGCCGTACCGTATGACGATTTGTTTGTTTATGGAGAGATTCTTCAGGATAAGAATGCTCCTGAAGCGGAATATGCCGATTATATGGGTCAGACAGCATCAAGCTATGGATATGTGCTTCGTGAAGTTCTTGAAAAAGGCTCAGCAAAAGACAAGGACCTTAAAGACTGGTATCATCAGGCCGCCCCTGAGTTTTTGACTACTTGGGTCGAGAGTCACGACACCTATTGCAATGCCCATGAAAGTGCGGGAATGACTGACGACCAGATTCGTACAGGCTGGGTATTCCTTACTGCACGCCAAAATGGAGTGCCCTTGTTCTTTAGCCGACCGATGGGTTCTACACGTCAGAACTATTGGGGTGATAATGTGCTTGGAGCGAGAGGTAATGACGAATTCTTTCATCCGGAAGTTGTGGCTGTAAACCATTTCCGCCAGGAGATGTCAGGTCAGAAAGAAGACATACAGGTTTCTGACAATGGAGAGGTGCTTGTCGTGAACCGAGGTAAAAAAGGCGCAGCAGTAGTCAATATCTCAGGTAGTGCGAACTTTGTAGATGTGCCCACGGGGCTTCCCAACGGCAATTATCAGGATGTCGTTTATGGTAAAGAATTCAAAGTGAAGAAAGGACGTCTTACCGGTATCGCAGCACCCCACCGTTCTTATATAATTAAGAAGAAATAGAAAATCTGATTATTCAGGGCATTTTATTTGTCCATTCTGTAATATTTACGGCTGCCATATCCCGCATTTTGCTCTTCTGAGACAAAGTGACCGGATATGGCAACCGCCTTTTTTTGTCCGATTGTCGATAACTTGAAGCGTCAAAAGTAAGATGAACCAAGACTGCTGTCAGTAGATTGCAAGCTGCCGTTGGCATTTTTGTGAGAAATGCGATGACATCAGTTGGCGAATATGGAAAAGTTGAATGAACGCATAGTTTCTTGCTAATGATGCTAAATTTTTGATGGCATATTTCAATCGTGATGTCGAAAAAAATCGCTATTTTTGCGATATAGTAACCTGAGATTTTGAAAATGACCGAAAGGCTTAAGATATAACGGATGTAATTCCACTAAATACGAAAAAATCTATTGCTCCAACGCAGCCGTTACAGGCTCGGTCAGCCCTCATATAACTGCCACGGAGTTTTGTTTATAAATTTCTCAGATGCGCCAAAACTCATTTATAACGAATAAGAATAGACTTATGTCCGAAATAATTCATGGTATCCTACCTAAAACAGATGCCGTGGATATCCTAGTGGGGTATTTTTTCTTCTCCGGTTATTATCTATTGTCGCAAGGGCTTGCCGACAAGAAACTGCGCATCCTTGTTGGGCTCGATGTAGATACCAATATTTCAAAGAGTATTCAGATAGTAAATACGCTTTCGGCAAACAAACTCTCGCTTGGGCAACTTAGAGAAAAATATTATCAGCAATTCGTTTATCTATTTAATAATACAGATTTTCTTGACAGTGAAGAAAAACAGAAATCGTTTACGCTGTTTTATAACAAGATAAAAGATGGTTCACTTGAAATTCGTAAAACCGATGAACCTTGTCATGCCAAAATGTATATTTTTGACTATGACGACAGCCATAATGAACAAGGTGAGGATCCAGGAAATGTCATAACCGGGTCAAGCAATCTGTCTTATCAGGGTCTTGAAGGAAGAACAGAGATTAACGTTCGTCTTAAGGATAAACAAAACCATATAGATGCAAAAAAAATCTTCAATGAGCTTTGGGAAACATCCGTTCCAGTTGTTGACCAAGGCACACTGCCTGAGTGGGAAGACAAAGTAATTAAGCATATATGGTATGAAAAATTATATGCACCTTACCTGATGTATATCAGAGTCCTGCATGAATATTTCAATATTCCATCCAAAGACAATATCCTTACACCGCACGACATAACCGAAGGAAGATATACGAACCTCAAATATCAGACAGATGCTGTTAAACTTGCTCTTAATGCGATTGAAAACCATAACGGAGTTATCATTGCAGACGTTGTGGGCCTTGGCAAATCCATCATTGCATCTACGATAGCACGGAATCTAAGGTTGCGTACAATAATTGTTGCACCTCCCCATCTTGTCAGACAATGGGAGGTTTATAAAGACGAGTTTGGCTTCAATGCTTCTGTTTTCAGTGCTGGAAAGATAGAATTAGCACTGAACCATTTTAAGGAGATTGCGAGAACTGGCGAACAATTTCTAATAATTATTGACGAGGCACATCGTTTCATTAGTGTCCACTAAAAAATCATAAGAGTTCTTTGAAATTGTTGATATTCTGGTTGTTACATCTAATTTGCAAGCGAACGGATTTCAATTTACTTTTGCGGTCATAATCAGACCGATATGCATAAAGACCCTTTCGTTTTTGCCCAATTAGTTCAGTTTATGAACCGAAGCAAGTTCAATCGCATGGTTGCCAAGTACGATGGTGACAAATATGTCAAGAGCTTTTCATGTTGGAATCAGTTACTTACGATGATGTTCGGGCAACTAACCA
>ERZ778513.1778-NODE-1778-length-11843-cov-9.496267_pt1 | contig 11843 bp, 19 predicted proteins | sample MGYA00510345_ERZ778513 | MGnify/ENA primary metagenome ERZ778513 (study PRJEB29527, sample SAMN07138966) | mouse gut metagenome | material: feces | host: mouse | place: China:Nanjing | collected 2016-01-25 ... | reverse complement strand
TGTGTCAGATTCTGACACATTTTCTTTTATCAATTTTGGGGCTTCTTCAAATGTGCTAGATTCTGACACATTTTCTTTTACTGATTTTGGTGTCTCTTTAAATGTGTCAGATTCTGACACATTTTCTTTTACTGATTTTGGTGTCTCTTTAAATGTGTCAGATTCTGACACATTTTCTTTTATCAATTTTGGGGCTTCTTCAAATGTGTCAGATTCTGACACATTTTTTACTATGTTTTCTTGAATACGCTCTTGTCCTTTTATTGGTCTGCTGCCTGTCAGCCTTTTTATATCTTCCTCTGTGAATCTGCCATTTACTGTTGATATCTGTACAAGCTGTCTCTGCTCCTCTGGCTCAAGCTTTGCTGCCTCATAGGCAAGCGATATTCCTATACTGCCATCTTTAAAGATACTCATCAACCAGACATCTAGCTTTGTGCCAATTGTATTGTATATGGCAATCTGTGCTTCTGACACACCTAGGTAATCCGCCTCAAGTGTTCTTGCCCTTCCATCAAGCCCCTGTCTCTTTTTCAGCTTTGGGATAATCTCTTTTAACTGCATATGCTGCATAACCTTTTCCCAATCTGTCAGTTCACGCTGTGTACTGTTTGTCATAACCAGCAGCATTTTTTCTGTATCTTTGTCGATACTTTCCATAATCACTGCAGGGATATGTTCAAACTCTGGGTGTCCCTCCTGCACAAGCTCCATGCAGGCTCTCACACGTCTATGTCCTGCAATTATCTTATAAGAGACTGGCAACACTTCTGGAAGTTTGACAAGCAAAATATTCTGTCGGACTCCGCCCATTGCAAAGATGCTATTCTTTAACTGCTCCATACTACTGGACTCGTAAAAGTTCTCCTCATTGGGCTTTATATCAAATACACTTACTTTCTCTATCTTTTCTATGACTGCTGCATCTTCTCGACTTATCTCGCTCATCATATCCATAATCGAAAAACCTTTCGCCATTACCTGCCAATCCTCCTCTCATATTCAGCAGCAAGATTTTTATATCCCCCCGCTGCTCCACACCTTGGTGAATGTACAGATATTGGATCCCCAGCAAAAGTGCTTCGACTTACGACTTGTGTCCAATTTATTTTTGTTTCAAGTACTTTGCCGCAGAACTCCTCTAACAACTTTATCCCTTCGTCGCAAAGCTGACTTTTTTTGTACTGTGTTACAAGACAGCCGATAAATTCCAGCTTAGGATTATAGTACTTTTTTACATCTCTGATTTGTTCCAGTATTTCTCTGATTCCATCAAAAGCAAACTTGTCTATTGTGACGGGAATCATCACATCATCACTTGCCACAAGTGCATTGATGACAGAGATATTGATATCTGGTGCACAGTCAATGATGCAATATGTATATTTATTCTGAATCTGCTCTAGTGCCTCCCTTATACGTGACTGCTGCGGTTTTGTTGTATCTAGCAGCACTTGACGGTCTGCTTTGAGCAATGACATATTTGCTGGAACCACATCTATTAACGCAAATCTTGTCCTTACAGATACTTCCATGATATCCGCAGTACCCAGCAGCACATCTGACAAACTCTTTTTGTCGTAGTTATGGCATTTCATAAACTTGCTTGTGTTTCCTTGCTTGTCACAGTCAATTAGCAAAACCCTGCTGCCACGCTGCATCAACTCATATGCCATATTAATACTTGTGACCGTCTTACCAACTCCACCCTTTAAGTTAATAATGCTTATTGTTCTCATATCCGTTCCCTCCCAGTATTTCCTCTGCCTCCCGCTATCACAGGAGGCTTATCATGGTTCTGTGATATATAAAATCCCTTTCAGGTATTCCAAAAGGCTCTTTATCCCAGTACTTACTGTGCACAACCATATTTTCTTACTAGCTCTGTTTCTGCCCAGCTTGTATACTGATGTTGTTTCGTCAGCACAGCGTTCACCAAATGCCCTTGTATAAGCGGTGCCACTCTACACCACAAATCTGCATTGGCAAGAGGGCGTCCTCGTGCTGTCTGAAAACCGTTCTTCTGCCACTTATCAATATTTCCACAGTTAAATGCACTTGCAAGTACAGAGGAATCTGTATAAACTGTTATCTCTGCCGGACTGGTAAAATGTGCTAGCGCCGAACAGAAAGCATATAGATTTATCCGATTTACAGTTACATTCTGCTCCATACCAAACTCACTACATGTAGCATCACCCTTTGATGTAAGTGCATATATCACATACACATATGCTGCCCTTCTGGCTTTTAAACTGGTCATATTATGTGTGATAAAAATATCAACATGCTTCATCTATGCACTCCTCTCTCAAATGGCGTTTTGTCACAATTGGTAAATTTATCACAACTGTTTACATATTGCAAAATTTTGTTCTTTTTCGTTTCTGCTTTTATTGCCCGCACAGCTTCCTCTGGCCAATGAAGCAGCATACACATGTCATTAATCCGATCCACTGTAGCTTCACAAATAGGCAGCTTTTCCAGTTCAAAATTAGTTGTGATAATACATAATTTACCTGCCTTATACCGCTCGTTAATTAATTCATGCAGCTTGTCTTTTCCCCAGTCTGGAATCTTAGAAACACCAAGGTCATCTAAGACAAGTAAATCTGTTTCATAATATTTTCGCATATTCACTTTTGACAGTTCATCTTTACTTTTACTATCAAAAGTTTTCCTTATATCTGACAGATAATCCTCAACTTTTGTAAAACGGGCGGCAAGATTATATCTAGTGCAAATACTGCCACATATGGCATTGGCTATCATGGTTTTCCCGCTCCCCTTCGCTTTGGAATAAATGTACAGCCCTACATTTTCCTCCTGCCATTTGTAGAAATCATACACAAAACTTTCTACAATCTTTTTTAGTTTCAAAGGAGATGTCTCATATGTCTCCCACGGAAACTTTTGAATGTCTAAATTTCTGTACTCTGCCACTATCCCTGAAATATCTTTGAGCATGGCTATTCTGCAATATGGGCAAGGCATCACTGTGCCAATTTTCCCCTCTGCAGGCTTACGGGGATTTTGTGGGTACAAGTCTAAATATCCTATGTCTTTACAATATTGACACCTGTAGGCTGGCGGCTTGTAGCCTGCTGCATAAGGTCTATACGCTTCCCACTTCCTCCGATATGCCTCCATAATCTCTGTCAAGTCATACTCTGCCATATTTACTACCTCATTCCACAACCACTGAACGGTATAGTCGGCGGTATTCCTCCGATATGCCTCCTGTGTCTTTGCTCTCTGATGAACTTTTCTGATTCAGATAACTCTCAAAGTGCGACGGTCTAAAAAGTGTCTCTGGTCGGATATACTTGCAGTATTCACTGTTATTGCGCCATTCCGTATATTTTTTATCTATGACTTTATAAAAATCGCCTACTGTAAATCCATCATTTAACCTGGCATTAATCAGATCAGCCGTGGCTTTACTTTGATACTTGTAATTCGTGCCACATACTTGGTTGAAATAGTCAATAATCTGTTTAATTTCTTCTGGGTGATTCTTAGGTTTCGGTTTTGACTTCTTTTTTGGTGAATTATCTAAATCTGGTGCAGAACTATGTATGTCGTTGGGCTTGCCCGACAATATATTTTGATCTTCTCTGTAAGTAGTCTTTGTATTGTAGTCTCTGTTTGTAGTCTCTGTTTTATTATATATATTATTATATATATTATAGGAATTGCCTGTTTGGGGAACTTCCATATTCCCATTTGGGGAACTTCCAATTTCCCCTTTGGGAAAGTTCCAACTTCCCGTTTGGGGAACTTCCATATTCCCGTTTGGGGAACTTCCATTGCACCCATCACTATCCTGTACAAATGATTGTGCCAAGTTATTCTTCCATTCAGCAACTGCTTTGTTAATATTTTCTGTGATTGGTCGTATATGAGTCATTGGGACTCCATTAAAATGATACTTTTTAACTTCTACAAGTCCAATTCCCTCATCTGTCAGTTTTTTAATTGCACAATCATACTGTTTTTTGGATATCCTTATCTCCTGCATCCAATCTTCCCTGCGTTTTGCAATCCAATAATGACCATCTTTATATATGTTCGCTCTAATATCATTATTTTTGTTTTCTGAAAACCAATACATAATTTGAGACAGCAGCGTTCCGGCTATCAAGTCGCCTGTGATATCGATATATGCATGTAAAGTATGATTAAAGCTATGTGCAAAAAGATACTCAACCTTTGCATCAATTTCATTTTGGGTTAAGCCTTGTTTTCCCACAAATAATTCCTCCTATTTTCTATCTGTTTTTAAGTCACATTGTACCAAGGGTATCCGTCAAATACCCTTTTCAGACCTCTATGTATTTAAAATGTGTCAGAATCTGACACACTATTCTATATTATAGACAATCCCATACACATGATAATCTCGTTCAAAATCTATCACACCCTTCTGATGGGCGATTGTATGATGCATTCGACACAGACATATCTTTCTGTTCTCTGTATCGTCATAGCGCCGCCTATCGTGCCCCATGCCGATTGTGTCCCAATGATGTATCTCTCCAGCTCTGCCGCATATTGCACACTTCTTATGCCTGATGCATTGATACAGATATGTATCAATATCATCTGTTCGGTCCGAAAGCCGTTCAGACGCGATTACACCATGCTCAAGGCAGAAATCTATAAGTGTATTGATAAAATCTCTTGCGGCGCTCATGGAACAATTTGAAAGAGAAAAATAATCACAGCCTGTCTTTGTTATATATACATACTTCATGACTTCTTTTGTTTCTTCCGGTGTATAGCCTGTATATTGCGAAATGTCACGAAGTGTAGCATAAATCTTCTTTCGTTGTTCTGGCGATAGAGTACGCCCATCAATCAACTGTAATGATACATTTTTGATTTGCTTGTCCATTATCTCTGTTGCCAGTCCAGCATTATCAACTCGTACTACAATATCAGCACTGCTGCCATTGTAGCGTATTGCTGTTATCTTTCCATCTTCCATTGTCTCACTTCCTTTGTGCTTTCTACGTGGCGCACAGGCTCGCACCTGCACGCCTTAACGGATACTACTGGAAGTTGTGATGCATATGCACCACGTACAAAGCACATATATTGCTTGTCCCACATGCCTCCTACGCGGCACACAGGCATATTTCGTCCTGTGTCCGCTCCATATTGGAACAAATATGAGGCTACGACACATCAGCATATGTGTCGCGCAGGGGGCATGTATATATTTCTGTTTCTTAAACTATTGTAGACACTTCGTCTTTTTCTTTTTCGACATCTGGCTTGGTAATTCCACGCAATCTGTTATAATACAATTCGACCCACGCTTCTGTAATGCGTTGTTCATACCCTTCTGTATACGTGACTGTACATGTATACTCCTTTTTTGCTCTTTTCGCCATGATATCACCTCCGTTTTATCCTTATGTGGCAATGGTTGTACAATATTAGTTTTTATAGATAATTTTTCCCATAGGACTTCTTTACAAAAGACTTACAAGTTTCATCTGTTTTTCTTGTCTTAATTCTGTTTCCCGCAACGCAACAGCCATAATGTGTTGGTGCATATGAATTTCCGCTTCGGATATAATGCTGAATAAAATTATTGCAGTATTCACAGTTCTTTGGCATATTTGCTTTGCCACCGCAGATATTCTGTAGTTCTTCTACCTGCGCCTTTAAAGATATGTTTTCCTTCTCTAGCTCTTTAACTTTGTCTGCTATCATTGTGTTTATCCTCCTCTATTAGTGTTCGTATTGAGCACTGTTTTCTATTATTATAATGCTCGATATGAACACTGTCAATAGAATTTTTAATAGTGTACAATATGAACATCAAAAATTATAGGAGGGACAATCTATGTCATTTGGAAAACGCCTTAATTTATCCAGAAAAGAACATGGTCAAACTGCCCAAAGTATGGCGGATATGCTTGGTATTGGTGTTCGTTCCTATCGCGCCTACGAAAGCGATGACAGAGAACCTTGTTTTGAAGCTTTAATTAAAATTGCTGATTTTCTTAATGTATCTACTGATTATCTTTTATGTCGAGATGAATTTCTCTCAAAAAACGCTGATTAACATCAAAAATATCCTCTAACATATCCCATATCCAGATACCACCAAGTCGCTCTCCACTTTCTATCGCCTTGTAATATCGTTCATTTATTCTTAATTTATCTGCCATCTGCTGTTGTGTCATGCCCGCCTTTTGGCGGGCTTCTTGCAAATTTTTTCTCATTTACGCTTTCCTCTTAATACATCTATAATTTACAAAACAACCTCTATTTCTTCCAAAATACTATTCCATTTTACAAATTTGTAGTATACTGGACTTGTACTCAAATTTTTCCAGAAAGGAAGGTATTTTTAAATGCGGAAAAAACTATTAAAATCAACACTATTGACCCTATTGTTCAGTCTACTTTTTTCAATCAATGTCTTTGCTGCCGGACTTACACAAGACGCTGCAGGTATTCATTACCAAAACGATGACGGAACCTTTGTAAAGTCCTCCTGGGTGGAAATCTCTAACCTTTGGTTTCTCTTTGATGCAAATGGTGTCTGTGTAAATCCTAATGGAGCACTTGCACCTGACGACACTGACGGAAATTATCAAATCGTAACTTCCTACACTCCATTTACTACTACAGATACCGCTTTACTTAATCAGTACTTGACAAATGGTAGTGTAATAAATGTTGATGGTCAGTACTTCATGACTCCATCTGCTTCAACTGTTATCCGCAACGCAAATCGAATTGCGGACAAAACTGTACAACCAGTTTCAGAACAGCAGCTACAGCCAGAGCCAACGCAGGAAACTGTTGTAGAAACGCCTCAACCGAAACAGGAAACGAAATATGTATGGTTGTCTGCTACAGGAAGCAAATATCATAGTTATGATCACTGCGGCAATATGAATCCCAAGAAAGCAACAAAAGTTACATTAGAGAAGGCTAAAAGCCTAGGCAAAACCGCATGTAAAAACTGCTGGTAATCTATCATAAAAATTAATTTTGTGGCTGACTTTTGAGGTCAGCCATTTTTATTGCTACCTTGATAGTTGCCCACAATCACGATTTGTCAAATCCAAATTTTACTTTTTACAAACCTTTTCGTGATACCTTGTCTTTTTCCATGTTTCTTCTTATACTGTACTTATAGGCTGCGCCAACAGCCAATTACTAAAGAAAGGATGTGAATACTATGCCAAGTTGGGAATTTTATAACGATAACGACCAAGCTCTTAGAATGCCTGCTGTAGTGACTAGAGACAATTTAGGCGTTCTTGCTGCTTTGATTGTTGCTCATAACCATGACTTGTCCAATCCAAACTATGACGAAATGGTAACCGATTTATATGAAACTGTTCAAAAATTGCAAAACGCTTACCATTCTCGCCATATCAGTGATGGAAACTAACCCCTAAATGGAAGTACGTTTTTGAGTGCCGACTTATTCAAAAACGTATTTCCATCTCCTAGAAGATCCGCTTCAACCGCTTGAATAATAGACTTAGCCACTCCAAAAGTAATATCCTCTTCCATAAGGATTTTCTCAATTTGCTGCTTCTTGCTCTCAATCAACGCTGCGATATCCGTATGCTTATTTGCATCAGCCATTTCTTTCCTCACCTCACTCCATGTTTTCTCTTTTAGCTTAACTCCTGTACCAGAGTTCCTCTTTTTTACAAACCTTTTTGTACTACCTTGCCTTTTCCTGTCTCTCTCTTTATACTGTACTTACAGGCTCCCGCCAGAGCCAAGTACAAAGGAAAGAAACTATTTAATATGAGGGTTGAAGAAACATTTTCCGCAAATATCAAAGAACCAAAAAACATTAGAATCGCATTAAAGCCTGGGTTATATATTTGTTACAATTGTAACAAAGGGCAGACTGTCTATAATGATGGTATCCTTCGATTTTGTCCTAAGTGTGGTTCTTCTCAATTTTATCAACAGTAGCAACTCTATTCTCTCCCTCGTATTTTGATATTATCCTTTGCAATCGAGGGAGATTTTCTTTTTCCATTTTTATCCTTTCAATATCCATTTCTTTTAGAGGATATTGATGATATGACAACAGTTCTCCCATCCACGTCTTTTCTATATACAAAACTTTTCTACATTGGGGATTTGTAAACACCGATATAAATGTTTTTGGAAACAATCCCCTTACGTAATTTTTTAGCGTACAAAATGTATAAGCAAGAAATTTCTTTACATATCGAACAAACAATTTTTTATCCTCTTACCCTGCTGATTCCGTCAACTCAACTGCTTGGTGTTCTTGTTTCCTTATTAATGCTCTATCCCTAAGTGCTGTAGAGTACGCAAGTAACATGATTTGCTCTTTTTCGGGCAATATCATATATGTTGCGTAAACTGCTGCTGCCTCCTGCTGCCGTTCTTTTGTTGTCAACATTCTTATCACCTCTTTTCTATTGATACTGTTTATATCCTAATATCCAACAAAAGTCTTGTCGTTTTCTGTATCTCGTTTTATACTGTACTTACAGGCTATTGCAGTAACCAAGTACAAAAGAAAAGAGAATACAGATTATGTGGAATTGTATTGAATGTAATACAGAAAACAATGATAAGTATGATTTCTGTATTGAATGTGGCAGACCTAAACCCAAATCATCAACCAACCATTGCAGCAACCCTAATTGCAACGCCTACAATAAGATACTCCCTAATCCCAAGCAAAAGTATTGTGGATATTGCGGAGCTGCAACCACATACCAGAAAACAACTGACGATTATCTTTAATTGTCTTCTTTCAATAATGCCAGTGCCTTTTCTTTGGCACTGGTTAATTCATATCCACAATTGCCACAATAATTTTCATCAAAACTTTCAAGTTCGCTCTCCTCACATAATGCTCTTCCACAGCGAGAACAAATGAAATATTTTCTCATTTCTCCAACAATTGCTCTTCCACATTGCGGGCAACTAAAAAAGTTTCCAAAAAGTACCTTTGGAAGTATTTTCTTTTTATCTGACACTCTTCTCACTCCATTTCTGTTTGTTTTACTAACATAATACGTTATTTAATAACTATTGTCAATGCCTTTTTGTTTATTTAGCAAACTTTTTTGTTGTACAATATTAATTTATATGTTAATATGTGATAATAGGAGGTGATAAAGTGACTGTTAACGAACGAATTAAAGAGCTAAGAATCTCTTTGAATCTTACGATGGAACAATTTGGTGAACGTATTGGTATTAAAAGATCTTCTGTAAGTCTAATTGAAAGCGGAAAAAACAATCCTTCCGAACAAACCATAATGCTAATCTGTCGCGAGTTTGGTTGTCGTGAAGAATGGTTGCGTGATGGAACAGAACCCAAAAAGCCAGTGATTGATGAAGATATAGAATATGGTATGATCTGCGCGGACCTTGGCATAACAGACAGCCGCGCAAAACAGCTAATTATGAATTATGGCAGATTTTCCTCAGAAGATAAAAAGCTTTTTTGGGAATATATAGATAGGTTATTTCAAAACAATTAATTATTTTTTTATACCAAGCAACCACTATCTTTATAAGAGATTTGTGATTGCTTTTATTATGTTTGCATTTTTCTCCAAGTTTTCTATGCTTTTGTGTCATGTCCATTGTGTGTACAAATTACTCTAAAATGCCAAGCTATTACCATAAAAATTACAAAATTTACCATTTTCTGCTCTACATCTATATATTTTTGTGTAAAAATGTGTTATGCTATTACAAAATTTTATTAAGTCAAAATTGAAAGGAGTACTTTATGAATAATATTAATATTGGGAACTCTCCATTGCCAAGCAACCAAAAATTTTATCAAAAAAACTGGTTTATCTACCTCTGTATGTTTTTCTTTCCTCCTGCAGGCATTATCCTTATGTGGATTTTTAATAAAAAGTCCTCCATAAAATTTAAGGGAATTATTACCTGTATAGCCGTATTTTGGTTTATTTTATTACTCAATGGGTCACTCAAGACTAAAAACACTGTTTCCAATGATATCATTGCTACGAATGATACTGGTACCGAAAACACCAATATACTTCTTAATAAACAAATCCAAACTGCTAAGGTTATGAATGGATTAGGCGATAGTGCCATTGGAGAAAGAGCCTATATAGAAGTGACTAATGATGAGATGACTTCACTAACGCTTGAGCAGTTCCAAGAATTTGCCAGCACTGTTGTCAGTAACTATGATGGAAACTATTTTTCTATTATCGCTACTGACTCTAAAAAAGCCATCTTTTTCCCTGCTTCTGGTATAACAATTGTTCAATACGGCACTGTTGATGATAATGGAATGCTTGATGAAGTGATAGGCTATATTTTATTGCAAGATGATGGTTCGTATACATACGAACCTAAAAGCGAGAATTAATCTCACAATATAGAACAACTTTATTTTATAGATTACAAATGAACTAGAATACGATAAGGAGAAAACACATGGCAATAACTGATGTATTTAAGACAAGACAATTTAAGAATGATATTGAACGGCTTACCTCTGAGAACCAATACTTGAACTCACTTCTCACTCCAGAGATGAGAACGGCAGTCTCAATTAACGTCGAAATCCAAAGACTCACTGCTGAAAAACAATCCATTCAAACAGAAATTGAAGAAAGCAAAGAAAGACGCCAGAAATTAATACAGGAAATTTTTTCATTAAACGAAGAGATAGAAAAGAAAAAAGAAAACATTATCTTTTTAGATGATGAGATGTTATATCAAGATTTTGGTCTATATACTCCGGTTTACAATTTGATGAACTCTGAGATGTACAAGGATAAACTAGAAGTTGTACGTGAACAGCAAAAAAACATGATAAAAGATAATAAAGCTGCAAGTTTTCCCACAAATTTCACTTATAATAATAGTCTAGCACAAGGGAAAAAGCTTGTGGAAGATAACGTAAAACAACTATTACGTGCTTTCAACAATGAGTGTGAGGCCATTATTGACAAGGTAAAATTCAACAATGTTGAAGCTATCCGAAAAAGAATCATAAAATCGTGCGAGAATTTAAATAAATTAAATGCAAAAATGCAAATTTCTATTATGCCTTCCTACCTAGACTTAAAACTCCAAGAAATGAATCTTTGCTATGAATATGCAATAAAAAAACAAGAGGAAAAAGAAGAACAAAAACGCATTCGGGAAGAACGAAAAGAAGCCCAAAAACTGCAAAAAGAAATTGAAGAAGCACGGAAATCTAGTGAAAAAGAGAGAATACATTATAGAAATGCACTCCACCGCCTTGAAATTCAGTTGCAATCTGCTAATGAAACTGAACGTGTCATTTTGGAAGAACGGCGCCTGGAAATGCAACAGCAGCTCAATGATATCGAAGTAGAATTAGCTCAACTCGATTATCGAGAAGCCAACCAGCGCGCTGGATATGTATATGTTATCTCAAATATTGGTTCCTTTGGCGAAAACGTATACAAAATCGGAATGACACGGAGACTTGAACCTATGGATCGTGTGGATGAGCTTGGAGACGCATCAGTTCCTTTTGCATTTGATGTCCATGCAATGATTTTTAGTGATGATGCGCCTGCTTTAGAAGCTGCTCTTCATAGGGCATTCGATGATAAGAAAGTAAATATGATCAATACTCGAAGAGAATTTTTCCATGTGACGCTTGAAGAAATCGAGGAAGTCGTGAAAAAGAACTTTGATAAAACGGTTGAGTTTACTAAAATTCCCAACGCAGAACAATTCCGTGAATCCCAAATGATGCGACGCCAATTAGGTTTAGGTGAACTGGTAAGGGTAGTGTAAAAAAGTTTGTGTCTATGGAAAAAAATACCTCTTTTTGGGCAA
>ERZ778513.1773-NODE-1773-length-11894-cov-4.403750_pt1 | contig 11894 bp, 8 predicted proteins | sample MGYA00510345_ERZ778513 | MGnify/ENA primary metagenome ERZ778513 (study PRJEB29527, sample SAMN07138966) | mouse gut metagenome | material: feces | host: mouse | place: China:Nanjing | collected 2016-01-25 ... | reverse complement strand
TTGGCGGCCTTTGCGTTCTGCATCAACACGCGCAGACGCGGGTTGGTGTCGGGGTCGGGGCCTCCGGCCTTGGCTGCAATTGTTATTTCCTTGCCTATGCGGGTGAATGTGCGGGACATGTTGCCCCAGCGTTTCAGTTTTCTTGCTTTGCGGTATTCAAACGCTCTTCCCATATCGGTTTGTTATTTTGAGTTTTTATTGTTGATTTATTTATCAGTTTATCGAAGTGACGCTCCGAGCTGTTTCTGCAGGTTGTTGATGATTTTAGTCATCATTGCTTCAATCTGCTTGTCCTGCAGGGTCTTTTCATCGTCCTGGAACATCATTGTTATCGCGTAGCTCTTTTTGCCCTCTTCAAGGTTCTTGCCTTCGTAGACATCAAACAGGGTTACTTCGCGAAGCAGGCGCTTTTCGCTGTCACGCACCACCTTCTCGACCTGAGCCATGGTCACGGCCTTGTCGAGCAGCAGCGCGAGGTCGCGTTTTACGGCCTGGGTCTTGGGCAGGGGCGAGAATGTCACCTTCTTCTTTATCGAGAGCTTGACGATTGCATTCCAGTCGAGCTCGGCGAAGAACACTTCCTGCTTTACACCGCAACGCTTAAGCATCGACTTGCTCACGATGCCCATAACACCGAGGCTCTTGCCTGAACGGGTGTTGATCGACAGAGCTGCGCTGTAGAGCTTGTCGTCGGTCTTCTTCAGCTCGATTTCACGCTCCGAGATGCCGAGGCGCGCCAATATGTTGGCTACGATGGCCTTAAGGTCGTAGATTGTGGCTTTCTCTTCGGGACGGACCCAGTTGCCGGTGCGAATGTTGCCGGTGAGCCACAATCCGAGGTGTTCCCACTCCTTGTAGGGGGCTATGGGATTTTCGGCTGTCGACTCGACGGTGTTGTCGCACTGGTAAACCTTGCCGAATTCATAGAGCATGAGGTCGCCGTCGCGACGGTTGACATTGTGCTCGATCACTTCAAGACCGCCGAAGAGGAGCGACATTCTCATCACGTTGAGGTCGTTGCTGAGCGGGTTGAGGAGCTTTACGGGTGCGCTGTGCTCGTCGGTCAAGCCTTCATAGTAGCTTTCGGCTGTGAGCGAGTTGTTGAGTATTTCGTTGAATCCGGTTGCCGACAGCTGGTTGCTGATAAGCTCGCGGAGGTCATTGGATGAGTCGGTCATGGTTTTGAACGACAGCGACGAGTGAAGCTCGCTGGAGAACTCCACATTGTTGTAACCGTAGATGCGAAGCACATCCTCAACTACATCGCAGGGACGCTGCACATCGACGCGATAAGTGGGCACGAGAAGGTTTACGGCATTGTCCTCGTGGCCGGTAATCTCCATTTCAAGCGAAGCGGCTATGGAATCGATTGTTTCGGCGGGGATGGCTTTTCCGACGAGGGCGTTGAAGTAACCGTAGTCGAGCTTGACGGGGAAGGGCTTGATCGCTTCTGGGTATAGGTCGATGATGTCGCCGCATATCTCACCGCCGGCAAGTTCCTTGATCATCAGTGCTGCAAGCTTGATGCAGTAAACGGTGGCGTTGGGGTCGGTGCCGCGTTCGTAGCGGAATGAAGCGTCGGTGTTCAATCCGTGACGGCGTGCCGTCTTGCGCACCGATGTGGGGTTGAAGTAGGCGCTTTCGAGGAACACAGAAGTGGTTTCTTCTGTTACACCTGAATCAAGACCTCCGAATACACCGGCGATGCACATGGGCTCCTCGGCGTTGCATATCATCAGGTCGCGAGAATCGAGCTTGCGCTCAACACCGTCGAGAGTAGTGAATGAGGTGCCTTCGGGGCAGTGACGCACTACCACTTTGTCGCCCTTTACCTTGGCGAGGTCGAAGCAGTGCAGGGGCTGGCCCATTCCGTGCAGGATGAAGTTGGTTATGTCGACAACGTTGTTGATGGGGCGCTGTCCTATGGCCGAGAGTAGTGTCTTGAGCCATTCGGGGCTTTCGGCCACCTTGATGTTGCGTATGGTGAGTCCCGAGTATCGCGGACAAGCCTGGGCATCGGCCACTTCCACGGCTATGGCTCCGTCGTTGCGGTCGGCCTTGAATGAATCGACCGAAGGGCGGTGAAGCTGTGAAGCGTTGTCGTGACAAGCGAGCCATGCGCTCAAGTCACGTGCCACGCCGTAGTGCGATGCGGCATCGATGCGGTTGGGGGTGAGATCCACTTCAAGAACGTAGTCGCTCTTGAGGTTATAGTATTCGGCGGCCGGAGTGCCGGGCTTGATCTCTTGATCGAGGACTATGATGCCGTCATGGCTTGTGCCGATGCCGATTTCATCCTCGGCGCATATCATGCCCATTGACTCGACGCCGCGAATTTTGGATTTTTTGATTGCAAACTCCTTGTCGCCGTCATAGAGCGTTGTGCCTACAGTGGCTACGACCACAGTCTGTCCGGCAGCAACATTGGGTGCACCGCACACAATCTGTGTGGGTTCTCCCGTGCCGAGGTCGACCGTAGTTATGTGAAGGTGGTCGCTGTTGGGGTGTTCTTCGCAAGTGAGGACTTTGCCTATTACGATTCCGCGCAATCCTCCGCGAATCGATTCGACCTCCTCTACGCCTCCCGTTTCAAGGCCGATTGATGTGAGTGCATCGGCGAGCTTCTCGGGCGTGAGCGAGAAGTCGATGTACTGTTTAAGCCAGTTATATGATATGTTCATTTTATAATGTCTTGATTGTGGAGGTGATGAATGGATGCTCCACACATAAATTCGCGCAAATTTACAAAAAAAAAGTGGGAATCACTCAACCTGAGATAAAGAATAATGGGGCGGGTGTTAAAAAGCGATGGCGACAGTAGGGTCTACTGCCGCCATCGGTTATGGTGATGACTATGAGTTATCGACGAGGGGGACGACCTCCGCCTCCACCGGGTCCGCCGAATCCGCCGGGACCTCCGAACTCACCTCGGTTGGAGTTCTTGCTACCCTTGCCGAATGTGTTGAAACGGTAGGAGAACGAGAGCATGAAGTAACGGGTGAGCGAGTTGTAGCTTGAGTCGTCGATGTAGTTGGCGGTGACGCTGCGCGATATGTTTTTGCGTTGTTGCAGGAGGTCATATCCGCGCAACATTACAGTGGCTTCGCGTCCCTTGAGGAACTGATAGGAGATCGATGCGTTCCACATCCACTGCTTCTGGTCGTAACCTGCCGAGTAACCGCTGGTTGTCGAGAAGGTCAAGTCGCTGTTGATTACGAGTCCGAACGGAGCGTACCATACTGCGTAGAAGCTTCCTCCGTAGTCCTGTACATTGCGGTTGACGGCCGATTGCAGGGTGTTGCGGGTGTTCTGCAAGCCGTAGTAGGGGCGGAGCTCAAATTCCCAAGCCTCGGGACGGAATGCAATAGCTATCGACGGGCGCAGATTGAGCGAGTTACTGCGGTTGCGAAGACCGTTGTTGAAACCTATGTTCTGGTTGTAGGATGCGTGCATATTGGCGTTGAACTGCCAGTTCTTGTTGCGGAAGGGGAGCGACAGCATCGAGAAGAGTGACGAACTCCAGTTGCCGTTGACATTGGTATAGGTAGTCACCTGACCGCCGGTTTCGGGGCTGAACGTGGTCTTGGAAACGATGCTGTTCTGTCGCATGCTGAAGTTGAGCATCGCCATGATTGAACGCTGTGCCTCCATGTTGAAGTCGTTGAAGCGGATGCGGATGTTGTGGGTAAACGCGGGCTTCAGGTCGGGATTACCGATTACGATGCGCAGCGGGTTGCTCTTGTCGGCCACAGGCTGCAACTGTTGCATCGAGGGCTCGGAAGTGTTGCCTCGGTAGTCGACATTGAGTGTGCGTGACTTGGTGAACTTGTGGCGATAACGCATGTAGGGCGCGAGATTCCATACCCAGCGGGTGGGGATGTTGCGCTCCGAGTTGATCAAATCGTCGCTGCGTGACATCGAGGGCGTAAGGGTCAAGCCGACCTCCATGTTGTAGGTACTGCGCACCTGTCGGAATCCAATCTGTATGCGCTGGGTGAAGAAGTCGTTGCGGAAACGGTTGCTGAGCGAGTCGTTGAACACGAGGTTGTCGTAGTCGATTATCGGGTCGCCTACCTCGGGATATGTGACGGGATGGTCGTAGACGAGCTTGTCGGCATAGTTCAGGTTGTAGCTGAATATAAGGAAGCGGGCGTTCTTGATGTTGCCCAGCGGCTCGGTCCAGGTGGCGCGCAATCCCACGCGGTTGCTCCAGGTGTGATTGTCGGTGTACTGGTCGTAGAGGTCGATCGAGTCGTTCAGCAGGAAGAAGCGGTTGAACGAGTAGCTGTCATAGTCCTCGGTGGTGTTGCTGAGGTTGTAGTTTAACGACAGCGAGAAGGAGCGTCCGGGATGTGAACCCGACTTGCGGTTGAACCAGATGTCGCCGCCTGCGGTGTAAGATGTACCCTTCGATGAGCCGGAGTTCAAGCTTCGTGTCACTTTGGAGCGGTTGGCATCGCCTGCGAGAGTGAGCGAAGAGTCGCCGCTGAGGTAGCGGTTGTAGTTTAACGAGAATCGGGGACGGAACTCAAATGTAGTGAGGGTGTCCTTTTCCCACTTGATGCGGAAATTACCGCGTATGTTGTGACCCTTGTTGCGGGTGCTTGACGCGCTTTCATTGAATGATGTAGAGTCGGGGAAGAGGTACTGACGGTTTCTGCGTGTACGTGTGTCACGGTCGGTGTGGCTGTAGTCGACATTACCTCCCACGCGGAATGTTTCATCGGATTTTCCTACGTTGAAGTTCACGCCCAGCGACTGCGAAGTGGTTATACCGTTGCCACCGCCGAAGTTCATGAATTGTCCGCCACCATCGGTGAATCCAAGCTGATTCACGTTGTTGAAGTTGCCGATGAATGTAAACTGATTGTCGTTCCAAAGACGGTTGATATAGAAGTTTCCGGCATAGCGGTCGTCGGTACCGTAACCTGCGTTCACAACGCCGTAGTAGCTGTTTTTCATATCCTTCTTCACCGTCAGGTTGATCACGGTTTCCTCCTCGCCGTCGTCGACACCGGTGAGTCGTGCAAGGTCGCTCTTGCGGTCGATCACCTGAAGCTTTTCAATCATGTCGACAGGCAGGTTCTTGGATGCCACCTTGGGGTCGTCGGCGAAGAACTCCTTGCCGTCGATGAGTATTTTCGTGATTTCTTTGCCGTTGGCGGTGATTTTGCCGTCGGAATCAACCTCCACTCCCGGGAGGCGCTTCAGAAGATCCTCCATCACGGCATTGGGCTGTGTCTTGTAGGAACCGGCATTATACTCAATGGTGTCCTCCTTAACTGTGATTTCGGTCTTGACAGCAGTGACGACAGCCTCCTTAAGCATGATCGATGACTCACGCATGACAATGTTCTTGAGCTGGATGTTGGAGGAGCCTACGGTTAAGTTGGAGTCGGAGTTGGCGTAACCTATATAGACGCATTGCAGGATGTATTTTCCCGCCTTGACATTGGAGATGGTGAATCGTCCGTTGACATTGGTTGTCACTCCCTTGATAAACGCACTGTCTTTTGCAGCAAGCAGCTTTACGGTAGCTTCGATTAGGGGTTCACCGGTTTCGTCGATGACCTTTCCTTTTATGTCGGCGGCTGTCACGGCCGCGGCACAAAACACCGTAAAGAGTAAGGCGATGAGTATTCGTCGCATTTTAAATCAGTATAAATAGGTTGGTAATTAATTTCAATTTACAGTTACTATGACTTTCTAACTAAATAAAGGTTTAATTTATTTTGGCGAAAAAATGGCAAATTTCTATAAACGGGCTGATATTTACGACAATTGCCCTGTATTTACGGTTGTTAATAGACATCAGCGGGTGAATGTGACGCTAAACGTGAACGAGCGTTGACGCAGCCTGTAGGAGTAGCTGTAGGTGTCGAGTGCGCTGTAAACGGTGTAATAGTAGTTGCGGGTGTCGAGGATGTTGTCGGCGCGTAATGTGAACTTGAATTGCTTCAGCTTGTAGCTTATGCCGAGGTCGAAGAGCGATATGCTCTTGTGTTCGTCGGCGGTTATCTGCTTTCTCAGCAGTTCGGTCTGTCCGAAGAGCTCCATTCCGTCAAGCGGATAGAGCGATAGCTTTATGTCGTGTGACATCATGTCAAATGAGCTGTGACTTGAAAGGTAATGGCTGAATGACTTGCTGTAATTCCCGTAATAGCGAATCTCGATAAGCCGCCAGGGAGCCAGCGTTATGTCGGCACTGATGCTGTAGGATTGACCGTAGTAGGGTATGGGTCGGTTTTGCTGCATCATTTTGTTGCGCGACCACGAGTAGTTGCCCGACAATGTGATTTTTGCTCCAATGTGGATTATCTGCTTGGTGACGGATGCCGATGTCGACAGCGACTGTGAGGAGTTGTCGGCGGCTATTGCGCTTGTGGCAATATCGCTTGAGTCGACAATCTGAGAGCTCATGAGATTGCGCTTGGCGTCGGAGTAGTTGGCCGATGCGTTGAAAAACCAGAAATCCATGGGCTTCTTGAATTCAAACCGAAATCCCGATGAGAAGGTGCGGCTTCGTGCGAGCAGTCCCGATGCTGCCCTGTTGGTGCGATAGGATGTCATGACGGGAGCCGTCATCAGGTCGAGCACATCACCGATGCTGTGGTTAAGCGATGAGTTCACGGTCAGTGACGAATTGCCCGAAATGTTGTACTTCAGGCGCATCGAGGGGTCAAACAGAGGGCGGTCGTAGTCGATTTTGCTTCCTGTGGCGTGATTGCGGGCGTGCATGACCATCATTCTGAGCGTCATGTGGAGGTCGAGTTCCACTTTGCGAGCCGGGGCTACGTATTGGTAGCTTGGCGACAGGGATAAGTTGCCGAAATTTCCCGTAATGTCGTTGAGATGCGATGTTCCGACGAGGTCGCTTTTGAGCCGTGAGCGTGAGTATTTTACCGAGAGGGGCAGATACATTGTGGAGCGCCGTCGGTTGTAGGCTGTCGATGCATTGGCCGAGAACTCGAGCCGGTTGCTTGAGAGGTGCTGCGTGGCCTCGGTGTCGTTGTCGTCGCTGTTTTGTAAGGCGACATTGAGGTCGGCTTCGGGTGCGATGCGGTATCTCAGTGACGATGACAGGTTCCACTGCATGGGGCCTCGGTTGATGCGCCATGAAAATGAGTTGGAGAGGTTGACCGTGCGTGCTTTGCGCAACTGGTTTATGTCACGGTTGTCCTCGATTGTCGAGATGCGGTCGGTGAGGAAGTCGGCGCGGGCCGAGAAGCGGTTGTCGACATAACGTGACGCGCTGTTGTGGTTGTAGGTGACATCGAGCGACGGGCGATGGGTGCGACTGTAGGGCGATATTGCTTCATTGAATGTCACGATCTCCTCGCCGGCGTAGTATCGGCTGAACTGATTGTAGGAGTAGTCGGTTGCGCTATAGGCGTAAGTGGCGTTGGCTTTCAGCGACGACACATCGGTGAACTTGCGCATGAATGACGCATTGACAAGCCGGTCGTCGGGCGAGATGTAACGGTCGCCTTTCAGGGGCGGTCGGCTTCCCGACAGTGAGCCGAGCGCCTGTGAGGCTAGGCTTTCATTGTCGGCTCCCGGGATTGTGATGTGGTCGTAGGCATCGGCTATGGCAAACTGGCGATCGTTGCCTGCCTTGGCCGAAACGATTGTCTGGAACTGCGGGGTGAACATCATGCCTGTGACTCCGATGCGATAGAGCCACTCGTCGCCGTAACCGACGAGCATCTCGGAGGTGCCGACCGGCTTGAACCTCACGCTGTTGTCGAGCGTGACATTCAATGCTACATCGTCACTTGGCTTGCCCTTGTCGACGAGTGCATCGTGATGGTTGCTCAGCACCTCTACGTTTTTGACATACTTGGCCGGCATGTTGCGGGTGGCGAGATTGTATTTGCCTCCGAGCATGTTCATGCCCTCGATGTAGAAGTTGCTGATGCTTTTGCCGAGGTAGCTGATTTGGCCGTTGCCGCTTACGTTTATTCCAGGGAGTTTCTTCAATCCGTCCTCAAGCGTCACATCGCTCTTGCCGAGGAACGATGCCAGCCTGTAGACGAGTGTGTCGCCGCGCTCGTTTATCATCGGGGCCGCTACGGTGACCTCCTTCAACTTGTTTTCGGCGGGGTGGAGCGTTACGCTTAGGTGCTGCTGCCTGTTGGCAATGCGCAGCGTCGCCTTGTCGTAGGAGATGCATTGTGCCGTCACATCGAGCGAGTCGGCTGCAAGGGCAGGGACTTTAAGCGAGAACTCGCCTTTGGAGTTGGCTGAAGCGAAGGCCTTTATGCGGCCCTCGGAATATAGGCGCACGACCGTTCCCGGAAGAGGCTGCTTGTCGGCATCTTCAACATTGCCTGTTATCGTCACCTGGGGCAGGGCGGTGACGATGCCGAAAATAGTCATGAGAAATGTGATCAGCGGTCGTGCGTTCATGGCAGCGGTTATTTAAGTTCGATGGGGGTGTAGCCGTTGGGGCGCTGTATAAGCGGTACTCCGTTTATGAGTATCGATTTGTTGGCGGTGACGGTTATGTTGCTGATCGATTCGGTTGAGATGCGACGCATCGGGTCCTCCTCCATGTAGTTCTTCGATTGAAGGAACTTGTCACGCGAAGTTTTCTGGATATTTATGTTGCGTAACTTGCCCATGGGCATAGCCGATTCACGGAACGATACGGCGGTGAATGTGTGCCGGCCTTTGTCGTCGCTCACCTTCATTATAAGTCCGGGCCGGCCGGCGAATTTCCACGGGCCGTTGCTCGATGCAATCTCTTCGGTGTACCAAGCTTCCCAGTTGCGGCCTCCGTAGGTCATTGTGGCTTTCATGCAAGGATATCCGCACACGGTGAGTGTGTCCTCGGTCAAAGTCCATTCAAACGGGGCGAAATCCTCCTCATACTCCACGATGTTGGGAATAACGATGTCGGTATAGGTGGTTTTGCCTTCGGGAATGTTTTGGTAGACCTCTCCGGTAAACAGGAATTCTTTTTTGTTGCGTTTGTTGGTGAGTTCGGCTATCTCATTGCCGTCGGCATCGGGCTTCATCGCAAGAGAATCGATGCAGTAGGTGGCCATGTCGGTGAATTTTGCTGAATTGTTGCCAATCTGCAGGATGGTCGAGTAGGTTTCGGGGACTGTTTCGCCGCTTTTGGCGGTTGCCATGATGTCGTACTGATAGACACATTCGTAGAGTGAATTGCCAAGGGCGGTGTATTCCTTAGGAGGGTTGTCGGAAGCGGGATTCTTCTTGACGGCCGATGTCCCTGTTACGCGTATCCCGTCGGATTGCGCTTGGGCTGTGATTGTGGGCATTGCAATTATCGCAAAGGCCATTGCATAGATGTGAAATGATTTCATAACGATAACTATAATCTTAGTTTGCGGTGCAAATATATCTCTTTTCCGAGATAACCTAAAATTTTAGTTATCGATTTAACATACTTTATGTCAAAAAATAGTGATGACTGTTGTCATGTCGTAATACATGTTGTCAAGTGGTATATACATATATAATGATGAGTACGTATATATTAAAGCGAGGCTGTGTCGGTGGGTTTTGTGACACAGCCTCGCTCTCTATGGTTTAGTTGTGCTTGCCTCGTTTACTCAAACTCGGTGAACGACAACGGCATGAGTGATTTTACCGACGGAAGGATGTAACATTCGCCGGCTCCGGCAAGAATCACTTTCACATTGTGGCCCGCGAGCGTTTCGTATTCAAGCAATGCCTGTCGACAGGCTCCGCACGGCGATATAGGCATCTTGATTTCGTTGCCCGATGTTTCGCGTGCAGCTATTGCGATGGTCATGAATTTGGCATCGGGATAGCGTGAGTGGGCGTAATAGGCGGCGGTGCGCTCGGCACAGAGCGACGACGGGTAGGCAGCATTCTCCTGATTGGAGCCTGTGACTGTTTCTCCGTTGTCGAGGAGTATCGCAGCGCCTACCGAGAAATGGCTGTAGGGTGAGTAGGCGCGGAATGTGGCCTCGCGTGCGGCATCGACGAGCGAGCGGTCGGTCGGGTCGAGTTCATCATATTGCATGACTACTATCGGGGTGGTTATTTGCAGTTCTTTCATATCGCAAGCGTGTTATGTATTAATGCAAATGTAACGCTTTTGTTCGTGATTATGAAAAACTAAAGGAGAATGTAGGTAGTATTGCGAAATGATTTAACACAAAGCTTGCGATTATTAATACTATTCCTATTATCCAGAGTGAGAGGAGAATGATGCGGCCGGCCTTGCTTATCGGCTTAGATGAGGCGAAGATGAAGTTGTAGATTACCATAATCAAGGCGAGCAATGGGATGCCGATTAAGAGTGTTATACCGGAATATAATAACAGGAGATTAGCGTTGACGCAACTTATTCCAAAGGAATTAATTTCTATTGGGAATAAACTGAAGAATCCAAATGTCCCTTGGATTAAAGACAGTAAAAAGGAACCCATTCCGACTATGAAGTAGGCCATAAAACCAAATACTGCAATGGCTACCAATATAAATAAAATCTTGAAAATAACAGTGAAAACCGATTTCGTGCCATTGCAGGCATTGTTGAATTTAGATTTGACATCATTAGAATTGATGTAGTCGCGGGCCTTGTCATACTGTCGGGTCACTGTCTGGGCTATGTTGTCGAGTGTGGGAGCTTGGCCCTCCATTGCCATTCGGTCGGCCGGAGTTTTGGCTTCGGGTATTATGATGCACAGGACTACATAGAGGACTACAGTGATTATATTGGTGAAGAGAGTGAGGCATATAAACAGAATGCGTATCCACAAGGGATCGACATTCAGGTAAACTCCCAATCCGCTGCACACTCCGCCCAACACCTTGTTGCAAGGATCGCGGAAAAGCTTGCGGCATTTGGCTGATGATGCCTGATGACATTCGTCGTCCTCGTCGTTGTCGCATGACGAAAAGTCCTCGGGGCGTCCGACGCGGTTGATGACCTCGCGCACATCATCGATTGTTATCACTGTTCCGGGCTCGGTACCGTATTTTTCGGCGAAGATGTCGCTTATGCTGCTTTCGATGTCGCTTATGATTTCATCGGAGCTGTTGTTGCCTGCGAAAACCTGTCGGAGGGTGGTGAGGTAGTCCTTGAGCATATAGTAGGCATCTTCGTTGATGACGAATATGCGTTGGCCCATATTGATGGTGATTGTACGTTCCATTGTTTTGTCGATTAATAGTTGCGTAGATGGTTTACTGTGTTGTTGATTTCATTCCAGGATTTCTCGAGCTCATCGAGAAATGACTCGCCTTGGGGAGTGAGAGAGTAGTACTTTCGTGGAGGGCCTAAGGTCGACTCTTTCCATTCGTAGGTCAGCAGCCCGTCGTTTTTGAGCCGGGTGAGGAGAGGGTAGAGAGTCCCTTCTACGACAATCAGCGACGCTTCCTTCAGGGAGCTTATGATGTCGGTAGAGTAGGCCTTGTGCCTGTGCAGCAAAAGAAGGATGCAGTATTCAAGCAGGCCTTTTCGCATTTGTGATTTGATGTTATCGGGATTCATTTTATGTGAAAAATGGTTATTACGCTGCAAAGATAAGAGCGATTATAGTACTATGCAATACAAAGTACTATAATTAACAGAAATTAACAAGAGGAGGCGGATAACCGGATTGAAGTATTTTGGGTAAAACAACGCAAGGTCAGCGACCCTGAACAGACATTTGAATAACGCATGATATTTGTAAAATTCTAAAACTTGAAGATATGGCAACGAGAATGACCGCCCACGGAGAAAGCACTATCAATATGACTATCGCCACACTGATGGGGAGTTGTTCTCCTGCGTGGCTGGAACACTCAAAGAGTGCAGGCAACGCCGTGATGAATGGCTGAACAAGAAAAAATAATTGACCTGCCATAGTCAATCAGCAAGGCGTGACGACCTCGTGATGAAGTCGCCA
>ERZ778513.1768-NODE-1768-length-11908-cov-5.008268_pt1 | contig 11908 bp, 8 predicted proteins | sample MGYA00510345_ERZ778513 | MGnify/ENA primary metagenome ERZ778513 (study PRJEB29527, sample SAMN07138966) | mouse gut metagenome | material: feces | host: mouse | place: China:Nanjing | collected 2016-01-25 ... | reverse complement strand
GTGTGCTATCCGTCTGCCGCAAGAAAAAGCACTGGCGTTCATAGACCAACAAGATTCTATTTACAACTATCGCGCAGAAGAACTCCTGACACGCCGCGTCATTGTTGCTGTAGCCGATCAGCCACAGCAACGCACCTCTTCAACTCGTCAAAGCACAAAAAAACAAACAGCACGGAACAAAACGAATAAAAAAAGCCGTACAAAAACGCAGATTGCAACGGTAAGATCAGGTGACACACTCAGCGCTATCGCCGCTCGTAACCATACTACAGTAAGCAAATTGAAGCGCCTTAACAACATGAGAAGTGATAGGCTAAAGCCCGGGCAAAAGTTAAGAGTGAAATAAGTCTATCGGAATTAATAGGCATTCACAGGCGTACTTTTCCAATAGACAATCTCTCACGCAGTTTTTCCTGTATTCAGTATAACAGCAACTGTCACTGCGGTTTTCAACAACTGGCCGCATTGCGGCTTCACACACATCATGTCATGCAAGAGACAAGCACCTTATCATTAAGCCTGCAAGAGCAGAAGGACGAGGAAATGATAAATGCCGCGTTCCAGCATTTGCTCGACACCTATCTGGCATCCAACCATCGCCGCAAGGTAGAAACCATAACCAAAGCGTTCAATTTTGCCAAGCAAGCACACAAAGGTGTGCGCCGCCTGTCTGGCGAACCTTATATCCTTCACCCTATTGCCGTGGCGCAAATCGTGTGTGAGGAGATAGGGCTTGGCTCCACTTCAATATGTGCCGCTTTGCTCCACGATGTCGAAGAAGACACAGATTATACCAATGAGGATATAGCAAATATCTTCGGACAGAAGGTAGCTAATATTGTAGAAGGACTGACAAAAATTGCCGGTGGCATATTGGGAGAACGGGCTTCGCTACAGGCTGAGACATTCAAAAAACTCTTGCTCACTATGAGCGATGACATACGAGTCATCCTCATTAAAATTGCTGATCGTGTGCACAACATGCGTACCCTTGAAAGTATGTTGCCACGTAAACAATACAAAATAGCCAGCGAAACGCTCTACATTTTCGCCCCTATAGCCGACCGGCTGGGGCTCAACAAAATAAAGACAGAACTCGAAAATCTCAGTTTCCGCTACGAACATCCGGAAGAGTATAGCCAAATAGAAAAAGATCTTGCCGAAACACAGCCTGAGCGTGCCACTATTTTTGATAAATTCACACCGCCCATCAGCAAGAAACTGGAGGAAATGGGTGTCAACCACTCCATCAAAGCGCGCGTAAAGAGTCCTTATTCCATTTGGATGAAAATGCAGAACAAACACATTCCTTTTAGCGAGGTGTTTGACATTTTGGCTATCCGCATCGTCTTCACTCCTCGCAATCGCGAAGAAGAAATAGATGAATGTTACCGTATTTACGGCGCATTGACAAAAATATATCCTCCTCATCCAACACGTTTCCGCGACTGGTTGTCTCGTCCCAAAGCTAATGGCTATCAGGCACTCCATAACACCTTCATGAGTAAGCAGGGCAAATGGATAGAAGTGCAGATACGCTCAGACCGTATGGATGATATTGCCGAACAAGGTTTTGCCGCTCATTGGAAATATAAGGATAAAGACGCGCCTTATGATGAAAATGAGCTCGACCGATGGCTCAACTCAATCAAGGAAATACTTGATGACCCGCAACCAGACACGCTTGATCTCCTTGACACCATCAAGCTCAACCTATATTCCAACGAAATCCTTGTATTCACTCCCAAAGGTGAGCTTAAGAACATGCCAGCCGGTTCCACTGCTCTCGACTTTGCCTTCTCCATACACTCTTTTGTAGGTAGCCATTGTTTCGGAGCTAAAGTAAACCATACGCTTGTGCCTCTCAATTACCGTCTTAAAAGCGGCGATCAGGTAGAAATCATCACTACACGCACACAACATGTGCAACCCGAATGGCTCGACTTTGTAACGACAGCCAAAGCCCGTAATAAGATACAAGCTATATTGCGACGCGACCGGCGCGAAAAATGTCGCCAAGGAGAAGAGCATCTGTTGCAGTTTCTGGCCAAGCATGAAATCACTGCCAGCACTGCTGTTATAGAACAACTCTGCAAATATCATACACTGTCCGACCGTGAAGAGCTCTTTTTGGCTATTCACGAAGAACGCATCATACTGGGCGAAAACGACATCAACTTCCTGCAAGGCAAAACAGCCTCAAAGGGATGGCGACGCTACATTCCTTTCATTGGCAGTCGTAAAACGCAGGGGCCAACCAATGCTCCTGAAGCTCTGGACAGCATCGAATTCGTTAAAAATATCAACCGTAAGCAAATACTCATTCTTAATGAAGAGACTTTGCCTAAATGTATCATAGCTCCGCGATGTTGTCCTATTCCCGGCGATGATGTTCTGGGTTATATAACTCCGCAAAACACTCTTGAAATTCATAAACGCAGCTGTGCCACCGCCATGCAACTGAAAACACGCGATGGTAACGGGATCATAGCCTGCAAATGGGATACCCACCGCCAAATTCTCTTTCCTTGCCGTTTGGCCATTACCGGAATGGACAGTCAGGGCGTACTCCACGCCATTGCCGATGTACTCCATACGCAACGCGCCATACCGGTGCGCAGTATCACTCTCAATACTCTTGACGGCATTTTTTCGGGTAGTCTCGATATCGCTGTATATCATGCCGATGATGTTGCCTCACTCTGTAACTCACTCATGAGTATAGAAAACGTCACCAAAGCTTTCCGCATTGACGATGGCGGCATCCCCATATCTTCCAATCAGAAACATTCATCCAAATCTTGAAATATGTCACTCAGTAAATTCGAAAGCGAGATAAAATATTTGTCACAACCCATCGAAACCGTCTATGACCGCTATGCCGATTTGCGCAATCTTGAAGGTCTGAAAGAACGTCTCAACGATCCAGAAGTAATCAGTCGTTTGGCTTCACAAGTCCCTGCAGATAAAGTGGAGGAAATGAAAAAGTATGCCCAAAGTATGACTTTTGATGCCGACAGTCTCAACCTTTCCACGCCAATGGGAGCCATTACCCTTCGAATTGTGGAACGCGAAGCTCCCAAATATATCAAGTTCCAGAGTGAAGGATCTCCTCTTCCTCTTTACGTATGGATACAACTCCTGCCACACGGTGAAGCTGAAACCAAAATGCGCATAACAGTGGGAGCCGAAGTGAATTTCTTTATGAAAGGCATGGTATCAAAACCCCTCAAACAAGCAGCGGAAGGACTAGCCAATATTCTCAGCATGGTACGATGAACCACCTTTATATATATATTATTGCATATTCATCTCATAAAACAAAAGCCTATGAAGTAACCCTTTAACAATTCCATAGACATATAAGATAAGAGCGTTAGCTTTTGTTCTTTTTACTTGCGAATCTGGAAAATTCTACTGTAAACGAGGAACTGAAGTATGAACGCCCGCACCAAAAGGTGTGGGCTTGATTGTATTTCGTTTACAAGGTATTCCAGAACCTGCAAGTAAGAGATAAAGCAGTCAACTCCACGCCTTTATTGTATGTCATAGAACAGAGACAAGAACAATTGTTCCAAGGAGTTGTGGAGATATTCTGTATAAATAATAAAACAAAATTAATTATGAAAAAAACAGTGCTATTATTAGCTATCTTCTGCTCTTTACTTATTACTGCCAATGCTCAAATACTTCGTGCAGAGGAACTTGAAAAATATGCTAAAGAAAAATACGGTGAAAAATGGATTGATGCAGCAAAAAAATTAGGAACGCAACTTACCCTTGACAAGAACAATGCCATTACCTACGTACAAGTCATGAAGCCTCAGGAAAAGATAAAGAACAGCTATATGTTCTTTTGAATTATTGGTTCACCTCAACATTTAATGACGCAAAATCTGTCATTAAACTAAACGAAAAAGAAACAGGTACCATTATCGCTAAAGGTTATGTTGACAATATCGCACAACACATAGGAGGAGCTAATTCATACGCGGTAAGCATTACCCCTATCATCAAATGCGATATTAAAGATGAAAAGGTACGCGTCACCTATACAATTCCTTATTACTCTGCAACTTTGATTGTCGGGGGAGGCTGGATGTCGGTATTAGGAGGAACGCCCAATTATAGTGCGCAACGTCAGGATGAGAAATGGGTACTCGACAAATGCTTTCCTTTTGCTGAAAAAGACAAACATAAAAAAACATCCAGCAAATCTCTTATTATGGCACATGCCTATTCCAACGTCGTAATGGATAAAATAGAGGAATGCATTAAGAACGGTCTTGTTGGTAACGAAAATGATAATTGGTAATTTATTCATGAAAGGTAAAATACCTTGCCGCTCTAAGTGCGATACTTAAAGTAACCCGCAGTCATGATATTTCAAGGCTGTTTACAAAACTCATAGTTCTTGTAAACAGCCTTATCTCTTTACGGCATTCCTCATTAAACATCTGCAACTGTTTTCTGAATCTTAAGAACAGTTTAAACCATTATACCACAAGCCTTTCCGCAGCATTGTTCAATAATTCAAAGGCCAGATAATTATGTCATAATTGCGTTTTATTTCTTCAGCTATCAGGAATGGAGAAGTGTCAAAACAAAGACGGAAAGTGGTGCCATTTCACCTTCTTTCAGAATAAAGACATTGACCGGATAGTAGAAAGGACATTGCCTGATGCTTTTGTTGCTCGTTATTAATTGGGGGTGAAGAAAAGCGCCTCCAAAGGTCTTCATGAATGATACTTGAAATGGCAAGGCGCTTATTATTTATGACGATAATCTTATCTTGGTCACTCTAAAATATGAAGGCGATAGGCTGCTCATTGTTTGTCTGCTGCCAGTTTCATTTCTTTGCTGATGGCATTTGTCAGGTCTACAAAGTCTTGTACACTGAGTTGTTCCGGCCGGCGCGTCAGTAATTGTTGCGACAGAAATGCCGTATGGTCTGAATGCTGTCCGGTCTCTGAGTTGAGTTGGGCAAAGAGCGGTTTGAGCGATCCGCGCATCATTTTTCGCCTCTGGTTGAAGGTGGTTTTTACCACGCGGCGCAAAAGGTGTTCATCACATCCCGCATCGTTTATGGCATTGCGTGTGAGGCGTACCACGGCGCTTTTTACTTTTGGGGGCGGATTGAAAACGCCGGGTTCGACGGTAAACAGATATTCTACGTCGTACCACAGTTGGAGTAATACACTCAGGATGCCGTAGGCTTTGCTGCCCGGACGTGCAGCCATCCGCTCGGCCACTTCTTTCTGTATCATTCCAGTGCAACACGGAATGAGGTGGCGGTAGTCCAGCATTTTGAAAAAAATCTGGCTGCTGATGTTATAGGGATAGTTGCCTGTGAGGACGAAAGGCTGGCCATCGAAAGTATTTTCAAGGTGCATTTTCAGGAAATCATCCTCTATGATATTGTTTTCCAACTGTGGGTATTTTTCGCGCAGGTAAGCCACACTTTCAAAGTCTATTTCGACAACTTTTATTTCGCGTCTCTTAGGAAGGAGGTATTGTGTGAGTACTCCCATGCCGGGGCCTACTTCCAGAACGGGCAGACCGGCACAGGCATCAATAGTGTCAGCAATGGCTTTGGCCGTGTTTTGATCTTTCAGGAAATGTTGCCCCAGAAATTTCTTCGGACGTACGTTTTTCAGCATAAGTGATGATGTTTTTTGTGTGTATTGCTGGTTTGCAGAGAGCCGCAGGTCGTGTTCATTTAACAAACCCAGCAATTAATTTGGCAAATTCCGCAGTTTGCACTACCTTTGACGGGCATATTTCAATGCGTCAGGCGTTGTGCAAGATGTTACTGATTTGCAAAAATACTAAAAAACAGCGTAAAGTACTTATTTTGGGAACTATCATAAAGCATATTTTTAAAGCCGCATTGCCTTTCGTCCTCGGCATTTGTATCCTTTGGTGGATGTATCGCGATACGAATTGGAATGACTTTACCGATTATGTTGTCCATCGTATGAACTGGTGGTGGATGGCCCTTTCTTTAGTTTTCGGCGTTCTTGCCCAGCAGGTGCGTGCCTGGCGTTGGAAACTTGCATTGGCCCCGCTGGGGGAACATCCTCGGCGCAGGGTGTGTGAGAATGCCATATTCCTGTCCTATGCTTCGAGCCTGTTTATACCCCGTATAGGGGAGGTGGCGCGGTGTGGCACTCTGAAAAAATATGACGGTGTGCCTTTTGCCAAAGCTTTGGGGACGGTGGTGACGGAACGGTTCATTGATTGCTTGGTCATACTGTTGCTTACGGCGTGTGCCTTTCTGTCGCAGTTGGCTGATGTTCTGCATTTTCTCAAACAGACGGGAACAGATTTCGGCAGTTCCTTTGTTCGCTACACCGGCACAGGATATATCGTTGCGGCAGTCTGCATAGTGGCTGTCGTCTTATCGGTTTTTTTCGCTTTCCGGCGATTTTCTATTTTCTCCAGAGGAAAGAATGCCGTGCGTAATTTGTGGGCAGGCATCACATCGCTGCGTGGAGTGAATAACTTTCCGCTTTATATATTCTTCTCACTGGCTGTTTGGGGATGTTATTTCCTTCATTTCTATACGGCTTTCTTCTGCTTTGATTTTACCTCAACCATCGGTCCCGCACAGGCATTTCTCATATTCTGCATCGGCACTTTTGCCGTATTGGTGCCGACACCTAATGGCGCCGGCCCATGGCATTTTGCAGTAAAAACAATGCTGGTGCTCTACGGGGTGGCTGAGGCGCCGGCCATTATGTTCGCTCTTGTGGTGCACACCATACAAACTTTTGAGGTCGTGTTGCTCGGAGCATTTGCCTGGGTGGACCTCTCGTATCGCAAACAACACAAATAAATAACAAACATAATTTCTAAAACGTATATACCATGAGCGAAATTAAAGATTTGCAGCCGCAGGCTATCTGGAAAAACTTTTATCTTCTCACACAAGTGCCACGCCCGTCGGGACATTTGGAAAAAATACAGAAATTTCTCCTCGACTGGGCTGCCGAGAAAGGCATAGAGGCCCGCAAGGATGACGCCGGCAACATCCTGATGTATAAAGCTGCCACGCCGGGCATGGAAGATTGTAAAATCGTGACTCTTCAGGGCCACATGGACATGGTACCGCAGAAAGCGGCCGATTCCTGCCACGATTTTGAGAAAGATCCTATAGAAACTTACATAGACGGTGACTGGGTACGTGCTCGCGGTACCACTCTCGGTGCCGATGACGGTATGGCCGTAGCCACCATCATGGCTATTATGGAAGACAACAGTCTCAGACATGGTCCTCTTGAAGGGTTTATAACGGCAGATGAGGAGACAACCATGTATGGCGTGAACCACATGACCGCCGATACCATTAAGGGAGAGATACTCCTTAATCTTGACAATGAAACTGAGGGAGAAATGATTGTAGGTTCGGCCGGTGGAGTGAACCTTACTGCCACGCTTGAATATAAGGAAGTGGAAGCCGATGCCGATGATGCGGCTGTAAGCGTGAAACTGTCAGGATTACTTGGCGGCCATTCGGGACTTGAAATTAACGAGGGCCGCGGCAATGCCAACAAGATGATGGCACGCCTTGTGCAAGATGCTATTGCCAACTTTGAAGCCTGTTTGGCTGAATGGAAGGGCGGCAACATGCGCAATGCCATTCCTCGTGAGGCCGAAGTGGTGCTTACTCTCCCGAAAGAAAATGTGCCGGCACTTAAAGAAGCTGTGGAGGAATGGCGGCAGACCTTTACGGATGAGTATGGTACCGTGGAGAATGCTCTGGCCCTTGTCTGTACAGATGTGGAGCGCCCCACACAAATCGTTCCTGCAGAATTGCAGGACAATCTGGTCAATGCTCTCTGCGCTTGTCACAACGGTGTATTCCGTTTTATTCCCGAAGTACCTTCCATTGTCGAAACTTCCTCTAATCTGGCTATCGTTGAAATAGGTGGCGGGCAGGTTATGTTCAAAATACTCATCCGTTCTTCACGTGATTCTATGCGTCAATGTCTGGCCGAAACGATTGAAAGCACATTTGCCATGGCAGGAATGAAAGTAGAGTTGAGTGGCGATTACCCAGCCTGGCAGCCTAATCCTCAAAGCGAAATTGTGGAACTCATGAAGAATGTTTATCGTGAACTGTTTGGTACGGAAAATCGCGTACAGGTTATTCATGCCGGTTTGGAATGCGGTGTCATTGGTGCCCACAAGCCCGGTATGGACATGGTAAGTTTTGGTCCTACGCTCCGTTCTCCCCATACGCCTAATGAACGCTGTTATGTGCCTAGTGTAGAAAAATATTGGCGATTTGTGCTTACAACCCTTGAGCGTACGCCTAAGAAATAAGAAGCATTGAGGTCCTGACAGAATTGTTGTCGGAGAATACATCATTAATAATCCCTGCAAAGGAATCCATATTATAATTTGGATCCTTTGCAGGGATACTCGTTTGAAGATGATGTTTTACCATGTATTGAAGTGTATGAATTAACCTTCAGACTTTTAGCGCGATTAATTGGAATTGAAATCCGGTACGGATTTTGGGGCGGAAATAGCGTTGGAACTACTTTAAAAACGATTTGTCAGTTTATAGAGATATAGTATTCTCTCCAAAGGCAAAAATGTGCTATAGAAAGACTAATAATAGAATTTTGAGCATGATTGAAATGTGAAGGCCAGGGGAATATGTGAGGGTGTTCGTGTGAACTGGATATGAAACAGCGTGGCTATCTTTGGGACAGCCACGCTGTTTTTGTTGATTAACCAAGTGTCCCCACCGGTCAAACCATATCAGTTAGGAAATGAAGGTTTGGCCTGGAAGTAGTTTGCTGCGTTGGATATTTCTTCAACCATACCTTCAGGCATTTCTTTCAGCTCGCCGGAAGTTACGAGGGCATCCATGTCGGCTTTGAACTCATCATAGGCTGCTTTGGTGAATATTTGCCAACCGTCACCATAGTCACCGATGTAAAGTGCCGTGTTGCGCAGGAAACCCCATTTTTCGAAATAAGGGAAGAGGTTATAACCCGTCAGACGGCTTACCTTGCGGATATAATTGAGGATATAGGGCATATTGTTATCCCAGGTTCCGCAATGTTCCTTGGTGATATATTTTGTCCAGACAGAAGCGGCGAATTTTTCATTGAGCTGGTCAATGGCATTATTGGTATTGTTGTTTTGTGCCATAGCCACAAGCTCGTATTTGTCGATGCCGCTTTGTTTTTCAAGATCAGAGCCTCCTTCTTTCTCTGTACGGCGAAGGGCTTCGTACATGTCGGGGCCGAAGTCGGTCATACCCTTGTCACGGGTAAAGTAAACGTAAAGCATGATGTAAGGACACAGAGTTTCGCCGACACCTACTTCGGTGATGCCCACGCCTCTTAGTACATTGTCGGCCTGAGTGGTAATGATGCTGTCTTCCATTTCAGCAAGCAGGGCATTATAATCGGTGTTCCAGGACATGTTGCTGCGGCGGAGCCAGGCTGCCCGGCGTTGGTTGCTGGTAAGGTCTACACCGCTGAGATTGTCTTGTATGAAGTGTTTGCGTGCAGGCACCCACTGATTGATTTTGTCAGAAGTGCGGTAGCCCATACGCATGATGTTGTAGTAGGCGTTCATGTTGTTTGTCACTTCAGCCATGCCTTTCCAGCAGAAGTAGGGGTGCATCTGATGTTGATGTCCCCATTCATGGCTCAAGCCCCAAATGGCATCATCGTCTCTATTGGCCATTTTTTCGCAATTCAGCACGCGTGACTCCTGATCCTGATGGAAAGAAACGCCGCGGCCGCCCTGGAACATATAATAGGTGAAGTTGACGTAAGCGAAGGTGCGGTTGTCGGGTTGCATGTTGTACTTGGTGAAACCAAGCAGATCGTGTTCCCATTGTACGAGAGAGTCGATGATGTTCATGTACTGACGATAGCCGATGGAGCCGTCAATGGCTCGGCAGTAGTCGTGAAGGCCTTGCGATGTCCATACCTGATGGGCTTTCCTGCCGAATACGTCCATACAGTAGTTTTTGGCATTAGCGGTAATCTCATGCATCTCATCGTTGGTTTTGTCGAGAGAGAGGTAGCCGTTCACTTCTCCGTTGACGAAGTGTATTTCAATGTCGTTATAGGCAGCAGGGTTTTCGCTGTCTTCATAGGAGATGTAGCCTAATGCGTCATAATCGCGCAAGTATTTTCCGCCATTGCCTTTGTTGAGATAGGTGAAATCCTTTTCAGGATCGAATTTGATGATATTCATACCGTTGGAGAGCGGATAGGACTTCTCCTGAGGATTACCGCCGTCGAAATTGCCGCCTACGATGCCGTTATACCATGAAACGAGTTTGAGCGTGGCATTCTTGCCTTCGGGAAGTCCTTTGACGATGACGGCGTGAGTGCCGGGGCCGAAGGAAATGCCCGTAACGCCTTCAGTCTGGTCGTAGTATTTGCCTGGAGTTTTCCAGCGCGCGGCCAGAGTCTGTACGGAGAGCTTGCATGGGAATTTAGCCACACGGTAGTTCATGTCGTACTGGCCGTTGAAGATGTTCATGGCCAAACTTTTGGCAAAGGGATTGGTCATGCTCTCTATATCACCAAGGGTAACGCCGTCTTTGAGCTTCGTATAAAGTTCGTCTACAAAAATGCCGAAATCACTGTGTACGGGCGTTTTCTGAACGAACTCCATTTCAGCACAGCAGGCCCAGCCGCCATAGCCGGAATAAATTTTAAAGGTAATTTCCGCTGGTTTGACGGACTTTTCAAAAGTGATGGTCTTGGCGGTTTGTGTTTGTCCCCAGTCGTAAGTGCCATAAAGTTTTGTGTCCGTTTCTCCAATCAGCCGCATGTACATTTCCACCTTTCCGAATGCGCCGTTTTGCGAGTCCTGACGAGGAATGTAATTGATGTAGTCGATGGAATCCGCTGCGGCCACCCGGAATTTATAGGTAATGACGGCGGGATTGTTTTCTGAGACTTCAAACTTCGTGCCGCTCCATTTGGAGTGCCAGAAAGTAGAAGTGTTGCCGTCAATCGTTTTGGCAATGCCTTCGGCTGTGCTGTTTTCCGTGTTAGCCGTAGCGCTTTGCGGTGTGATATGCGGGTCAGTAGGAATTGTCGTGGCGGAGTTGTCGCGCTGCTGCACAATATTGATGGTTTGGGTCACTCCCATTTCGCTGTTGGTGAGTGAGATGACGGCAGTGCGGTCGGAGGAGTTGTAATTCTGCGTGAGGTGTACGTAGATCGTACCGTCGGTGCCTTTGCGGACAGTGGCCCATGCCTGGTCGGAGCTGACCTCATAGGGGATGTTGGCGGTTATGTCGTAGCAGATGGTACGTTCCATGTAGCCCACCGGCAGTTGATGAGGCGCGACGATCATTGGTGTGGCGCCGTCGGGCAGGTTGGTTTGTGCGCCGGCGGTATTGCCTGAGAACAGGGACATAACGGCGAATCCTGCCACTATAAATGAGGTTTGTATTCTGTTCATTTTGTTTTTATAAATATGTCTTGAAAAACTTCTTTTGTAATGTGTCGGTGTGTTTTACAGTACGACCTTTTTGCCGTTGACGATGTAGATACCGCCGGGGAGGGTGATGGTGACGGCAGAACTAACTGTGCCGTTCCATACAGTCTTGCCGTCGGCCGAAATCACGCGTACCGCCATGGCCGATGGGGCGCTCATGGTGAGGTTTCCTCTGGTGCTGCTGATGCTGAGGCCGTTGTCTGTGCCGGCAATGTTGCCGATGCCTGTGGTGGGGTCTGCCATTATGGCGATACAGGTTGTTTCAATGAAGTGGTCTGTGTCGCCGTATATGTTGTTGGGACGTATGCGTGCAAAGACTCTTTCATGAGGGGTAAAGAAGTTGAACTTGTTGCTGTTAACGAAATAATCGTTGGGCGTTTGTGTGGAGTTGACGTATTTGACGAGCGGTATTTCCTTA
>ERZ778513.1765-NODE-1765-length-11930-cov-5.200674_pt1 | contig 11930 bp, 9 predicted proteins | sample MGYA00510345_ERZ778513 | MGnify/ENA primary metagenome ERZ778513 (study PRJEB29527, sample SAMN07138966) | mouse gut metagenome | material: feces | host: mouse | place: China:Nanjing | collected 2016-01-25 ... | reverse complement strand
GCGGCACATTGTGCCGCCTGCTTGCTTTTCATATTATGTTATGCCGGAATCTATGTCAATGAGTCTCCACTTTAACAGTTGGTGGAAGATCGCGGTTGCGTTTATCGCATTCCTCAACTATGGCATCAGCAAGAACCGAGAATGCAACAGCTTCCGGATTAAGAGATTCCGGAGTGCCTGTGAGAGAGTCAGCCATCAAGGCAGAAGTAGTAGGTGCTCCAATATCCGTCTTTTCACAGATATCGGCCACTAACGGAATCTGCACAAGCAGTCTGACTCCAAGTTTTTCGGCCAATCTAACTGCTCCTCCATTGCCAAAGATGTAATATTTTTCATCAGGATGAGACATAGGGGTAAACCATGCCATATTCTCTACCATGCCGAGAATAGGCACATTCACCTTGTCGCTCTTGAACATGGCAATCCCCTTCCGTGCATCGGCGAGCGCCACCTCCTGAGGTGTAGACACAACCACAACGCCTGTAATAGGGAGAGTCTGCACAAGAGTCAGATGAATGTCACTTGTGCCGGGAGGCATGTCAATGAGGAAGTAATCGAGCTCGCCCCACCATGCGTCGCTGATCAGCTGTTTGAGCGCATTGCTTGCCATTCCTCCTCGCCACAAGACAGGGCTGTCTTTATCTACCACAAAGCCGATACTGAGCATTTTCACTCCATATTTCTCTACCGGCTCTATCCAGTCGCGGCCATCATGATTCACCATGTAAAGCGGCTCATCCTCCACTCCAAACATCTTCGGCATCGACGGGCCGAAAATATCAGCATCAAGAAGGCCCACCTTATATCCTTTGGCGGCAAGCGCGATAGCTACATTGGCGGCCACCGTTGATTTTCCCACGCCACCTTTGCCGGAAGAGATTCCAATAATGTTTTTCACCCCGGGCAAAGGATTTGCCGGCTTTTCAGCCACAGGCTTGCGATACTTCACAGCGATGTTGTCTTTAATCTCTACATCGGGGGAGATATAGGCGTTGATGGCTGCCTCTGCCGAACGAACCACACTGCGTATAAACGGGTCGGTAGGCTTGTCGAATATCAGTGAGAACGACACCTTATTGCCATCTATGCGGATGTCATCCTCTATCATGTCATTCTCGGCAAGGCTCTTGCCATTGCCGGGATATTTCACATTCTTGAGCGCATCAAGAATAAGATTAGGGTATAGAGTCATAGGGTTATATATTTTACTGCCGCAATCAGCCGGCAATCAAATCCACAAATCTGTTTCTCTCATTGACACTCCTTCATGGGGGTGTGGCGAGGATAGGCGCGATAGTCATCCTTTTCTATGTCGTCGGAATTCGGCTCCATAAGATTATCAAACGAATGCGGACGCATCGATATTAGTTTTATCTTCTTGCCCCTTGAAAGCCATTGGCTTTCGTAATAGGTCTTGATAGAACTCACCGGGTCGGCCATCCCGCTCCCATATAGGTCGTCTGTAATAGCAACAATTTCAAACCCGTTGAGTTCGGCAAGACGCCGTGTATATTCAAAAAGGAACGGCGAATCCGTTTTAAGGTTGATGATTCCTCCGGGCTTCAAAAATTTGCCATACATAGTGAGGAAACGTGTAGACGTGAGCCGCTTTCTGGCTTTCTGCATCTGTGGGTCGGGGAAAGTGATCCAGATCTCTTCCACCTCTGCGGGCGCGAAAAACTTGTCGATATTCTCGATTTCCGCACGCAGAAACGCAGCGTTGGCAATGGAGTTCTCCTCCACTTCCCTGGCGCCGCTCCACATTCTCGCCCCCTTGATGTCGACGCCTATATAGTTGCGCTGTGGATTCGACTTGGCAAGGGCAACAGTATATTCACCCTTGCCACACCCTAATTCGAGCGTTATAGGCCCTTCATTCTGAAAAAAAGCTTCATTCCATTTTCCCACATACGGGAATCCTTCCGACAGCAGCACCTCCCTGGGATATTGAAGCGCACACCGGAACGTGGACATGTCAGCAAATTTTTTTAACTTATTTTTTCCCATAGTTTATGTCGTATCAGTCTATAGTGTCAGTTTTGAATAACGCCTCACACAACAGTAATTAAAACCTCCGGCAAGGCTTCCGGTGTCAGGGCATCATCACTGTGGCGGTACGCAAAGAACCCTCTGTGCTTGCCTTCACAATTAAAATCTTGTCGCCTATGCCCGACATGTCGATTTCAACCCTGTCTCCTGAATAAGAGCCGGAATGAACAACGTTACCATTGACTCCGTAAATCCATACTTCTCCCCCTGTTGTCGGCCATTCGACAACAATCACGTCTTTATGAGGATAAATGATAATTTCGCTGTCGGCCTCAACACCTTCAATCTTAGACGGGCCGGCTATTATTTCAAAGCGGCTCCACAATGGGTCAGAAGCCCAGATGTCGTATGAATCAGGCGAGACGTAGAGAAAAACATCCTTTGTAGAAATACCCTCAAACGCATCATCCGCCACAGTCGGCAACGACGCGCCTAACAGGTTGGCATCTATGGACTGAAGCCCTGTGCATCTCGCAAAAGCGCCTTCTCCTATGTGGTTCAGAGAACTTGAAAAGACTATATGCGAAAGATAAGACGATGAAAACGCGTAATCACCCACCTCAGTTGCCTTTTCCATTATCTCGCTAATCTTTAACACCTTCGATGAAGCCGCATACAATGTTGGCACTTCCTGCGGCGTCCCTTCCACTTGAGCAAGCAACGAATTCGACATAAGCACACCATCGCCAAATGTCGCACCCGGGTTGACAATAGCCTTTCTCATGCTTTTGATTCCTGACAAGGAGTAGTCGCCATAACTTACGGCCCCAGAGGCATCTATCGATGCAAGAGCAGAACCGGAAAACACCTCAGCCCCATCTATGGCCACGCCTTTCGGCAACGTTACATCTTTAAGCGAAGTGCATTTGGCAAATGCACAATCACCCACCGACAGGAGTGCGGCCGGCCCGTGAAACGCCGCAAGTTTCGTGCATCCGTAGAAGGCATACGCCGACACCGTATGCAGCCCTTCCGGCAAAGCCACCTCTTCAATCATAGACGAGGCAAAAGCTCCTTCAGGAATAACCTCCACATTCGATGGCAGAGCCACATACTTCAGAGCCGAGCCAAAGAATATGTAATCCTTCAGTTCACCGTCAGCATAATATGAACGCTCCCCGGGTCTGAACGACGGCATTGTGCATTCCACAATCCTCAGCCCGCTCATGTCAAGACGCGATATGTGGCCGGGAAGCGACATAAGAGCCGGGAAATCCCTCGCGTCAGCCTCCCCCTTGATCACAAGCGCGCTGTCTTCCGCCGGAATGCCGCGCATACTTGCGGCCAGGCTGCCCGGAGTGATTTCTATTTCAGCGGCATGGAGCGTCATTCCCAATAACGGAACGGCTGTCACTGCGGCGAAGCATTTAAGGTTCATATAATTTTGTCGGTTTGGTAGTTTCATATAATTTTGAAGCTCTCGTCTGTCAGTTCACCACAAGTATCTTCCCTGCGGCAGCAAACTCCGTGTCGTTTTTCCCCGACGACACAAGCACATAATAGACACCGCTCGACACCCTCTTGAACTGATGGTTGGTCACATCCCACTTCACTTCCGAACCGTTGGCACGCCCGAGTTCTTTGACAATATTGCCTGACGCGTCTACAATCTTCACAATTCCTCCGGAAGGCGCCCCCTCAATCGTGACATATCCCAGATAATCGGGGCGAACAGGATTCGGGTACACCTTTACCGACTCTTCACTTCCCGCCGAAGAGCTCCCTGAAAGAAAATACTCCACAAGACCCATACCCGTGGAAATCATCATGGAATTATTCGCAGGAATATACTCAAGCCCATATGTGGCATCATCCGGCATAGGGCTGTTTGAACTGTTAAACTCTCCTACAATCTCGCGACCGTCTGATGATGTGCATAACACGCCGCCTAATGTGGCAAACCATTTTCTGCCATTTCCGTCACTGGTTATTTTATTTACAGACACTCCGTCGAGCAGATAGTCTGCAAGGTTAGTTCCGTCATTTCTGGCAATCTTAATTCTGGTGACTCTCGGAGATGATGAAAATGCCTGTTCAGGGTCAAGATAAAACACACCGCCGTCATGACCTATCCACACATTGCCGGTTGCAGGATCTTCCCACATACACCTGATATGGGTGGGAGATATCGAGCTCCCTTCCTGATCTACAAATTCGGTTTTTTTTATCACTCCAACAGTGTCATCCGATGAATCGAGAGGAGTGCCATTAGTGTCAATCACCACCAACGGGCTGTCATACTGGCCTGTGGTGTAGACAAGATAATTCCGGTTTGACGAATGCCGCAGCGGCAACAATTTGTCGATATTGTTGGGCAAGAAACCTTTTACCTCCAAAACCTTCGGCGCGACCAGCGACGTGGCAGACGACGTTGCTTTGCGGTCTTCCGGAGTCCAGCAATAAAGATATAGCCTTTCTGGGTTCTGATTGTCAAGGTCTATATACATCGTCCATAGATTGCCATAATAATCAAACTCAGGAGCGGTGAACTGGCATCCCCACTTGTTTTTTCCTGTCTGATCAGGCACAAACTCCACAAAACCCGGAAGTTTGCTTCCCGTGTCAGACGGACGAGAAAGATGTATCACGTCGGAAGGGTCGGAAAGGTTAATTCGAGCCAATCCGTTGTACACCGACGTCATATATATTAAATCCGGATTGTCGGGATCAATTGCAAAACCGTTAGGAGAGCGCATCATTTTTGTCTGTTCCGGATTTGTGTATGCCGGCGACAGGTTGCTCCAGCGGCTATCGCGGTATGCACTGAGCAATGCAGGCGACGAATGGCTGTAACTGTCATTAAAGTTATAGTCATAGCCATAGTTCACAAGCATAAGCCCTTTCGATGGATGCACGAGCATGTGTGTTGAAATGAAAGGAGCCGGAGCATCCGGCAGCATATAGTCGCGGGTCATTGTCCAGGAAGTCCCGTCTGCACCTGGCTTGCCACTTCTTATTCCTTTTCTGGCCATCCCTTGCCACACCTCCGACATGTCATAAGACCCGGCTGATATTCCGGTCTGCTCTTCAGGAAAATCGGTTGCGGAAAATTTGCCATCCGGAGTGAACTGATAAAGCCGTTTTGCCGATGCCATTGTCACTCCGTTCTTATTGTTCTCGGTGTTATAAAGTGTAGAGCTTGTCAAAATGGGAGTGACTGCTATTTTGCCATTTTGCAAAGATATGGAGCTGACCTCTCTTGCTTTATTCTTATAGGCAGCCACCAGACACATGTCGGCTGACAACGGCGCAAGAATATATGGTTTTTCAAGACTTGCAACCTTTTCATAATCGGAAAGCGACATACGGCGGTCTGAAGCCGGCGCTGCGATTATGTCATTGCCATGTATTGCCACTATAGTATCGCCGATTCGCGCCATCGACTTCAATGGCTCTCCATATATCCGGCTTTCCGAAATCTCGAATTTCTCGTCATTGAGCGCCACATATCCGAAATCTGTGGCAATATACACTCTGTCAAACTCAGGATTCACAGTAATCCCGTTCACATTCTTTGACTGATTTATCGTCGCAAGCCTGTAAGCCGGGCAATTCACCACATCGCCGTTGTCAAAAATGAAATCCATGTCATAGTTTGTGTACACTACAACGAGATAACCTTTCTGCGGGCAATACTGAATATCCAACACATTGTTGAATGAAAGAAGATTATCGGTCGACAAAGTCTGGAGTTCATCCCCCTCCTTGTCGTATCTGAACAATGATTTGGCATCGACTCGGCCGGTCTTTAACGGCATCGTGCGGCTTGTGAAATATGTGTATTCAGGAGTTTCAACCACCCTTCCGACCTCCTCGTCGAAAGTGGGGTGCATTCTCCAGTTAGAATCGGCGGAGGCTGTTGCCGCCACTGCCAATGCGAAGGAAAGAGGTAATATCCGTTTCATAATTTTGTTGCAAGTAATATTAAATCTGACAAGAGTGTCGCCGCATGATTATTTTGTGAGATACTCGATGAAATGCCTCATGGCGCGTCCGCGATGAGAGATGCTGTTTTTTGCCTCTGCCGTCATTTCGGCAAAAGCCAGTCCCGACTCGTCGGCCACAAATACGGGGTCATACCCGAATCCGGCAGAACCGTGAGGCTCGGTAGATATTTTTCCTGTCACACACCCTTTGAACAGTTTCTCTTCCTCTCCGCGCACAAGTGCTATGACAGTTTCAAAACGAGCAGTGCGGTCTGCCTCTGCCACTCCTTCAAGTTCCGAAAGGAGTAAAGCCATATTGTCGGCCGAGTTGCACTGCGGGCCTGCAAAACGCGCACTATAGACACCGGGCTTGCCGTCAAGCGCATCTACCATAAGCCCCGTGTCGTCGGCAAAACAGTCATAACCATATTTTTCCTTCACCCAACGTGCTTTTATGAGGGCATTCCCCTCAAGGGTGTCGGCTGTTTCGGGTATGTCGTCATGACAATCGATGTCCGAAAGAGAAAGGATGTTAATTATTCCGGACGATAACGCCCGCGCCTCCTCCAGTTTATGGAGGTTATTGGTGGCAAACACTATATTGGGAAGCTCTTTATTCATCATAAAAAAAACGCTTGTCATATGCCTTTTATTGTAGAGCGTGTCTCCATACTGAAAACGCGGCAAGCTGCTCAGGCATGTCTTTCATTCATGTTCTTGACCCGCAAAGCACATTGGCAAGAGCGGGGGTAAGCCTGACGCAAATTACATATAGCATGAACGAGACTCCGGCAAGAAGCAAAAAACTGATAATATAATCAGCAAATCCTATCTCAGAATTGCCGTCCGGAGGAAACAATGCCAATACAAATTTTGGCACCACTGATGCGTAAAGTCCATGAGATGCGTACACGAAAAACGTTGATTTATCCAATATTGAAGCTGTCTTAAATCCGCTCTTTGTCGCAAGAAGGCTTAATGAGACAAGCATCATAACTCCTGCCGTCATACTTATCCACAACGGGAAACACTCCACGCCGGCACTGTTTGCCCAAGATGTCATGACAAAAAGAGGAAGCCAGATCCATAATGCCGACGCCGCTTTCTCAACCGGAAACCGCAACAACGGGAAGCATCCGCCAAGTGCAAAGAAAAACACTGTGGATGCCAGGCTCCACGGCAAATCCAGAAACTCTATCATGCAGCATAATATCACCAGCGAAAACCATCTCAGATATTTAAACATCAAAGACAACACCGGCGATATCAGTACAGCGATAATTAGATTTCTTATAAACCACAGCGGCATGTCATAGGGATATGAGGTGCCGCCAAGGTCAACAAAACCCACCGCCACATTTTGCCATGAGTCAAACAGGGTCTTATACTGCGGAAAATAATCCGTCAATGCCGGATGCACCTTGACACATGTGGTCAGAAAGGCTATAAGATTCCACAGCAGATAAGGCACTGCAAGCGTGTGCCATCTCCTGCGCAGCTTATCGGAATATGCATGAAGATTTAAGAATCCTGACCGGAAAAAGAGATATCCGGAAATAAAATAGAAAGCAGGCACACACAGATTCAGCACATACCTCCAGCAAGTCATAAACTTTCTGAACACAGGCATGGCGTCATCAGCAGGAAGAAACGACAGTATGTTGCTATGAATCAACACAACTCCCAATATCAACGGGAAACGCATATTGCCGAATGCCTTCGACACCAACGGGTTGACTTCCATAATTTCAATCTAATAAAACACTCGCCTCCCCGCCGGCGCAGGAAAGCGAGTGCATATTTAAGCATGATATTAATTACAGCACGATGTTCACGATACGTCCGGGCACGACTATCACCTTCTTGGGGGCCTTTCCGTCGAGCCATTTCCCGGCTTCGGGGGCGGCAAGCGCCGCAGCCTCCACATCTGCCTTCGAGGCGTCGGCCGCCACTTCAAGCATGAAGCGCGTCTTGCCGTTGAAGCTGACCGGGTATTTAACCATATCCTCCTTGAGGTACTCCTCGTTATATTCAGGCCACTCGGCATCCACCACCGAGCCTTCATGGCCGAGGCCATGCCAGAACTCTTCGGCTATGTGGGGTGCAAACGGGGCAATCAGGCGAGTGAAAATCTCCATTGCCTCAGCGTTAGTCGACTTCTGCGATGAAAGTTCATTCAGAGCCACCATGAAAGCCGACACAGAAGTGTTAAACGAGAAATGCTCAATGTCATAAGTAACTTTCTTTATGAGCTTGTGCATGGTCTTCAACTCCTCCTTGGTCATAGGCTCACGCTTAGAGGGATCGATTTTGCCAAAATGCCCCCAAAGTTTTTTAAGGAAGCGGTTGGCGCCGTCTATGCCGTTTGTGTCCCAAGGCTTAGACTGCTCAAGCGGGCCGAGGAACATCTCATAAAGACGCAATGTGTCGGCTCCGTAACGCTCAACAATGTCGTCGGGATTGACCACATTAAACATCGACTTCGACATTTTCTCCACGGCATATCCACACACATACTTGCCGTCTTCGAGCAGGAACTCGGCATCGGCAAATTCCGGGCGCCATCCCTTGAACCCTTCAAGATTGAGCACATCATTGTTGACAAGGCTGATGTCAACGCGAATAGGAGTCACGTCATAATCACCCTTCAGCCCCTTGCTCACAAAAGTGTTGGTGTCTTTTATGCGGTAAACGAAATTGCTTCGTCCCTGAATCATTCCCTGGTTCACGAGTTTCTTGAACGGCTCCGGCTCGACCACAAGGCCAAGGTCATAAAGGAACTTGTTCCAGAAACGCGAATAGATCAGGTGCCCTGTGGCATGCTCCGCGCCTCCCACATAAAGGTCTACATTGCGCCAATATTCATCAGCCTCTTTCCCCACAAGAGCCTTATCGTTGCGCGGGTCCATATAACGCAGATAATATGCGCTTGAGCCGGCAAATCCCGGCATTGTGCAGAGTTCTATGGGATACCCCTCCGGAGTCACCCAGTTTTTGGCTCTACCCAGCGGAGGCTCCCCTGTGGCGGTAGGCAGATAAGAATCCACCTCCGGAAGCATAAGGGGCAGCACGCTTTCATCCATGATATGAGCCACGCCGTCCTTATAATACACCGGGAACGGCTCGCCCCAATATCTCTGGCGCGAGAAAATAGCGTCGCGCAGACGGTAGTTCACCTTCACGCGCCCTATCCCCTCAGCCTCTATAAATTCCTTAGTCCTGGCTATTGCCTCCTTCACCTCGAGGCCATTCAGGTTGAGTTTGTCGTTGGCGGAATTAATCATCTTCCCCTCCTTGGCGTCAAAACTCTCCTCGCTCACGTCAGCGCCCTCTATAAGCGGCACCACCGGAAGATTGAAATGGCGGGCAAACGCATAGTCGCGCGAGTCATGGGCAGGAACGGCCATAATGGCGCCGGTGCCATATCCGGCGAGCACATAGTCGCTCACCCAGATTGGTATCTCCTTCCCGGAAATCGGGTTGAGGGCATAACTTCCGGTGAAAACACCCGACACACGTTTGTCTATCTGGCGTTCACGCTCAGTCTTGTGGCTGACCTCGGCGAGATATGCGCCAACGGCCTCTTTCCGCTCCGGAGTGACAAGCATCTCCACATATTTCGATTCCGGGGCAAGCACCATGAAGGTCACGCCGAAAGCCGTGTCTGCGCGGGTTGTGAATATTTCAAGGCTGAAATCCTTGCCCACAACCGGAAAGCGCATTTCAGCGCCCTCGCTCCTGCCTATCCAGTTGCGCTGGGTCTCTTTAAGAGAATCGCTCCATTCAAGGCTTGCAAGGTCGTCAAGAAGACGCGGCGCGTATGCCGACACTCGCAGACACCACTGGTTCATCACCTTCTGCTCCACCGGGTGTCCGCCGCGCACGCTCACGCCCTCGCTCACCTCGTCGTTGGCAAGCACAGTGCCGAGAGCCTCACACCAGTTCACCATGGTCTCCCCCTGATATGCAATCCTGTAGTTCATCAGCGTCTCGGCCTTCTCCTTCTCGCTGAATCCGTTCCATTCATCAGCCGTGAAAGAGAGCTCCTTGGAGCACGCGGCATGAATCCCCTCGGTGCCGGTGGCTGAAAAGCGCTCCACAAGCCTCTCTATCGGCATGGCCTTGGCGGCATCGAGGTCATAATATGAATTAAACATCTTGATAAACGCCCACTGCGTCCAGCGGTAATATTCAGGGTCGCAAGTGCGTATTTCCCTGCTCCAGTCAAACGAGAATCCTATTTTGTCGAGCTGCTCGCGATAGCGTGCAATGTTGGTGAGAGTGGTCTTCTCGGGATGCTGACCCGTCTGGATGGCATATTGCTCTGCCGGAAGCCCATATGCGTCATAACCCATAGGGTGAAGCACATTGAACCCCTGCTGACGCTTGAAGCGGGAGTAGATGTCGCTTGCTATATACCCCAGGGGATGGCCTACATGAAGACCCGCTCCCGAAGGATAGGGGAACATGTCGAGCACATAAAACTTTTTCGTCCCGGGCTTTTCCTTGGCACGATAAATCTCGTTGTCGCGCCAATACTGCTGCCAGCGTTGTTCGATTTCGCGATGGTTATATTCCATATACGGTATGTTATTGTTATTTCTTCAATAATCAACGGAGGAATAAAACAAGATGATGCCTCCGTTTGCTTTAAATAGAACGCAAAGTTAACAAATTCCGCATATTCCTCAAAACAAGTGGCTTCAATCTTTATCCACTTTATCTCATTATGCACGGATTCCATGCCGGATTGGCCCGTTTCCGCACCCGGCTTCCACGATTCGGGAAGCATTTGCCACTGAACAGCTCCTATTTTTTGGTTTATCTGAATAAATACTTAACTTTGCACCATATTTCGCGGAGGGCAATCCCGCTCTTCTGCAAACCAAAACAAGAAAAGACATATAACAGACACCCATCATGTCGACCAACACAACAGACAACACCCGCAAAGTCACCACCAGGCGGCTCGGGGAGATGAAACAGCGCGGCGAGAAAATATCCATGCTCACCGCCTACGACTATTCTTCCGCAAAAATCCTCGATGAAGCCGGAATCGACGTAATCCTCGTGGGCGACTCAGCCTCCAACGTGATGGCGGGAAACATCACCACGCTCCCTATCACGCTCGACCAGATGATATATCATGCAAAATCCGTGATGAAAGCCACAAGAAGGGCCCTCGTGGTTGTAGACCTTCCCTTCGGATCTTATCAGGGCAATTCAAAAGAGGCGCTTGCATCTGCCGTCAGAATCATGAAAGAGAGCCATGCCGAAGCCGTGAAAATGGAGGGTGGATCCGAAATTCGAGAGTCGGTTGAAAGAATACTCTGCGCCGGGATTCCCGTCATGGGGCATCTTGGCCTCACGCCCCAGAGCATCAACAAATTTGGCACTTACAATGTGAGGGCGCGCGAGGAAGCCGAGGCCAGCAAGCTTATTGAAGACGCCAAAATGCTTGAAGAAATAGGCTGCTTCGGAATCGTGATCGAGAAGGTGCCGGCAGAGCTTGCCGCGAGAGTGGCCAAAGAGGTCAGCATACCTATAATCGGCATCGGCGCCGGTGGCGGAGTCGACGGCCAGGTGCTCGTCATGCACGACATGCTTGGAATCAATCAGGGGTTCTCCCCGAGATTCCTTCGCAGATATGCCGACCTCGCCGGAATAATGACCGACGCCGTGCATAATTACATATCCGACGTGAAAAGCGGCGACTTCCCCTCCAAAGAAGAATCATACTGACAAATCACAAATCCTACAACACACTGTCAAATAAAGAGGGAATCTAATCAATCAAAATTCCCTCTTTTCTTATTTTCTTATTTATTCATCACATAGTTACGGTTTAAGAAACCTTCGCGGCACTTCGCCTCCACAAAACCTCATTGTTTTAGCAATCAAATAGGGTGTTCAGTTCTATGTTCTCATTTTTGAATCAAAAATCATGAGTGAATA
>ERZ778513.1742-NODE-1742-length-12061-cov-5.206480_pt1 | contig 12061 bp, 11 predicted proteins | sample MGYA00510345_ERZ778513 | MGnify/ENA primary metagenome ERZ778513 (study PRJEB29527, sample SAMN07138966) | mouse gut metagenome | material: feces | host: mouse | place: China:Nanjing | collected 2016-01-25 ... | reverse complement strand
TAGGGTGGAACATATCTCCATTCGCATTCATCATAAAAGTTTTTTCTTACTATTATATCTTGTCCTGAAACTATTCTTTTCATTACTCCGCATAATGGCTTATAATATGCTATTCTTAAAAGAATATCTTCCACAATCAGATCATCTATTTCTTTTTGAGATATGACATATTGAAATACTTTTTTTAGAGAGCGAATTAAATAAGATGATTGATCTCTACTTACATAATGTATTGGTTGCAAATTATTTTTAACTCCCCAAGATTTTCGAAATCCAATACCATACTTTCCATAAATTCCAGTATGTGTACAAGATTGAATAAATTTATTATGTTCTTTCTCACTTAGCTTATTTTCACCGATTATTTCAATTGGTTGATGCTTTGTTATATTATGCAGAGGTATATCGCAAAAACATTTCTGAAGTATTTTTACAGTATCAATCGACTTGTAATCTGATAAACTTAAATACTTTATATTTTCTTCACAATATCTTGGTGCTAATCCTTTATTTTTCAAAATCCATAAAAGATATTCTTCTTTCTCCATAAAATGAAATATAGCGTTTGAGCTAAATGTATACTCTATCTCTTCGTTAACGTATTGTGCCTGAATTATTTCTTTTTTCTCTTGTGAATTTTTGTTATTATTATTCATATTATTATTTCCTACTAGTAAATTCTAGCTTTCTTCTCCAAATAGATATTTTTTATACCAATCGATTTTCACATTATAAAAGTCAAGGTAGGAATAAACATCCCTGTAATTCGACCATCCATACCACCGTTTGTCAATAATCGTATATATATTTTCAATTGCTTTTATTCTTATTTCTTGATCTGCAGAGTCTGCAAATAAAATAGATATATTAAATAAATCCGCTGCCTTTTCTTCATCCAGATTTGTATCTATAAAACATGTTTTTAATTTTTCTTCAATTTTATTCAAAAAATCAATACTGGGATTTTTTACATAATGAATAAAAATTGTATTCCATGTAATATTGTATTCATTTCCATCAAATAGCATCTGACTATTAAAATTATTTATTTTCAATTTATTATCAAAGAATTGTTTAATAAATTCTTTTGCAGGCAATAAGTTATCCTTTACTATTTTCCAATCAGCTTCCCAGCGTTGGATTCCTATATATTTTGAAATCATTTCAGCAGTCATATAAACAAGATTCTCAACATCATTATATGCATCAAATGAAAAGCTCAAAAAAGGAGAAAGAGGCCAAATAAATTTTTGCTTACGAATAATCCTTCCATGTGCTATTTTATTTCTAGTCTTAATCATATTATCAACAAAGTCTGAAACGTTCTCATCTAACATATTATATTTATTTAAAAAATATTTAATTTTCACTGATAAATTAAGATATCCTTCCACCAGCATTTTATAAAAAGCTTTTTTATTCTGATTTACTTCCTGTTGTGCTTTTTCTTCGTTAAAAAATATTATTTGAAAATACTCTTCTAATTTAGTGTCAATATTTTTTTCAAGATTTGCTTTTAATTCTTTTGTACAACTTTCCCCTAATGTTTCGAATATATGAAAAAAAGTCAAAATTGCCTCATCAAAAAATAAATCAGCATCTTCGCTTTCACACTTCAAATATAAGGCTTTTCTCCATCTATCCAAAAGAGTAACAATTAGTCCTGAGTCTCTCTCAATATGCTTAAGCATAATTTCCAAATCTATGGTAAAATCCTGTTCTTCTATCGATAAATGTTCATTAACAAATTCACATTCAATCTCAATCGGCATTGATGTATTTTCGGACATGGGTGAATTGTATACAGTTAATGGAATTCCTGTAAAAAATGTAATAATCCCTTGAATAATTAATAAATCTCTTCTACAATACCTATTCAATTCTGTAATCGATTCATGTTCAGCTATATCATATTCAATTATTACTACTATTTCTTGAGTCCAATTATCACAATCTTTATTTTCCTTACTATAAACTGTAGAGTTATTTAGCCGAAAATATAAACTAATAACCGGTCCTTTATATATATAATGATATATGCTATATGATTTTTTAGACATGTTTACTTTCCTATTTCCTAACTTATACCTTCTCTTTTCTCCATTGCTTTACTAATTTTTCTGCATCTTTTTCACTAACATCATCCATTTCCGAATCATGATAATTCAGAACAAATGCAGCAAGTTTAATGAGTTGAGTTTCATTAAATTGATTCAAATCACTTGCACTAAGATTCTGAATCAAATTATAAACTTCTTCTTTAGTAAAATATTCTTCATAACTCTTTTGACTAAAATTCCACTTTTTTTCCTCAAATCCTCGCCAACAGATTGCAGTCGCACAAAGAAACTTTAATTTATTCATCTCATTATTTGTAAATAACTCTTTTAAATACTTTGTTAAACCTTCTGGATCAAAACATTTCCATAAATAATGTACACGAGAAAATGTTTCTATATCAAATATTGTTTTGGAATCCACCACATTATAAATTCTATTCACATATTTTTTTTCAAGGTCTAAAAGCTGATCCACACTAATGATTTGCATTTCTTTCTTTTCAGAATCACCGGCTAATCTTCCATAAGCAAGTTCTATACTATTGATCAATCTTCCTAAAACGCTCAACTCATCCATATCCGCTATACATACCGTAGAATTTAAAACAGAATATACTTCATCTTTGGTTTTCATCTTTTTAAGAAGTTCAATTACGATTTTCTCGTTGACATCATAAGCAGGCACTGGACTTATAAATGACGGCTTTTCTCCTTGTAGTTTTCCTTGCATTTCAAGAAGCACTGATGCAATTAATTTCAGTCGATTATATGGAATTGTGTCAAGTAAAGCTTGAATTTCATCTAAAAAATAAATTATACTACCCTTCGTATTTATTTCTTCAATCACACTTTTCAATGTTTCCTGATCTAATTCATATAAACATAAATTAATTTTGGTTCTGGAAACTTCTATATCATCCAAATCAAACATGAAATATACTTCAAATCGTCCCACATCCGCTACGCGCATATTGCCTCGAATTTCCAGTCTATCATTATAATTTAGAATACTATCATTTACATTATCCGCAAATGCCGGAAACATTGTAGAAATACAACGAATAGCTGATTCGCTGTCAATTCCAAGACTTTCAAATTCATTCTTATAAAACTTTCGATTCTCTTCTTTATTTTTTTCGCGTGAAAATATACCATTACATACAATTTTTTTATTATGACAGATCCATTTGTATAATTTCGGTTCTAAAACTTCAAGAGTAACTAAACCAACCATATCTTCAAAAGAGGTCTCTTCATATACCATTCCATAACGAAACTGAAATGTATTGATTACCCGATTCACATCTCTTAATGTATGAATATACGGCTCTATACAATTATGAAATACATTTGACCAATACCATTGATCTAATGTTACTTTGCCTGAAATATTATTAACGACATTACTTACTTTATCGAGGAAAATTTTATTTAATTTTGATTTTCTTAATTCTGGAAGTTCAAAAGGGATTTGAATAATTTTTTCTATATATTCATTTCCATCTATATTATGAACTTCCGTCAATGCCCTGGTTACAACATCTCGATCCATAGCTAATACATAAATAATATTCGGAAAATCAGCAACCTGTTTAACAAGCTGAAAAATATCTCTGATCTGTGAATTAGTAAGCCGGTCTATATCATCAATGATGATAACAATTTTCTTATTCAATTCCTTTAGGACTTTTTCAAGATTTTCTTTTGTTTTATCTAAGTCCAGATTTTGCATTAGTTTTTTACCTGTTATTTGAGCACTAGACTTTATTAACGGAATCCAATTTCCAATCATAGGCACCAACGAGAACGCATCCAAAGCAACAGAATAATCACTCAATGCTTTTCCCACTTTTCTTTTTAATTTTTTATTATTTTTTTCAAGTTTGCTCTTTAAGCTATTGAAAAATAAAAGTATCAGATTATCCTTATCGGAATAATTCCATGGAGAAAATCTAAGAATAATTGGCATATCGGTATCGTTTGTAGTAAATTCCTTTATTGAATTCACAGCCATATTAATAATTGAAGTTTTCCCAGTGCCCCATTTACCAAATAAACCGATTACTAAACCATCTTCTCCATTATATTCATATATTGCTTTTCCTAGCTGATTCGAAAAGCGGGATCTTCCTAATAAGTCTTGCTTTTCCGTTTCTATCGGACGATCCGAACTATAATTCATAATATTCCCTCTCCTTTATTTCTTAATAAATTCATTATTACATAAAAATTATTGTGAAGAAATAATCTTTTTCATAATAAAAGCCGAAACTATAACATTTCAGCTTAATGATTCCTATAAAAACTCCGAAGCCGAACAATATTCAGCCTCTTGCAAAGGCATTCGCCTTTCAGTTGATTAAATTTATACTCCCACTTTAATTTATTATCAACTATTCCTCAATCCCATTCGATCTATTCCTCCGCAACATTGTAGATCGTTGTTCTATGCTCGATATCAATCTCATTCACGATCCATCCCTATACAATGCAGAGGTTGATAAAATTTATGTATCGGTTTTCGTCATGAATTTCTTTCGAAATCAATATCTTCTCCGTATTTTTCATCCTGTCTTTCTCTTTCATTGACTTATTCTTCCAGATGTTTCACATTACCCCACTTTCTAGTTTTCTCTTCACCATAAACCCACATCAAATTCCACTCTGCGTTTCAGCCTTGAAAAATCATCAATAGTCAAACCATGCGTCATACGCCTCGTCCCAGTCGTCAAAATCCACACCATACGCATCGTCCGCGTATTCTTCCGGATCATCATATTCACTGGGATCATACGTATACATCTTCGATTTCGAAGACGATGGCTTCTGTTGAGAAGAAGGTACAGAACCTGCACTCCCACCAGTTCCGCTGCTACTGCTGCCCCCACTTCCGTAAATCTTGAACACACCAGAAGAATACGTCCCGCTTACGCCAGAACGATCCTCATCCTCTTCTTCCTCTTCATCCTCTATTTCTATATATTCTTCAGCAACAGGCTCCTCTTCTTCCCGATCCTCTTCTAAAGCCGCCTCCTCATGCCAGGGCGAAGGACTCTCATCCACCTTGTGATATGTATGCGATTCCTCCTTTGCGCAGCCAGTCAGCCCAAGGATCAGACAGAGCCATATCCATTTTTTCATATCCACTTCCCCTTTCTTCCTTGTAAATCCCCTATTATTGTCTCCAGCTTTTCGAACGAATATTTTCTTGAAAAAAGTCTTGAAAAGCTGCATTTTTCTTTTTAAGCTCTTCTTACGCATACTCTTTTCCAAAAAATTGAAAACTCAATCGTTCCTTTACAATCGGACAATTCGAAAACAGTTCAAGGACCAGATCGCTCAATTCTTTCTGATCCATTGTTTTCAACTGTTTTTCAAAGCCTCTTTTGTGATTTTCTTTGCCATTCTCTTTCTCCTATACTTTCCGGTTTATATTATCATAGCCAAAAACCTTTCCATTATAAATGCATACAGTTAAATTTCTGTTCAAAACCATTGAAAAAGAAAGGATTTTGCTCGTATTTTTAACTGCTTTACCCGTTAATAAAAATCTATCGGATCAATGAAAAGAACTGTATAGTTTCCGATCTTTCCCAAGAAACCTACACAGTTCAATTTATTCTCCTATAAATCATGCTTTTTTATTCTTTTGCTGGCTATCTCATATACTTCTTCATCTTTCCTTGCCCCAATAACAATAATCAGCATTTCAGATCCTGTCCTGATCACCTTATAAACAACTCGCAGACCTTCATTACGAAGCTTGATTTTCAGAAAGCCGGAAAGATCATTATTACGCTTGTTTCCCAAAGGTTTTCCATAGCCACCTTCTTGAAAAGAAAGAGGATTCTGCTGTACTTTTCTAATTGCTTTAGCGACAAGAATCCGCTGATTTCCAGCAAGAGAAGCCATATCATCTTGTGCTTCCGGCAAAAACTTAACGTTCCAGTTCAATCCAGTTCTACCTCTTCAAAGTTTTCAATGTCTTTTGGATCAATTCCCAGATTTCTATAGACTTCTTCAGCTGGAATAGCAGTAGATAAATCGGCATTCGCCATTCTTTGCATCGCAAGAAGCTGCAGCTTCATATCATTCAGCTCATCCATTAGAGAAACATATTCTTCTGGGGATACAAGTACGCATTCAGCCACATTATTCTTCATAACAACCAATGCTCCTTGCTGCTTTACGTTTTTGAATACTTTACCACCCAAACCACGATTAAACATAGAAATGGGGACAGTTTTATTAATTGCATTCGTAAGATCGATCATGAAATGACTCCTTTCACCACTAAAAGTATACCAAAAAAACTTTTAAATATACACTAGTATCAATATAATTATCAGTAAATATACTGATATAAATCCGTTATATTTGTTCACCCAATCTCTCAGAAAAAATACTTTAAACCCGAAAGTTGTTCGTCGTTTCAATCTTTTCCAGATTCCGAAGTTCCCGAATATCCCACCTGTTCGGAAGTCGATTCTCTTTTCTAGGTCCTAATGATAATCCCTTCATTGCGGCTCCTTATTTGTGACCCACGACCCTAACATAGGAATTCCTCCATACTTTCCTTCAATATAGTTATTTTTGAAATTCTCGTTTTGCCGGATTCCTTTCAGCTCCACCATCGAATATAGATCAGTAAACCGTTTCTCTGGTTCCATTTCAGTAAACCAGATCTGATCACGCCGGAATAATTTCGAAGACAGCAAACTTGTATCATGCGTGATCAGGACCAGCTGTGCATCATGCACATGAGCATACCGGTTAAAATACTGAATGATCCGTGAAACGATGAATTCATGCAAACCATTTTCAAATTCATCAAAAAAGATCAGACAGCCATGTTCGAGCGCATCAATGATCGGACATAATACCCGGAACAACTTTTGAACACCGCTTGATTCTTCATTTAGTTCAATTGAAAAATTTCCGTAGTCCAGCAAGACCTTCACATTCACCAGCTCCGACTGCTGTGCCTGTTTTAAAAAGTCTCTCATAAAATCAGGCATTTCTATTTCATCCACAGAAAATGCATTTTGATCGATCATAAAATCCCGGATCGGAATATCCAGGCTCTTTAAAAATTTTGAAAACTTCTCCTTCATATCTTTTCTGGAAGTTAATAGTTTTAAAGATTGATCAAGCCACATTTCATCGGAACTATAATCCAGGATCCATTTTTTCCCAAAATATAAATACACACTATTTAAAACCGGATTTTTCGATAAATTCGCCGCACAAGACAAAAACAATCGATTCGGCTTGAGAGCCTCTTCAACAAGCACAAAATCATCTTTAAATTTTGAACCGCGAACAATTTTATTTCCATGTCGTTCAAAAACTTTTGCTTCCCGTTTCTTTGGAAAATAGTAGAGATATTCGGACTCGACATATCCTTTTTTGAACTCGACCCCGTATGCGTAACGGATCCCGTCAGCAACAAACTGAACCGCAAAACCCGATTTCTCATTCTCCATTGTCTTATGGGTCGGAAGCAATAAAACAGCCTCCGGCGGATTATTATAACTGGTCAGAACCGTTTGCTGAAAAAACTTCATAGCCTTCAATAAATTCGTCTTGCCCGTTCCGTTGGCACCGTAAATAACACAGCTAGGCAATACTGTGTATTTTTCAAAATGAAGCAGCTCATCACCCGATTTTTTATCCTGACCAGCCAGCATGGAAAGAACAACTTCTTTGCCAATCGAGCAAAAATTACTTACTCTAAATTCCAGCAGCATAAACATACCCCTCTCAATATAATTATTATATACATTAAAAATTACATTTTAAACCATTAATTTGCATTTTATTCGCAAATCTAACTATTAAAATAAGAAAAAAAATGAATTATATGCCAAGAAAAGGCGCCTGCCTGCGGGAACAGACAAACGCCCTTCTTTCATTTTATTGAATGGGAAAATACTTGTTGCTTAATTATTATAAATCGGGATTTTATTTGAAAGGTTAAATTTTATCTAGGCTTTCTATTCTTTCTTATCCAGGCAGCGAGAATACCAAGAGAAACAGCAAACAGGCTTGTATAAAGCGCAAGCCGGCTGTCCGCCCCCGTTTTCGTGCCCTTCATTTTTTTCGGCGCCTGCTCTTTCGATCCAGGCCCCTCTTTCTTATCTGGATTCTCTTTTTTATTATATGTATTAATGATCACAAAACCATTGCGGACACTGCCAACAATCGTCGATGAATAGCCATCCACCTTCTCTTCCCTGATCGTATAGACGATTTCCTTTCCGTCCTTGTACTGATCAAGATCCTTGAACGTATACTGCCAGCCGTTTTCCTTAGACAGCTTGCGGGAATCAATTTTCTGTCCGTCCGCATAAAGGTCGATGACCACATGATCTGCTTCTTTGCCGACCCATTTTTTCGTCACCGGCACAGAGATCCGGCCATCTATCGTATTCGTGATCGTAAAACCCGTTTCGGCCGAACCAGTGATCTGGCCCCTGTATCCTTCCACCTTCTCTTCAGAAACCGTATAGAGGATCTCATGACCATCTGATCCATCATATTTTGGAAGGTTTTCGAACACGTGCTGCCAGTTTCCGTCTTCGCTCAGGATCGCCGTATCTTTTTCGCCATGGTCTGCCAGCAGGCTCACCTTGACCGGTCCTGCCGGATCGCCGACCCACTGCTTCGTTACCGGAACTGAAATGGTTTCCGTATTCGTGTTCGTGATCGTATAGCCAGAAGCCATATCGCCAGCCGTTTCGGACCTGTAGTTTTCTGCCGCATCCTCCACGACCGTATAATCGATCTCTGTTCCATCAAGGGCATACTGCCGAAGACCATCAAACGTATGGGTCCAGCCGTTGTCTTTGTTCAGCACAATGTTCTGGCCTGTATCAGCGCCGTCTGCCAGTAAACGGACAGTCACCTGGTCCGCTTCTTTGCCGATCCATTTTTTATTTACAGTAACAGAGCGTTTCAGCGGCTGATCGGCAATGGTCTGCACCACGACACCCGACGCATTCACCTGCAACGTATGCTCTTCTGTATTCAGCTCATACTGTGGGGGAGCTGTTTTTTCCTTTACCACATACGTTCCGGAAGCCAGGGTGCCCGAAGTCACCGTACCGTCTGCACCAGTCGTCAGCTCAAACGAACTTCCGTCCGGCCCTCTCACTTCAAAAACCGCATTCGGCAAAGTGATCGAATGATCGTTGGCATCCACCTTGATCAGCTTGATCCGGTTGGCCTGCGTCCCCGTTCCGGAACCGCCCGAACTGGAAGAAATATGGGTTGCCGAACGGGACACGCCCTGTTCGCTAGAAGCCAGGGTCACGTTGTTGCGCAGCGTCGTGCCCGGAACATACGTCGTACGGTAAGAAAGCCGGTACTGATCGGCGTTCACTGTTCCTAAACGGATCGTAAACGACCGTCCGTCCGGAGCAATGGTCAGCTTGTCGGTCAGATCGACCGTTTCGTGCACTGTCGTGACATTACCGTAGCTGTCCATCTCGGCACGCTCAAGCCGGAAACTGTTTGGGATATACGTTTCGGACCCATTCCCTTCGCTCAAATGATCAGAGATCACGACATTGTTCAGCACAGCCTTCTTATGATTGATACGCACCCACCAGGACGCCTCGTCCGCGCTGGATGCCGAAGATCCCCATTTGCCAAGAAGCTCTTCTTCGAGCGCCTGCGGACCGACAACATGCACATTCACAGGAACGGAACTGACCTTGCCGTTGACCGACACGCTGAAAGAACTGTCTTGGTCGACAGGGACCTGGGACGTGTCAAACCGGGCGGTCAGACGAATATTGCCTTTGACATTCTCTTTTCCTTCGACCCAGTTTGTAAACGTGACCCGCACCAGGCCGCCTTTGTCTTGTGGTCCAGGACTTACATGGGCCGTTGCGATAACGGTCGACCCGTCTGAGCCGTATATATTGAAATCGGCTGCTGTGCTTCCGGAAGGAAACACCATCTGATCGGGCAGACTGATATCGAAATAGTCGCCTTGCTGCAGGCTGGCTCCGTGAGCGCTCGCGTCCCAGTCCATGGACAGATAGAACCGGTCCGTATACCACATGTGATCGACTGTCTGTCCGCTCAGATTGTGGATGGCCAGATCCGTGATCTGGGTATCGACCTGTTTGGGTGTTCCTGCCGCCGGCTCTTCCTGGACGGCCTGCGGTGATCCGCGGATCGGATTGTCACGTTCATTTTGTGCCGGGACAAAAGGCTCTGCCCCTTCGTCTGCGGTTTCCTGTGCAGGCTCTTCGTTTTGCACAGAATCGTCCGCGATCTCTTCTTCCTGCTCTTCCGGCACAGGATCTGGTCTGTTCGTTTCTGTCTGTTCAACATTCGTATCTTCTGCATAGATCAGAGAATTCATTCCCTGAAATGCGACGCACAACGCGATCAGAAGAAGCAGAAACATAGCGGACCAGCTTTTTCTCTTCACACTCCTCACTTCCTTTCGTGTTTTTCATCATAGGATCCTTGTATATACTCTTTCCTGTCACCACATATTTTGTTCCAGCTCTTTTAAGCAAGGATCGGTACCAAAAGCCCGCTTTTTCAGAGTTTTCCTTTATGTAAAGGTGACACCTCCATTGTACCTTTTTAAAACTTTAAAGATAGAGCCCGTACGTTCAAAGGGATTTTAAAAAACTTTTGTACCAATTAGCAGTAATGTTACTTTTTAACATATTTTGTATAATCCTGAAAAATGTAATATACGGCAGAAAAAAAGCTGAACATGAATTCAGCTTGAGAAAAATCAGATATTGATCATTTTAAGGAGCTTCTGTTTTGATGGCAGCGCAAATGGATATCCATTTTATTCCGCATGCTGTTCATCAAAATGCCTTGATCATAAATTCATTACAAATTAACGATTTCGTGTTTTCCATTTAGCCATTGGATGATCTTTGATATTCTTCAATTCTTCGCCACAATATATAAGCTCAGGCATATACTTCTTTTCATTAAACTGAAATAAAAACTCTTGCTCCTGCTCATCTAATAGGAAGTAATTATTAAAATAATCTGTAATTTTTTGTTTTGCTTCTGATAAGGAAAAAAAATCTTTAGTATTGATCACAGGAATCAAAAACCTTTTAATATCATTTTGAGTTATCGATTCTAAATTGCTTAAATCAAAAGTAAAGTTTCCATCCTCATTACTAATGGCTCTATAAAACACGGCACATTTTTTTATCTTTTGAATTTCTTCTTCGTTAAATCGTTTTGAATTGATCATATAGAAAAAATCATAAAGATCTCTAGGAGTAGACCGAGACATTAGTGCTACCAGCTTGCTCCCGTATATTTCAATTGGATCTAATGTACGTATTTCAATATCCTTAATTAATCCATAGTTTTTACTTTTTATTATGATTGGATCGTATACATGTGCACGTAGTATATAATTTATTTCTATTTTAATCGAATCTGTATTGCCTCCTGCATTTTTATAATATGCCTTGATACTGTCCAAAGCATGATGTGTTCTTCTTTCTCTATCCAGTCGATATTCGTTTTTCTCCAAGTAATCCACAAGAAGTGTATTGATCTTCTTTCTGGTTTCCATCATTTCCTCTTTGCTCACATTGTTTGTATAATCCAGATCGATATCAACTGACAAACGTGGAAGATTAAAAATCGTTAAATTAATGGCCGGCTAGATTATCGAATAAAAACGGGATCGATCTTATATAAGCAAGAATATCCACTAAACGCACCACTTTTTCATAAGTATCTCTAACATAATTATTTTTTTGCGCTTCTTTTTGCAGCAGTCTTTTATTAAAATTCATCTCCATATCCTCCTTTTGTCAATATTTGGGAAATATATGTTGGAATACAAACATTCCATTTTTTATCAAGCATTGTATTTTTCATTTTTTTCGATGAAATTAAATAACACTTGGAAGAACCGATTTTCGAATGAATATAATTTAATAAAAGTTTCCCAATTTGCCGTACTATAGAAATTACTGTTCAGAGGGCAAAAA
>ERZ778513.1737-NODE-1737-length-12085-cov-7.391604_pt1 | contig 12085 bp, 5 predicted proteins | sample MGYA00510345_ERZ778513 | MGnify/ENA primary metagenome ERZ778513 (study PRJEB29527, sample SAMN07138966) | mouse gut metagenome | material: feces | host: mouse | place: China:Nanjing | collected 2016-01-25 ... | reverse complement strand
GCTGATATAAGAGGGGGGCTGTTCATTGCATCCCCCAAGTAAAGTTACACTATCAGTTCTGCGTTATAGTTTTCTCCGTTCTTCAACATGTGGTATAATGCAGTCAGAAGCATTCTTGCTATGGCAATGATTGCTTTCTTGTGGCCGCGACGTTTCTTGATACGGAGGTAGCGGTTGCGAATTTCAGGATGCTTTTTGCTTTTGACAACAGCGTTCGCGCACTGTACCAGAAGCGGCTTAATGTAGCATCCGGCTTTGGAGACCTGGACAGATTTTTTCTTCCCTGCGCTTTCATTGTTGGTCGGCGTAAGACCGGCCCATGAGCATAAGTGTTTCGCCGAAGGAAAAGCCTCCATATTGGTACCGATTTCGGAAATGATTCCGATGGCGGTGAAATCACTGCTGATACCAGGAGCGGTTTGGAGAATGGCAAGTTCCTGCTGATAGGGAGCGGCGAGCGCAAGAATGAGTTCTTCAAGCTCTGCTTTCCGGGATTCAAGGTCTTCATAGTGAGCTTTGATTACTTTCAGTTTACCAGCCTGTTCCGGTGTGATATAGCCGTCAATGGCATCACGAAGTTCAGGGAGTTTCTTTTTGTAAACATGGATCCAGTATTTACCAGTGGATTCCATACAGATATCCTTGCAATTCCTGGTGAGAAGCCATTGTAACAAATCCTTCAGACCTTTCGTGTAGGTCGAAAAACGTTGGCTCTCATAAGTGATGATACCTTTCTGATTGGTAGAGGCGATACAGGCCACTACAAAAGTCTTGTGGACATCAATGCCACAGCAGATTTTGTACACGATTTTTAAAGCCATAGGGACTCCTTTCAGAACCATAGGGGTTCGACAAAGATTATAGGGGGAAACGGCATTGACTGTCTGTCTAAGCCATAAACGAAGTTGTTTAAACAGAGATAAGATTTCGTGCTTGTAATGCGAACTTGTTCGCTATGCACACTTATTTGTGCCTGAAAAGACAGCCTACACATATAAAAATACGGTCATCCGGCAGGCTGGACAGCCCACTCACCTCCCCGTGATTTGTAGTATACCGAGTTCCCTATAAGAAGAATTATAAAGAAAAAAATACGCTCAGGCAAACCATTTTCATTGCGTTTTGTGCCTTGAGCGAAGCGAAAGGAATGGATATAAAAATGATAGATTATTCGCCACTTTGGCAGACAATGGAAGAAAAAGGAATATCACAGTATTATCTGATTCAGCATGGAATTGCCGGAAAGACGATATACAATATGAAAAGGAACTGTCATATTTCAACGGCTACTGTCGAGAAACTTTGTAAACTTATAGATTGTACACCAAACGATATTATGACATTTACAGATTAGTTTGGTAAAAATTTCTTTATATGGTGTGTAAATTGTATTTTGTACTATACAACATGAGAAAATATTGTTATAGAAGAAGGTATACATTTTGTAGAGGACGATATTAGGCGGTGTGTCAGGCAAATGCATTTATGTTGACTTTTATGCCTTGTAATCATATAATAACAAGCATAAAAATTGATAGAAATTAGATGATTATTGTGGGAATAACGTAAGAGATTATCAAGATGACCAAAGAAAATAATGGTGGTTGCAGCAGGTTTTTCCCGTGGGAATATCAAATCAAATAATTTCTGGGAGAACTCGTGGTATAAGGAAGGTGAAATATAATGCTAGGAACAAATCAATATGATTTAACATGGGAGCATTTTGAACAGCTTCATGCTGATAAAAGAATTGTATTTGAAAACTTGTGCAGATCATTATTTCGAAGAGAATTATGTGCAGACGGTGTTATTCTTCATTCTGACCCGAACCATCCAGGGGTAGAAGTTGCACCTGTTTTATCAAGAGATGGTAAATCACTTATTAGTTTTCAAGCAAAATATTTTCATGATAGAATTGATTATGATCAGATAAAAGATTCTGCTAATACAGCGATAAGGCACTATACAGGCGTCTTAAATACAATTTATTTGTACTGTAATAAGGATATCACAGAAACAAGTGATTCCTACAAAAATATTAAAACAATCTTAAATGGTGCGGGAATAGATGTCATTTTAGTGACTGGACAAGAAATATTGGACTGTGCTGCAGAGTATCCGACAGTCTTATCATGTTATTTTGGACTTGACTTTTTGGATGAGGATTGGTTTCAAAGAAATCTTCAAATCAGCCTTGCGGATTTGGGGAATAGGTATAATTCGTTATTTAACATTAATACTGAAGCACAGCGGGATTTGTCAATTTTTTTAAGAGAAGATGCAGGAATCGAAGCTATTAATGGAAAGAAGAAGAACTTGTTGTCTGAGATAAAGAATATTCGATGGAGATGTGATGGTGAATATAAGAAGATAATAAGTTCTTTATCAAATATGGTAAGTAACATACCAGATATTACCGCAGCGACCATTTATGACGCACTTAGGTGGGAAGATGACTTTCGGGAACATGGGCAAACTATTTTTAATAATCTACAGGTAAAACGAGATGAATTATATGCAAAAATGGAGGGATACCAGAAAAGGGATTCAAATTATGAGGAATTAAGAGATAGAGCTTTTCTTGTGGAACGGTTGATTGCATTGCCAGATTATCTTGGATTTCAGAAAAAAGAACTAAAGTATATCACGAACAGAGTGATGTTGGTTATGGGAGAAATGGGGACTGGAAAATCTCAACTTCTGGCAACCTCTGCTAAAAGAATGCTTGAAAATGCCCGCCCTGCTCTGCTCCTTTTGGGACAGACATATATTTCGGATGAAAAGATTGAAATACAGATTATGAATAGTCTTGAGGGATTAAGCACAGGACAATCTTTGGAGTCTTTATTGGCAGTTTTAGATGAAAAAACATATTTAGCAGAAGGAGATGCTGTAATATTCATTGATGCAATAAACGAGAGCAGAAACCGTGAAATATGGAAAAATGGAATAAACCGGTTAATAGTTGAAATCGAGAAATACAAAAACATACGGCTTGTTATTTCTTTGAGAAGTGGATTTGAAGAATTAACATTGAGTGAGAAAGTACTTTTAGATCGAAAGAATGGACTGATTGCTGAAATAGTTCACAATGGTTTGAATAATGATTCTCCGACTAACATATATGAGTTTCTGTCAAATTGTGGAATACCATTTTCACCAGAGTATTATCTCCAAACGGAAATGACAAATCCATTGTTTCTTACATGGTTTTGCCAAACTTATACAGGTGAAGAACAGGGATTAACAGATCTCATAGGAAGAATTATAGAAAAGGCAGATAGGGAAGGTTCTAAAGAAGCAGGCTTTAATGAAGCGGTTGGGATGCTTAGAGAACTGCTTTACAATTTGATTGATATAGAGGAAGAGAAAACAATTACTAAGTCTGTGTTATTAAATTTACCTGTGTGGAATATGTATGGTGTGACAAAGAAGATAGCATACATTAAGGCTGTTGAACGTGCGGGTGTCTTGACTTCTTATGTAAGAAAACAGGCGGAGATATTTTATATTGGATATAACTTGCTTGAAGATTACTTAAAGGCAAGTAGGATTATTGACCGTGAACAAGATAAGGAAAAAGTTAGAGAGTACTGTACAACACGATTATTAGGAATAGATGAACAAGGAAAGGTAACAAATTATGGAAATGAATCTATATGTGCAATGCTTTTTTCTTTATATGCGATGAAGTTTGGTGAAGAATGTATAGATATAGTTGATTGTATAAAGAACAAATGGGATAAAAATGGGATAATAAATCAATATATCAGGATGTTTACTTGGAGAAGTTCTTATATCAAATTTGACGATTTCTTAAAATTAATAGATAAGTATTCTGTACACCCGAAACAGGTATGGGATGTATTTATTGAAAATGCGACCAAAGAAAATAGTGAGTTAAATGCAATCGGTTTGACTAATCTTTTAAGCAGATATGAGATTAATCTCCGTGATTATTTGTGGACTATTGAAATTAATGACTTAAATGAAGAAGATCGTATTATAAGTTTGGCATATTTCATAGAGGCAGGAAATAAATTTGAAGGTTTATCGGAGAACAAAGCATTTCTTTTGTTGATACTTTTCTCATGGATGCTTTCTTCTTCAAATCGCATTTTGAGAGACAGAATCTCAAAGTCGATGGTTGAGATAATGAAATTTCACTTTGGATTGTGTAAAAAATTGCTTGAGAATTTCAAGTCAGTTAATGATCCATATATTATTCAGCGAATGTTTGGCACTGTGTTTGGTGCAGTTATGAAAAGAACAGCAGAATTCAGAAAGGAATTTGCTGAATTGGCAGAATGGATTTATAATGAAATATTTAATCAGGAATATGTATATCCAGACATTTTGTTAAGAGATTATGCACGGTTAATAATAGAACGTTTTTTATGGGAATACTCAGAGGATGCGAAGATATTTGACATTTCAAGAGTTAGACCTCCTTATAAATCTGTGGTGATACCAAAGGTCGAGGAAGTAGATTACGGGGATGAAAAGTTTAAACAGCCAGGGGTATGGGAGCTGCTATTTTCTATGAAATTTGATCTCCCGGTGAAAGGTATAGGACTTTATGGAGATTTTGGAAGGTATACTTTCCAATCAGCAGTTAGTGATTTCAAGGATGTTGATATGGCAAATGTTTATTATTATGCGTTAAGATACATTTTTGATGATTTGGGTTATTGCTCAAAATATTTTGGCGAGTATGATTCGCATAAAGCGGGATTCGATAGACATCATGTTAAGAGAGTAGAAAGAATAGGAAAAAAGTATCAATGGATAGCCATGTACAATATTCTGGCTCGCTTGTCAGATGTTTATAGGGTTAAAGGCTGGGATTGGAATGATAAAACAGGTTATGTCTACGAAGGACCATGGGAGCCATATGTGAGAGATTTTGATCCTACCTTAAACATTAGAATAAGACCTATAAAAAATAAGCTTAGAATAGAATTACCGAAATACGGAAACGAGAGTTTTTTGGACTTTGGAGCAGCCGTTTCAGATGTGGAAAACTGGATAATTTCCGATGATAAGATGTTTCAGGATTTTCCAAACCGATTGATACACAAAGATGAAACGGGGGCTGAATGGGTTTCTTTGTATCTTTATCAGGAGAACAGGCTGCAGCCGCCAAATGAAGAAATGCCTGTTATAGGATTTCCAGTTGGGGAACAACATATCTGGTCGATGGCATCAATGTATATTGTCGCTGATAAAATGGATAAACTTACAGAAGAAGAACTGATATCTTCGGGATTTATTCAAAGCCAGTCGTCTAATACAAGAGATTGTTATTCTTTATTTAGCAGGGAATATGCTTGGAGTCCTGGATATAATGCAGAGTTTGCGATATCAGAAGATGATGATAATAGAGTTCCAATAAATGCAGTCCCAGCATCAATAAATGTTTTATGGGAAGAGGAATATGATGCCTCGCAGGAAGAAACCACTTCCTTTATGATTCCGGCAGGAAATATCATTCAGGCAATGGATCTTTATGAAAAATCTGTGGATGGTATCTATTACTGTAATGAAGAAATTGCAGCATTTGATTTATCCGTTATGGGTAATGAACATAGTGAACTCCTTATTCGAAGGGATATCTTAAATCAGTACATAGAGAAAACAAATGTTAAACTATTCTGGACAGTAGTAGGAGAAAAGCAATATTTTCTAGGAGATCATAATCAGAAGTGGCAGCGACGTGAGGGATACTTTGTTTATGAGAGCAATGGAATTAATGGTCATATACGTATTGTAGATAATATTTAAGATTCGTGTAAATGTAAAAGAATATATAAAAAATCTAAAACTTAACTATGAAAATGAGGAGAATAAACTATGACTGAGGGAAAAGACTTATTGACAGTATTATGGAGTGGCGCAGATGTTTTGAGGGGCAAAATGGATGCAAACGAATATAAGACCTATCTTTTAGGGCTTGTTTTCTATAAGTATTTATCTGACTCCTACTTGGCAAAGGTATATGACTTGCTGAATGATGCAAAACCCGATAACCTGAACGAGGCACAGTCAGTATATGAGGAGGCAATGAAATCAGATGATGCGCCTGACCTGATTGAAGAAATAAAGAAATCAATGCACTATACACTTGAACCCGATATGACATACATCAGCATGTTAAATGCAGCAAAAAGTAATTCGTTCAACAGGGAAAAGCTACAGGCGGCTTTCAATCGGATTCAAGAGTCTGATGAACTTTTTAATGGATTGTTTGCAGATGTGGATTTATATTCAAACAGGCTTGGAACGGGTGATCAAAAACAGAGTGCAACTATCGCTGAGGTCATTAAAGTTTTGGACGGTGCTGATCTTATCCATACAGAGGGCGATGTTCTTGGAAATGCATATGAATATCTGATTGGTCAGTTTGCATCGGAAACAGGAAAGAAAGCCGGAGAATTTTATACCCCGCATGGTCCTGCGCAGATTTTATGCAGGATTGTAATGGTTGGTCAGGAACAGAAAAAGGGGTTGCAGGTATACGATCCCTGTATGGGTTCGGCATCTTTGATGTTAAGCTGTCGGAACTACTCAAAGGAGCCTGATTTTATAAAATACTACGGGCAGGAACTTATGCCGTCAACATATAACTTAGCGCGTATGAATATGTTTCTGCATGGTATTCTTCCAGAAAATCAACACTTGCGCAACGGAGATACCCTTGATGCTGACTGGCCGACAGATGAAGAAACAGAGTTTGATGCAGTAACAATGAATCCGCCTTATTCGGCAAATTGGTCTGCGGTAGAGGGGTTTAAGCAGGATGAGAGATTTATGGATTATGGAGGAAAACTTGCTCCAAAATCTAAGGCTGACTATGCTTTTCTGCTTCATGGTTTCTATCATTTGAAACAGACAGGAACAATGGCGATTGTTCTTCCACATGGCGTTTTGTTTCGGGGTGCTGCGGAAGGGATAATACGGCAGATTTTACTTGAAAATGGAGCGATTTATGCAGTAATCGGGCTTCCTGCAAATATGTTTTACAATACCTCTATCCCTACGTGCATTATCGTTCTGAAAAAACACAGGGAAGGGCGGGATGTCTTGTTCATTGATGCTTCTAAACTGTATGAAAAAAAGAAAAAACAGAATGTGATGCAGGAAAAGCATATTGACCATGTGCTTGAACTGTATTGTAATAGAGTGTCAGTTGATAAAGAAGCTTATCTGGCATCTTTTGAAGATATACAAGCCAATGATTATAATTTGAATATTCCAAGATATATTGACACAAGCGAGGAAGAACAGGAAATAGATCTTCACCAGCTATCAGAAAGCATAAAAACGACAGACAAAGCTATCAAAGAGAGTAATGCTGCTTTGCTTGAAATGCTGGGAGATTTGACCTTTTCTAAACAGGAAACAAAAGATGCGATGGAGGAACTCATCAGCGTTTTTAAGGAGGTGTAACCGTGGCGAATACACCGAATATAAGATTTAAGGGATTTGCTGACGATTGGGAACAGCGTAAGCTGGGGGAGGTAGGGACAACTTACACGGGCTTATTGGGTAAGACCAAGGAAGATTTTGGTCACGGAGATGGAAAATTTATAACTTATATGAATGTTTTTTCTAATGCAATTTCTGATTTGGATATGATTGAGTCAATAGAAATTGATAAAAAACAAAACGAGGTTAAAGTTGGAGACGTTTTTTTTACAACATCATCTGAAACGCCAGAAGAAGTCGGTATGTCGTGTGTTTTGCTAGAAGAATGCGAAAATACATACCTTAACAGCTTTTGCTTCGGATACAGACCAACAGAAAAATTTGATAACAAGTATCTTGCATATATGCTTCGTTCAAGTGAAGTGAGAAAGAAAATTACCTTTTTAGCGCAGGGCATATCAAGATATAATATTTCAAAAAATAAAGTGATGGAAATCGAAATACCAATACCTTGTTTGGCTGAGCAAGAAGCCATAGGCATATATTTTTATAATCTTGATTCTCTCATCACCCTTCACCAGCGTAAGTGTGATGAGGTGAAACAACTAAAAAAATATATGCTCCAAAAAATGTTTCCAAAGAATGGCAAGCTAATTCCAGAGATTCGTTTTGCGGGATTTACTGATGACTGGGAACAGCATAGGCTGGGGGAATTTTCTGATATTAAAACAGGTCCATTTGGAAGTACACTACATGCTGATGATTATATCAATGATGGTATGCCAATTATAACTACTGAGCATTTCAAAAGTGGGCAGCTTCCGACCGTGAAAGATGGCATACCACAGGTATCAGAGAATGATTATTGTAGATTGAGCAGTTATATATTAAATACTAATGATATTGTATTTTCGCGAGTTGGTTCAGTTGATATAAATGCTTTGGTTACGCCATTTCAAGATAAATGGCTTTTTTCTGGCCGAGTGCTTCGAGTGCGCCCATATGCAGAAATTGATAGTATGTTTTTACACACATTATTGGAAACCGACAGTGTACGAAATGATATTATTTCTCGTGCGGTTGGACAAACAATGCCCTCCATAAATACTGAAATCTTGAAGATAACATCACTTTGCCTGCCACAAGATATAGACGAACAACGTGAAATAGGAGAATATTTCTGTATCTTCGACCGACTTATTAACTTTCACCAGCATAAGTGTGACCAGTTAAAAGAAGTAAAACGTTTTATGCTGCAAAATATGTTTCCACAGAAAAGATAATAACTATGGCAGAATTAGAATCTGTAATCGAAAAAAGGCTGATCGACCAGCTCTGTTGTGATGAGTCGCAATGGACATACCGACCAGACATTAGAACGGAAGAACAGCTATGGGACAATTTCAAATATATTTTGGAACAGAATAACAAAGCAAAACTCAATGATATTCCATTGAGCGAGTCAGAATTTGCAAAGATTAAGAATGATTTGTTCCATGCTTCCTTTTATGATGCTGGCAAATGGCTGATTGGTGAAAATGGCAAGGTGTATGTTCATGTGCAGAGGGGAAATGAAACACTCCATCTTGTTGTTATGAATAACGAGCATATTGCCGGTGGAACGAGCGTATACGAAGTAATAAACCAATATCAGGCGTTTCACTTCAAGGAAGACGAAGGGAGCAGAAACAGGCGTTTTGACGTTTCACTGCTCATTAATGGCATACCGTTGATACATATCGAATTGAAAAATAAAGAACATTCTTATATGGACGGTTTCCGGCAGATAAAGAAGTATATTGCCGAGAGTAAATTTCACGGTATCTTTTCAAATGTGCAGATGTTTGTGGTGAGCAATGCTGTAGATACAAAATATTTTGCCGCCGCAAGGGACACAGAACTGAACAAAAAATTTATATCAGGGTGGCTTGACAAAGAAAATTTGCCAGTTTGTGATTATATTGATTTTGCGAAAGCCATACTTAAAATTCCAGAGGCACATGAGATGGTGGCAAAATATACTGTGTTAGATAACGATAGGAAAAAACTTCTTATCCTACGTCCCTATCAGATTCATGCTATTGAAGCAATGCGCGAGGCTTCCAAGAAGGGGAAATCAGGTTTTATTTGGCATACAACAGATTCTGGCAAGACTATGACGTCATATAAGTCAACTCGTAACCTGCTTATGGATATTCCGTCAATTGATAAGACAGTGTTCCTGATTGACCGAAAGGACTTGGATACACAGACAAAACTGGCTTTTCAGTCATATGCAGAAAACGATACGATTGATGTGGATGACACGGATTATGTTGATACCTTAATTAAGCGGATGACAGATGACAGCCGTCAGATGATTGTTACGACAAGACAGAAAATGCAGATTATGGTCAGTAAGCGGCTAAAAGAGGGAAGCAGACAATATGAAAAAATAAAAGGCTTGAAGCTTGCATTTGTGGTAGACGAATGTCATAGGGCAGTCACCCCGCAGACAAAGCGTGATTTAGAACGTTTCTTTTCTAATTCGCTATAGTATGGATTTACCAGAACACCCATTTTTGAAGAAAATAAATATGAGCAGAAAGGTGATCTGCCCCAAACTACCGATCAATTGTATGGGAATAATGGCAAGCCTTTACACAGCTATACCATTAAAGAGGCGATTCATGACGAGGCTGTACTTGGCTTTATGGTTGAGAATCTTGGACCGAAAGGGATATCTTCAGAGGAAGAGGCGCAGCTGTATGATACCGAAACACATATGCGCAGCGTTCTAGATGTTATTCTGAATCAATCTTATGCCAAGTTTGGAATGCAGAATGGACGTGGAAGGACTTATGAGGCACTATTGACAGTCAAGTCCATCGCCATTGCACAGAAATACTATGACCTTCTCAAAAAAATAGTAAACGGTGAGGACGAGTTAAAAATTAGTGAGAATATGCACAAGGCACTCCCCGATTTTCCCAAATTTGCCATAACCTATTCTGTTTCCGAGAATGAGGAGTTTTCTCAGGTTAATCAGGAAAAGATGAAAGAATCATTATACGACTATAACCAGATGTTTGAAACCCATTTTGGCATAGAAGAAATCAATGCGTATAACAGTAACCTGAATGATCGCCTTGCATGTAAAGACAAAAAATATCTGAACCGAGAACAACAGCTTGATATTGTTATTGTGGTGGACAGACTTCTTACGGGATTTGATGCCCCTTGCCTTTCAACCCTTTTTATTGATAGGCAGCCAATGACTCCGCAGAATATTATTCAGGCATTTTCACGCACGAACAGGCTGTTTGATGAGGGGAAACAGTATGGACAGATTGTGACATTCCAAGTGCATGATAAGTTCAAAAGTGCTATTAATGATGCCCTTATGCTGTACTCTCGTGGGGGCGAAGGGAATCCGATTGCCAGAGGATTGGGATGATGTGAAAAAGTCGTTTGCAATTTCACTCAAGGCGATACGGAATTTGGCGTGGACTCCAGAGGAAATCGAGGGACTTTCACGCAAACAGAAAAAAGCGTTTATACAACTTTTTCGAGCGTTAGATCATGATTTTGCACATCTAAAGTCATTTTCCATATATAATGACAGTGTGCTTGATGAGTGGGCATTTAGCGAGTCAGAATATGAAGATTTCGCTGCAATGTATAAAAATATTATGGAAGAATTAAAAAAGCCGGGTGATGACACAGATTCTGTGGACGAGCCTGTTCATGATGACTATGAACTTGTAGCATACAGCAAATTATGCATTGATTTTGAATATATTGTAGAGTTACTACAGGGATTTGTTGAGTCCTTAGACCAGTCTTCGGAGGACTATGATGAGGCATCTTTTGAAGCAAAGATAAGAACACTTCGGGAGATTATCGTTGAGTTTTCGGGTGATAATCCAAAACTTAGTACGTTGTTGACGAAGGTTGTTGATGAAATAGAAGCGGACAGGGAAAAATATGTCGGGCAGGATATTTCGGTAATTATAAATCAGATGCGTTATGCGGCTATTGACAAAGAAATACAAAAGTTTGCCAAGAAGTGGTATCTTAATGTGGATGATGTCAAATATGAAGCATATAATTACAGAGATGGAGAACTTTCCAATGAGAATAAACTAAAGGATAGTGCGGATTATGCAGCTTATAGGGAAGTAACACCAGACGCTTTGCCCAAATTTAAATTCAGAACGCAAATGATTAATGAATTTAAAGAAGTACTAATGCCGGAAATTGCTCCATTGATTGATTAAAAGACTTGTGGGATTACCCACAACTCCATTAGATAGCCAGTTATACACATTCCCACAATGCCGACTACTACGGAATCCTACACATTCTTTTTTTCTTTCATAAATAATTTTATTATTTGACAAAATAGAACAATTTACCGCTTTACCGTTTTTCGGAAAAGTGAAAATTGAGTAAAAGTTTAGCAGGAGGGATTGACAGAAAAATTGCCTTGATTTATAATTTTAGTTATATATAATTAAAGTTATATATAATATAGATTATAAATAGAGGTGCAAATATGCCAGCAATCGCGAAAGTCACAAAAGAAATGATTATAGACGCAGCTTTTGAAACTGTAAAAGAAATAGGAGCAGAAAACATAAACGCCCGGACAGTTTCACAAAAACTCGGCTGTTCC
>ERZ778513.1733-NODE-1733-length-12115-cov-4.080514_pt1 | contig 12115 bp, 10 predicted proteins | sample MGYA00510345_ERZ778513 | MGnify/ENA primary metagenome ERZ778513 (study PRJEB29527, sample SAMN07138966) | mouse gut metagenome | material: feces | host: mouse | place: China:Nanjing | collected 2016-01-25 ... | reverse complement strand
GAAAAACATTATGACATACAATCCGGAAGCCAAGATTCAGCAGTTCATTAAGGAATCCGTGCTTGAAGAGAAAAAGATTAATATAAACAAATTAAAAGAAGCGAAAGAAAGCATTGAAGAAATCACGAAGTCCTTTACTATCCTTGAAAAAGAAATTAGAGAATTGGATGCGATTTTAAAAGCGTTTGATGACTATAAACGAATCTGCTCTCGATTAACAAAAGATGACATTAAAAGGGTTTACAAAGATCTTTTGGCGAACCAGAAAGAAAAAGAGAATAGTATCAAAGAGATGAAAGAGCATTGTCGCGAAATTGAAATGTTAGCAAAACGTATAGACCAAGAATTATTGGAGAAAGAGAAAAAAGATAAGGAGTTGAGGAAAGCGTTGCAGCATTATGATCAAATGGATGCGACAAAAGCGATTCGGGAAGAAAAGGAAAAATTGGATATACTTGGTAATGAAATGAAAGAATTATCTGAAAAAGAAAAAGAGATAAAGATTTTATTCAAACAAATAAAACAATTTATGGAAACAATCAAACTTGCAATGAAGCCATTGAATGTATCCGACCTGGATGATCCTTCTGCGGCAAGAAAAGAAGTGGACTCTTTGAGGGAGACTGTTAAACATTTATTTGAGCAGAATGCAGTAGAAATAAATCGTTTAAAAGGGTCTTTAAAGCAGATGGAAGAGGAAAAAATTGTGGTTGATCAAGTAATCAAAACATGCGAACGAAATCTTCCGGATTATTCAAAAGTACCTAATCAATATGGATTGCTTAATGAAATTAATAATAAATTCAAATCTCTGGGAATCCAGAGTGAAGCAAAGTTTTCCAGTGCGTATGTAGTGGAATTAAAGGATGAAGAATGGCGAAATTCAATCGAAACGTTTTTGGGCTGGCATCGCTATAGCGTATTGGTGGAACCGGAATATTTCGATATTGCGGATCAAGTGATGGATCGTTCACGCTATAAATATGTCGAATTAGTGAATACGAAATTGTTAAGCCGAAAGGAACCAAAAATTGTCGAAGACTCTTTGCTGAACAAATTGGTGATCAAAAACAAAATTGCACATACATATTTTGCTTACTGGTTAGGAAGAATCCATGCCGTAGAAAAGAAAAATGTTTCTGTGCATGAAAATGCGATTTCCAAAGAAGGAAAGATTAGCCGAAATATGGCAGTTTCTTTTTTAAATTTTAATAAGATTGGTTCATATTGTCTTGGAGAAGATGCAGTGCTTCTTAATAAAGAAAGAGCGTTAAAGGAAAAGAAAGAATTAGAAGAGGAAGAAGTGCGAATTAGGGAAAATATTTATTTACAGCAAAGAAGAAAAATGGCGATTGACAATATGTTTCAAGCTTTAAATAAACAATATGATTTTGAAGCGCCAGTGAAAATGAAAGAGAAACAGGAGCAAATCGAGATATGCAAAGCGAGTATTCAAAAACTTGAAGATGCGTTAAAGAACAACAATGAATATATGGCGCTGGTTGAACGAATAGCGGAAATTGAATCGAGTCTCGTTATATTGAACCAGAGCATTGAGAAAAACAAAAAAAGAAAAATTCAGTTAGAACAAAAAAATGACTCATTAAAAATAGGAATTGAGCAACTCACAAAATCAATTGAAGAAAAGAACGGGCGAATTGATGCGTTTTCAATAGATTATTTAAGTGAATTTCGCGAGGCAAAAAAAGAGTATGATTTATTTTTAGCAAAAGAACGGGAATCCGGCGATGTGTTAGTTCCGAGTTCTCGAGAGAGAGCCGAAAGAGAAAAAAGCAGTTGTGAAAAAGATATTATCCAAAAGCAGTCGAACTATAATATGGGAAAATATCAGGAAGAGGAGTTACCGGTTGATTTTCAAAGCGAAGAGGTTTATCGAAAAAGGAAAAATAGACTGCAAGTAGATGATTTCGAAGACATCAAACAAAAATTAGCAATTCGAACCAAACAATATGAAAATATTTTTAAAAACGAATTTGTTTTAAAAATAAAGACAAATATCGAAGATGCCCATGCTGATATAAAAGAAATTAATAGACAGTTAAGAAAATTGCAGTTTTCTACTACTTATCAATTTGATGTGCGAAACGTTTCAGGAACGACGGACTATGCAAAAATTCTTGATTATGCGGAATATTTGAAAAAAAACAATCAAATTGGCAATTTACAGGGAACACTTGAAGGGATGAATGACTTTGACGAAAAGGAGGCAATAAAGCAGGAAGAGGAAATAAAAAAAATCATTAATAAAATTGTTGCGAAAGAGCACAACAATGAACTGGTTGATTTTTCCGACTATCGAAATTATATGGAATATGAAGTAATCGTCAACAATGATGAAATCAAAAACGGGCGATTGTCAAAACTGGCAGGGTATAATTCGGGTGCCGGGACCCAGATTCCGTATACAATCATTCTTTCGGCTGCGTTGGCTATGATTTATAATGCACGCCAAAATTCGACTCGAATGGTTTTTATTGATGAGCCATTCGAGAAGATGAGTGATAAAAATATAAAGATTATGCTTAATTTCTTTAAATCCCAAAGTTTCCAGGTTATTTTTTGCGCTCCACCTAATAAACTGGATTCGATTGGGAAAGAATGCGCCGCTGTGATTCCAATCAAGAAAATTAGTAAAAGCAATATGACGGTCGGATGGGTTGAATTTAATGAATAAATATGAAAAAAATATCATCGAACAGTTATTGAAAAAACAATATGGACGGTTAAAGAAGTATAAAAACCGGAAAATAAAACAGAGAATTAGTATCTCAACGAATAGAATATTAAAGAATTATTCAAAGTACAATGTGGATCTTGAAGAGAAAAATTTTGTTAATCAAGCTATTTTCGCCTTGGGATCAAAAGGATTTATCACTGTGAGTAAAATAGAGCATAGTGATGACTATGAAAAGATTTATTTAGTCGAAGAGTCAGTGCCTTTATTGGAAGAATATGGTACGGAAAAATATGGAATTATCCCTAGATCTTTTATAATCAATGAACTGCAAAATATTTTAAAAAAATATAAAAATAGAGGAAAAATCGTTGATTTTTATATTTCTGAACTTACTGAGGCATTGAAAAACACCTTGATGCAAATTGATCTTGAAAAAGAGGAGGATATTTTAAAAATCTTATCTTTTTTGGAGACGAATGAAAAATTTTTGTATTTAAGAGAAGCGTCAATGCTGATTTTTGGAGATTCAAAATATTTTGAAAATAAAAGAAAATTCCAAGTGAATGGAGTACTCTCCCAATATTTGTCCTTTATCGATGAAGAAAGATTTGACGATGAAAATTTATTAAAACGTTTTAACATATATGACACAGAGCAGGAAATTTGTTTGAAAGGGCCGATGACGATCGAAATGTACGGTAAAGAAATTGATGTTGAGTGTTTTTCAGGTGGTGTTTCGTTTTCTATTCAAGATATAGAAAAAGTAAGCTTTATTTCAGTAAGGTGTGAAGAGGTTATGACCATTGAAAATAAAACGTCCTTTTTGCGAATGAACCATCCATATTGTTATATGTATTTGGGAGGATTTGCTACAAAAGCGCAAATCGCATTCATTAAAAAACTTTTCAAAGATAATCCAGATAAAATATATAGTCACTTTGGTGATATTGATGCAGGTGGTTTCTGGATTCATAAAAAATTGTGCGAACAAACTGGAATAAATTTTCAGCTTTTCCATATGAATAAAAATGATTTGAGAAATCCGACTTATTCTAATTGTTTACAGCCTTTGACTGAACAAGATCAAAAGAGGCTATGTACTTTAAAAGAGGATCTTATTTATGGTGAGTGTATTCATTATATGCTGGACCACAATGTGAAGCTGGAACAGGAAATAATTAGTTTGAATATTTCAAATCTATAAAAAATAAAGGAATTCAGCCTAGCAAGACTATGCTAATCATATTCATTAATTGTGCCGTAATAAAAACATGACCAGTTCATTTAAAGAGTTGATAAAATAAAAATTTTCTCAAATAAACAATCAAAATCCTCCAATCATGCGATATAATACTATACAGAGAGGAGAGAGGAATATGATTGCAAAGAAAGGTTTGATCATGATCGGCGGCTGCACGCTAGCCGTTTCCGCGATCACCGCGATTTCGTTTAAACAAGAAGAACAAAAAGTCAACGCCCCGATGATCACGGCCTGCCAGGCCCATCCCGGACGCACCGATGGCAGCGGATGCCACACTTGCCGAACAAACTGCGAAAAGTGGGGATTGTCGTATGGCGAATACCACTGCCACAACGGAGGCGGCTCGTCAAGCGGAAGTCAGGCGACGACGCCAGCCTACGACGCGCAAGACGAGCAGGCGCGCATCGCCGAACAACAGCGACTCGCCGAAGAAGCCCGCATCGCGGAACAAAAAAGACAGGAAGAAGAGGCGAAGCACCAGGAAGAGCTGCGGCTGGCCGAAGAAAAACGAATCCAGGAACAAAAAGAATACGACCAAGGCTATCAGGAAGGCTTCGACTACAAATGGAAAAACATCCACGATGATTTGTCCATCGAACAGCTGAAAGAAGACCAAAAAAGCGCGAAGTACCAGGAAGGCTACGAAAAAGGCTTTGCGGAAGCGCAAAAACAGTTAAACGAGGAAAAAGAAAAAGCGTACCAGTTCGGATACGACCAAAAGAAAAACGATCCAAACCTGTCGTTTCAAGAACCCGCGGATCAATCCGAAAACTATAAAAAGGCGTTCCGCAGCGGCTATGATACCGCCGAAAAGGAACTAACCGCCTTTACGCAAAAAGTGGCGAAAGAACACGCCAGCCACGACGGAATCCATCTCGACCATCTGGATGAAAACTTCCCGGACGGCGTGATCCACGCGACGTATACGCAAGCGTATCAAACGGCCTACCAAGAAGCCGAAGCCGATTACTTTGAGAAAATCGCCAACGAGGCGCGCCAAAACGCGCAGGAAAAAGTTTGGAACCAAGACCAGCAATCCGATCCACAATCCAAACAAGCGATCTCCGAAAAAGGAAAGGCGAAGTATCAAACGCAATTCGCCGCGTCCGTACAGGAAATAGAAAAAAATTGAAAGCCGAAAAAGCGAGCATCCAGGAACAAGGCTATCAAGACGGCTTGGAAGGGAAAGAGAAAGAGGACACGACCTTCTCGAAATACAAAAAGTACAAAATTTACAACGACCTCCAGTCGGCGTACCTTCAAGGATACAGAAAAGGCGAGGAGAAAAAGCAGGAGGAAGACAACATGTTTTTCGCCGGCGCGTTGAGCGTGCTGCTCACCACAATCGGTGGTGGTGGTTTGATCGCCTATAAAAAGCACAAACAGAAAACGATGTAGGAAAGAAACTCTGGAACAACAACCAGAGTTTTTTTTGAATAAAACAGAAATAAACTGAATTTAATCTTTATAAAACACAGAATAAATGGTAAAATAGGTTCGTAAAAAGAAAGGAGAATCCAATGAACTATACACTCTACTCGCAACGTTTGGACGCGTACAAAAAGCACGATGGCTGGATCTATGACCGATTTCCCGCCACGTTTCGAACCCAGCTCGTATACATCGTCCGCGATCTGCCGGTCAAAGAACCGTTTTGGCAGCGCTTCAACCAATGGTTCGAACGGGAAAAAGGATGGACGCCCAAAATTTATTTTATTCAGGAATCGAGCCATCCGCAGCGCGAAAAGCTCGAATACCGTCTGGAACAACTCGACGATTTTGAATTTCTCGATTTAATCGACGGACTCTTTCATCAAATCACCGAGACGCTGGAACCCGCGGATTGGAACGATGCCGTGCAGGAGCTCAACCGCCGGTTCGAACAGCACCGCCTTGGCTATTTCTTTTCTCAAGGCCATATCCAGCGTAAAGGATAACGGCCTCTTTTCCTCTTAGACAAAAAATAAATATTTAACGATTCCTTCAAGTGCGATACAATGAATCCATCAAACAAAGAAAGGAAACAAGGATATGAACGCAAAGCCGCTCCAGCCATGGAAAACCGTGAACACAAAAACAATCGTCGACAATCCGTGGCTCAAGGTTCAAAAAAACGAGGTCGAGCTAGCCAGCCAAATGCGAATCCCGGACTTTTACACCGTCACGATTCCGGACGCGTCCGCCGTGGTCGCGCTCGATGAAAACGAAAACGTGATCCTGAAGCGAGAGTACCGCTACGCCCAGCAAAAGGAACTTATCGAGATTCCGGCCGGCGCGTTCGACGACCGGGAAACCGATCCGCTTGCCGTCGCGAAACGAGAGCTTCGCGAAGAAACCGGCTACGTGTCCTCGCACTGGATCGAGCTTGGCGCGACCGTCGACTGTTCCGCCAAGCTGACCAACACGATGCATTTGTTTCTCGCACTGTCGTGCACGAAAGCCGGAACGCCCGAACTCGACGCGACCGAGGACGTCGAAACGCTGCTCGTTCCGTTCGCGCAAGCCATCGACATGGTGATGCGCAACGAAATTTGCTGCAACAGCTCCTCCGCGGCCTTACTCAAAGCGCAGCATATCCTACAAAAAAGGGAAAAACAAAGTGCACATGAAAAAAGACACGATCGCCATGGCGGTCTTTCTCGTTGTCGGAATCGCCGTCAACGCCATCCTGATCACAAACCACGCCAAAACGCCGCGCCCCAAGCAGGAAACCACGCAAACCGAGAAAAATGAAAGCAGCGCCTTTTCGTTTGTCGGCGTGGGCGACCACTTGATCCACGAACCCGTTTACTATTACCAGACGCAGCCATACCATTTTGATTCGATTTACGAAGCGACCAAGCCAGCCATCCAAGACGCGGATCTGGCGTTCATCAACGCGGAAACGCTCATGGCCGGCGAATCGTTCGGACTTGGCGGCTATCCGATGTTCAACGGGCCCAAAGAGCTCGTCGACGCCTTGGACCGCACCGGATTCGACTGGCTGGCGCTCTCTTCCAACCACACCCTCGACCGCGGCGTCGAAGGCTTGCAAGCCCAGCTCGACGACTTGGCGACCCGGTTTCCCCACATCAGCGTGACCGGATCGCACCGGACGGCGGACGAGCCATACATCGTACGCGACATCAACGGCATCCGCGTCGGTTTGTTAGGCTACACGTATGGACTTAACGGCATGGAACTGCCCGAAGGTGAGGAATACCGCGTGGATCGTATCGACGAAGCCAAAATTCGCCACGACATGGAACAACTCTCAAAAATCAGCGACGTGCAGCTCGTGAGCATGCACTGGGGCGAGGAGTACAACACCCAAATCACCGAGGAACAGGCGCGTTACGCCAGACTTCTCCACGAGCTGGGCGCCGAAGTCGTCATCGGAACGCATCCGCACGTCATTGGACCGGTGGAAATTCTCAAAGGAGAGCAGCAGGACACGCTAGTCTACTACTCGCTTGGCAATTTCCTAAGCGCGCAGGACCGGCCCGAATGCATGGTGGGCGGCATGGCCGCGTTCGATCTGCGCTACGATTTCGCGACAAAAAAAGCCACGTTCGCCAATGTGCGGCTGATTCCAACTATCACCTACGTTTCCAGCGACTTGCAAACGTATTCCACCCATACGATCCATGACTATGACGACGCGCTGGGTGAGCGCGCAAAGCGGAACGCCCGTCACCAAAGCCTTCGCCAAAGAGTATGTGCAGTCGGTCGTCGGCCATCCGGACGGGGTGGAAGTCGTGCTCGAGTAAAAAGGCAAAAACACGGCATGTTCCAAGTGGATTTCAGCTTGACAAAAGCGAGGATTTCACGGAAACTTAATATATGTGTAAAATCCAATCACATGTTATTTAAATATAGGGTCATTACTCAGAAAGCAATTTGATTTTGCTGCGTTTAAGAAAGGATCAATATGGCTAAAAAGATAAACCAATTCAACCTGGACGAAATTTTTCGTCATTTAAGAACCAACATTGAGTTTTCCCAAATGGATGACGCGATCAAAGTGATCAACGTCGTATCCACGAATCCAAACGAGGGAAAATCGACCGTATCCACCAATCTGGCCCGGATTTTCGCGGACAAGTACGCGCGTGTGCTGCTCATTGACGCCGACTTGCGAAATCCAAGCGACCACAAAATGTACAAAGTGTCCAACGCGAGAGGACTGTCCAACTTGCTGAGCCGCTATGTGCCGGGCTCCAGCGTGCTTGGCTACGAGGAAATCGTCCAGTTGCAGTTTTCCAACGATTCGCTGCTTTACTTCCTGCCGACAGGAAGCCGGGTGCCAAACCCGACCGAAGTGCTTTCCTCGCACAAGTTCGAAGAATTCCTCGCCTCGGCCAGAGAAGAATTCGACTATATTATTATCGACTGTCCGCCGGTCAACCGCGTCAGTGACGGAATTCCGGTATCGAACGCGGCCGACGGCACGCTGTACGTCGTTTCGTCCAAAGAAACCGACAAGCGGGCGGCTAAAGCCGCGCTCGACGACATGGTGCGCAGCGGCGCGAACATTTTCGGCATCGTGCTGACCAAGGTGGAAGAGCTGAAATCGAAAAAATACGGCTATGGCTACGGTTATGGCTACGGCTATGGAAACGAGGAGAAGAAATAATGAAAAAACAAATCCTTCAAATCTCCGGCGCTTCGCTGCTCGCTTTCTCGTGCGTGCTGGCCGGCTGCTCCAAAGCGGACGACGTGTCGCTGGAAGACGCGACCGAAGTCGCCCTCGACGATTCAAACAACACAACGGAAACCGCGTCCAATATCGACGCCAAGGAACAAGGTGGCGAGTATGTCGTCCAATTCAATGTCGACAACGGACAATATACGTACACCCTTGGCAAAGACGGCATCATCCGCGACTGCGTGTTCGATCGCGACCAGGGAACATCGACGGCCCACGCGCCAGCTGAGCAGCAGCCGGCGGCTCCGGCGGAAAACACCAATGAACAACAACCGAAAGAAGCCGAAAATCCAACGGAGGAAGGCGTCGTTTCCGAACAGGACGCCGTGAACGCCGCGCTGGCCAACGCGGGACTGGAAGAAGCCGATGTCAGCGAACTGAGCGTGAAGCTGAATAAAAAGAAAACCGAATACACAGTGGAGTTTGTGTACGGGGACGCGCGCAACCAAGTCACCGTCAACGCGGAAACCGGAGAAGTCATCAGCTCGATCTTTATTTAACAGGAATGAAGGTGGGGGACTATGACAAAACTTGGCGTTTATAAAAATATCATAGAAGGGATCATGACGATCGGACTCGTTTTTGTTTTCCCTTTTTCTTTTGTATTTAAAATCAAGCTCGTGCTCTTGTATTTTATCATCATGCATTTGGCCGGCCGGTACCGGGGCCGGGCCATCTTGATTTGGGACGAGCTGAAGCTGCTGCTACTCGGCTATATGGGCTACATTGGCGCCTCGCTGCTGCTGCTCGACTACGACCCGTTTTCGTGGGGGCAGTTCGGGTGGCTCGTGCTCTATTTGCTGTGTCACGGATTTTGCAACTTGCTCATCGCCCGTTACACCCACGTCGTGTTTTGGGACAAGTTGAAAAAAAACGTGCTCATCATTGGCGCGGGAACGACCGCCAGCCAGCTCTATGGAACGTGCCGCACCAACCGGTATTCCTTGCTCAATGTCAAAGGATTCATCAACTGCAACGACGATCCGTTTTTCCACCACGTCGACCAGACGATCGTGGAGCAGGAAAAGCCGATTTATCCACTCAAAGATTTGGAAAAAGTCATTGCCGAACAAGACATTGAAACCGTGCTGATCGCCATTCCGGAAATGAGCCGCAAAGACCAGCGCAAGCTGGTGGAACGCCTGATCAACCAGGTGGAAACGATCAAGTATTTGCCGCGGATGGAAGGACTGGTCACCTTCAACACGAAAATCGACGACTTTGACGGGCAGCTTATGATTTCAACCGCCGAAGGAACGATTACGAACACGGAAAAGATCTTCAAGCGCGGCATGGATATTTTAGCCGGCCTGGCGGGCTTGTGCGTGCTCGCGCCTTTGACGCTGTACGTCCGGCATCTCAACCACAAGCAAGGCGACTACGACCCGATTTTTTTCAAGCAAGTCCGAATTGGAGAAAACGGGCGGGAATTCACGATTTACAAATACCGGACCATGGTACCGAACGCGGAAAAAATTTTGGATGAGCTCATGGAAAAAGACGAAGCCATTCGAAAAGAGTACCAGGAAAACAAAAAGCTTCGCGACGATCCACGCATCACGAAGGCAGGCTCCTTTTTAAGAAAGACGAGCCTCGACGAGTTTCCGCAGTTCATCAACGTGCTGAAAGGGGAAATGTCGCTCATCGGGCCAAGACCTTACTTGCCTCGCGAAAAAGTCGACATGGGTCCGTATTATCAGGACGTCGTCAGCTCGAAGCCGGGCATTACCGGCATGTGGCAGACGCACGGACGCAGCGAAGTCAATTTTGAACAAAGGCTGGAGCTGGACGAATATTATTACCGCAACTGGAGTTTATGGCTCGACATCACCTTACTGATTCGAACCGTCAAACAAGTGCTCGGCGACGATGAAGGCGCCATGTAATCAGGGAAGGAGGACAAACCCCACATGAAAGAAAACCTCAAAAGACCCGGATTTTACGGTGCGATTCTCTCGTTTTGCTCTATTGCGACACTCATCGGCCTGCTCATTCGCCTCGATGCCATTCCTTTGCGGTTCATCGCGCTCGTGGCGCTCATCGCGCTGCTGCTCTTTGGCGTGGCGTGCCGCCTGTTCTTTAAAAGACCGCACACGATTTGGAAAAACGTGTTCGCCTGGATGATCATCACGCCGCTGACCATCGCGATGCTTGGCGGTTCGTGGTATGTCGCCAAAACAAACGAGCTGCTCTGGAGCCTTTCGATGAAAGAGAGAACATATATCAGCGAAGTTTGCGTCTACGTACCGCAAAACAGTGCCATCCAGTCGCTGCAAGAGCTCCAAGGCAAACGAATCGGCTATTATGAAACCGACGAGGATCAAACGAGCGTGGAAATGCTCAAGCAGTTCAAAAAGGAAGGCGTTTCGATCGAATCCAGCGCCTATCCTTCGTTGACGCCGCTCCTTGACGCGTTGAAAGCGAAAAAAGTGGAAGCGATCATCGCGCAGCGGCCGCTCATCGAAGCGCTGACGCAAGAAGACGGACTCCAGGAAAACCAGCCGCTTCGCGCGATTGCCACGAAAAAAGTCAAAGTCGAACTGGATCGGGGCCGATCCGCGACGCTTGATGTGACGAAGACGCCGTTCACGGTGCTGATCATGGGCACCAACGAGTATGGCAGCGTCAATGAAAACAGCGCCAACACCGTCAATATTTTGGCCGTCGTCAATCCGCAGGATAAAAAAAAACTGCTCGTTTCGCTGCCAAAAGAAACGTATGTGTGGAACAACAAGCTCGGATATCTTGGCATCCAGGGCACGCACGTCGTGCGACAGGCGCTCGAGCAGGAACTCGACGTGCCAATCGACTACACGGTCCGTGTCAACTTGACGACAATGACGGGCATCGTCGACCAGCTTGGCGGCATTGAAATCGACAACAAACAAGCGTTTGAAACGAAGTCGAAGCAAAAATTCGAACAAGGAAAGCTGTGGCTGGACGCCAAGCAAGCGTTGACGTATGTCCAGGAATGCCCGAACGATCCATCGAATCCAAACCAGGGCGAAATGGTCGTTCTCAGCGCGATGATCGAGAAAATTTTATCCTCGAAGGCGCTGGCCCACTTCGAAACGATTCAAAGTGTGCTCGGCGAGTCGATCCAGACGAGCATGAGCAAGGAGCAAATTGGCGATCTGGTCAAAATGCAAATGCTCCAGCGCGCGCCATGGACGCTTGAAATCGTTAGCGTGGAAGGCCGTTTGGAAGAAAAAGATATTGAGCCGCTAGGCGAAAAAGCGAACGTTCTCGTTTTGGACGATCAAACTCTCCAGCGAGTCGAACAAAAGATCGACGCGGTGTTGCGCGCCGGTTCGTAAAATCCAACAACGAAAGCCCGTATCCGGGCTTTTTTCTTAAAAATGGAAAAACAATCTTGCGGACGCTAACGATCCATGCTATGATGTTCAAGCAGTGAGATGGATCCTTAGCTCAGCTGGCAGAGCAACTGACTCTTAATCAGTGGGTCTAG
>ERZ778513.1730-NODE-1730-length-12125-cov-8.352444_pt1 | contig 12125 bp, 10 predicted proteins | sample MGYA00510345_ERZ778513 | MGnify/ENA primary metagenome ERZ778513 (study PRJEB29527, sample SAMN07138966) | mouse gut metagenome | material: feces | host: mouse | place: China:Nanjing | collected 2016-01-25 ... | reverse complement strand
TTTTTTCCGGAAAAACGTATGCCGCAGCCATTATTTCTTAAATATCCTTAAAATTCGTATCTTTGACTTCGCCGAAAATACTCGCGCCTGGGCAAAATGCAAGCGAACTTGCTTCTGCTCTCGACTTTTCGTATCTTTAATGCAGTGGGAAATAATTGCTTGACTGCAAGCGATATGAGAAAATCATCGTGAAAAAAGGCAATGGATAAGTAAATCGTAAAGTGTGTAAGATCACTTCATTTTCACGATTTCAAACAACTCGTTAATCTTATTGCAAAAGTAATTCTTTTTGCGTTATTCGCAATATCTATAACGATTTATTTTTCATCTTTTGACATTTCGATTTGTTCGGCGTTCTTTGCAGCCAAGACCTGTTTGGCATTGAGACGCGAAACCACCTTTTTGCCTGTTCTGGCTTCGAGTTCCAGTCGGGCATTGCGGGCGATCGTGCCACCTTGCCGTGCGACCGCTTTGTGTGCCGCCAGCGTTCGGGGCTCGGTTACCTCGGTTATGTCTTTGGTAGATGCCTCCGCGAGCATATTGAGAATCAGCTCGGTGTTGGTCATGTTGTCCGCAAGTTCTCTTTATGCAGTCCCTTGTACGCCTTGTACTCGCGTGTGGTAAAACCCGACCACGTATTGGTAATTATGTCGGTCAGCGTAGCGAACTGCTGCCCCTCCTGCACTCCGCGCTTTTTCCATGCGTCGGTCAAGTCCTTGCGCACCTCGATCGCTTTTAATCGCTGATTGATCCAGTTGTCCGAATACCCCAATTGCTTATAATCGGCCATCGCCTGCTGAATCGACAATTCGGGGTCCTGCATCTGGTCGAGACGGTCGGCAGCGACTTGAGCCATCCACTGCTTGAATGGCTCCGCTTTCGGCGACGGGATCGACTGAATGATACGGAACATTCCCTGCGCCGTTGCGCAATTCACTTTCTGGCGACCTCCGTTTGTTTTAGATGATGCCGCGATTCTCTACTACAAGCCATATCGGCGTTTCCACATATGAAAAACAAGTGCTTACAAAATAAATATAGATTATACCTATTAAAAAGTTGAACAAAAAATCAGAAAAAGAGTAGAACGAAAGAATAAAAATGCTACCTTTGTACCAGTCAAGTTTCCATAGGCGTACCGCCTGCATGGAATTAAAAGGGAATTCGGTGAAAATCCGAGCTGTACCTGCAGCTGTAAGTCCCCGCAAATGTTTGTCGCACTCTTTGCCACTGGTGTAAACTGGGAAGGCGCGACAAATGGGACGAGTCAGAAGACCTGCTTGATGAGCAATGTGATTCAGCGACCACGGGTAATTGGCGCTCGATCAAAATGAAACAAGGTTCATCATACAGATACCTCACATTTCTTTTTGATAACTTGTCCGCACCCGTTCGTTGCGAATCCATCGCAAGGAACGATTTGACGTGTGCGTACCTTTTGTTTAACTTTTTAATAAACAAGGTTATGAAAAAGAATTTCAGATTGATGGCGATGGCCGTTGCAGCAATGGCCGCCGTGACGTTCTCCGCTTGCAATGCGGATGACGATTTTTTCGCAGAACCTCTGCATGACGAAGCGGCTCCCGACACCCGAGCCAATGTGGAAAGTGAATGGGTTACAGTGACTTTCGATGATGTATCCTCCAATCAGCTTGCCGGTCCGACTTCCTATGGTGCCAATCTATACGATGGCTACACTGGATCGAATCCGACCCGTTTCACCACCTACACCGACCGAGCAGCTCGGCTTTTCAACATCGTATACGGATTGAATGAAGACGGTTACGGAGGCACGTATAATTATTGGAACGGAGGTATTGCCGTTTCGAACTGGAATATCCGCTCCAACGTCGACGGTCATTCGGGCGATTGGTGGTATTCCTACCAAAACCAATGCAGCGTTTACAATACGGCGTCCGTAGATAATGCCAATGAAAATGCCGGACACAGCGGATCGAACTTCGGCGTGGTTTACGGATATACCGACACTTACTCGGGATTCATCGCTTGTGCGCAGATGTCGCTGGCAAACAATGCGGAACGCAAGTTCGACCGAATGTATGTCTGCAACTCTTCTTACGCATACGGCGTAATCGTCAATGGCAACAGCTTCACGCAGGGCAGCTTACCGAGCAAGAACGGTTGGTTCAAGCTGGTGGTTCGCGGTTATAAGACCGGAGCTACGGCTCCTGTGGCGACGGACGAAATCTATCTTGCGGACTATCGGAACGAAAGCAATGTTTGTCTTACCGAGTGGACGTTATTCGATCTGACGAACATCAAAAAACAGGCCGTAAATCGTATCGAGTTCGATTTCGTAGGTTCGGATTCAGGAGCCTACGGGTTGAACACGCCGGCTTATGTCTGCATTGACGACGTTCGTATTTCTAGAAACTAATTAAATAACCGGGGTGGAAATGGAGATGGCTCGTCTCCATTTCCACTTGTTTGATCCATGACAAAGCGTATATTTTATTTTTTATTCGCACTCCTATTGACCTCATGTATGGGGTATGGTCCCATCGACGAGGAAACGTTTTATATAGACGGCAATTTCGGTGACGGAAGCGAGGTTACAGGCAAGGGGTTGTTCATTACCAACGAGGGGAACTTCATGTACGGCAATGCGTCGTTATCCTACTACGATCCCGAAACGAAACGGGTGGAGAACGAGGTATTCGCCCGTGCCAATGCCCAGAAATTAGGCGACGTGGCGCAGTCGATGACCATGCACGGCGGTCTGGGCTGGATTGTAGTGAACAACTCGGGCGTCATCTTCGCCATCGACCCCAATACGTTCAAGGAGGTGGGACGCATTACGGGTTTTACCTCGCCGAGATACATTCATTTCCTATCGGACGAAAAAGCCTATGTGACGCAGATATGGGATCCGCGCATCTATATCGTCAATCCCAAGACCTACCAGATTACAGGGTACATCGAGACAGACATGGACTACGAATCGGGTTCTACGGAGCAGATGGTGCAATACGGCAAATACGTCTTTACAAATTGCTGGTCGTACCAGAACCGTATTCTGAAAATCGACACTGAAACTGATGAGGTTGTCGATGAACTGGTCGTGGGTATCCAACCCACCTCGCTGGTAATGGATTGCAACAATAAGATGTGGACGATTACCGACGGCGGTTACGAAGGATCGCCCTACGGGCACGAGGCGCCGTCGCTCTATCGCATCGACGCCGAGACGTTCAAAATCGAAAAGCAGTTCAAGTTCAAGTTCGGCGACTGGCCCTCGGAGGTGCAGCTGAACGGAACGAAAGACAAGGTCTACTGGCTCAACAATTCGGTTTGGTGCATGGGTGTGACAGCCGATCGTGTGCCGGTAAAACCGTTTCTCGAATATCATAACACACTTTACTACGGATTGACTATCAATCCCGTAAACGGCGACGTCTATATCGCCGATGCCATCGACTACGTGCAGAACGGCGTGGTGCTGCGCTATTCGGCCGAGGGCGAGTTGCTCGACACTTTTACCGTCGGCATCATTCCGGGAGCTTTTTGCTGGAGATAAAAATCATCGGATTATGAAAAAACTTTACACTCTCTTTTTGATTACGGTCTTTCTTGCGGGATGCAACAAGGACGGGCAGGTCGAAATCGACCAGCCGATGACGCCGCAAATCACGCTCGACAGCGAGGATGGAATCTATACGGTAAAAGTCGGCCGCGAACTGACCATCGCCCCAACGGTGCAGTATGCAGAAAACGCCCTTTTCTCGTGGACGTTGGACGGGAAACTGCTCTCCACGGAACCGACATTGACCCATACATGGAGCGAAGCGGCCGAAGTGTACGTAATGTTCACGGTGCAGAACGAAAACGGCAAGGCCGAAGAGGAGTTGAAAGTGGTGGTGTTGGAGATGGCTCCACCGGTCATTTCGCTGGCTCTGCCGTCAAAAGGGCTGAAGGTACTGCAAAACACGGACTACATCTTTACACCCGATATTCAGAACTCCGATTTGGAGGAGTTTCGATGCGAATGGCTGCGCGAGGGCGAGGTCGTGTCCGAAAGCGTAACCTATACGTTCAACGAGGCGGAGCTTGGCACCTATACGGTTGTTTGCCACGCTTCGAATATCGACGGCGAGACGACGAAAGAGATTACGCTCGAAGTCGTGGACGAACTCCCTTACGAAGTTTTCTTCCACACACAATCCATCTTCCGGACATCGACGGACCGCTATGTTTATATCGGCACGCCGATCTTCCTCGAACCGCAGCTCTCCTATTTCGACAATCCGCAGTTTGTATGGAGCGTGGACGGCGAGACGGTTCCCGATGCCGTAGCGCGCATGTTCCGGTACACACCGACTGAAGCGGGAGAGCATATCGTCCGGGTTACGGTAAGCGAAGCGAAGCAGCAGGCCAAACAACTTACCCGCAACATTATCCGTGCCGAAACGGCGTTCACGGCCGAGGTAAAGGTTACCTGCGTCGATGCTGCGCAAGAGGACCGCTACCGTCCGGCCACGGGAGACAGTTCTCCGCTGTGGAACAAGGTATGGGAATATACACCTGCTCCGGGACAGTTCGTCGGCGAGATGAAGACGGGCGGGTTCGACGGCACGGAGACGACGCAGGAGGCAGCTGTAGCTTATGCCGAGGGGCGTCTGAAAGAGAAGATATGGGTGTCGCTTGGTGCTTTCGGCGGCTACATCGTCGTAGGCTTCGACCATAGTATCCCCAAACGGGCGACGGCAGAGGGCGAATACGACTTCACGATTCAGGGCAACGCTTTCGACGGATCGTCGGAACCGGGTATCGTTTGGGTTATGCAGGACATCAATAAAAACGGCGAGCCCGATGACGAGTGGTACGAACTGCGCGGCAGCGACACGGATAAGGAGGGGACTATTCAGAATTACGCTGTCACTTATTATCGTCCCGCCGGCAAACAGATGGACGTGCAGTGGACCGATTCGGAGGGCAAATCGGGGTGCATCGATTACCTGATTACTTACCATCAGCAGGATTATTACTATCCTGCTTGGATCAAATCGGATACCTACACTCTTTACGGAACCCGTCTGGCTCCGAACAATGTGCAGGACCCGACCACTGGATACTGGGATAATCAATCCTATGGCTGGGGGTATGTCGACAATTTCAGCGAAACAGACAACCTCGGCGGCGACGTGGTAGACGGCAGCGGCCAGACCAATGGCTTCCGCATCGCCAATGCCATGTATCGTGACGGCACGCCGGTCGATCTCCAATACGTGGACTTCATCAAGATTCAGACGGGCGTGCAGGTCAAGAGCGGCTGGCTCGGAGAGGTCTCGACGGAGGTATTCTCTTTCTCGGATTTGTCCGTTGCGCCCGATAACGAAAACAATAAATAACCAGAAACTATATAAAATTATGAATTTGAAAAAAATGCTATTGTTGGTCACCGTCGGTTTTCTGATGTTGGCCGGTTGCAGCGATGACGATCCGATCAATCCGATTCCTGAAGATGCGGACGACAACTTCATCACATCGGTGGTGCTGACCGTCGGCGAAACCTCCTATGCTGCGGCGATCGAAGGGAACGACATTACCGTAACGGTTCCCTACAACGTATCGCTCGACGGTGCTGCGGCCGAATTCAAGTACACGCCGTCGGCGACGATCATGCCCGATCCGGCCGAAATCACCGATTGGAATACCGAACGTCAGTTCCGCGTGACCTCCTACAACGGTCGGACGAACGACTACAAATACCTCGTCGTAAAAGACGATATCCGCGAAGAGGGCGATGTCGTGCTTAAAACCGATGCCGAGGTCAAGGCATTCGCCGACAAAGGCGTGACGATCATCAAGGGCGACCTTATCGTCGGCGAGGCGAGCGGAGACAACTTCGTGACAAACATCGAGGCGCTTTCGGCACTCACGCAGGTCGAAGGCGACATCGTCATCAACGACACCTATAAGGGCATGACACTGGACGGTCTGGAAAATGTTGTGAAGATCGGCGGCCTGCACATCGGCTCGACCGAGGCGGCGTCTACCGCTCCCGAACTCTACTATGCGAGCCTCCGATCGCTCGAAGAGATTGCGGGCGACATAACGATATGCAACGACAAATTGCAGTGGTTCGAAGCCGAGAAACTGACGGCAATCGGCGGTTCGCTGGTCATGCGCTCGGCGGCGCTTACGTCGGTAACGACGCCCGCTTTGGCGACAGTCGGCAGCGATTTCGAGTTGCAGGGCTCGAACGAGGAGAAGGCAGGCGGCGATATGACTATTGTCGAGATGAAAGCACTTGCATCTGTCGGCGGTAAAATCAACATCAAGAACTTTGCGAAACTCAACGCCGTGAAATTCGAAGCGCTGACTTCGGCCGGAGCTGTGCTGTTGCCGACGATTCCATACGAGTTCGAGACGATTTCGTTGCCCGTGCTTTCCGAGGTGGGCGGCGACATTCAGCTTATCGCCAACACCGACGCCACCTCTATCGGCGGCATGGCGATGAATACGGGCGTCAAGACCATCGACATGAACTCTCTGTCGGAAGTGGACGGCACGATCGTCCTCTCTGCGTTCGCAGAACTTCGCGAGATACCTTCTCTGAACGGAATCAAGGTAAAAGGCATCGAGCTTGTCAGCTTAAGTAAAGTGCCCGATCCGCTGAATCTTTCCCAAACGACTTTCTCGGGCGGTGGCCGGCTCCTGCTTACCAACATGAATCTTATTACAACGCTTACGTTGCCTGTGCAGGCGGATGTAACGCTCGAACTGCGGTACAACAAACTGTTGGGCAAGGTTGATGGCGTCGAAGAGCTTGCAGGACTCGTTTATGTACCCGGAACGGACTGCTCGTTCTCTTCGCTGAAGAGTGTCCGGGGCGATGTTTCGTTCAGTAACGGTCCTCATACGACGATCTCTACGCCCCAGCTCGAAAAGGTCGGCGGCAACCTGTTGAACGATGTCGAAAAGATCGGTTATCCGAAACTTATCGAAGTAGGTGGTTATCTGGCCGTAAGCGACAACGTCAGCGACGATAGCGGAACGGCGTGCGACTTCTGCGTCCTGCGCAAGATCGGCGGCCAACTTTACTTCGACAGTACCAATATTTACGCAGCTATCGATATGCCGGAATTGGAGGAGATCGGTACGGCCGCCGATCCGGCATACTACAAGGCGGGGGCGAACGATAAGTATTACAAGGAAGCCCTGTACGGCTCCTGCGCGCTTACAAGCTACGATGGTCTGCATCTTCCTAAACTGCGGAAGATCGGCGGCGCCGGCTTTACCCTCGACCTCGGGCTGGGCGGCGGCATGTCGTATTTGGAAGAGCTGTCACTGCCTTTACTCGAAGAGGTGGATGGGATTTTCCAGATCCACCAAAACGGTCCGGGAATGACACCGGCCGCCCCTCTGGAACGAATCGCACTTCCTGTCATCGCAAAGATCGGATCCGTACATATCGAAGGGTGTTCGGTTACGGATTTCAGTGCCTTTGCACCTGTTGTCGGACAATTATCGGACGAAACATGGTTCGTCCACGAGGATTGTTCCTATAGTCCGACATGGCAGGACATGAAGAACGGAAAATACAAGAAAGAATAACCATTTCGAAAACCGTCTGCGACCTTTACGGGCCGTAGGCGGTTTTACTTTCCTTATGAAGAAACTGACGGCATTCCTATTCGCCTTGCTTCTCGGATTCTCCGGCTTCGCGCAGGAAAAGTCGAAGAGCGACGGGCAACCGCCCGCAAGATCGGGCAAAGGCTGGTGGAACGACAATCCGTCGTTCGTCCAGCCGATTCCGGAGGTTTACGTTACGGCGCGGCGGCCGATGAAAGAAATCGGTATGCAGCAGACCAAACTCGATTCGACGGTGCTGAAAGAGAATATCGCCCTTTCGATGGCCGACGTGCTGACGTTCAATACCTCGATCTTCGTCAAGCAGTACGGTCGCGCCACGCTCTCGACCGTAGCGTTCCGCGGTACGTCGCCCTCGCATACGCAGGTAACATGGAACGGCATGCGCATCAACTCGCCGATGCTCGGCATGACCGACTTTTCGATGATTCCCTCCTACTTCATCGACGACGCCTCGCTGCTGCACGGCACCTCGTCGGTCAACGAGACGGGCGGCGGACTGGGCGGTGCCGTGAAACTCTCCACGAAACCCGCCGAAGCCGACGGATTCGGGTTGCAATACGTGCAGGGCGTCGGGTCGTTCAAGACGTTCGACGAATTTTTGCGCCTGACTTACGGCGACAAGCATTGGCAGGTCTCGACCCGTGCGGTCTATTCATCTTCCGACAACGATTTCAAGTACAGGAACTACAACAAGAAGATGAATATCTATGACGATGACCACCAAATCGTCGGCACCTACTATCCTACCGAACGCAACAAATGCGGTGCGTTCCGTGATTTTCACATCTTGCAGGAGGTGTACTACAATACCGGCCGCGGCGACCGCTTCGGATTGCAGGCGTGGTTCCTCGACTCGAAGCGCGGCGTGCCGATGCTGTCGGTCGATCACCGCTCGGACGACGAATACGTGAACGAGCAGACGGAGCAGACCTTTCGCGGCATTCTGTCGTGGGACCGGCTGCGCGGCAACTACAAAGTAGGCTTGCGCGCCGGCTATATCCATACGGGACAGGGCTACGATTTCTCGAAGGACAAAGGCAACGGCACGATGGCGGAGATGATCCGCTCGCGCAGCAAGATAAACACGTTGTACGGACAGGCTGAGGGTGAATACTACATCGGCAAGAAATGGCTCTTCATGGCGAATGTCTCGGTGCACCAGCATTTCGTGGAGAGCCGCGACAAGAATGTCCTCGAACTCAATTCGCAGTCGTTGGCGCAGGGAAATAACAAGAAAGTGGTCGTGGGATATGATAAGGGGCGCGTTGAAGTATCGGCCTATGCCTCGGCCAAGTGGATGCCGACCGACCGGTTGGGAGTGTCGGTGGCCTTGCGCGAAGAGATGTACGGCGAGGAGTGGTCGCCCGTCATTCCGGCCTTTTTCGCCGACTATGTGGTCTCGAAACGCGGCAGCATCGTAGTCAAAGCCTCCGTATCGCGCAACTATCGCTTTCCGACGCTTAACGACCTCTACTTCCTGCCGGGCGGCAATCCCGATCTGAAAAAGGAGCAGGGGTTTACCTACGACGCCGGATTTTCGTTCGCCGTGGGTAAGGAGGGCATCTATTCGCTCAACGGTTCGGCGACGTGGTTCGACTCGTATATCGACGACTGGATCGTGTGGCTGCCGACGTTCAAGGGTTTCTGGACGCCGAAGAACGTCAAGGAGGTACACGCGTACGGCGTCGAACTGAAAGCCGATGCGACGGTGCGGCTCTCGAAGAACTGGCAGTTGGGCGCAGACGTCTCGTTTTCGTGGACACCCTCGATCAACAACGGTGACCCAGTGGACTGGGCCGACAAGGCGATCGGCAAACAGCTGGTCTATGTCCCCGAATACTCCGCTTCGGCGACAGGCCGATTGTCGTACCGATCGTGGCGTCTCGTTTACAAGTGGTGCTATTACAGCGAGCGTTTCACTACCTCGGACAACGACATGAAAAGCAAGATCTCGCGCGTATTGCCCTACTACATGAGCGACGTGTCGCTGGAAAAACTCTTTTCGCTGCATTGGTCGGATTTCTCGGTCAAGGTAGCCGTAAAGAACCTTTTCAACGAGGAGTACGAATCGGTGCTCTCGCGTCCCATGCCGCGCATGAATTTCGAGGTATTCCTCGATATACGGCCCAAATGGGGTAAAAAGAGATAGAGATAACGGCAGCGTCCCTTTTCATCGCGGAAACCTTTGCAAACCTTCTTCGTAAAAGATTATTCGCTGCGGTGTTTTGTATGGACGAGAGCCGAAAGACTGATTAGAGATTAGTTGCAGAGTGTTATTTGCCATAACGACTTAATCGGATTTTCGCCCATGCTATCGAGGGGAAACGGACGAACAGCCCCGTTTCCCCCTTTTTTGAACCGAATGAAAACGAATAAAAGAACTATGAAACGATGGATTCAGTTGGCGGTAGTCGCTCTGTGCGCGATAGTCGTCGCGGCCTGTGGTCGCAAGAGCGTTTCGCTCGAAGATTTTGACAAGCCGGTCTACATGCTCGAATACGCTTCGGGATTCGACATTAAGGGGGCCGACAGCAAACAAAGCGTACTGCTCACCGTCACGAATCCGTGGCAGGGCGCGGACGGCATCGCCGTGCAGTTATTCATCGCCCGCGACGGCGAAACCGCTCCCGAGGGCTTCGACGGACAGGTGCTTGAAGGCGATGCCGAACGTATCGTGGCGATGTCCTCGACCCATATCGCCATGCTCGACGCCATAGGCGAGGTCGACCGCGTGGTCGGCGTATCGGGCATCGACTACATCTCCAATCCCGACATTCAGGCGCGCCGCGACCGCATCGGCGACGTGGGCTACGAAGGGAATATCAACTATGAATTGCTGTTGTCGCTCGATCCCGACCTCGTGCTGCTCTACGGCGTGAACGGTGCCAGCGGCATGGAGCCGAAGCTCCGCGAGCTGGGCATCCCGTTCATGTACGTAGGCGATTACCTCGAAGAGTCGCCGTTGGGTAAGGCCGAGTGGATGGTGGCCCTCTCGGAGGTCGTCGGTTGTCGGTCGGAGGGCGAAAAGGTTTTCGCGGAGATTCCCGTCCGATACAACGCCCTGAAACAGCGGGTGGCGGAGAATGCCCTCGACGCCCCGTCTGTCATGCTCAACATGCCATACGGCGATTCGTGGTTCATGCCCTCGGCCGGGAGCTATGCCGTGCGGCTGATCGAGGACGCGGGCGGAGATTATATCTACAAGAAGAACACGGGCAACGCCTCGACGCCCGTCGACATGGAGGAGGCATACCTGCTCGCTTCGGCTGCCGATCTATGGCTGAACGTGGGTATGGCGAGCACGCTCGGCGAGGTGAAAGCCGCCTGCCCGAAGTTCGCCGACACCCGCTGCTTCCGCAACGGATACGTCTATAACAACAACGCCCGCACCAACGCCGCCGGAGGCAACGACTACTTCGAATCGGGCGTCGTGCACCCCGAACTCGTGCTGCGCGACCTTATCAAGATATTTCACCCCGAACTCGTGGAGGAGGATTTCGTCTATTACAAACGACTGAAATAGATGCGCTCCCGCTCTGCTATATTGTTCGCAACCTTGTCCGCATTTACGGTCGGCCTCTTTCTGCTGGATCTGGCCGTCGGTGCCGTGCGCATCCCCCTCGACGACGTATGGGCGGCACTGACGGGCGGCGACTGTCCGCAAGCGACGGCGAAAATCGTCCTGAATATCCGCCTGATAAAGGCAATTGTGGCTCTGCTGGCGGGCGCGGCGCTGTCGGTCAGCGGCTTGCAGATGCAGACGCTGTTCCGCAACCCGCTGGCAGGTCCCTACGTGCTCGGCATCAGTTCGGGCGCGAGCCTCGGCGTGGCGCTCGTGGTGCTTGCCGGCGTCGGCTCGTCGGTCGGCATCGCTACGGCCGCATGGGCGGGAGCTGCGACTGTGCTGCTGGTAATCGCTGCTGTAGGCCACCGCATCAAGGACATCATGGTCATCCTGATTCTCGGCATGATGTTCTCGTCCGGTGTGGGTGCCGTAGTGCAAATCCTGCAATACCTAAGCAAAGAGGAGGCCTTGAAAGCCTTCGTTGTCTGGACGATGGGGTCGCTCGGCGACGTGACGGTGCCACAGCTCGCTGTCCTCGTGCCGTCGGTTATCGCCGGCTTACTGCTGGCGGTAATCACGATCAAGCCGCTCAACCTCCTGCTATTCGGAGAGGAATATGCCGTAACTATGGGGCTGAATATCCGCCGCTCGCGCGGACTGCTGTTTCTCTCGACAACACTGCTGGCCGGCACAGTAACGGCTTTCTGCGGCCCGATAGGTTTTATCGGTCTTGCTATGCCCCACGTCGCACGGATGCTGTTCCGCAACGGCGACCACCGCGTGCTCGTGCCGGGCACGATTCTTTCGGGCGCGGCGGTGCTGCTCCTCTGCGACCTCGTTTCCAAACTCTTCACCTTGCCCGTAAACGCCATTACCGCGCTGTTGGGAATCCCGATTGTGGTGTGGGTGGTGTTGCGCAACAAATCCTTTACGGCATGATACG
>ERZ778513.1719-NODE-1719-length-12179-cov-14.435417_pt1 | contig 12179 bp, 9 predicted proteins | sample MGYA00510345_ERZ778513 | MGnify/ENA primary metagenome ERZ778513 (study PRJEB29527, sample SAMN07138966) | mouse gut metagenome | material: feces | host: mouse | place: China:Nanjing | collected 2016-01-25 ... | reverse complement strand
AGTGAACCGAATTTATTTAATTTTTAACCTCGTCCATTTTTAGTGGACAGTAGTGACATCGTTTCAGGAATGAATATATCAAAGATTATTCGTTGCTCCATGACTTATGCAGTAACAATAAAGTCGTTCTTCTGACCGCCACGCCATTCAATAACCGTCCAAGCGATATTTATTCGCTGCTGAAACTATTCCAAATTCCAAATAAATCTACCCTCAAAACCGTAGAGAATCTTGGGGAATCTTTCCGCGAATTGATTGCCACATATAAGGAGATGGAAAAGGCAAAGAGAGAAAATCGAATGACAGATGCAGAGGTTAAGAAAGAAGCAGAACGCATCGCGTCAAGCATACGCTCCATAATCAATCCCCTTGTTGTACGTCGGTCTCGAATAGACTTAATGGAGATTCCTGCATATAAGGAAGATCTACATATTCAAGGAATTAAACCGATAATTCCAGATGACCCACAAGAGCTTCATTATGAATTATCTGAACGACAGCTCAGATTATATCTGCGTACTCTTGATTTAATTGCAGAGTCGGAGCCTAAGAACGATGGTATCATACGCTTCAAATCAGCGCGATACCAACCCGTGGCCTATGCTATAAAAGATAAGATTGAGGATCTTACAAAGTATCTGGAGAAACGTACCGGTGTTGAGTATCGCATGCTTGTTGGCCGACAACAGAATGTTTCATCTTTTATGCGCAAACTTTTGGTGCAACGTTTTGAAAGCTCGGTGTATGCATTCCGCCAGTCGCTCAGATTTATGATTAAATCGGCAGAAAACCTTTTGACATGGATAGAGAAATCCGGAGAAATTCCTATATTCAAGAAAGGCGGTCTCCCCGATGTAGATGACTTTTATGAGATAACCGACGATGGTGTTAAAGAAATATATGATGCATTCGAACTTTATGAACAGAAGGGTCTGTTTACAATACCTCGTCGTTTCATTTCCGATGAATTCATTGATGATGTAAAATCTGATATAGCCCTTTTGAGAAAAATACATGAAGAATGGTTTGGAGAGGATGATCAAATCAAATTTGATCCCAAACTTGATGAATTCAAACGCCTTCTTGCTGAACACAGAAAGAAAGATCCTAAACGAAAAATTGTTGTATTTTCTGCGTTTGCCGACACTGTAAATTATCTTGGAGAGACATTGCAACAAGCCGGAAATCCTCTTCGGGTCATGAAATACACTTCAGGAGACGCTTCGTCTTCGAACAAGGAAAAAATTCGTTCCAATTTCGATGCTGGCCTCAGAAAAGAACTACAAAAAGATGAATATGATATATTGATTGCTACGGATGCCATATCTGAAGGTTATAACCTTCATCGTGCCGGAGAAATTTTCAACTATGATATTCCATACAATCCCACCCGTGTCATTCAGCGTATTGGGCGAATCAATCGTATAAATAAGAAAGTATTTGAACATCTTTATATTTTCAATTTCTTTCCGACTGAAGTAGGAGAAACTGAGACGCGCACAAAAGAAATATCCACTCTCAAAATGACTATGATTCATGCCATCATGGGAGAGGATACCAAGGCGTTGACTAAAGATGAGGAGGTACAGAGTTTCTTTGCAGAAAGATATCGAAAGGAACTATCCAAGACCGAGACTGCATCGTGGGATACTCCTTATCGACGGCTACTTGACCAGCTTAAAGGCACAGACATATATAAAGAAGCACTGTTGATCCCTCATCGAGCAAGAATTGCGAGACATATAAAGAAGCTTCGCTATGGAGTAGTGATGTTTGGAAAGAAAGGCAATGATTTCGTGTTCAAAATCGCAAGTGGGGATGAATGCACTATGTTGAGTGCAGAAGAGGCTTTTTTATTGTTTGAAGCCTTGCAAAATGAACCTCCGTTTGCTATAGACGAATCATTCGATAGGATATACCAATTCTTAAAATCCAAATTATTTTCAGGCATTGATAAGCAACGACGTGACCCACGTCTATTAGAGGCTCTTTCCAAAATTAAATTGGTTCGAGAATCAAATATATTAGACAAGGCATACATTGATGATTTGTTGACTGTAGCACAGGCTGATGGATTATCCGGCTACGAAGTGCGTCATTTGACAAATATCAAGAAAAATGAAATAGTTGAACTACCTAAGGTGATTTCTCACGCCTATCTATTGAGAAAACTTGAAACAATGGCTTCTGTGGAAGCTGGAGAAGAATCTTTAATACTGACAGAACAAATTTTACCCTTATAATGGAATTTGACCGCCCATATTCAAGACAAGAGTTTATCCGTTTCCTTAAAGGATTCCTGCCTATTGATGCTCAATTAAATGAACATCAAAATATAACTTTTTATTCGCACCCTAATTTTGCCACATCTGCTACTCGTGTAGGCTCATGCAATTCGCTTGATTTAAATGTATACGAGATAAGACACTGCTCTCGTAATGACGCACGCGTCGGACTTTCAAAAGATGCATTCCGTCTTATCGCGGATGAAGGCGTAAGTCGAGCTCTTGTGATTTTTGTCCCCGAAGATTCCAGTGATAATTATCGGTTTTCTTTGGTTGAGTTAACTCTGTCATGGGAAGATAATGATAAAATTAAAAGATTATATTCCAATCCTCGCCGTTATTCTTACTATTTGGGTAAGAACGTGGCTTACTATACACCTAATAAATACTTAAATGAACCGGGCCGGATACTGTCAGTTGAAGATTTACGAAACAGATTCTCTGTAGAAGTTCTCACTAAGGCTTTCTATAACGAACTCTCTGATTGGTATGCATGGGCGATAAAAGAAATACAGTTTCCCAATGATATCACTACGACAACAGATGACACTGAATACAATCATATAGCTGCCATACGCCTTATTACAAGGTTGATATTTGTATGGTTTATTAAACAACGTGGACTTATTCCATGGCAATTTTTTGACGAAGATTATATTAGAGAGAACCTACTTGAAAACTTCAATCCTAATGTCAAGGTAAACCTTTTCTATAAAGCGACGGATAGTAAGTATTATCGTGCAATTCTTCAGAATTTATTCTTTGCTATGCTCAATGCGCCATTATGCAAAGAAGGTTCTAAAGAAATTACAGAACGTAAATTTAAAGATAATCGTGGACAGTTTGATGATAATAAGTTAATGCGTTATCGTCATCTCTTCAAAAATCCTGATTTATTTTTACAGCTTGCAAATTCTACTGTACCATTCTTGAATGGTGGCTTGTTTGACTGCCTAGATGATAAAAAATCAGGAATGTATTATGATGGATTCAGTGAGCGGAAAGAATCTATTGCACAACTACGAGTCCCAGATTATCTCTTCTTCGGAGAAGAAGTGGGGCGTGGAATTGATCTTTCAGAATATTATGGAGATAAAAATAAGAAGAAAGTATCTGCCAGAGGTATTATCGATATCTTAAAACGCTATAATTTTACTGTTGAGGAAAATATGCCTTTTGATAAGGACATTTCTCTCGACCCAGAGTTGTTGGGTAAAGTTTTCGAGAATCTTTTGGCTGCTTATAATCCGGAAACCAAACAGACCGCTCGTAAGCAAACTGGTTCTTTTTATACTCCTCGTGAGATTGTGCAGTTTATGGTAGATGAAAGTCTGGTTGCTCATCTCAAACGTACAGTATCAGAAGATTTGGAAGCCGAATATCGTAAATTGCTTTCGTATACTGATGACATTATCAATTTAACTGAAGACCAAAAACAGCAGATAATGTTGTCGTTATATAATTGCAAGATACTTGATCCGGCTTGCGGTTCAGGAGCATTCCCTGTCGGCATTCTCCAACAAATGGTTCATATTCTTACTCAGATTGATCCAGACAATAGCCGTTGGCAGAAAATGCTATTTGACCTTGCACAAGATGAGTCATCTGAAGTATTCAAAAATTCCACAGAAGAGGAAAGAAAAGAACAAATGGATGATTTATATCATTCGTTTAATGCGAATTTCAATCGTCCGGATTATTCGCGTAAGTTATATCTGATTGAAAATTGCATCTATGGCGTAGATATCCAGCCGATTGCCATCCAGATATCCAAGCTACGTCTCTTTATCTCACTCATCATTGATCAGAAGCCTAACAATGATCCTGTCGACAATTTTGGAATCAGGCCCTTGCCGAATCTTGAAGCAAAGTTCGTTGCAGCAAACTCTCTTATTGGTTTGAAACGTGAAGAAGGAAACCTCTTTAATACAAAGGATATTAAAGAGAAAGAAAATCAATTAAAGATTGTAAAGCATAAAATATTTGGAGCAAAAACTGCTCGGACTAAAAGAAAATATGAAGACCAAGTTGCACAACTGCGAGAAGATATTGCTTCGATGCTAGTAGAGCAACGCCTTGTGGGAAATGAGCAAGCTCAGCAACTTTCACAATGGGACATGTCAGACCAAAATGCATCTTCTCCGTTCTTTGATTCTGAATGGATGTTTGGTGTCAAAAATGGTTTTGACATTGTTATAGCAAATCCGCCATACGTCTCAACAAAAGGAGTGTCTGGAGAGTCAAAAAAACTGTTTGAGAAAGAGTTCGGATTCTCTGACGATCTGTATAATATGTTTACATTTAAAGGAATGGCGTTATGCTCAGAAGGAGGATCGGTAACTTATATTACACCAAAGACATTCTGGACTACACAAACAAAGCGAAATATGAGAGATTTGATGCTTTCTCATAATCTCCGCTATGTTTTTGATACTGCAAATCCTTTTGAAGCTGTTATGGTAGACACTTGTATATGGCAAGTTATTAATACGCCTTATGATGCTTCAAAGGATAATAAGGTGTATTTTCAGGACGGGAGTGCTAATCTTACGCATCCTGTTATATTTTCTCCAATTCTCCAATCCACCTATATTAAGACTCAAAATGCTGTTATATTCAAACCCACAGAGTTGAATCTCCGAATATGGGAACTTTACGGAGAAAAAGTCAAAGATCTCTATGACAAATGGTGGGATAAAATTAAGACCTCTAGAGACATTGAAAAGAATAAGGCTGAACTGGAAGCATACAGGAATAGTCTTAAGCCTGGTGACATTGCTCTTTTAGGCTGTTTAACAGAAGGTGGTCAGGGACTTGCAACAGCAAATAATGGCAAGTATATTGCTGTGCGGCGTTCAACAAAATGGGCAAAAAACATAATCGAATCACGACCAAAGAAACTGGCAGATGTCATTGCAAAATATAAGCCCAATATCCTGGGCTATTCATCAGCAATGTCAGTGAGTGAATTCCTAAATGGTAAAACAGAACGTGAAATAGCAGCTCTATTTGATTCTTTAAAGGAGAGATATGGCCGAGATATATTCGGTCAAGGCTATCTTTACAAAATTATCGATGATGATGAAGTTGCAGATGTTTCATTATTGACTGATGATGAAAAGGAGAATGGAATCGACCCGGCAAAGAAAATATATGTTCCTTACGATAAAGGGGATAAAGATGGCAATCGGTGGTATTTAGAAACGCCTTTTGCCATTGCGTGGTCTAAGGAGAACGTCCGCTTTTTGAAGACAAATTCAGGCAAGAAAGGTCAGGGTATGCCAGTCGTACGTAATCCTCAATTCTATTTTAGGGAGGGATTTTGTTGGATAGATGTGAACTCTACATATCTTAAGGCTCGACTCAAAGGGATTGGTGTATTTGATGTGCTAAGTATGTCATTATTTACTCAAATGCAAATCCCTGATAGTTACTTTGTTGCAGTGATTAATTCGGAACTAATTAGTCTGTATGTCGATAATTTTATAAACAATACATCTCACTTCCAAATAAACGATGCGAGACAGTTGCCCGTCGTTTTGCCGACAGCCGAATCTTTGGATGGGTTAGTAGATATTGTAACGGAAGCTTGTGCTATTAAAGCCAGAATACCGAACAACGAAGACGTTGAAAAACTTAATTCAATACAACGAATTATAGATGAAACTATACGGACATTATATCAGATATATTGAGTTCACAAAATCATCTAATTCAGCTTCTATCTTTTTCAAGGACTCAGAATCCAGTTCTGGCTTATCATGACAATCGAATGAGACGCGGCAGCTAACAGCCGTTAAAACAGCATCTTCCACATCCTTAAGTTGTGATGGCGATGGGATCAATATCGGGACTTGTCTAATATCATTAATTTGAATATTTACACTGCAATTTATAAATTCACGATAAAAATCAAACAATAGATTAGAATTAAGAAGTGCAATGATATATTTTGAAGTGCACAAATTTGATAGTGGGAACAATGACATCGAACCTACATCATTTACTGATGCTCCTTTTAATTTAACCTTTAAAAGTCGAGCTTCTGGATTGAGTACGTTATTCCAACAAAATCCCTCTATCTTCATTGATTCATATATAATCGATTTACATATGAATCAACCTCTTTCTGCAAATATACTAATGATGAATTTTCTTTCCCTTTCTTTATTAAAATTGCCTTATTCAATAAATTATCAACAAATTGTAGTTCATTTTCCTCAGGTATCACTACAAAGATTTGCCTTGCATCATCTATACCGAAGGTTTGTGTATTATTTATGAAATTATTTATATAATCAGCTATAAATTCGGAATTTAATAAAACTACAACATAAGGTATTGGTAAGCCAGAGTCGAAAGCATAAAACGCCATACTTTTATTGGAGTTAACCGTTTTCCCTTTTAATCGGCATCGAATATAATGTGTTTTTATTTCGCTCCAGCACAATCCCTCCCTAAAATAGAATTGAGGATTACGTACGACTGGCATACCCTGACCTTTCTTGCCTGAATTTGTCTTCAAAAAGCGGACAATATTAGTAGATTCCTCGTTCCCATCGTCCGTTGGTTGAATTTGTCGGTTCCCGAATTCCAGTATAAGCCAAATAGCGATAAAGAGTACCACGAGCGACCTTAATCTTTTTTGCAATATTAGGTACAGATATACCTTCCTGCAATTTACGAACAATATATTGGTGTTTTGTTACACATATTTCGTTAAGTTTATTATTCCTCTTCCCTTTACCGCGCCCGATGGTTTTACCTTCTGATTTGAGACGTGCGAGTGCTTCTTTGGTACGCTGAGAGATGAGGTTGCGCTCAATTTCGGCTGACAGGCCAAAGGCGAAAGCAAGTACTTTTGACTGGATATCATCTCCGAGACGATAGTTGTCCTTGATTGTCCATACCTTAGCCTCCTTTGTCATGCAGATGTTAAGAATCTCCATAATCATAAAGAGGTTTCTGCCGAGACGCGAAAGCTCCGCACAGATAATGAGGTCATCTTTCTGTATGCGCTTCAACAATATGCCAAGCTGACGTTTATTGTAGGCTTTAGTGCCGGATATTGTTTCTTCAATCCATCCATCTATGGCCAGGTTTTCGTGTTCGCAGAATTTATTAATTTCAAAACGCTGGTTCTCAACAGTCTGCTTGTCTGAGCTAACGCGTATGTATCCATATATCATAGCTGATTCAATTTATTCTGCTATAATATAAGGATTTTGTTAATTATGTTGTATATGCGATGCTACGTTTTTTAGTTCTATGAAAACCAATATACCTGAATATTAAGTCTATTGACTGGTTCGGTGCGATTTCTTGTTCGGATAGGATTATTTAACGTGGGTGGGCGGTGTTTTTGCCCGTGTGGGTGCTAATTTTGTGGTTATGGAAGCTGTGTGGGCTTTCTTTTGGTTGTTTAATTATTAATTTTTTTCGGGTATGTCATTTGTTATCGTTGTGCTATGTTTTTTTGCATGGCTTGGGCAGGCTCTTAAGAATGGAGCGGATGTTTGAATGGCGCTTGTTGCGGTTTACCGGATGCCAAGTAGTTTGTGGGTCTGGAGTGATAGCCGCCATTGTGGATGTTGCTTGATGTAGTCTATGGTGTCGGCTATTATCCGGACGTTGGTGTCGGGGTTGTTGACGTCGCAAGGTTGCAGGTAACGGCAATCGGCGTGGGTGACAGGGAGGGCATCGAAGGATGCCATATTCTGCCCGGCGCCATGAAAGATTACTTTCAGTTCGTCGATGCGTTGGATTTTTATGGGTGCGTCTTTTGGTGATACGGTAATCCAGTCGATTGTTTCGTCAAGTCTGTCGGGCAGCGGTAATGTGCCGTTGGTTTCGATATGCAGGTATTTGCCGAGCTGATGGAGTCGGTCGACGAGTGATCGTGTCAGTTGCAGGGTCGGTTCGCCTCCGGTGAATATTATATGCTGTGTCGGATACTTTGATGCTTCGCTGATGATTTCATCGACAGAAAGTTCCCGGCCGCTGTTGTGCTCTGTGTCGCAAAAACCGCAATGCAGGTTGCATCCACTGAATCTGATGAATACGGCGGGTGTGCCGGTCCAGTGACCTTCGCCCTGGAGTGAATAAAATATTTCGTTGATTTTCATTGCGGATATCGGTCTTATATTTCATAAATGGCGATATTGCCTTCGCTTTCCTGAACGGATGTCTTGTAGCACTGTGGAATCTGTTCGGTAACCCAGCGGGCAATGTTTTCGGCTGTGGGGTTAAACGGCAGGAGTTCGTTGAAGTTGCCGTGGTCGAGATATCCGTGAATTTTGTCTTTGATGTGCTTGAAGTCGACGACCATGCCGTCGCTGTTGAGCTGTTCGGATTTGCAGTATATGGTGATAATCCAGTTGTGTCCGTGCAGTCGTTCGCATTTGCTGGGATATGAGAGGTCGAGGCGATGAGAGCCTGCTATTTCAAGGCGTTTGGTTACGTAGTACATATTATATAGTCAGAATGATTATATAGTCAGAATGAGAAGTGACATTGTTAGGAATTGCAAAGGTAATATTTTTTATCGGCAAATCAGCTGCGAATTTATTTTATGTTGGTTTTGGCGTCAAGTGTTTATATCTTTCGACACAAAAAAAGGATGTCTAATTCATGTCGGTGTCCGGATAGATATAATGTGAAAAGCGAAGGTGATATGATATGCGAAGGTTTTGTTTTTTTTGAGTATTTTTGCAATAATAATATCTATGGATTTATGAATATAGAGGAAGTTAGGGATTATTGTCTGGCGAAACCGTTCGTAACGGAAGATATGCCTTTTGGCGACGGTTATGTCACATTCAGGATTGCGGGGAAAATATTCTGTTGCCTTCCGTTGGCAAGGGGACGGATCGTCCAATTGAAATGGAATCCGGATGAGTTTGACGATGTGGTGGAGACTTATTCGTATGTGCGTCAGGCGTGGCATTGGCATAAGCGTCACATGATTCAGTTCGATTTTAATGAGTGCCCGATACCTGACAGTGTGGTGCAGATGCTTATCGACAGGTCATATCAGTATGTAAAAGGACGTCTTACAAAGAGGCAAAAGGCGGAACTTGGTCTATAGTGATGCCCCTAAATATGAGAAATCTGAGAAGTTGAAGTCAGTAGCTACAACAGAGACATCTGGTTTGTGCTTTTTTGTCAACAACAAGAGGCGCGCGGTTGTTTTTATTATGCATAAGATGTGAAAAAATCATGTTTTTTCATTACCTTTGCGCGTTGAATAATCAAAATAAATATTCAGTATGAAAATTTTAGTTACCGGAGCCAATGGGCAACTCGGGCATGAAATGAGAAATGTGCTTGAAGAAAAGATGCCCGGAATAACTCTCTATACAGATATCAAGGAATTGGATCTTACAGATGCGAAAGCTGTTGAGAAATTTGTCTTAGACAATGAGGTGACGCATATCATCAACTGTGCGGCTTATACGAATGTTGATCGTGCGGAGGAAGATAAGCTGCTCTGTGCCTCTATCAATGTCAACGCAGTGAAAAATCTCGCTGCTGCCGCTGATCAGAACGGAGCTAAAATTATACATATATCCACCGATTATGTGTTTGACGGGAAGTCATATAAACCGTATAATGAATCAGATAAGGTGAACCCGATTTCGCAGTATGGTACAACCAAGCGTCAGGGCGAGACGTCGCTTCTTGCTCTTGCTCCCAACAGCATAATCATCCGCACGGCGTGGCTTTACTCTCCATACGGAAAGAATTTTGTAAAAACCATGCTTGAGCTTGGAGCTACGCGCAAGGAGTTGCGTGTGGTGTGCGACCAGATCGGCACTCCCACCTATGCACGTGATCTTGCAGATGCAATCTATGCCATATTGTCATCTCAGCAGTGGGTGTCGGGTATATATCATTTCACTGACGAAGGCGCATGTTCGTGGTATGACTTTACAAAATCAATCATGCGTATCGCCGGTCTCAAAGACTGCAAGGTCTGCCCTATTCCGTCGGAAGACTATCCTACGGCTGCTGCACGTCCCTATTACAGCGTGCTTAACCGTAGCCGTATAAAGGTGACATACGACATTGAGATACCTCATTGGGAGGAATCGCTAGAAGATTGTATCAAACGTCTAAAGGAAAGTAACTGATGGCGGTACTGACTGAGGAAATAAACCGTCGGCGCACGTTTGCCATCATATCACACCCTGACGCCGGCAAAACGACGCTTACCGAGAAGCTGCTTCTGTTTGGCGGGGCGATTCATATTGCCGGAGCTGTGAAATCCAACAAGATAAAAAAGACGGCTACCAGCGACTGGATGGAGATAGAGAAACAACGTGGCATCTCTGTCGCAACTTCGGTAATGGGATTCAATTATAAGGATTATAAAATCAATATTCTTGACACCCCAGGTCACCAGGATTTCGCAGAGGATACGTACCGCACGCTTACGGCAGTCGACAGTGTGATAATTGTCGTCGATGTGGCAAAGGGTGTGGAGATGCAGACGCGCAAACTGATGGAAGTGTGCCGAATGCGCAACACTCCTGTCATTATCTTTGTCAACAAGCTTGACCGTGAAGGCCGTGATCCGTTTGAGATACTTGACGAACTTGAGGCGGAACTCAAGATTGCAGTCAGACCATTGTCGTGGCCTATAAATATTGGGGCGAAATTCAAGGGTGTGTATAATATATACGAGCATAGTCTCGATCTCTTCACTCCGAGCAAGCAGACAATTTCAAGTAGAGTCGAGATTGATGATGTCAATGACGCGCGAATCGATGAAAATGTCGGAGAAGCAGATGCGGCAAAATTACGGGATGATCTCGAGCTTATTGAAGGGGTCTATCCTGAATTTGACGTTAATGAGTATCTTTCCGGCAAGCTGGCTCCGGTATTCTTTGGCTCGGCGCTCAATATGTTCGGCGTGAAGGAGCTGCTTGATTGCTTTGTGGAAATAGCCCCTACCCCGCGGCCTGTACATGCGCAGGAGCGCGAAATCAATCCTGAAGAGGATGCGTTTTCAGGGTTTGTATTCAAAATACACGCCAATATGGATCCCAACCACCGCAGTTGTATAGCTTTTGTCAAGATTTGTTCCGGCAAATTTGAGAGAAATGCCAATTACAAACATGTGCGTTCGGGCAAGATGATGCGTTTCGCCGCACCTACGGCTTTTATGGCTCAAAAGAAGAATATTGTAGACGAGGCTTATCCCGGAGATATTGTCGGCATTCCTGACACAGGCAACTTCAAGATCGGCGACACATTGACGTCGGGTGAGGAGCTTCATTTCAAGGGGCTGCCCAGTTTCTCCCCCGAGATGTTCAAGTATATCGAGAATACTGACCCGATGAAGTCAAAACAGCTTGATAAGGGAATCCAGCAGCTCATGGACGAGGGTGTGGCTCAGTTGTTCGTAAATCAGTTCAATGGACGGAAACTGATAGGAACAGTCGGGCAATTGCAGTTTGAAGTCATACAGTACAGGCTTCTTCATGAGTATGGCGCTCAATGCCGCTGGGAGCCGTTGTCTCTCTATAAGGCTTGCTGGATTGAAAGTGACGATGCAGAAGCGCTTGCCGCTTTCAAAAAGCGTAAGCATCAGTTTATGGCTGTTGACCGTGACGGCCGGGATGTATTTCTTGCCGACTCCAATTATGTGCTGCAGATGGCACAAAACGATTTTCCGAAAATTAAATTCCACTTTTCGAGCGAATTTTAGCGGATAATCCCAACGTACTGCAAACGCACGACTATAGCATTTTGTCGCATTGTAAACGCACAGTGTATCAGACTGAAACATTTACAGCGCGACAAAATTATTTTTTATAAATGAGCTGATTATAATGTAAGAGGGTGTTTCATAACGATTGTTAATTTGTGGGAAGTCTGTTTAGGAGCATT
>ERZ778513.1712-NODE-1712-length-12231-cov-3.806012_pt1 | contig 12231 bp, 10 predicted proteins | sample MGYA00510345_ERZ778513 | MGnify/ENA primary metagenome ERZ778513 (study PRJEB29527, sample SAMN07138966) | mouse gut metagenome | material: feces | host: mouse | place: China:Nanjing | collected 2016-01-25 ... | reverse complement strand
CTCTTTTTCTATTCGAACATCTTGTACTTCTTTCTCTAGAACTTTTGATATATAAATTGCACAACCTATGGTTAAAAATAGCGATATTGCATCTATTATAGATATTTCCTTGTTTAAAACAAAATATCCCCAATCAATCAGTTTACCACAACAACATCCAATACTGAATATTATAATATAGATAATTATGTTAATGATTTTGTTCTTTTTCATAGGCATCTTCAATATAATTATCTACTTCTTCTTTATAATCAGGATCTTCGTCTGAAATTATAATAAGTGTTTGTTTGAGAATATTGTAATTTATATGGTCTCTCCTAATTAGACCTCCGAAAGATTCTTCCAAAAAAGATGTACCTAAACCAGCAGTGCCGTCTAAGTCAACAATTAGCTTTACATTCATTTCTATTGCTTTTTTCAGTGCAGGATGTAGAACATTTTGTCTAAATTCTTGACCGGAATAATCTCCTTCTTCAGGATAACGAGCACCCGGAATACGACTGAAATCTGTCGCGATTTTTATTATAATATCTTTATTCATAATTTATATTTACATTGTTAAAATTCAATTCCCAATGGATAAATGTTCCAGCAAACGAATTGTTTAATTTGACATTTGTACCTGCTGTGTATTCAACTTTAGCATCGTTTGCTATAACAACAACGTTTGCAATCTTGTTGTCTTCACACGCTTTAAATAAGCATGGAAGACCCTTACCTCTATAATACTTACCTGTTGATGTCTTATGAATTTCTCCCTTAAGTAGCAGAGAGAGCATTTCTGCATTATTTTGCGGATTGAATAATTCACGGATCTTTGGTATAATATTATAAAACTTACCATGTTCATCATTACGTAAGCTATTAATTATGCCAACGCCATAATCTATAAATGAAAAGTATGCTTTCTTTAACTTTTCATCATATTGTACAGTTGTCCACCAATGATGTAAGCCCTTTGAATCAAAAGAAGCATGATTATTTGTGTTTTGCATGAGTTCAAGAAAAACTCTTTGAACCCCCAAACATCTTCTTTGCTTACCCCATATTAAATTGGATATTTCTGAAATAATTTGATCTGCTAGACTAGAGTCTACTACTTTTCCTGCATGAGTTAGGACTTTGTTCCTGCAAAACGCATAATTAGGTTCATTGCTTATATTTCTTTTATACAACTGATCAAAAAAACCAGAATCAACCAATGCTTTATTTGCATTCTTATTTTTAGGGAAATTTCCATTAAAATCAATATGATTGTATTTGAATTTAGTCATTATTGATAAGAGGACGACAATAGCCCCATGAGCTATTGTTTCTACATCTGTTAAATTGACAAATACCTTACTTCGATTCTTTAAGCATTTTTCGATTTTTGCTATGAATTTTAGTGATTCTTCTGTGTTTTCGATTAGTGAAAAGTTCGAAGGAGCCTTTATTTTAGAATAATCTTTAAATCGATTTTCTAAAATATATTTCTGACGTTCTTCTTTTGATTTCCCTTGAAGGTAACGCCTTTTGTTTTTCTTTTTTTTCTTTGATATAATCCGTCTTAATTCTTGCTTTTTGGCATGATTAATAAGGATTTTCTTTTCTCTTTCTGTTAATATTTTCATATATCAGTTATACACATTTTTATGTGTGTTGTCTATTGGGATGACAAAAGTACAAAAATAATCCCAGTTGTCGAATATAATTCACTATATTTGCACTATAAAATCGTATCAAAGAATGAAACTGAATAGAATAAAAGCAGTCCTTTCGGAAAAAGGCATTTCTCAAACGTGGTTAGCCAAACAGTTGGATAAGAGTTTTAGCATGGTCAATGCCTATGCGTGCAATAGGATTCAACCTAATTTGGAAACGCTTCAGCGGATTGCCGAGATTCTACAGGTTGATTTAAAGGATTTGATAACCGATAAAAAGGAAAGACTACAATAGAATTTAAAGCGATTTCGGTGGTCTTAGATGTATTTAATCTATATAAGATTGAAAATACACTGAATGTTAGAATACTAAATAGTAAGATAAAAATGTTGTAACTACTCATAATAAGGCAAGGATATGTCAACACAAAGTGAAGCGGCATTGGAAGCCGGACTGATAGCCACTCTTCTACAAATGGACTATGAATATGTCCAAATCGTAGAAGAGGATAATATGTATGCCAATTTTAAACGACAGTTGGAGGTTCATAACCGCAAACGACTGGAGGAACATGGGCGTAGCGAGTTTACAACAGAAGAATTTGAAAAGATTCTTATATACCTTGAAGGTGGTACTCGCTTTGAAAAGGCAAAGAAACTCCGTGACTTATATCCGCTTGATACGGCTGATGGACAGCGTATATGGGTGGAATTTCTAAATAGGCAGCAGTGGTGTCAGAATGAATTTCAGGTTTCCAACCAAATCACGGTGGAAGGACGTAAAAAATGCCGTTATGATGTGACGATTCTAATTAATGGTTTGCCACTTGTGCAGATTGAATTGAAACGTCGTGGCGTGGAACTTAAACAGGCATACAATCAAATACAGCGTTATCACAAGACTTCGTTTCACGGATTGTTTGATTATATCCAGTTGTTTGTTATATCCAATGGTGTTAACACTCGCTATTTTGCCAATAATCCAAATAGTGGGTATAAGTTCACATTCAACTGGACAGATGCCGCCAATCATCCATTCAATGAATTGGATAAGTTTGCTGTATTCTTTTTGGAAAAATGTACACTTGGCAAAATCATAGGAAAGTATATCGTGCTGCATGAGGGTGACAAGTGTTTGATGGTACTTCGTCCTTACCAATTCTATGCGGTAGAGAAGATTTTGGATCGTGTACAAAACTCCAATGATAATGGTTATATCTGGCATACAACAGGTGCTGGAAAAACATTGACCTCATTCAAGGCCGCACAACTTGTATCAGAATTGGATGATGTGGATAAGGTGATGTTTGTTGTTGACCGTCATGACCTCGATACTCAGACGCAATCGGAATACGAGGCGTTTGAACCGGGTGCAGTGGATAGTACCGACAATACGGATGAACTCGTGAAGCGACTTCAAAGCAATTCCAAAATCATCATAACCACCATTCAAAAACTTAATGCGGCAGTTAGTAAGACTTGGTATAGCAGTAAGATTGATGCTATCCGTCATTCACGCATCGTGATGATTTTTGATGAGTGTCACCGTAGTCATTTCGGGGATAGCCATAAAAAGATTATGAAGTTCTTTGATAATGCCCAGATTTTTGGCTTTACGGGAACACCTATCTTTACTGAAAATGCAGTGGATGGACATACGACAAAAGAAATTTTCGGCAATTGTCTTCATAAATATCTCATCAAAGATGCTATTGCTGATGAAAATGTGCTCGGCTTCCTCGTGGAGTATTATCACGGTAACGAGATTGTAGATAACGATAACCAAGCTCGTATGGAGGAGATAGCAAGATTTATCCTTAACAACTTTAATAAATCTACATTTGATGGAGAGTTTGACGCATTGTTTGCTGTGCAGTCTGTTCCTATGCTTATCCGCTATTACAAGATTTTCAAATCATTGAATCCTAAAATCCGTATAGGTGCAGTATTTACATACGCAGCCAATAATAGTCAAGATGATGAACAGACCGGTATGGGAACGGGAAAATATGTCAGCGAAAATGTGGGCGAAGCAGATGAACTGCAATCCATTATGGATGATTATAATGAAAACTTTGGTACATCTTTTACCACAGAGAATTTCCGTGCTTATTATGATGATATCAACCTGCGCATGAAAAAGAAGAAAGCGGAAATGAAACCGCTTGACCTTTGTCTTGTCGTGGGAATGTTCCTTACAGGCTTTGACAGTAAAAAGCTGAACACGCTTTATGTGGATAAGAACATGGAATATCACGGGTTGTTGCAAGCGTTCAGTCGTACCAACCGAGTGTTGAACGAGAAGAAACGATTCGGTAAAATCGTATGCTTCCGTGACCTGAAAAACAATGTTGATACGTCTATAAAACTGTTTAGCAATTCCGACAATCCTGAAGATATAGTACGTCCTCCGTTTGAAAAAGTAAAGCAGGAGTACAAGAGTTTGGCAACAGATTTTCTGCAAAAATATCCAACGCCAAGTAGTATAGACCTTCTGCAAAGTGAAAATGACAAGAAGAATTTTGTACTTGCGTTCCGTGACATTATTCGTAAACATGCAGAAGTTCAGATATACGAAGATTACAGCGAGGATGCTGAAGACCTCGGTATGACCGAACAGCAGTTTAACGATTATAAGAGTAAATACCTTGATATTACAGTTGGGTTTATTGATCCACCTGCTACACCGTCAACTGTTGCGGAAGATCCTGCCCCATACGGGAATAATCAAGGGCTGGAAGACATTGATTTCTGTCTTGAACTTCTGCATAGTGACATTATCAATGTGGCGTATATTCTTGAACTCATTGCGGAACTTGACCCATATAGCGATGATTATTCAGAAAAGCGCAAGCATATCCTTGATACAATGATTAAGGATGCTGGAATGCGAGGCAAAGCAAAACTCATCGACGGCTTTATTCAAAAGAATGTAGATGAAGACAAGGAAAACTTCATGAATGGGCGCAATAGAGCAGATGGAACAAATGAATTAGAGGAACGTTTGAACCAATATATTGTGTCAGAACGCAATAAGGCTGTAAGTGATTTGGCTAATGATGAACAAATTTCTGCCGAAGTGCTTAATCTTTACATAAAAGAGTATGACTATTTGCAAAAAGAACAGCCTGAGATTATACAAAAGGCATTGAAAGAAAAGCATCTCGGTCTTATCAAAACTCGCAAGGCTTTGACGAGAATTATGGAAAGATTGCGTAGTATTATAAAAACGTTTAATTGGGAATAATTAAAAGTTATTCAATCATGAAATTAGGTAAACTGGAGCAGATAACAGACCTTCGTTCTGTCTGGAAACATGAAGCCAAAGATTTTACTCCTTGGCTTGCAAAAGAAGAGAATTTGGAAATTCTCAGCGAGGCTGTAGGTATTGATATAGTCGTTGAAGAACAGGAATCCAATGTAGGCGATTTCAGTGTTGATTTATTTGCGACAGAGGAGGGGACGGGACGACGGATAATCATTGAGAATCAGCTAGAGGAAACAAATCATGACCATCTTGGCAAAATCATAACGTATGCTTCAGGTAAAGAAGCTGAAGTAATAATTTGGATTGTCAGAAAAGCACGTGACGAGCATAAACAAGCAATAGAATGGTTAAATCAGCATACGGATGACAAGTTCGAGTTTTTCTTAATAGAAATAGAATTGTGGAAAATCAATGATTCAGAACCTGCACCTAAGTTCAATATTGTAGAACGACCTAATACTTGGGCAAAGGCAATGAAAAAGACAGCAGCACTTTCAGAAACAGAAAACTTGAAATTAGCATTTTGGGAAAAGTTCAACAACGAAGCTCCAAAACACTCTGCCTTTATAAGGGAATTTAAGCTGCGTAAACCACAAGCTCAGCATTGGTATGACCTAGGTTTAGGATCATCAGCATATCATCTTTGTATGACATTAAATACTAAAAATAATTGTTTGTCAGCTGGATTGTATGTTAATGAGGACAAGGATATCATTACCCGATTTAAGTCAAATGAAGAATTGGTATCTAAAATATTAGGGATTATAAATCCTAATGAAATAGAATGGCGACTAGATGAAAATAAAAAGGCAAGTCGTTTCCTTATTCTTCATCCTATGGGGGATATGAATGATAAAGATAATTGGGATAATGGATGTGCATGGCTTTGTGATATGTGTGTAAAAATCAAACAAGTAGTAAAAGAAATACTAAAATAATATGAGCGAAGAATTACAGCAGAAACTCCGTGACCAACTTTGGGAGGTTGCAAATCGTTTGCGTGGTAATATGTCGGCAAGCGACTTTATGTATTTTACATTAGGTTTCATCTTCTATAAGTACTTGTCGGAGAAAATAGAGAAGTATGCCAACAATGCCTTGGTGGATGATGAAATAACCTTTAAGGAATTGTGGGAAATGGATGATACAGATGCGGTTGAACTACAAGAAGAAGCGAAAAATCAATGCTTGGAGAATATTGGTTATTTCATAGAACCAAAATTTTTGTTTTCGTCAGTAATTGAGGCTATCAAGCGTAAAGAAAATATCTTGCCTATGCTCGAACGTTCATTGAAGCGTATTGAAGACAGTACGTTGGGACAGGATAGTGAAGAGGATTTTGGCGGATTGTTTTCGGATATAGACTTGGCATCGCCTAAATTGGGCAAGACAGCTGACGATAAAAACACGCTCGTTAGTAACGTTCTTCTTGCATTAGATGATATAGACTTCGGAGTAGAGGCATCGCAGGAGATTGATATTTTGGGTGATGCTTACGAATATATGATTTCGCAATTTGCCGCAGGAGCCGGGAAAAAGGCTGGAGAGTTCTATACTCCGCAGGAGGTCAGCCGTATCTTAGCAGAAATTGTTTCCATCGGACACCAGCGTTTGCGCAATGTATATGACCCTACTTGCGGTAGTGGCTCGTTGCTTCTTCGTGCTGCCAATATCGGAAATGCAGTTGATATTTATGGACAGGAAAAGAATCCTACAACTTATAACCTTGCCCGAATGAATATGTTGCTTCATGGCATCAGATTCAGCAACTTCAAGATTGAGAATGGTGATACACTTGAATGGGATGCGTTTGGTGATACTCAGTTTGATGCTGTAGTTGCAAATCCTCCGTTCTCTGCAGAATGGAGTGCTGCCGACAAATTCAATACTGATGATCGTTTCAGCAAAGCAGGAAGGCTTGCACCACGTAAGACTGCCGATTATGCTTTTATCCTGCACATGATTTATCACTTGAACGAGGGCGGTACAATGGCTTGTGTTGCTCCGCATGGTGTACTATTCCGAGGAAATGCGGAGGGCGTTATCCGGCGTTTCCTTATAGAAAAGAAAAACTATGTGGATGCTATTATAGGATTACCTGCAAATATTTTCTATGGCACAAGTATTCCGACTTGTATTCTTGTTTTTAAGAAGTGCCGTAAAGAAGATGACAATATTCTGTTTATTGATGCAAGCAAGGAATTTGAAAAGGTAAAGACTCAGAACAAGCTCCGCGAGCAGCATATCCAAAAGATTGTCGAGACTTATCGTGACCGCAAGGAAATAGAAAAGTATAGTCACCTTGCCTCTCTTCAAGAAATAGCCGAGAATGATTACAATCTGAATATTCCCCGTTACGTTGATACCTTTGAAGAGGAAGAACCTATCGACATAAAGGCTGTAATGGCAGAGATAAAGGAGTTGGAAGCCAAACGTGCTGAACTCGACAAAGAGATTGAAGTGTATCTGAAAGAATTGGGACTGGTAGAATAGTTCAGAAAAGTAATAGCAATGGGTGAAAATGACAACATACCTCAGATGACACCTTCATTTGAGAATATATGCCGCAAGGATGAAAACGGGAATGAATACTGGAGTTCTCGTGACCTTTGTGGTGCGATGGGTTATTCTGCTTATTGGAAATTTCAACGAGTCATAGATAAAGCCATTAAAGTAGCCGGAGAAAAAGGAATGAATGTGGACGAGCATTTCAACCAAGCGGTTGATATGGTCAAGATAGGAAACGGCTCATTTCGCAAGGTAAATATATTCCGACTCTCTCGTATGGCATGTATGATTATTGCGGAAAATGCAGATGGCAAAAAGTTGCTCGTCCAACAGGCACGAGGCTTTTTCTCACAATCTGTCTCAATGGCTGAACTTATGCATAATTCGCTAAGTTCTAATATATTGTTGTATAAAACAGCACAAGGAGAGGCACGTGTAGAAGTCATTTTCAATAGCGAAACATTCTGGATGTCACAAAAAAGGATGGCGGACTTGTTTGGGGTTGATGTCAGAACCATAAATTATCATCTCGGACAAATTTACGAAACAGGAGAACTTTCCAAAGAGGCAACTATCCGAAAAATTGGGATAGTTCAAACAGAAGGAGACCGGGAAGTGGAACGTATGCCGCTATTTTACAACCTCGATGCTATTGTTGCAGTGGGGTATAGGGTAAACAGCTATCAAGCTACTCAATTCCGCATTTGGGCTACTTCAGTGTTGAAAGAGTTTATCATTAAAGGATATGCCCTTGATGATGAGAGACTAAAACAGGGCAAACATTTCGGGAAAGACTATTTTGACGATTTGCTTGAGCGTATTCGTGAAATACGCACCTCAGAGCGCAGATATTACCAAAAGATAACTGACATTTATGCAGAATGTAGTGCGGATTACGACCCGAAATCAGAAGACACAAAGTTGTTCTTCAAGATGGTACAAAATATGATGCACCTTGCCGTTACTCATCATACGGCTGCGGAAATTATCTATCAACGGGCTGATTCCGAGCAACCTTACATGGGACTTACCACGTGGAAGAAAGCTCCTGACGGAAGAGTGCAAAAGTCTGATACCATCGTCGCAAAAAATTACCTGTCAGATTCTGAATTGTCCCAGTTGAATCTTATCACAACTGCTTTTCTTGATATGGCAGAATCACGTGCTGCACGTCATATTGTTTCAACTATGGATGATTGGAAGAAGTTTCTTCAACAATATCTTGCAACGATGGATTACGAGCCGTGCGATACAGCCGGAAAAGTGACACAAGAGGAAGCAAGAGATAAGGCTTATAGCGAATATGAAAAATATAAACTGATTCAAGACAAATCATACATATCGGATTTTGACCGTTTTAATGATGGAAATGATGAAACTCCGTTACTTCCATTTGACTTGAATCCTACAAAATAATAACAACTATGGCAATAGATAATAAAGATAAAAAAATCCTCAATGTTCCCCCTTTGAGATTTCCAGAGTTTACGGAGGAGTGGAAAGCAGAGCAATTAGATAATATTGCTACTTTGTCAAAAGGAATTGGAATATCCAAAGAACAACTTTCTGAGGATGGCGAGCCATGTATCCTATATGGTGAATTATATACTAAGTACAAATCCGAAATCATCAAGCAAGTTAAAAGTAAGACTGATATTAACAGTTCTAAACTTAAAAGGAGTAAAGCTAATGATGTAATCATTCCTTGCTCTGGTGAAACTGCCGTTGATATTGCCACTGCACGATGTGTCCCATTTGATAATATTCTATTTGGAGGTGATTTGAATGTCATTAGCTTGCATCAATACGATGGTGCATTTATGAGTTATCAGTTGAATGGTAAGCGTAAATATGATATTGCAAGAGTAGCGCAGGGTGTATCTATTGTTCATCTATACGGAGAACATTTAAAAGCAATTAAAACCTACAATCCAACTTTACCCGAACAACAAAAAATAGCCAAATTATTATCACTTCTTGATGATCGTATTGACACCCAAAACAAAATCATTGAGAAACTGCAGTCCTTAATCAAAGGAATTGCACAGCATTGCATTAAAGAATCAACAAGTGGAAACACATATGTAAAACTTGGTGATATTTGTCAAATTACAACAGGGAAACTTGATGCAAATGCACAGGTAGATAATGGGATTTATCCATTTTTTACTTGTGCAGAACAACCATTCAAAATTGATAGCTTCGCTTTTGATACAGAAGCTTTACTAATCTCTGGAAATGGTGCTAATTTGGGATATATCAATTATTATAAGGGAAAGTTTAATGCTTATCAAAGGACTTATGTATTAGACTTGTTCTCCGAAAATATCCAATACATTAAATGGGCGTTAAAAGTACTGCTACCCAAAAGAATTGCAATAGAAAAGAGTTCAAGCAACACTCCTTATATAGTGCTATCAACTCTCACGGATTTAAGGTTGCCTATACCTTGTAAAAGTAAGCAAAGTTTCATCGCAAACCTAATGCAATCTTTGGAAAGAAAACTATCAAATCAAATCGCACAGTATGATTCCTATAATTATTTGAAGCAATACTTGCTCCGCCAGATGTTTATATGAACATTTGACGGAGTAGATACTGCTTTTGACCTATATAAAGATTTAATACTTTATGATTAATATCTATTTTGTCTTGAATTTTATCAAAAATAATTGCCTTCTGTTTTTGTTCAGAAATAGTGGGCAATGTTATTTTTAACTTTTCCAATGGAGTACGTACTATTTGCGGCTGTCCAGAGCCAGAAATAATACTATTGAAGTTATACGCAGAAAGATAATGATATAAATATCTCTTACACACCTTATCTTGATACTTATCTGTATTTATCACCATTGCATTTCCAGTTATCCAAGACATTGGTTTTGTATAATTTACCATACCACAAGTATTTCCACGGCAAGTTATACAAATTTGTTCCGTTTCATGATTGTAATCCTTATATTTGCCAATAATCCCATTTGCCCCATATACAAGAAAACCATCTTCTGTTAATTCTGTTGAAGATATTGTTTGCGGCTGATATATTTGTGCAATTTCGCTTAAATACACGTTATTGCCATAAACTCTTTGCATACAACATACTCTTAGTCCTTTGATTAAGGATTGTAAAGTTTGTAGGTCTGCGATTTCAGAAAGACTTTTCAAAAGCGTAAAAGGTTTTACTGTTCTACTGTCTGATCTATGTGACATTGTTAAGGGTAAACAAATCAATGGGGAAAATCTCTCTGATAGTGGTAATTATTATGTAATGAATGGTGGTACAGAGCCATCTGGCTATTATGACAATTACAATGTAGAAGCCAGTACTATTTCAATAAGTGAGGGCGGAAACTCTTGTGGGTATGTACAATTCAACACCTCACCATTTTGGAGCGGTGGTCATTGTTATTCCATTCAAAACATTGCAGACAAGGTGGATAATATGTACTTGTACCATTATCTTAAATCGAATGAGGATGCCATAATGAAACTGCGTATAGGTTCTGGCTTACCCAATATTCAGAAGAAAGACTTGGCAATGTTCAAAATAATAGTACCAAAAATTGAGTGGCAAATAAAAATCTCAACTTTTCTGTCATCGCTTGAAAGAAAAGCCGAGATTGAAGAAAGAATACAGAATGTCATGCAGAAACAAAAGCTATATCTATTGCAACAGATGTTCATATAAACATCTGGGCAAGGAAATATTGCTTCTGCATGGTTAGCAATGTTAGTTTCCGCTGCTCATTAATGATGTACTCATCGTATGAGTGTAATATTTTTGCGACCAAAAGAATGTTATTGACATTCGAGGAATATGGTAATACATAGCTTTCTACATCCCCTTTGCCAATATTCATTTGGGCAGCACCTTGACCACAAGCAATCATACTATTTTCAAATCTTTGAGAAGATAAAATTTGATATAGAAACTCTTGATTTACATTTTTCGCAAGTTGTAACAAACCAACTCGTTGGTTGAGCAAATAGTCTCCATCCTTACAAAGAGAAACACGCCCAACATTACCCGTAAGAGAGATTAAAATATCTCCTTCTTTTAAAACTTGGTGGTCTTGTATATCGTTCGGCAAGTTGATTATGCAATTGTAATCTTCATCGTTTATATATCGCTCGCCAGACACATTTGTTATTGTGAGGATTTTCCATTTGCCCAGTGCATTATACTTGCCACTCTGGAATGCGTAACCATTTTTCAATGTCGCAATATTCGACAAGCATATAGTAGTTTCTAACAAATCTTTGCGTGCGAACAAATGTTTACTAATCGCAGACTTTAGTTTCTTCAAGTCCTCAATGATTTTGTTTTGAGTTATTATGCGTTCATCTAGTAGTCTGAGGAAATGGGCAACTTTCTTTTGTTCAAAAAGATCCTTTGGAAGTTGTATTGTTGTCGATGAAAGTATCGGTGTATTTATTGAGGGCATAGTTTGCCCCACAGCACGGTTACGAATATCTCGCTTGACAGCTTCAGTAGATAACGCATAATGTAGAAACAGAGAATCAATATCATACTTCGGGCGGACTCTCAAAACTCTACCCGAGAATAACCATCCATTTTGCTCAATACCAACATGGGCATTTATATCAACTGACCCGACACGAGAAAACACAATGTCGTTAGTTTCAAGTCTGTATCCTTTTAAGCGTATATAATCCTCGTTAGACACTTGTGGTATTCCGAATTTGTCAGAGGGCATTAAACCCGTTTTGAAATGCTCGGTTGTTACTATTGGTATTCCATTTTCGACATAATCTTCAGCATGTAGTACGCTTCCAAAAGGTCCATTTTTT
>ERZ778513.1707-NODE-1707-length-12263-cov-2.774492_pt1 | contig 12263 bp, 10 predicted proteins | sample MGYA00510345_ERZ778513 | MGnify/ENA primary metagenome ERZ778513 (study PRJEB29527, sample SAMN07138966) | mouse gut metagenome | material: feces | host: mouse | place: China:Nanjing | collected 2016-01-25 ... | reverse complement strand
TTTAGAGGCTGATCGCTTGGAAATGATTTATGACCTATTGCGGAACCGTTCTTTCTTAGGTGAGTTTCTGGCTTATCAGTATGCGATCGACTTCAATTATAGTCCCTATCTCAACTTCTCAGAAGATAGTTTCGTGAAAGCGGGTATCGGAGCGATTCGAGGAATCAGAAAATGTTTCCGAAGTTATGGCGATAGGTATGAAGACGTCATTGTGTATGTTCATGAACATATGGACCAATTGCGGGAAAAATACGGTTATACCGATTTTAGACCTTTGCCGGGACATGAACCTACATTGATCGATTTACAGAACTGTTTTTGCGAGACGGACAAGTATCTTAGAGCCAAGATGCCGGATCTGAAAGTTGGGAATATACGGATTAAACAAAAATATCGGGAGTCGGAAGAACCGATACGATTCTGTTTCCCTCCGAAATGGGGGATACCAATAACGGAACTATGTACCAGGCCGAATACAAAGGAATTAACGCTTTTCTGAAAGGGAGTTGCGAATTGCTGTTGCGGGAGGGACGGAGACGGGAGACACGCGGAAAGGTATGCTATGAGTTGCCGGAGCCCTATCTGTTCAAGATTGAGGAACCGACGGCGCGTTTGTGTACGGTTCCCGAACGTTCCTGGTATGCTACTTTGCCGTACGCAGAGGCTCTATGGTTGGCGACCGGATGTAATCATATGGAATACATTCGGGCCTATCTGCCGAGAATGGATAATTTCTCGGATGATAAACAATTCATGCGGGGTGGATATGGGCCGAGGTTTCGCCATTTCAACGGAGAATCGTCGGATTATGCGATTTCGGGTATTTCGACAGAAAGTTTCTCAGAGGTAGATCAGTTCCGATATGTGATTGAGTGTTTCAAAGAAGACCCACAGACTCGGCGGGCAATTATCACGATCGGAGATCCGATGAAAGATTGTTTCGACAAGGATCGAAAACTGAAACAAACATTGGATATTCCGTGTACTCGGACGTTACATTTTATGAAAGATCCGGAAGCCGACAAACTGAATCTTATCGTATCGATGCGATCGAACGACCTAATTTGGGGAGCCAGTGCCGTGAATGTGTTCAATTTCACTTTCATGCAGGAGTATTTCGCAGCCATATTGGGACTTGAGGTCGGTAGTTATTATCATATGGCCGATAATATCCACTTCTACGAAGACAAACGGCAGATGGTAAAAAGGATTGCGCACGGTGGAGTAGTGGAAGATGCCCCGTTTTGCTATCCGAAGACTTTTCGTTCACTTACCGAGTTCGATGCATTGGTGGCGACCCTGGCGGGAGAAGAGGTAAAAATGCGGAAACAAGGCGAGAAATACGAATACTATGAATTCGAGGATCCATTTTTCCGGGATTGGTATCATGTCTTGTATCTCCATTTTACGAGAAGAAAGGTTTCATTTGTTCATCCGGTTATGAATGAATTGAAATACGATCGTTGAGAATTGAGAGTCAATTGGATTTATCGGGACAGATTTTAGGTTATACGTTTATTCGGATGTCATAGGCATCCTGGTCGTCCCGAATCTTTTCTGCCAATTCTATCCAAAAGTTGATATTGTCTATAAAGGTATCCCACCGAACCAGGTGGATGTAACTGGGATAACCGGAGTAAACGCGACTTCCCTTCGAGCAATTTGAGGAAGTTTTGTTATATCGATTAAACATATTGTTACCCAGAATCCGGAAAAGTTTATCGGTATGCCATAAGGTACAGGTGGAAGAACAACATTCTCGGGGTTCCAACATGTAGTCATAATTACCATTCCGATCGGGTAGGACAACGGCCAACATCCCGTTTCTACGACTTGTACGGTCGTTACGGGTCGTTTCGCGGAGAGAATAAGAAACTTCCCACGGAATCCATTGATCTTTTTCGGGCGTTACTGGTTCTTTCATATTCGGAGAGATCAGAACTATCGTAACAGAACTATCGTAGATCTTGTCCCTAAGTTTCGATTGTATCGTAGAGTCTTTGAAACTCGACAAATCCTCGCCATCTAATTCGCCTTTGTTGATGTGGTCTTCTGCGGCCAGTTCGTCTTGGAGTTCATCGACATAATCGCGAACAGTCGTCGTACTGCCGAATGGTGTTCCGGCAAGTCGCCATACGGATGAGTCGCTGTATTTGTACGATATGAAGATCTTGTGTCCCATTTGAATCACAGATTAAGCAGGTCTTTGAATAAAGAAGAATAGGCCAGGTTAGTCAATAATTCCGGTTGTTGGTTATTCCAATATGTATCATAAATCATCTTTGCGGCAGCTCCGGTACTGGCAATAGGAAATACCTTTGCCTGCGGATGCTTCTTGCGAAACAGGGCATATTCTTCCTCGACCCCGTCCATTCCTCCGATGAATATCCCGGCATGAAATTCGTTATCGCTGAGCATTCGGTTTCTCATCTCCGCTAAGGAGGTATCTTGATCCCCTAAATCATTGGTTTTAATAATGTGTGCGACATCTTTGTTTTCCGAGGGGAAAGATGACTTGAAATACAGGGATTGGTATAGTGTAACACTCCCTTGTACATCGACTCCTTTGTATCGCAAGACTTGAGCAATAAGCGGAGTAATCGACGGATGGCCGCCCCAGATTAGTTTGAAGTTGGGTAGGGCTACACTCGCTAATGCCAGTACGGAATCGCGTATAGCGATGTTATCGGCAGTTTGCCAGTATTTTTCATGTCGATCTTGCAGCGGAATACTGGCCGACAAAAAGAGGTTCAATTGTTTCGGAGCCATGTGGCGAAATCTTGTTTTTTAATCGTTTTAACCTCTAGCGATTGGTTCAGCCATTCCAAATGGTCGATCCACCGTTGGCGGATACGTAAATCGTCGTAGATGAGAAACAGTTCCAGACTATTATTGTGAAGCTGTTCTCTGAAACGAAGCGATTCGAAACAATCATATGATTGCGGTATCCCGACTGCAGGAATGAACAATCGGGTTGTACCATTGTCTGAATATTCTACCAAATACCGATATTCTTGAATCAGCTGTCGTCCTTTTTTACGAGCTTCGGCAACGAATTCTCCCACCAGATTGTCTTGTCGTGCGGCCAAATTCCGGGCTCGGACGGATTCAACAGTATGTACAATTTTTTTGATTGCTTTTTCCGTAAGTTGGCATTGTTCAGAATTGAACTGTTGATTCAGAAACGAGGTTTCGGAGAGTTGAATGGGTTCGCATAATTGATTGTGTCGCTCCAATGGGCAACCCGGCCAAACGATCGCAACGATCCCGATTTGTTTCTGATTGGCGGAGAGTATTTCTTCTTCACACCAATGGCTACCCTTAAAGTTGTTCGTATATAGTTGAATCAGGACATCACAATCGGTCATGCGGTGATGCAACTCTTTTTGGAAGTCTTCGGCCGGATTGATAGAGTACGTGTCGAGAAAAACATCATAATTCTGCCTGACCAAAGCATCGAAAAGTTGGTTGGCAACAGCTGAGGAGTCTGTTCGGCGATAACTGATGAACAGTTTCCGGCTCGTTCGTAACAATTTCAGGGATTCGAACGCATGATTGACGTATTTTTCACAATCGCTTTCGGCGGCATATCGCTTCCCGTTCATCATGTCAATCATGTTCGGTATTTCCTCCTTGAATTCGGAACCGAAATAGATCGGGAAAATCGTATCGCCATTCTCTAAAAGCATTTGTAATATCGCTGCATCCCTATCTTGATGATTTTGCTTCCCGAAATAAAAAACAAATGTGGGCTGTTTATTCGAATATTTTTGTTGGAAATCATGAGCATATACGATTGCGAACATATTATCTGAGAGCCCGAGTTCCTTGATCTTTTCCAAGAAGCACTTTTTTATGGAGCCACAAGCCGTATTGTCGACATCTCCCAATAGAATTAGTTGATATTTGTAAGTCATTATAAGCTATGATGCGTTTTCGGTGTTCGACATACAAGGCCGGCGCAGTCCCTCCGGCAAGACTGAAGTTTGCTCTCTCAGGATCATGTATCGAGGCGGTTAAGCGTTCAAGAGTCGTTCCCGCGACAGTCTTCTCGTGTAACATCTCAGTTGCTCTTTTCTGAGTCCGAACACCGAACAGACGAAATTCATATCGATATCGGATAGCGTCGGAATCTCTTTGATGATCTCCCGGACTTTAGCGATTCCGCCGTAGAGCCGGATAGCGGCATAAAAGTCGTTCATGGTTCCCCGTTCCACCACCCGATGCATGACAATGACCCGGAACCGCTGCCAGTCGAAACGGGTCAGGTCATACTCCCACAACAACGATTTGGAAACTTGCAAACCCTTGCTTTTTTGTCGCCAGTCGCTGAAAATCATAGCCCTCATTTTTGCTATACAAATATAGCAAAAATCGAGCAAAACGCCTGTCGCCGCAGGAGAAGGGCAGACCTAGAACCTTCGGGCCGTTCCCTGACCGTTGCGGAAGATGCGGCGGTGGTAGGTCCGTCCGGAGTGTTTGTCGAAGAGGCAGTAGATTCCGCCGTCCGGAACCCCCGCTACCGTATAAACCGGCTTCCCGTCCATCGCGGAGAACGATCGGTCGATCGGATGCTCGCAATCGCGCCACCCCTTCGGGGTCCAATACGCCACATACAAACGTCCGGTGTCCAACGTTTCGAGATCCTTGGGAAGCAGCAACGACGTCAGATCGATCGTCACCAACCGGTCGGTATCCGGTTCGTGGTATTGGAGGTTTCCCCTCGGGTCGAGCCGGAAGGGCCTCCCCGCCGGCCGTACCGACTGTCCGTCCGTGAGCACCGGCAGGTAGAGGATCCCGCGGCCGATCTCGCGGAAGGCATACTGCTGCGGGAGTCCCGTCTCCCGTCCCAATACAACCGGCCGCCAACGCTCGTTGCTGAAAACCGCCAGCGCAGCCCATTCCCCCGTCGTCGCATCGGCCAACGAGTCGAAAGCTACCGTCGGAGCCGAAGTCGCCACATACTCCGCCGTGACATCCCGGTAATACAGACCGTCGAAGATATTTTGTCCCGTGGGCAAAGCGTGGAACTCCGTCCGATAGATCTTCGGCGGCTGGGCCGCCAGCCACTCTCCCGTGTCGACCATCACCGGATTACCCTCCTCGTCGAAATAGACTGTCTCGACATGTCCCCCGTCCGACGTCCCCCATACCGGGATAACGTCCTTTGTGGCCGCAATCCCCATGGCCCGCAGCGCCAGGACATAGATATTCGCCACCGAATTGCACTCGCCCCGTCCACACGCAAACGCCTCCTCGGGCGTGAAAGCCGGTTTGAGCATCAACGCCTCCGGATGGAACCTGAGTCGGCTATTAACATCCCGGATAATCATCCGGGCGACATTACGTACCGTTGGAGGAACTGAGAACGTGTCGATCATCGGCTCGTAGCGCGCCCGGAAAAAAGCCCGCCAGTCGGTGAGCTCCTCGGCGTCGATCCGGTAGGGGAGGACATACCGCAGAAAAACGGAGTCGGAATAATGACCCGCCCACGGATACCGCTCCCTGGCCTCGAACGCCTGGTCGATGTTCCGGATCAGATACTCCGCCGTCATCGCCTCGGCATCGCTCTCCGACCGGTAGCGAACCGCCAACCCGAGCGAGTCGAGCACAGTCCGATAATTCCGCGCAGTGATCTCCGGCCGGTAGAGGGAGTAGTCCGCCACAGCCCCCGACACCGCATCCACCAAGTCGAAGGTATAGGTTCCGTGCCCACTCATGTTTTCAAGCAGAAAAGCCGCCGCCTCGAGCCGCTCCGGATCCCCGGCATAGGCCTCCACCATCCGGTGCATCTCCACATTCCCGGTCCCCTCGGCCGCCCGCCGGGCCTCACGCAACGGCCCGTGACAACCCATCGATAGACAACCGCACGCGGTGCTGATAAAAAAGATTTGCAATTGATTCATACCCCCGAATTTAGCCATTTTCTCGCTCATTTCCCAAAACCGATTTAATTTCCTCTCCTTCTTCGGAGAGAAAGCCGGAACTTTGGGAAGTTGTTATATAGAAATGGAAGAGGTTGTCGGTGGGGATTATCGCAAAAAGGGAAGATACATATATTTGCTTGATCCCGGTAACAAAAACAGTCTAACAATCCAAGTAGCCAGATTTTTCATGGATTTTCGCCTCTGTGCACAAAAGAAGTACTGCTCGAAATGAGGATGATTTTCGTAAGAAAGCCAAAAACATACGGAGAAAATTATTGGATGTAAAAAAGTTTTTACCGATCCTCAAACGATGAATAGCATGCATTTTGAAGTACAGTTATAAACCAGAAAATGATTAATTTTGTCACACATGGATCTTATCGGATGATGCCGGTGAGGAATGGCGGAGAATAATATGGCCTTGACTGAAGAAAACAAAAAAAGATCGCATGGGAACATGCTCGAAAGATTGCGGGCTATGATGCTACCATGTTTCGTCAGGATGCCTGCGGAGCATGGATTATGTGGAGCCAGTATGGGAATCAAGAGCATAGTTTTGGCTGGGAAATTGACCACATTCTACCCCAAAGCAAAGGAGGTCCTGATATACCTGACAACCTGCGAGCCCTGCAACATCAAAATAATGCCAGTAAGAGCGACGATTATCCTTCGTATACCGCAGTGGTGAAGGCAGACGGTATTCGTAATGTACGTTCAGTACATCACCTCACGGTTAACCCCCAAATCCGAGACAAACTTAAAGAGTTTGAGAACTATTGATCTCTATGGTGTTACAATCGTTAAAAATAACCGGTCTGTTTGGGTTATACTCTTATGACCTACAATTTAGAGCAGAAGACCAAGATTCCATAACCTTCCGGCCCTAACGGATACGGCAAAACCACAATTCTTTCATTAATTCATGCCTTATACGCGTATGATTTAGATTTTCTGATGAAAATCCCTTTCAAGGTATTGACCGTTGCTTTCAATGGCGAGAGCGGTGGGATTGTGGAGATCACTCAGCAGCGGCATGCTGAGCAGGAGGACAATTCCGATGTGGAATCTTCATCTTCGGTGACATTGGGTGTCGTATTTCGTAAACTATCGGCAAAAGATGGAACGCCGGGCGAAGAATTGGACCGCTTTGAGGCAAGCAGTGAGAATACTGTAGAATGGCAGGAACGGGAGTCGCAGTTAAGACTCTATATGCAAGCATTGCCATGCTATTATATCAAAGATCAGCGATTGCAGCACAAAGCAGTTTCGCTGGAGGATGGAATATCATCGGAACAACATGCGACGACACCTGCGGTATGCGATAATGCGCAAAAATTACAGCAGGATCTACGTAAACTACAAGACCATTGTAATAAACTTTTTCAAGTTCGGTCATCTGTTCTAGTAAACCCTTCCGAGGAACAGAAAAAAACTGATAACCAATCTTTGGCCGATAAGTTGTATCGCTGGGAATTGATACCGACCAAAGAGATCCTGGAATACGACTACCCATTGCCGCCTGTCGTAGATACATTTGTGCGGAAACTGGAAGTTTTCGAGAAAATCGTGGAACGTAGCGAGTTCGCCAATAAACAGCTGGAAATCAGCCCTCGCTTCGGATATCGATTCTTGGCCAAAGATGAGAACCGCACGATACTTCCCTGCGAGGGACTTTCTTCTGGGGAACAGCATCTGTTAATTCTGATCTATGAGTTGTTGTTCCGAGCCGAAGCCGGCTCGTTGGTGCTCATCGACGAGCCGGAACTCTCCTTCCATCTGAGTTGGCAAATGGACTTTTTACGCAATATTCGAGAGATTATGGCGGCCCGGGATAATAAGATACAGTACATTGTGGGAACGCATTCGCCACAGGTATTCAACAGCGAATGGGAACGTTCCGTTGACCTGTATAAAATAATTTCAGGAAGAACCGAAAATGGGGTATAAGTCGCTGGAAAGCACCGTTGAACAGTTACAACCCTGCTATACAAAAGATGTGATTCTGGCGGCACGCAATACGCCGAGTGCAAGCCGTCGGGTGTGGATTGTTGTCGAGGGAAGCGATGATATCAAGATTTATGAAAAATTCTTCAATCCTGATCGGACGAAAGTATTGCCCTCGACAACATCCACGGGCCGGAGAGGTTGTGCTTGTCTTGAACAGATCGTAACGGAGTTGCTTGCTGTCGATGCCACCATCCTGGTTTTGGGTATTCGTGATAGGGATTATACACAATTTCAAAATCCCCCTTATACTTTTCCTCCGTCGGTCTTTGTTACGGATTATCGGGATATCGAAATGACGATGCTCGCAACGCGGTCAGTCATCTCGGCACTGGCAAGATGGAATCGGGGATTTGTTACAGCCTTGAGACGGTGCCGGCCGGTGGCACGGCATATCGGTCATATGCGCATTTGCAATGATCTGTATAGCCTGGGGTGTAATTTTAAAAAGATGATCAAAGTTTCCCAGGTATGGGATCAAGGTAATCAAGAGTTTGTCTCTAACTGGCAGTATCTTTTATTGCAGCTATTCTGTTCAAGTTGTAAAAGATCTTTCTCGCAGCAAGATTTCGATACTGTGAAAAGCCTGTATGATCTGGACAAGAAGCATGATCTGTTCATTTGTCAAGGGCACGATATGCTGCGTTTGTTGCCCTCTGTCATGCCTCAGAACGATCGGATCAGAGAACGTATAGTAGACGCCTATTCTCAGAAGGATTTTTGTCGGTCACAACTCTATTCGGATATATCTGCATGGGCAAATGGGCATCATGTACAGAATTTATGGGCATAGGCTCCTGAGAAAGTTTTCCGGATGGGGATGATTTCACCGGATACAAATCCATAAGTGTTCCGATAAATCCTGTGGCGACCCGGAGACGGGGCTTTGGATGCAGAAATGCAACGGACTTTGCGGGTAATTCACTCGATTCAATATGGACAGAACCGGTGCACTTGGGGGCCGGTTCTTTGTTTTTTCTACTAGTCCTGCTGCGGTTAAGAAATTCAAGTCCTTTTCAATCCTTTTGCCGATTTCTTCGGCCTTTTATCTTGTTCTTGGGGAAGCAGAAACGGATATATTAAAGCTGTTTTCTTCTATCCCGATCTTAAGTCGTCTGTGAAGAGAGCGAATTTAAAACAACCGGACAACCCTTGTATGAGAATAATTCTACTTTGTAGGTTTAATAAATTCTTCATATGACAAGTCTTGCAACTCATCTGGAATCGGCGTGGATTCTTTCTTTGTCTTTTCATAAGTCGGATTGTGATGCCAATTGTAGTAGTTTGGGATTGCAATGTAGTTCCAATAAGCTAAGGCTCCACCAATAATTAAAGGTGCTATCAATTGATTTCTAAATACATTATCAATTATCTGTAATGTACCTTTGGGGACAACACAATATATACAGACAACTATTGCTATAAAACATACAAGAATAGTGATGGACCAGCATAAATTCTTTCTTGATTTTTTCTGCTTTTCTCTAACCACCTGATTCAGAGATTCATCACGTTTTGTTTTTCTGATTTGACGTTCTTGTTGCCACAGTTTTTCCAGCAACTCGTCTTTTTGTTTATTCTCGTCGGAAAGCTTTTTATATTCCTTCTCCTGGATATCCAAATCTTTTTGTCTCTCATCAAGCTCTTTCATGCGCATGGCATGTTTTTGCTCTTGATGTTTTTTGTGCTGCTGCAATTCTTCGATGCCGTTCGACATGGTGACTATCAACCGTTGTAGTTTTTGAGCTGTGGCATTATCACTCTGTTCTTGCTTGGCTGCTTCTTCCTTCACCTTGGCTGCAAACGCGGCCTTGTCATTCTTAGCCAGTTCGTTAAAAGATTGAAGATTTTCTATCTGTCTGTTGACAATGCGCGTAGAAAGGCGCAATACATCTTTATCTGTTATATCATACTCAACACGATATTTCTGGATATTCTCATCCAACTCTTTGATAATACGTGCTTTCGGAAGTGTAGAACTGAGTGCATATGAAACCATGGACGCCAATCCCACATCCACGATGTCGGTATTGTTTATACCAAAAGAAGGATTACTCAGCCAAATGATATTGAGCAGATTATCAACTTTGATCGTTTCAGGCTGTGCGGTCTTATTACCCTGTAACTGCGCCATATCTTCATCATGTTCATGCTCATGGGTAATGGCGTTGTTTACGAACCAACAATTTACCTTGTCGAAATCATATATCTTTTTGTCCCCACGTTTCTCTCTAACATATTGAATTGCTATAGCATCATGTAGAGCCGCTTTATCCGTAGAACGATATTTCCTGTAAATTTCATATTCGTAACTATATCTGGCTTTCCCTTTTAGTTTGTCTGTATTCGGCAGAATGTAAATATCATATTTAGTCGTCAGAGTATTCTCTATATTATCAGCAATTCTACAGAGATCTACGCTATTCAGGTTGCGACGGTCACAGGCATTATAGATGTCTTCTTTATTGATATTTTTGGCGATAATAGCATGATCCAAATTTTGTGCTTTATGGCATAATAATCCTTGGAACTCTTCAATGGTGTCACATAATACGGTAAATTTATAGCCAAGTTTCTTGCTGGCTTCAATGAATGTCTTGCAGCATTTTGTTGATTCCGGAGTATTCAAATCCAACAAACTCACGATGAAATTGGTATCCAGCAAAATCTCGACATCCATCTTCACACCGGTGGGTTCGTAATTCAGATAACTCGTAAGTATAGAGCCAAGGTATAAATTACGCAATGTATCATAAATCTCAGGCACGCTCTTGAAAAAGTCAACAAATAAAGCTGCTGCTACATTCTGCGAAGCTTCGTCTTTCTGTTCATGAGCCAAGTAATATGATATGTCTGCCCGATGTTGTTCAATAAAACGGATCAGGCCGGACTCGTTCTTATCATCGGCGTACTTGTATATCTTGCAAAAATCTTTGAAAGCTTTTATAACTTTCGAAACCTCTGCCTTACTTTTGGCTATTTGTTCCTTATATTCTTCGAATACAAATTTCTTGATGATAAAAGCATTATCATCAAAGACTTTCATATCTTCTCTACCATTCTCTGCATTCAGTTCCTGAGCTATTTTCAGCATGATATTTCGTAGGACAGGAGCTGGAATATCCAATCCAAATCTATCCTCTATGGCTATGGCTATTTCGGACAGATTAGCTCCCCTTACAGAACCAGTAGGATAGAGGTCTGAGAGGGCATTTTTTACGATCGGGACAAAGATGTCCAAAGGCCCTCCTGCAAAAGTCCCGGCCGTACTGATATGAGCAAGAAAGCTGTATGCGACAACTCTTTTTTGTATTCGGATATTAGTTTCCATGTGTAATGTATTGATGCTTATTATTTAGCGTTTGACTTTACATATTTTCCAGGGTCAAGCACCGTGCTCGATGAGGTATCTCGGCTGTAGTTTCTCTTTCAAAGTGCGCCCCTTCGCGGCAAAGACTTCGGGAAAAACTCTTTGCGTTGGCGTTTGACCTCTACGGCGACGGCCCGATTTTTCTCCAGCTTCAGGACAACAATATCGATTTCGCATACCGTCTTGCCTGCTTGGCTTCCCAGTACGAGCCCAATACTCACAACTTTCGATGAACTGCTGTTTGAAATACTTCTTCAAGGCCAGCAAATCATCCTAGGTTATAATCTGGGAACATGATTTGTCATGATTTATTTCAGAGTCGGCAAGATAAACGGCTCGTCGTCTAAGGCCTGGCTGATGAGCGACGTTTTGCCGATACGCCGAGCCCGGTTACTACTGTCAGCCTCGAATGGTTATTATAAGACAAATCACGTACCTGCTGAGTTTTTCGAGTTCGTGTTCTCGGTGATAGAATTTCATACGCTTATTTTGTACTACTTTCGTAGATTTTACTATTGTAACAAAAATATGCAACAATCCTCAATTACGAAAATATTCGATCATTTTCGGTCATTTTACCCGCCTGGGTACAGGATTTTCCGTTTTAGTTGTACCCCCTCAGAGAGACCTTCGGTTCTTCGGGGGAGAAAACAGGAACTTTTCCTTCCGGTGGAGAGATTTCATGAATTAGTATAATTAGTATCGTGCGGGTAATTTGTACGATTAGGCTTTTGTTTGTTCATCATACGATTACCAGGATACTCCGCATTTCGGGTGCAGCCTCCGATCGAGTCTCTGAATCGATGCCAGAGCGGGTATAAATCCCCCGACTTTTCTTATTTTTACACCCGAGAGGTGGAGCGAGGATGGGGATACACAGGGATAGATAGGGCCTCCGCTGGTTCTGTGAACAATTGAATAAACGAAATCGATGGATCATTCTGTGTTTATCTTGTGCAAAC
>ERZ778513.1704-NODE-1704-length-12272-cov-7.741835_pt1 | contig 12272 bp, 10 predicted proteins | sample MGYA00510345_ERZ778513 | MGnify/ENA primary metagenome ERZ778513 (study PRJEB29527, sample SAMN07138966) | mouse gut metagenome | material: feces | host: mouse | place: China:Nanjing | collected 2016-01-25 ... | reverse complement strand
GGTAGCCCACTTCGCACCAGATGGGGCGGATTTCGTCCGTGCGGCGGCCGTCGAGACGCTTGCCCTCGTCGAGGATCATGTTGCGCATGGCCTTCTTCTGCACGTCGTCGTGGAAGTACTTGTGGATCAACGGAGCCTTCTCCACGAGCTCCTCCTCGGTGTAGCGCGAGGCGAATTCGGCCTCCAGCGCATCGAACATGTCGCTGCGCTCGTGCTTCATCGTGCCGCTCGTAGCGATGGCGTAGGCCTTGTCGTAGAGTTCGCGGATGATGGTCTGGCGCAGCTCCTCGTCGTTGACCTCGTGGCAATAGGTGCGTTTCACGTCCTTGCCCAGTTCCTTCGAGAGTTCGATCTGTACGGCGCAGTGCTTCTTGATCTCCTCGTGGGCGAACTTGATGGCGCCGAGCATCACTTCCTCGGAAACCTCCTTCATCTCGCCCTCGACCATCAGGATGTTGTCGATCGTACCGCCGACCATGATGTCGAGATCGCACTCGGCCATCTCCGAGAAACCGGGGTTGATGGCATACCGGCCGTTCTTGCGGACGACGCGGACCTCCGAAATGGGACCGCCGAACGGAATGTCCGACACGGCCAGGGCGGCCGAAGCGGCCAGACCGGCCAGAGCGTCGGGCTGGATGTCCTTGTCGGCCGAAATGAGGTTCACCGTGACGTAGACCTCGGCATGGTAATCCGAGGGGAACAGCGGACGCAGCGCGCGGTCGATCAGACGTGCCGTGAGCACCTCCGAGTCGTTGGCCTTGCCTTCGCGCTTCATGAAACCGCCGGGATAACGGCCGCAGGAGGCGTATTTCTCCTTGTATTCTACCTGCAAGGGCATGAAATCGGTGTCGGGTTTGGCGTCTTTGGCCGCAACGACGGTACCGAGCAGCATGGTGTTGCCCATCTTGACAACGACCGAGCCGTCGGCCTGCTTGGCCAGTTTGCCCGTTTCGATCTCGATCTCGCGGCCGTCGGCCAGCGTGATGATCTTACGGACTGCATTGTACAGCTTCTTCTCTTCCATAAAAAATATTAACCTGTTATTGTGTAATCTTGAAATGCTTCGAACGGATTCACGATTCTATCATCCCGCCCGGCCGTCCTCCCGCCCTTGTCGGAATCGGAAACGTCCTGCCGTGGCTTCATCTTCGGCTGCTGCCGGAGTCGCATTTTGGCGCAAGCCGGCCGAAGAGGCAACGCCCGGAGCGGCGGGGTTCGCTGCCGGCCGGCCGAAAAAAAACGGGGTTCCGGACCGCGAACCGTGAATCTCTGATCGGTTTCACTACGAAAATGAAGGCAACCCCTCGCGGGAATTGCCCTCATTTCTTCCCCAGCGGACTACTTGCGGAGGTTGAGCGTCTTGACGATGGCGCGGTAGCGCTCGATGTCGACCTCCTTGAGGTATTCCAGCAACTGGCGGCGCTTACCTACCAGGCGCAGCAGTGCGCGCTGGGTGCCGAAGTCGTGCTTGTTGCTCTTGAGGTGGTTCGTAAGGTGGCTGATACGGTACGAGAACAGCGCGATCTGGCTCTCGGGAGAACCCGTGTCGGTGTTGGACTTGCCGTACTGGCCGAAAAGCTCCTGCTTTTTCTCTGCTGTTAAATAAGCCATTTGTAATTGATTTATTCAAGTTCCACTCTACGACGCATCCTCCTTACTGCGAATAACGCCAGAGCGTTCTGCAAAGGTACGAATAAATTCACAATTCATGATTCACAACACACAATTATTTTCATTTTCGGGCGGAAATAACGGGAAGTTCTAAGAGAAAATCGTATTTTTGCACGACAAAAGTGCGAATTTTATGCTGAAATGGTGCATGATCGCCGCCGCGGTTCTCGGAACGGCGACGGCTTGTACGCCCCGCAAAGTCTCCTATACGACGCTCGACGGCACGATGCTGGGCACGACGCTGCACGTCATCGCCGACGTGCGCGGCATCGGGCCGCAGGAGCTCCGCGACTCGGTCATGGCCCTGGACCGCGAGGCCAAGGCGTCGATGTCCATTTTCGACGAGACCTCGCTGCTGAGCCGTCTGAACCGCAACGAGACCGACAGCGTCGACCGCCACATCGCCCGCTGCCTGGCGCTGGCCGACAGCATCGGCGCGCTGAGCGGCGGCCGCTACGACGTGACGGTCAAACCGCTGGTCGAAGCGTGGGGGTTCGCCGGCAAGGAACGCACGGACGAACCGAACGTGGACTCGCTGCTGGAGTTCGTGGGCCGCGAAAAGGTCGCGATACGCAGCGGACGGCTGGTGAAAAGCGACCCGCGCGTGCAGCTCGACTTCAACTCGGTGGCCAAAGGCTACACGGTCGACCTGCTGGCCGATCTGGTCGAGCGGGCCGGAGCGCGCAACTACATCGTCGACATCGGCGGCGAGGTGCGCTGCAAAGGCGTCAACCCCCGCGGCGATGCGTGGCGGATCGGGGTCGAAACCCCGTTCGACGGCAACATGACCGAAGGACAATATCTCCAGAAACGCCTGCAGACGACCGACTGCGGCGTGGCCACCTCGGGCAACTACCGCCGCTACTACCTCGACGAGCAGGGCCGCAAGGTGGCCCACACGATCGACCCGCGCACGGGCCGCAGCGCCTTGTCGCGCCTGCTGTCGGTGACCGTGGCGGCCCCCACCTGCGCCGAGGCCGACGCCCTGGGCACGATGTTCCTCGCCATGGGCGCCGACGAAGCCCTGCGGACCGCCGAGCGGATGCCCGGCCTGCGGGTCTATTTCATCCTGGCCGCCGAGGAGGGCGACGATTACGAAGAGTATGTTTCGCCTGCCATGCAGGCGTCGATAATGAAGTGACGACCCATGAAACGAGCCGTTTTTCTCTACAATGCCCAGTCCGGCAAAGGACGCATCAAGCGCAACGTCGAACGGATCTGCGACATCTTCCGCGAAGCGGAGTACGACCTGGAGCCCGTGCCCATCGATTTCGACGCCAACCCTTTCGACGGCCGCGAAGAGATCGGGCTGATGGTGGTGGCGGGCGGCGACGGCACGGTCAACTTTGCGGTCAACGCCATGAAACAGAAAGGACTGGACATCCCGATCGGCATCATTCCGGCCGGCACGGCCAACGACTTCGCCCGGGCGCTCGGCATGTCGGACAAACCGCTCGAAGCGGCCCGGCAGATCGCATTCGGAAGCATCGACCGCGTCGACTGCGGCCGCGTGAACGGCCAGTATTTCGTCAACGTCCTTTCGTTCGGCATCTTCACCACCACCTCGCAGCACACCTCCAACACGAGCAAGCACCTGATCGGCAAGCTGGCCTATCTGATCGAGGGCGCCAAGGAGTTCCGCTCGCTGCATGCCGTGCCGCTCGAAGTGGTGGCCGACAGCCAGGCGTTCGACCTCGATTCGCTGATGGTGCTGGTCTTCAACGGCGAAACGGCCGGCGGCTTCCGCCTGGCGCGCCGCGCCTCGATCAAGGACGGGCTCTTCGACTGCCTGATGCTCGAAAAGAAGAACTTCTTCCGCTCCACGATGGCCATGTGGCGCTATCTGATGGGCGGCAGTCCCCGGATCATCCGCCAGCTGCAGGTGCGCGAACTCGACATCCGCTCGACGCTCAACGAGCCCACCGACGTCGACGGACAGAAAGGCGCCGAATTCCCGCTGCACATCGAGTGTCTGCCCGGCGGACTGCAGGTAATGTGCGAACGGGAAAATGCGCAAGGCACCATGCCGAACCCACAATTTCCCGACGAGCCGGCCAACCTTTAGACCGTCCGCCGGCAACCCGGCCGGCAGCGACCGAAACTTCGGAAACCCGATCAAGAATTGCGGATCATGAATCCAACCAAAAACAAACAAGTCCCGGGCGCGAACCTCAAGAAGGTGTCGATCTCGCGCATCAAACAGGAGATGGGCGACGTCTCCTACCTCTCCGACGACCTGGTCATCACGTCGCTCGACGCCCGGCACAACACCACGGCCGAATACCCTGTGGCCATCGACGGATTCTCGGTCATCATCATGATCGCGGGCGAAGCCGTCGTCTCCATCGACATGAAGGAGCACCAGGTGCGCACCAACGACATCGTCTTCTTCAACTCGGGCAGCATCATCCGCACGGTCGGAAGCTCGGACAACGCCGCGGCGTTCGTGCTGACCTTCTCGGAATCGTTCATCAACGAAGTGCAGATCGACCTCTCGGCCTCGCTGCCGGTCTACATGCGTTTCGGCCGCTCCCCCGTGCTGCAGGCCTCGGCGCAGGACGTGGCCGAGATACGCCAGCTTTTCCAGGTTGTCAAAACCATGCTGCAGAGCGACAAGGAGCGCTACCGACACGAAATCATCCGCTCGCTCTTCACCACGGCCTTCTACCTGATCATCGAAATCAACCAGCGCGAAACGCACACCGAACAGAAGCGCGGACGCAGCGAAGTGCTCTTCAGCGAATTCACCAAACTGCTGGAACAATACAGCAAGTCGCAGCGCAACGTGGGGTTCTACGCCCGCCAGCTCAACATCACGCCCAAATACCTCTCGTCGGCCGTCAAGGAGGTGAGCGGCAAGACGGCGGCGCGCTGGATCGACGAATCGGTGATCCTCGAAGCCAAGGCCCTGCTCAAATACTCGGGCATGAGCATCCAGGAGATCGCCTACCGCCTCAACTTCTCCACGCAGTCGTTCTTCGGCAAATATTTCAAGCAGCACACCGGCACCTCGCCCTCGCGCTACAAGAGAAAGGGATAGGCGGGCTTATTTTGCAATCCTCGGCTATGCGCTCATTCAACTCGAAGTCAACCCCCGCCGGAATCAGAGCGTAAAAAGCACAACCCCGTCGCTCGGGCGGGCCGAAGCCTTCCCCACTGGAAACCCGCAACCGTCCGGCTGGCACCGGGCATGCCCCGCAGGCTGCCGCCCGAATTTCCGAAAACCCATCATAGCAAGGAGACCGCCAACCCGTTTCGTCCTCGCAAGGATCACAGCGCAGTCAGGAGTCCTTATTTACCTATTATACAGACTTTTCGGTTCGCTCGACACGACATTTGCCGCCGGCATCCGTATTCCCTCCCGGGCTGGGGGTGAAAGGGAGTTAAAGGTCGGAACCGGCAACGGAGAAGAGTGGAAGTTATAAGCCCGGCCCCGGACGCCGGAACTTTTCGATGCAAAATGACACGCGGATTCCGATATTCGGGCGCTTTTTTTGCAGTCGGCAAAGAAAATTGAGGCCGTTGGCCTGCCGAACCGATTTTTTGTGTATTTTTGTAAAAACAACCATACCATGGAGTACGCAAACCAACTCAACGAATACGCTCCCGCATGGAGCGCCGCCGAAGTCGACGAACGCGTCGCCCGGATGCGCAAGCTCGCCGAGCGCAACCACAACGTCGAAGTCTACAAATTCTGCTACTCGGCCATCGACCTCACGACCCTGTCGTGCAACGACTCCGTCGCATCGGTGACGGAGTTCGCCCGCAAGGCGGCCGAATTCTACCAGAAATACCCCGCCGTCCCCAACGTGGCGTCGATCTGCATCTACCCCTCGTTCGTCGAGACGGTGGGCCTGGCCGTCGACGGCACGCCCATGCGCATCACGTCGGTGGCCGGAGGATTCCCCGCCGCGCAGACCTTCCTGGAGGTCAAGGCGCTGGAGGTGGCCATGGCCATCGAGAACGGCGCCGACGAAGTGGACATCGTGCTCAACGTGGGACGCATGCTCACGGGCGAATACGACGAAGCCGCCAACGAAGTGGAGGTGATCCGTTCGGAGATGGACCGCGACGTGGTGCTGAAGGTCATCATCGAGTCGGGTGCGCTCAAGACCCCCGAGCTCATCCGCAAGGCTTCGCTGCTCTCGATGCTCGCAGGCGCCGACTTCATCAAGACCTCGACCGGCAAGATCGACGTGGCCGCCACGCCCGAAGCCGCCGTGGTGATGTGCGAGGCCATCCGCGACTACTACAACAAGACCGGCCGCAAGGTGGGCTTCAAGGCCGCCGGCGGTGTCCGCACAGCCGACGATGCCGCCCTCTACTACACCATCGTCGAGGAGATCCTGGGCAAGGAGTGGCTCACCGTCGATCTCTTCCGCATCGGCGCCTCGTCGGCCGCCAACAACATCCTCTCGGCCATCGAGGGCAAGGAAGTGAAATACTATTAGACGGTCGCCCGCCGGGCTGCCGCCAACAAAAACGCTCTTCGGAAAATTCCGAAGAGCGTTTTTATTATGTAACAGACTGCGGGCAGACCTGCGAAGCGACCTTTTGCAAGGCCGTACTGGTTCCGGCAGGAGGCGACAGCGCCCGACACGAGTCGCTTACGAAATGCGGCACCCGTCGGGCTGCGTTTCACGGCATGGAAGATCGCCCCGACTCCGGCCGCTCCGAAAGAAGCTGTCCGGAAGCGCCCCGGTCCGGATCAAGCCCGGATCAATAGTCGCTCTCCATGAAAAGATCGGACGGCAGGTCGTCTTCGGCATCCTCGAAATAGTCGGCCTGGACATCCTCTGTCTGCGACTGCGACCGGTCTGAACGGGCGGGAGCCTCGTTCCGTGCGGGGACCTTCTCCTGCACGGGCTCCGAAGCAGCGGCGGGCCGTGCGTCGCGCCGCATGAGATGCGACCACTCGAAACCGTCGGGCCACACCAGCGACCGGTAGCGCCCGCTGCCCATAACGGTAAACACGATCGTGGCGAGCGTCGCCAGCGCAAACAGAATTCCGATAAGTTTCTTAATCATCTTGCTGGGTGTCGTTTAAGATTTCGATGGCCCGCACGATCACGTTGTCCACCGGATAGATGTTGGCATAGAATCCCGTATCCTCCAGCCTGGTGTTGCGGCCGATGTAGGCCTTGAGCTGGGCTTCGATAAGCCGGCGCGAACGGGCGATGTCGGCGCGGCGCGGCGCCACGCCCTGCCGGGCCGCGTAGGCGATGAAGTTCTCCACCAGCCGCGTGTCGCCGGCCAGCAGGGCCTGCAATTCTTCGAGCGTCTCCACCGAATTGAGCGCCTCGCGGTGGCGGTCGGCATATTCGATCGTATAGCGATAGAGGATGTTGCGGCCCGCGACCTCCACGAAATAAGGGGTCACGTCGGTCGTGTCGGCCGGAATAAAGATGTCGGGCATGATGCCTCCGCCGCCGTAGACCACCTTGCCGCCGGGCGTCACGAAACGCAGCGAATCGGCGAAACGGATGCTGTCGGCCGAGAAAAATTCGTTGTTGCGGTAACGCTCCCACAACTCCTCCTCGTAGCCGGCACCGTCGCCGTTGGTGTAGGGTTTCTGGATCGAGCGCCCCGTGGGCGTATAATAACGCGCCGTGGTCAGCCGCAGGGCCGAGCCGTCCATGAACGGTATCTGCTGCTGCACCAGGCCCTTGCCGAACGAGCGGCGGCCGATGATCGTGCCGCGGTCGTTGTCCTGCAGGGCGCCGGCCAGAATCTCGCTCGACGAAGCGCTGCCCTCGTCGATGAGCACCGCCACCTCCATCTCCTGGGCCGAACCGGCGCCGGTGGCGTATTCGCGCAGCTGCTCGCCGTTGCGGTCCTCGGTGTAGACGATCAGCTGGCCCTCGTGCAGGAATTCGTTGGCCACGGCGATCGCCTGGTCGAGGTAGCCGCCCGCGTTGCCGCGCAGATCGAATATCAACCGGTCAACGCCCTGGCCGCGCAGCATGGCAAGCGCCTGCGCCATCTCGGCCGAAGTTGTGCGGGCGAACTGGCCCAGCTTGATGTAACCCGTGGTTCCGGTGATGCGGAAAGCCGACTCGATACTCCGGATGGGAATGGCGCCGCGCACCACTTCGACGTGCACCTTGCCGTCGATCCCCTGCCGCTTCAGGCCGAGACGAACGGTAGTGCCGCGCGGACCGCGCAGCCGTCTGACGATGCGGTCCTGCGGAATGCCGCGCCCGGCGACCAGCGAATCGTCGATCTCCACGATGCGGTCGCCGGCCCGCACGCCCGCCTTGTCGCTCGGACCCCGCGGGATGACATTGAGGACGATGACCGTGTCGGTGGCCATGTTGAACATCACGCCGATGCCGTCGAACTCGCCCTCCAACGGCTCGTTCATGGCGGCCATCTCCTCGGCCGGCACATAGACCGAATGGGGATCGAGCTCGCCGATGAGCAGCGGGATGACATGCTCCGCGAGCGAATCCATCGACACCGGATCGACATAGCGGCTCTCGATGAGCGAGAGGGTCTGCGTGAGCTTGTTGTCGGGCTCCGCGAGCCGTTCCATCAGCAGGTCGCGCAGCTGCGTCCCGGCCGTGTTGCGGCCCACATAGACGCCGAAAAGCGCCCCCACGGCCACGCCGAGGGCCAGCACCAGCGGAAAGAGTACGGCCCGTTTGGAATTGTTGTACATCACTTGTTCTTGAAGGTATAGGTCAGACCCACGCTGAGCAGCGTCTTGGTCTGCACATCCACATTCTGTGCCCGGTTGTAGTAAAGTTCGAAATTCAGCGTCGTGGAGAGGTATTTCGTAGCCTTGATGTCGACGGTGTTGGTCCAGCGCACGGTCGGGTGGATCGGCAGGTTGGGCTTGTCGGTGAGTTCATGGCCCACGGAGGTGTTCTCCTTGTCGTTCCACGCTTCGAGCGCCCGGAGGTAGTCGCCGTAGGAGGAGATTTTGTTGCGCTGGCCGATGTCGGTGATCCAACCGTAGAACGAGAAGATCGAGGTGCGGTAACGGAAAATGCCTTTCTTGCCGAAGGTGCGGTCGAAGTCGACCTGCACCGAAGAACCGCCCTCGTACTTCGAAGTCTTGTCGGGTCCGGCCAGGCCGTAGGTCTGCCAGCCGGGCTTCTTGTCCCAGATGTTCTCGCGGATCCGCCCGCTCTCCACGAAGACGGCGCTCAAGGCGATGGGCGAGATGTTGACCACGATGGGGAACTTCTCCTTGGGACACTTGTAGGTGATACCGAGCGAGATGTCGAGGTAGCCCGGCGCCATGAAAGCGCTCTTGCGCTCGATATCTTCCTGCTGCGTACGCGAAATGTAGCCGTTGGCGAACTGGCTGCGGAACTTGAAGATGGCTCCGTAAGACCAGTTTTTCGTCATCTTGAACGAGGGTGCCACCGAGAGGTCGAATTCGTCCTGGTTCTTGAACCACACACCGTTGCTCGAAGTGGAACCGTCGTCGGTCTTGGTCTCGACCTTCATGCGGTTGTAGCCGAACTTGGCGATGAACTTGGTCTCGACCGAGAAGAGGTTCTTCGTGAAGGTGTGGTTCAGAAAAAGACTGGCCATCAGCGCGATGGAGTTGTCGCCGCCCGACACCTTGATCCACGAATCGTTGTGCGAGGTGAGCGCTCCCTGCAAACCGCCGCCGAACTCCAGCTTGTTGCGCTCCTTGCGGATGGCAGCGCGCTCGGCACGGTAGCGGGCGCGGTTGAAATACTCCACCTCCACAGGGATCGACCGGACCGGATCGTGGAAAGCCACCTCGTCCTGCCGCACGTCGACCTCGTCGACCGAAAACTGGGCCGAAGCAACGGAAGCAGCCAGAAGGGCCGGCAAAAGCAAGAACAACGAACGATATTTCATAACGCAGAAATTTTGTGATGAAGGAATTGCGATGCAAATTTATGAAATAATTCAGAGAATCCGTAACTTTGCCGCAAGGTTGAACCCCGAACTTTCGGTTTCGGCCTTTCACTTTCATCTTGCGGAAATGAAATATTTCGGAGCACACGTCAGCGCCTCGGGCGGCGTAGTCAACGCCCCGGCCAACGCCCGCGCCATCGGCGCCACGGGCTTCGCCCTCTTCACCAAGAACCAGCGCCAATGGACGGCCAGGCCGCTCACGGCCGGTGAGATCGACGATTTCCGCCGGGCCTGCGAACAATTCGGCTACGCTCCGGCCCAGATCCTGCCCCACGACTCCTATCTGATCAACCTGGGTCACCCCGAAGCCGAGGGTCTGGCCAAGTCGCGCGAGGCTTTCTTCGACGAGATGCACCGCTGCGAAGAACTGGGACTCGACCGGCTCAATTTCCATCCCGGGAGCCACCTGCGGCAGATCGGCGAAGCCGAGAGCCTCGACCGCATCGCCGAGTCGATCAACCTGGCGCTCGACCGCACGCACGGCGTGACGGCCGTCATCGAAAACACCGCCGGACAGGGTTCCAACCTCGGATTCCGGTTCGAACAGCTGGCCTACATCATCGAACGCGTCGAGGAGAAGTCGCGCGTAGGCTGCTGCATCGACACCTGCCACGCTTTCGCCGCCGGCTACGACCTGCGCACCGCCGCGGCGTGCGACGCCACGTTCGCCGAATTCGACCGCATCGTGGGTTGGAGCTATCTGCGCGGCATGCACCTCAACGACGCCATGAAGCCCCTCGGCAGCCGCATCGACCGCCATGCCCCGCTGGGCGACGGCGAAATAGGCTGGGAGTGTTTCCGTTACATCGCCCGCGACCGCCGCTTCGACGGCATGCCGCTGATTCTCGAAACGCCCGACGAAAGCCGCTGGCCGGCCGAAATCGAAACATTGAAACAATTCGCAGAGGAATAAGACGCCAGCATACGAATACTGTTTGCGGCAATAAACCCCATCTTAGCGGGGCGTAAAGCGGCAGTAGGGACCCAACCGGAACAGACGGACGGGACGGAGAATGCGGGCTTGGCTCTGCTCCCGGCTTGCAAAAAACTTCATCGGGGCGGCTGCGGGGGTCGCACCTCCGATGCAAGCCGCCCCGATGATGAAATATGGCTGCTTCGACGCCCGATCGTCAATTCCGGGCGCACGGATGTTTCGCTTCGCTCAACATGACGGGTTATCGGGCTCGGGCAGAAGCCTGCGGGGACGCCCCTCACAATGACGGCGCGAAAACCCATGCAGAGACGGTTTTCTGCCCGACCATTATTTCAATTCATCCAGACACCGCCGGATCAAGGCGGCGCTGTCGCGGATCTCGTCGTCGGAGATCGTGAGCGGCGGCGAGATGCGGAACGCCGTGTCGCAGTAGAGAAACCAGTCGCTCATGATGCCGGCGTCCTTGAAGAGCTCCATGATGCGGTAGAGCGGCTCCGAAGACCCCAGCTCGACCGCCAGAAGCAGTCCTGCGCGGCGGATTCCGCGTACGGCCGGATGATCGCCGAGCAACTCCTCGTAGAGCGCACCCTTGCGCTCCGCCTCCTCCACGACGCGATGCTCCAACAGATAGTCGAGCGCCGCCAGCCCGGCCGCACAGCAGACCGGATGGCCGCCGAAGGTGGTGATGTGGCCCAGCACCGGATCGGTCTGCAGGGTGTCCATGATTTCGTGACACGAAACGAAAGCCCCCAGCGGCATGCCGCCGCCGAACGCCTTGGCCAGACACACGATGTCGGGCACGATGCCGTATTTCTGCATGGCGAACATGGCGCCCGTACGTCCCATGCCGGTCTGTATCTCGTCGAAAATCAGCAAGGCCCCCACTTCGTCGCAGCGCCTGCGCAGCGCTTCGAGGTAACCCGCCGCGGGCGGACGGACGCCGGCTTCGCCCTGCACCGGTTCGGCCAGGACGCAGGCCGTGCGGTGCGTGATGCGCTCCAGCTCGCCGAAATCGTTGAATTCGATGGCCTGCACGTCGGGCAGCAGCGGCCGGAAAGCATTTTTCCACTCCTCGCCCTCGGGAGCGCCCATCATGCTCATGGCCCCGTGCGTCGAACCGTGGTAGGCACGGCGCATGGAGATCAGCTCGGTGCGGCCGGTGAACCGTTTGGCCAGTTTCAGCGCACCCTCCACCGCTTCGGCGCCCGAATTGACAAAATAGACGCTCTCCAGTCCGCCGGGCAGCAGCGACGCCAGCCGGGCGGCATACGTCACCTGCGGCGTCTCGACCAGCTCGCCGTAGACCATCACGTGCATGTAGCGCGCGGCCTGCTCCTGCACCGCGCGCACCACCGCCGGATTGGCATGACCCACGTTGCTCACCGACACGCCGGCGACCAGATCATAATAACGCTTGCCCTCAGGCGTATAAAAGCACGAACCCTCGGCCCGTGCGACCTCGACCAGCATGGGCGAAGGCGACGTCTGCGCGACGTGGGAGAGGAATTGTTTGCGGAGTATGTTCATTGAAATGGAAAGGTTCAAAGTGAAAAGTGAAAGGCAGATGATTGCTTCTTTCTTCGCAGCGACGCCCATCTACCAAACAGGACGATGAATCGAATCATCGTTTGTGTCGTCGCCGAACCGCCGGTTGAGAATGCGCGGAGCATCGGCCACGCTGCGGTACATCCAGCGGTAGAGCGTTTGGGTCTGCTGTTCGGGCGTCAGGGCCCATTCCCCGACCTGCCGGCGCACCCGCTGC
>ERZ778513.1702-NODE-1702-length-12313-cov-4.023495_pt1 | contig 12313 bp, 7 predicted proteins | sample MGYA00510345_ERZ778513 | MGnify/ENA primary metagenome ERZ778513 (study PRJEB29527, sample SAMN07138966) | mouse gut metagenome | material: feces | host: mouse | place: China:Nanjing | collected 2016-01-25 ... | reverse complement strand
AAGGACCGTGTATCGCTGTAATTATTTTCGGCGCTCAGCAAATAATCCGCACTACTCTTCGTGTAGGTCTGCGCGCCCTTTTCCCGGAGATAACGGCAAAGGGCAACCGTGGTCCCACTCTCCTTCAAAGCGGCTGCGTCCTCCGCCCCAAGCGTCACCGTGTGTCTCTGGGACGTGTGGGAGCCCCCCGCCCGCTCAATCGTGATATGTGGCTTTCCGGTGTGGACACTCTCATAAGATACAGAAAGCAGATTCAACTGCTTATCATCCGGCGGGCTCAATACCCAGCGCAGACGGTAGTCCGTGTCCGGCTCCGGCGTCCAGCCAAGCGCCGTGGTCGAAACGGTCGCCTGATAACCGTTTGCCTCGTTCAGCTCCACCTTCTTCCCTTCATTTCCGTAAATCCATTTACCGTTCGGGTACTTCTGCAGCACCTGCAGCTGCAGATTACAGCTGCCTGTCAGTTTTTCTTTCCCGCTCCCGGCGATTCGATACGTGCGCACGAAATGAAACGCCCCCGTTTGATCCGTAGACGCATTCACCCGCTCCAGATGTACGCCGAGGTCGTTTTCTATGGTCAGTTCCTTTGTTATCGTCACACCGCCAACGGACAGCGTAAACTCACAGACGGAACCAAGGCTTTCCTCCGGCATCGTGACATAATCTGTTATTTTTCCATCCGTTAAGCGAAAGGCTTCGTGTTCGTAGGAAACCCTGTTCTCCTCCACAGGACGATAAAAAACACATACTTTTTCCGGCTGCTTCGTCCCCTTAAGCGTCACGGTTAAGTCTGCGTGCCGCTTCTCGTCTTTGTTCTGTGCGATACGAAAATCCACATCCGCCGCATTGACATAGGCGTTCTTCGGCACAGTCGCTTTTACGGTCACAGGCGCCGCAGCCGCCACGCCGTTTGTATGGAGCATACTGACCTGCACCGGACAGACCGCTCCCGGCTTCAGGAATACCCCCTCATCCGCCAGATCAAAGGTCACCGCAAGATACCCCTGCGGGTCCTTCCCGTTAAGCGCAGCCGTCGTCTTAAGGCTGTGCTCCACCTGCAGGGAATCCTTCATGCTGACAGAAAAATCCACACTCTCCGCCGTTCCGCTGTACACGGGCTTTACCTTCAATGTCAGCTTGGAAAAATCAGCGGAAACATTCGCGTTGGCGATCTCGATACGATGATCCGACGCTTTCGTGGTATACGTCATTGTCTTTAAAAGCATATCGTTTCCTCGGTCACGTATTTCAAACCGATATGCTGTCCCCGCTTTCAGCCCGTCAAAGACATAGGCATACCAGCCGCTGGTCAGCGCTTCCTCTCTCGCCTCCTCGGAACCGTCCGCAGGCTGATACCGGCAGGCAAGCGCATAACTGTCTCTCAGCAGAGATTCCAGCTCCAGTGTAATCGAGTTTTCCTCGCATACCGCATTATGTACATACACAGCGTCCTGACTGTCCGCCCCCTCTACGGCAAACGGCTCCATGCCGCTAAGAAACGCCACAAACTTATTCGTTAATGTGCTGCGTTTGACCATAAATGCCGTATCATAGGTTCCTCTGAGAAGCGCGTTCGTACAAACCTGTGCGCCCTGACTGTCCGTATCTGCAGTATAGTCACTGCCGGTATGAGTATCGCCTTCCGAATGGTCCGCCGGGCAGTAATAAGGTCTCCAGTCATACTGTCTTTGGGCCGCTTTCACCACCTCAAATTTCATTCGGCTTTTTCCCGCTTTTGCCCTTAAGGTGATGGAATCCCCTTCCGGCAGCGCAGCCGTATACGTTCCGTCGCTGTTCTTCGTAAACGGCGTCTGGGCAGCCGCACGCAGGGTAAAGACGTCGTCCCCGTCCTTTCCAACCGTATAAGCTCCGATATACAGGGTTTCCCCTTTCCTCATATAGTTCGTGCTGGTGCAGAGAGATGTCCCTATCTGGGGCGTCCCATTTCGTATCTTAGTACCTTCGTCCGGCTCCGCACACAGATAGAAAGAAGCGTCATAAGCTTCTATGGTATAGAAGGCATATCTTCCGTCCTCTGGCGCGGTAAAGGAATACCACACATAGGTGTTCGTGCTGCCGGTTTGGGCAGGCAGTGTAATCTGCACGCCGTCTTTGGAGAGCGCGTCAAAGGAAAGCGCCGTCACGTTTACCTCAGGTTCCAGCGCAGCAACAGAAGCCGCGAACAATGTATTTTCCGATACACTGTTCCCGGAGACCGTATTCTCCGTCTCTTCTGACTGCTCAGACTCTTCTTCCTCCACAATAGGAGTGTCCTCTTCCGGCAGGTTAGCCACAGGCCCGTCGGGGATTTCTTCCTCCGTTCCCGGGTTTTTCGGCTCCTCCGGGGGATCCTCCCCCTTGTCAGAATCCTCCGGCTCCTCCGGATTTCCATCTCCCCTATCCGGATTCTTCGGATTCTCGGGATTTTCCTCCCCTATATCGGGAATATCAGTCTCTTCCGGATTCTCCTCTTCCGTGTCAGGATTCTCCGACTCCTGTCCAGGGTTCTCCGGCTGCCCGGTTGTCTCCTCCTCTATCGTGGAACCGACTATCCCCCCACCCGAAAATTCGTCATTGTTTTCAAACTCTCTCGCCGTAGAGCCTGTCCTTTCAGCGCTCCCAACGACCGGATCGGGATCTGTCTGCGCAGCGTAAGCCGTCACAGGACTTTCAAAGGCAAGCAGGGCCGCCAGCGTAACTGTCAAAATTCGATGAAACATGATGGAATCCTTTCTGTGTCTAAGTTTAGGTATAAAGTAACAAGGCAATACTATTTTTATTATAGTACATGCCGCCAATCGCAACAACCGCAGAAACCGAGAAAAAAGCAGTTTTTTAGCTTCATTAAGCATCTAAATACACAAAATTTCCTCAAAACGCAGAGCCACCGCTCGAATTTGCTCCGCAAATTCTCGTTGTTCGGCTTTCGTCGGATATAACAATAAAAAAACACCCTCGCGAAAGTAAACTTTCGGAGGGATGCCTTTTTATTGTTTTGCTCTGCTCAATGCTTAAACAGGGTATGCCCCGTTCTTCGTATCAGCCTGGGTCATGTCAACCTTCTCCTGCTGTGCCTGACGGTACTTGAAGAAGTCGATCGCCACCTGCGGGAACAATGCGTAGGACAGTACATCCTCGTCCTGCTGTTTCCACTCTTTCATCTCCGCTTCCAGACCGGCAAGCTCCGGCTCCGTGTGGCCGGTCGCCTCAGCGGAACGGGCGGTAGAGCGCTTCTCGCCGGGAATCACCTTGTCGATCACTTCCTGACTCATCGGTTTCACCGTCTGCCCGTAATTGCCGCGGAGCAGATCCTTGAACTCTCCTGTCGCCATCTTATATCTCTCGCCCATCAGCACGTTGAACACCGCCTGCGTACCGACAATCTGGGAGGACGGGGTAACCAGCGGGGGCTCGCCGCAATCCTTACGAACTCTGGGAATCTCCTCCAGCACATCCTGATATTTATCCTCCGCCTTCTGCTCCTTGAGCTGGCTCACCATGTTGGACAGCATACCGCCGGGAACCTGATAACGCAGGGTATTGATGTTAACGCCGAGCACCTTCGTGCTCATCAGGCCGGACGCAATGCACTCCTCGCGGTAAGGACGGAAATAATCCGCAATCGCCGCCAAAATTTCCTGATCGTATCCGGTATCGTAAGGCGTGCCCTTAAAGGTTTCCACCATAACCTCTGTCGCGGGCTGGGACGTACCGAGCGCAAACGGAGAAATCGCGCAGTCGATGACATCCACGCCAGCCTCCACTGCTTTCAGATAGGTCATGGACGCCACACCGGACGTATAATGCGTATGAAGCTGAATCGGCAGCTTCGTGCTCTCCTTAAGCGTCTTCACAAGCTCCGCCGCGCGGTAAGGAACGAGCAGGCCCGCCATATCCTTGATACAGATGGAATCCGCACCCATCTCCTCAATCTTCTTCGCCATATCCGCCCAATACTCTAATGTATAAGCATCTCCAAGCGTATAGGAAAGGGCGATCTGGGACTCTCCTCTGCCCTCCTGCTTCTTGATCTTATTGGTCGCGTCTACCGCCGCCTGCAGATTACGGATATCGTTCAGGCAGTCGAAAATTCTGATCACGTCGATACCGTTTGCGATGGATTTCTCAACGAACGCATACACCACATCGTCCGCATAAGGTCTGTAACCTAAAATATTCTGGCCTCTGAATAACATCTGGAGTTTGGTATTCTTGAAGCCGTCCCTCAATTTTCTCAGTCTATCCCAAGGATCTTCCTTCAGGAAACGAAGGGATGCGTCAAAGGTCGCACCGCCCCAGCACTCCACCGCGTGATAGCCGACTTTATCCATTTTATCTATGATTGGAAGCATTTTCTCGGTAGGCATTCTGGTCGCAATCAGAGACTGATGTGCGTCACGAAGAACGGTTTCCATGATTCCAACCGGCTTTTTAGTTTGTTCTGCCATTATTTTTCATTCCTTTCTCAATTTATATTATAACTCCATGTCCGAGGTCGCGAAGCGATCCTCGCAATCGAGCAAAGCTCGATTTGTGCTCGATTTGTGCTCGATTTGTTTTAGAATACGCCGAATACTGCCATGAAGGTACCTGCCGCCACAGCCGTACCGATCACGCCTGCCACGTTAGGTCCCATCGCGTGCATCAGCAGGAAGTTTGTAGGATCAGCCTCCGCACCAACCTTCTGCGACACTCTTGCCGCCATAGGCACCGCTGAAACACCTGCGGAACCGATCAGCGGATTCACCTTGCCCTTGGTGATCACGCACATCAGCTTACCGAAGAGCACACCCGCCGCCGTACCGAACGCGAACGCGATCAGACCGAGGACAACAATCTTAATGGTATCCATATTCAAGAATGCTTCCGCGCTGGTGGTCGCACCCACGGAGGTACCGAGTATGATAACCACGATGTACATAAGCGCATTGGATGCCGTGTCTGTCAGCTGTCTCACCACGCCGCACTCTCTAAACAGGTTACCTAACATCAGCATACCTACAAGGGGCGCTGTGGTAGGAAGAATCAGAGAAACCACAATCGTAACCACGATGGGGAAGAGAATCTTCTCCAGCTTGCTGACAGGACGAAGCTGTCCCATCTTGATCTTTCTCTCCTTCTCTGTCGTGAAGAGCTTCATAATAGGCGGCTGGATAATCGGCACCAGAGACATGTAGGAATAAGCCGCCACCGCAATCGGGCCGAGCAAGGTAGTCTGTCCCAGTTTCCCGGCAAGGAAAATGGAAGTCGGGCCGTCCGCACCGCCAATGATGGAGATTGCTGCCGCCGCCCTATCGTTAAATCCCATAAAGATCGCGCCGAAGTAAGCCATAAAGATACCAAACTGCGCCGCCGCACCCAGAAGAAAACTCTTCGGGTTCGCGATCAGCGGGCCGAAATCCGTCATCGCGCCGACACCCATAAAGATCAGGGACGGCAGGATTGCCCACTCATCCAGCTTGTAGAAATAATACAGCAGACCGCCGCCTGCACCGCCCTCTCCGTACTCTGCCATGATATCCGGATAGATATTCACGAGCAGCATACCGAAAGCGATCGGCACTAACAAGAGCGGTTCAAAGCCTTTGCCGATGGCCAGATATAGAAATACAAGTGCTACAACAATCATCACATAGTTACCGATTTCCAAATTGAAGAACGCGGTCTGATGTATCAGATTGTTAAGCGTCTCAACTATATACATTTTCTTAACCTCCTGTAGTTTTAGTTTCGAAAGGAAGCGTCTTTTCAGGCCGCCTCTTTCGATGATTACTTCAATGTCGCGAGAAGCGCGCCTGCCTCTACCGCATCACCAACTGCCACGTTGATGCTGGCAACCGTACCGTCCTCGGGAGCCACTACAGGGATCTCCATCTTCATTGCCTCAACGATCACGACAGCGTCACCCTTCTTTACAGCCTGTCCCACATTGGCCTCGATCTTGAAGACCTTGCCTGCCGCGCCGGCCTCGATCTTAATGCTGCCTGCCGCGCCGCCTGCTGCTGCAGCAGAAGCTGCAGCGGCTGCCGCCGGAGCCGCCTTGGGAACCGCTCTGGGAGCTGCCGGAGCCGCCGCTGCGGGCGCACCACTCGTCGCTCCCTCTTCCACCACTACATCATATACGCTGCCATTTACGGTAATTGTATAATTCTTCATCTTCATATCCTCCTATGATCTTAGGCATTCTGCCATTTACTCTTATTAGATTTTCTGATGGATCTCACCACGAACCCGTCCGTGGATGCAGCACCCTCGTAAGCTGCAATCGCCGCAGCGATAACCGCCACAAGCTCCGTATCGTCGGAAAGCTCCTCCTTGGCAGAAGTCTGCTCCACCACAGGGGATGCGGCAACGGCTGCCGCAGGCTCTTCCTTCTTCTGTTTCCCCTCCAATTTGGATATAAGCGAGAAACAGGAAATAATCAGACTGATCAATATCAGAACCACAAACACGGTTCCCATACCGATCACGGTATTCATACCGGCCTTGGCCATTATCTCTCCAGTTGAATAATGGACGTTGGTAGTAATTCCGATATAAGTCGCGAGCGCGTTGTCAAGAACAATCACCACATCCGCATTGTGCGAGGAACCGAGCACATTTACCGTGATCGCAACCTCATCCTCATCAAAAGCTACCGAACCGCCGCTCACGCCCTCATAAGTGCCGATATCGTCCAGCGCACTCTGCCAGCCCTGAAAACCGTTGTAGAGTGCGGGCTGATCGACATACTGCTCGATAGCGCCTTGGCTCACGATCGTATTCATCTGATCCACGATGGTCGTACCGATCTGTACTGCCTGCTCATCGCTGATGGGGCCGCTTTTCGCTTCCTCCTCACCACACGCTGAAAGACAGGCCATACAGGTAATCATCCCTAATATTACCAATAGTTTTTTCATAATGCCTCCTTAAACGGTGCCGTGCTTCTTCTCGGGACGTCCCTCCGTCTTGTTGGAGAGCATCTCGAACGCGCCGATCACATATTTTCTCGTATCTGCCGGCTCCACGATCTGATCCACATAGCCTCTCTTCGCCGCGCTGGTCACATTATTCTGCAGTGCCTCATACTCCTTCGCGCAGGCGTCGATGGCATCCGCACCCTGACCGTCGCAGATGATCTTTGCCGCCAGCTTCGCGTCCATCATGCCGATCTGCGCATCCGGCCATGCGATCGTGATATCCGCGCCGACTGCCTTGGAATTCATAGCCACATACGCGCTTCCGTATGCCTTGCCGATAATTACGTTTACCTTGGGAACAGTAGCGTTGGCAAAGGCATATGTAAGCCTGCCAGCCGCTTTCGCCATCCGCTTCTCGGAGCAGGTGGTCGCCGCAAATCCCGTCACGTTGGTAAGGGTCAGCACCGGAATGTCAAAAGCGTCACAGAAGTTCACGACCTCCGCCGCCTTCTCCGCCCCTCTCGGGGAGATTACCGCATCGAACTTCTCCACAACCTCGCCGTTCTCGTCGCAGATCTCGGTACGATTTGCCACCGCGCCGACGGTAGCGCCGTTCAAGCGGATAAAGCCCGCCGCCATATCCTTCGCGTAATCCTGCTTCACCTCCACAAACAGACCATCGTCCGCAATCTGGGACAGAGCGATCGCCGTATCGCCCACACAGTTTGCGATCTGGGCGCAGGCACGGTTTAAATCGTCCGTGCAATCCGTCCACGCAAGATCGGAATTGTTCGCGGGCAGGATGGAAACGAGCTGTCTGATCTGACCGAGGATTGCAGGCTCGTCCGCCACCATATCCACAAGGCCTGTCTCCTCGCTCTGAAACGCCGCTGCGGAAGTGTCGCAGCGGGAAATCTCATTTCCCTCCAGCGCATTCGGGGAATTGACAAACAGCTTCGCATTCTTCTCTTCCATAAACGCGAAATCAGTCATGGCAGGAATCAGGGCAAGTCCGCCGCCGCAGCTGCCGAACACAGCCGTAATCTGCGGAATCACGCCGGAGGCCATCGCCTGGCATCTGTAAATCTCGCCGAATCCGTTTAACGCGTCTGTCGCCTCCTGCAGACGAAGCCCCGCCGAATCGATCAGTCCGATCACGGGCGCGCCCATCTTCATCGCCAGCTCATAGATGTTTACGATCTTCTTCGCATGCATCTCGCCCACGGAACCGTTCAGCACGGAAGCGTCCTGACTGTAGACATACACGAGATTGCCGTCGATCACACCGTAGCCGGTCACGACACCGTCAGACGGAGTCTCAGTCTGTTTCAGATTGAAATCCGTCGCTCTCGCTGTCACAAGACCGCCGATCTCAACGAAACTGTTTTCATCGAGTAAAGCATTGATTCTTTGACTCGCTTGAGAAGTAGTACTCATTTTTCAGCCCTCCATTTATATAATTATAAAAAATAATGAATAAAAACTTTTGCTATTTGACATAGCGCACGACTGTAGTATAACACAGAATGCAATTCCCGACCAGCAGAAATTACAAAAAAAATGCAAGTTTTAAAATATATTCCAGAATCCACAAAAAGCTTCGTTCCTCCACTGCCGTGTCCGCGCACACCGCATATCTTTTCACCAGTTCCCCGTTCAGATAATAGAATACCGCCCCCACTTCCTCCCCCGCGGCAACTGGCGCGTCAAGCATGGATTCCACACGGCTTTTCACTTCCACCTGATCCGTCTCGCAAAGCAGATACGGCAGACTCTTCTCCCCCGCCTGCAGGGTGACGGACACTGCTGCCTCCTCAAAGGGCGTTCCCCGCTCCCCCGCTATGCCGTTTCTGACCGGAATATCGGAAAAGGTCTGTTCTTCGTAAATATCCCGGTACTGATACCGCTCCATCCCGTAAGCCGCCAGCTTCTTCATGTCGCTCCACTTGTAGCTTCGGTTGCTTGGCCAGCCGCAGGCCAAAAGCGCCACCGTAAAGATCCGCCCTTCGCTCTCCACCGCCCCCACATAGCAGTAGCCCGCATTGTTCGTGAATCCCGTCTTCCCGGAAAGCGCCTCCTGCATCATGCCGAGAAAAGCGTTGTGGTTATTGCAGTGAAAACTCCTCTTACCGTCCACGTCCGTGAAATCATAGCCCTGCGTCCTCGTAATCTCCAGAAAGCGCTCCTTTTCCGGGGAATCCGTCACACAGTAGGCCATGATTTTCGCCAGATCCGCCGCCGTTGTGGAATGCACTTTCCCGGTGTCATTTACCTTCGCATCCAGACCGTTCGGCGTGATGAAATAAGTGTCAAAGCAGCCGATATCGCGCGCCTTCTGGTTCATCATCGCGGCAAACTTCTCCACGCTGCCGCCCACCGCCTCCGCCACCGCCACGGCTGAGTCGTTGTGGGATTCCAGCATCAGAGAGTACAGCAGATCCCGCAGATAATATTTCTCCCCCTGTTTGATATACAGCTTTACCTTCGGCATACTTGCCGCGTAAGAAGAGACTTCCGCAATATCCTCCGGGCTGCCGTATTCCAGTGCAAGAATGCATGTCATGATCTTCGTGGTGCTCGCCATGGGCAGCTTTTTTTCGGGATTCTTTCCATAGAGAACCCTTCCCGAATCCGCGTCCATGAGGACGGCCGCCTGGGCATAGAGCTGCAGGTCTTCCTGTCCCGCCTTCTCCTCCGTTCCGTCAGACATGGCCGGTACAAGAACGCTCTCCTGCGCTTCGATTTCCGACGCCTGCGTATATGGCGCACGATCAGCCGCACCGGAAAACGCGTCCCCATCCGTCGAACGGGAAACGTGCCGTGTACCTGCGGTACCTCCCGTCTGCCCCTGCACACAAAACAAGGCAGCTGCCGTTATGATGGCCGCCACCTTGTAGTATATCCGTTTTCCCGCTCTGTTTGTCATCTTTTTTATGTTACGCATACCCACGTCCTAAAGTTTCTGTTCGTTAATATATATGCGCAACACGCTCTCCTATGACATGGTTTGTTTCATGCCGTTTGCCGGACAGTCAGTCCCAATGGCCTTCCTCCACAGCCTCCAGTCTCCTGCTTTTGCAGACCGGGCACGCTGTTTTTTCACTCCACTTCTCCACACTCTGCTCTTCCCCGCAGAGACTTTTCGTCCTTTTCCCGCACAGAGGACACTTCCCCGTCAAAATCTCATCGCCGTCTACGTCCCGCAGCACGGGAACAGCTACTACGTTGTGACAGTGCCCGCAGACTGCCAGGCTGTAGCGGAAATCATACAGGGGAAACGGCCCCGCCCCCATCAGCCTTTCCGCCTGCTGCCGCTCCTCCTCCGAAAAGGCGGCAAGAACCGCCTCCATCCTGCCATGCAGCAGGCCGTTTCCCGTAAAGCACTGCCATTCCTTTTTACAGGCCGCACAGCGCACGTTAATCACTTCACCCATCGCATTTTGCTCCCTTCAAGCGCTCTTCTCATGTCCGTCAGCCGAGCAGACTTAAGATCATCTGGGAACTCTGGTTCGCCTGCGCCAATATGGAAGCTCCCGCCTGCGAAAGAATCTGTCCGTTGGAATATCCCACCATCTCCTCCGCGATATCCGTATCCCTGATCTGGGACTCCGCCGCTGCGGTGTTCTCCGAAATATTATTCAGATTATTGATCGTATGCTCCAATCGATTCTGGATTGCGCCGTAATGACTTCTCACATTGCCCACATAATGAATCGCCCTCTTGATCCCGTCGATGGCCAGATCCGCATCGTCCGTGGTCTTTACATTCATACCCTCAAGCCCCAGCGCCTGACTGCTCATCTTATACAGATCGACGTCAATGTGGATGCCCGCTTCCGCGCCCACCTGCAGCGCAATCATCTCCGGTCCGCTATAATCGATGCTGATCTGGAAAGGATCAATTCTGAAAGGCTGATCCAGCGCTCCTGTACCAAGAACCGAGGAAGGACCGACACCCAGACCGCCTGCCGCGATCACCGATCCCGCGCCCGTCTTGGACTCATAGGCAAGCTTTCTGACAAATTCCGTCAATTCCGCGTTTCCGTTCTTAAAACGCCTGTTCAATTCGTCCACATCAATACCCGTGTTGTTCTGAATCGCCGAAGCCAGCGAATTGCCGGCGAGAAGATCTGCAAATATCTTATCCATTCCAGCGGCAATATTCGCACCTGTCACGGCTCCTTTGCCGTTTGCCAGCCACCCCAGATACGCCGTGCCAAGATAGCCGTGGCCGTAAGGTCTGCCGCCCATCGTAAACTTCGACAGATAATTACTGATGTTGCTGTCCTGACTGGCGTCGTTTTCGCTCGTCAGAAAATTCGCATAATAGGAAAGCGTGTCGTTCCATCCGTTTGCAAAACCGCCGCCTGCAAGCTGTGCCGTTCCTTCTGCGAACCACGTCGGATACCGCTCTCCCTTGCGGCCGCTCATGCCGTCCGTCAATGTATACTGCATCACCGAATGCATCAGCTCATGCGCCATGGTCGCTTTCAGCGCGTCCGCGTTACTTCCCGTGCCCTGCGCATCCGCGTCGTTAAAGTCAGCGGCATCCACACGGATTCCCATGGAAGTGGGTTTCCCGCCGCCAAGGCTGTATGTAAAATAGGCGTATGCCATCGTATTGTTCTTTCCGTCAATGTATGCCACCTGTAAAGCCATATCAATGGTATCGCTTCCGACCGCATTCTTTAACGACGGAAAAGAATCAAGGATCCTCTCTATCGCACCGGGAACAATCTTATTCGCTATTTCATCCGCAAGAACGCTGCCGCTGGAAATATTGACCGCCCGCCCTGCGCCTGCCGCGCCGGGTCCCGCCTGTGCCTCATTAATCTGAAACGTGCCGTTCTTTAAGTCAAGGGTGATATCATACCCCTTCATTTCCAGATAGCTTGTGGCAATGGGCGAATGGCCGTTTTCCGGAAACAGCGCAATCTCATTAAACGTGGTATTGCGTGCTGTCTTATCAATCTCTGCTTTGAGCTGCTGGATTTCCTCGTCAATCATCGCGCGATCCACATCCTGCAGCGTGCCCGTGGCCGCCTTGATCGCCAGCTCATTGGCCCTCTGCAGCATATCGTGCACTTCATTCAGAGCGCCTTCTCCGATCTGTACCATGGAGATGCCGTCCTGTGCGTTTGCCGCAGCCTGTGTCAAGCCGCGCACCTGTCTTCTCATCTTTTCGGAAATAGAAAGACCCGCCGCATCGTCTGCCGCCCTGTTGATGCGATAACCGGAAGATAATTTTTCTGACCGCTTCGCCTTATCCTTCGTGGTTATGCCAAGCTGTCGGCTCGCGTTTGCCGCAAGCATGTTTGTCTGTACTGAGAGCATTTTACCCCCCCCCCCGACGGAATCCGGCTCCATGGAGTCGTTGCTTACACTCGGATCATCAAAGACATACAAATATT
>ERZ778513.1672-NODE-1672-length-12504-cov-8.753474_pt1 | contig 12504 bp, 14 predicted proteins | sample MGYA00510345_ERZ778513 | MGnify/ENA primary metagenome ERZ778513 (study PRJEB29527, sample SAMN07138966) | mouse gut metagenome | material: feces | host: mouse | place: China:Nanjing | collected 2016-01-25 ... | reverse complement strand
TCAAAGTCGGGATAACTTTATAAAACTTACAAGATGCAGTTCACCGGAGGCTTACCTTTATTATAGACCTATTGCAAATCAAAAAACTTTATCTACCTTTGCCGATGCTACATACTCATAATATCAAATCTATCTTTTCTGCCGCGAAAGTATTTTCACGAAAGAAATATAGGTAATTGCCTTGCATAAGGGAGAATCCGTCCGGGAAACTTGACGGAGCATATACGGCAGAAATGTTGTGAGTGTGTAGCCTCCCTAAGTGCAGGGCTTTTATCATTAATATTATGTTGTTATGCTACACACTCACAACAAACAAAACATCAGCGCAAAAGCGCTGAGAGCCGCCAAGGAAAGCCTTGGCGAATTCATCGAGAGCACCGCAGCCGTAGCCGGCTGGCAAAAGGCATTTCTGGAGAATTCTTTCCGGGAATGCTTGCAGGGACAAAAACTATCACTATCTTTGCCCCTGCGTAACATAAATATATCATCAGTCTATCTTTTCTGCCGGGAAAGTATTTTCACGAGAAAAATAGATATATTGCCCTGCATACGGAGGTATTCGCCCGGGAAACTTGGTGAAGCATATACGGCAGATGATGTTTGTTTGTGTTACGCCCTCCTAAGTGCAGGGTATTTATCATTTAAAATGTTGTAATATGCGTAACACAAACAACAACATCAGCACGAAAGCGCTGAGAGCCGCCAAGGAAAGCCTTGGCGAACTCATCGAGAGCACTGCAGCCGTAGCTGGCTGGTTCCAGCTCCTTTATGACATCACTGACGACGCCAAGGAACCGCTGCTCGACAAGCAGGTTCTTTCAGAGTGCAGCCAGATGTTCATCACCGTCAACAGGCTACTCTACCAAGAGGAAAGCAGGTTGAAGCACCTACAAATGATGAGGATCGTATCCGAAAAGGCTGACAAGTCATTCCGAGAACTTAGGGCTGACGCAAAAACTCAGGACCCAGTTTTGTTCAACCAGGCTATGTAAGGAGGAAGCGCTATGGAAAGATTTGACATTCTGAAGTCGTACACCGACAAGCAGCTCATGCAGGCGGACGAGCGGTGGTCAAAGTCACTGCGAGAACTGAGGGGAATTCAATTTAGCTGCGACCTCGCAAAATCCAGGGCAGCAAGAGACCTCGGAATCACTGACGGGCCGATTACAGAGCTGGCGGACCATCTGGCTGACGCTATCACGGAAATAGGGGTACTCATCGCGGACATACTCATTGAAGAGGCACGAAGGAGAAGCCTCAAGCTGATGGACAACATGAAAGAGGAGGACAAGTGATGGAAGCAACTGCCATTCTTAAAAAGGCCATGGCGGACATATATTGCCAACAGATGGTCGTCGAAGCCTTGATCAAGGAATTGCCACAACAGGTGAGGACACCGCTAAGGGGAACACCAGACTGCATCATATATTCGCTTCACGAAGCAGTGCAACTCATATCATGCATTATCGTGGACATGAAAAATCCTCAATTACCCCCTAATGAACCCCGGGAAGAACAGGAGGAAATGAAAGGGATATAGCAATAATGATTATATTTGGGCTAAAGCCCATATACACATCCTGGTCTCGGCATAATCAAAGTAAACTTTGCTTCTGCACTCGACTTTGACTATATTTGCATCTGTCATAACAGTTCCCGGGGCGCCATTCCGGGAACTGTAAAATACAGAAGATATGCTATCAGATGAATTCAAGCATGATGTCAACAGCTATATGCAAAGACAGGCAGACAAGCTTCTTGCACACCAGGCGTCCATTGCCCGGAACACATATAGCACCAGGACAGGAAGCCTGGCACGTGCGCTTGCATCGAAAGGCGAAGTCCGGGACATGAAGGTTTCCCTGCCATATCCCAAGCACATCAGGTTTCTTGACATGAAGAAGACGAAGAGCGGTAAAAAAAAGCGCAGATATGAGCCTATTTACAACAAGTATGTGTACGGGTACCTCAAATCTGACATATACAAGATGATGATGGCAGCTATTCCAAAGCAAATGATAAAGATTATTGAAATGGACATTAAAACTTTGTAAAACAAATGAACAACGAATATAGTACAGCGATAAAAATGGCTCTCATTATTGAAACCACCATAATCTTCACAGTATTTGTCATATCGTCGATAATCAATGAGATGTTACTCACCGTATGGGTGCTTCTCATTTTTCTCATTGCCGATATCCTTGCATTGATATTTGTTCTTTTCCTTGAGTTTATATCCCACAGGTTGTAGATGCTGAATATTTTAATTTTATGAGCAGATTCAGAAAAAATTATTGCTTCTTCTCGGAGTAATCGGAGTAATAGCATGGCTTATCTCCTTCATGATATTTCAGAACTTTGAAGTCGCACTAGTATTTCTGCTTGTAGAAATACTTCTCTGGCTCTTTATAGCCGGTGTCCTAAGGATAATGGAATGGCTTCTGGATGACAGCCAATAAGCAGTGCAAGCGGCATAAACATTTAATCGGACAGCAGAATGCTGTCCTTTTCTCGTTAATGGCCATCTTGTAGATTTGTGAGAAAATTTAAGGACATGGCTATAGAAAATGAAATAGTGCGCTTCATTGCCGAAATGGAGCTGGATGAACAGGATATATCTGCATTCAGGGCCGGATTAAAGGGAGCTGAAGAGCAATGCGAATCATTGCGCAAGGCGATTGCGTCCACAGGAAACCAGATGGCTAAGCTCAAGGCCGCAGGAAAAGATAACAGCATCGAATACAAGAAACTGGAACAACAGCAGAAAAATTACAATTCGGCCCTGAAGACCGGAGTCAAGGAATGCAATTCCTATACAGCTGCGCTCGGCATAAATCAGATGTCAATAAAACAACTGCAACAGCACGCCAAAACATTACGCAGCGCCCTTAACACGATGCACAAAGAGGCAAATCCACAGCTATGGAATAAATACAACAAAGAACTTATTCATACAGAAGATCGGCTTAAAAACATCCAAATTGGCTCCAAAGGTATTAAAGAGCCGTTCTTGTCAATACGCAAGATAATTGAAAATGCCAAAACAGTTCCAGCCATCTTGGGTTATATTTCTATAGGTATAAAAGGTTTTATATCAATAGGAAAGCAAATGACCCAGCAAACGCAGGTCTGGGGTGACAGGTGGGCCATGACAACGGCCAAGGTAAATGCAGGATGGGACCAGCTGATTTCAAACATAGGCCAGGGAAAGCATGTCATGAAAGCTTCCATACAAGATGCAGTTGCAGCCGCCGAAAGTGCACAGCTGATATTCGATGAGCTTTTTGAGAGAACCAACTCTCTGAAAATAGAGGAGAAGAATTCTCAAGTTAAAATCAATGAATTGCAGGCCGTAGTCAGAGATGCCACCAAGCCGGAAGAAGAAAGGCTCGCCGCAATTGAATCCATTCTGGAAATAGAAAACAAACTCGCTGAAACTAAGGGAGAGATTGCTGCAGACGAACTGGCCGCCAACCTGGACTTGCTGTCCAAAAAGACACAGCTTTCCGAAAGGGACCTCAAATTTGTCATAGACAGTTATAATCAAAACAGGGACCTGCTGAAAATCGGAGAAGAGTACAATGCCTTGCTGAAAGAAAGAGATGAGCTGGAGACTGCAGCCCGTCTCGCTCCAGCCGTATACTCCGACCCGACAGTCCTGAACCAGGAACTGCAGAAGATACAGAACAAACAAAATGAAAATCATGGCAAAATAGGGGTGATGCTCAACATCCCGGATGTGGAAGAATATGCAAGACTCGTCAGGCAGTATAACCTCGGAAATGACGAGTTGGTAAACAATTATGTCGAGTCCGTCACAAAGCTGACGTCAGCACAGGAGGAGTACTCAAATGCAGTTGCCACAATGAGCGCCAGACGCAGCCGATTGACAAATCAAATGGCAGCTGCAGATAAGGAAGCTGCTGAAAAAGCACTTGCAAACGCCACAGAAACGGTTCAAAGAGCATATACCCGGCAACTGAATGTGTTGAAAACTTCCTACTTGAACAAAGAAATCACAGAAAGGGAGTATCAGGTGAAGTCCCAGGCTGCCGAGATGGTATTCCTTGAAAACAAAAAGACAGTCCTGCTGCAATACGGGAAAGACATATCAGACATCGAGGCGCAGATTTTAGACAAGCGTATCGCTATGCAGCAGGTAGTCCAGAATGCTTTGGCAAAGTCTGACAGCGACTTCAAACAATGGATGGTGAACTCTGCAAAAGAAGCAGAACAGGCCCTCAAGGAAATAACGGATTCCGCACAGGCTGAAATGGATGCCCTTGCTGATTCGCTGGCCAATGACTCCATATCAGAAATGGACAGGCTGCTGGGCAAAGCACAGACCGGACAAGTCAGCAAGGACGCGAAAATTGCGGAAAGCGATGCGTACTATAATTCCGAGATGGCAGATCTTGAGAGCCTGCACAATCTCAAATTGATTTCAGAGGAGGAATATCTTGCACGCAAAAAAGCACTGACGGAACAGCATTCTCAGGATATTACCGCCATAGAACTTGAAGGTTGGAACAACGCCCTCAAAATAGCGAGTGAGACAATAAACGGCATATCGCAATTGGTGTCAGCTTCAAAAGAGGCCGAATTTGCACAGCTTGATGCATGGAAAGAAAAAGAACTGACCGCCGCAGGAGAGAATGCCGAAAAACGAGGACAGATAGAAGCGCAATACGAGTCCCGCAAATTCGAACTTAACAAAAAGTACGCAGACGCGGAAATGGGAATACAGCTGGCGCAGGCTATTGCAGGTGCTGCACAGGGAATAATCAATGCCTGGGCGACAATGCCACCGCCCCTGGCCATTCCGATGACAGCCATTATCGCCACGACAAATGCAGTTCAAATCGCGTCGATAATAGCCCAGCGCAATGCAATCAGAAACGCATCCCCCGGTTCATCAGGAGGAGGTACTCCAGTCAAGACAAGGACTGTAAACGGGTTTTCCGAAGGAGGTTACACAGGTGACGGAGGCCGTCTTGAAGTCGCCGGTATAGTGCACAAAGGAGAATACGTGGTACCTCAGCCGGAACTGCGTGACCCGTCCGTAGCGGCGATGGTCGCCTCCATTGAATCAAAGCGCCGCAGGAGGACCTCTTCCAATACATTGCCGGGGTATGCGGAAGGAGGTTTTGCCGGGCAATACGGGGATTTCTCCGGACAGGCTACCAAAGACCTTCTTTCCGACATCCTTAACGCTGTCAAACAGAACAATGACAGGCCGATCAAAACATATGTATCCCTTACAGATCTGGACGGACAGCAAAGACTCCGTTCACGCTTCAAGGACACAACATCCTTAAGGAAAAAACGATAATTCAGAGCAGAAATGAAACTTATTACAGAACGCGGCGAACTTACTCTTCCTGAGGATTTCAGTTTTGAGGTTGAAGTCAACAATCCTTTTTTCAGTGATGACGGCACGGCTTCCGTTCCGGCAGCACTTCCGGCCACACGGCATACGCTCGAAATCCTTAGCCGTCCGGACCGTCCTGCAAGCGCGATGAAACATGCCAGGACAATGAGGGCAATACTGCAGCACGGCATATTCCTGCGCAAATGCAATATGGTAATAGACTCTTTTGATTCCGACAACGGCGTTGCAGTGTCGCTTGCATTTACGGAATCAGAAATGTACACCGCCCTCAAACAAAAGAAGCTCAAGGATATATTTTCCGGCAAGGAACTTCTTTTCGAGAACATGACAATTCAGCAAGTTGCCGCTTCTCTGTATATGGAATGCTACACAAAGAAAAGCATTGTCTCCACATGGAAGGACTTTTCCATATTTCCGGTCGCGGTTGAAAAAGAATCTGAAGGCAACGGATGCAAAATAGTAAATGAACCAGGGAAAGATACATTCATATGCGATGCCCGTCAGATAGACTATGAGGACACATCTATAAAGGTGCCAGTCGGTTATGGCGTGTCTCCGTTCCTTAAACTCCACAGGATGCTGGCCATTTCATTTGAATTGTGCGGATACAAGGTCGTAAGAAATGATTTCGCCTCAGCTCCCTTCGACGCTATTGTCTTACTGAACAATTGTTCGGATTCACTTTGCCGCGAGCCAAAAATAAGATACAAGGACCTTGTTCCATCTATTACAATCGAAGAGTTGATAACCTGGCTGAAAGACCGGTTCGGGGCAACCGTATCTGTACGCCATTCCGAAGTCAGCATAACCCTCATACAGAATGCCATTTCCGCAGCACCGGACTCGGTCCTTACGCCACATAAGAGAGAAGGAATCTCCATTTCATATCCTGCCAGTTCAAGGGTAGTCCTGAAGTGCAGCACAGACATTGAAACTGCAGAGCCGGTTGCCGAAACCCTTTCCGAACTTCGGGAAAAACGTGCAGTCCTACGCAGTACGGGAATAGAAGGCGACCCTCAGGCAAATGGGATGATATTAAGGGCACCATTAGGCAAGTATTACACTATTACCGGATATAGCGGTCCGGATTCATACAGGCAGAAGTTGGCAGGTTCCAATTGCTTCACTTATGACAGGAACAACTCGGAAGACAGTACCGAGTATTCCGCTGCCGACAGGTTTACCCCGGAAGTTGATATAGACCGGATGCTAATGCCGTATATCGGAGACAGACTGCATTACAACACCTCCATATCCGGAGAGAAAGAAGAAGCAGAACAGCTTATACTTATATGTTTCGCCTTTTGGGACTCGTCCAGGCAGTCATGGTTCGGAAGTCCGTATCCCTATCTCAGATCGGGCGCAAAAATAACTTATAAGACTAATGTCCTGACAGATAAACATTACCCATCACTCACACCTGACGGTCTTTATAGCTGTTGCTGGAAAGCATATAATGAGCTGCTTCTGAACTCCGCCCCCGAAATGGAGGCGCAAATAGATTATCCTTTGTCATCAATACTTTCAATGGATCTGATGACTCCCAAATTGCTTGACGGCCAGAAAGTGCTTATCAAATCTTTCAGTTTCACAATATCAGCGTCAGGCATACAATGCGGCAAATCAGTACTGCAGATGTTGCCGGAATGCTCCAATGCCATCGTAGATGAGCCGATAGAATTCCTGGAGGGATATTTTGCCTGGAAGTGTATGGACACATATGACGACACAATCAAGGAGCTTTACAATCAATTCTCTGAGGATTACGAACGTATCAGCTATGACAATCTTGCAGACTATACCAATTCCGACAGACCGGGCTATGAACCATTGAGAGCCGGAGAAACGGCTATGCACAGGTCAAGATACCAATGGATACGCATTTATGATGTACACACGGAAGATACAATGCCAGGAAAGGAGAAGGTACTGCACACATGGGAGGAATATTTTGTTTCTGTCAGGGAAGATTCATAAAATTCTGTCCTTTCTTTTTAAAAGAAGCGATATGAAATTTGCGGTCATATGAAACTTGAATCTGACATAACAGGGTCCACCCTCTACTTCTTCGAAATGGAGCCATTGACGGTCGTCGATGTTCCTGACAATGCTTCTGTGCGGTTTTGTCTCAAGGATGAGCCGGACGGAGCGATTCTGCTTGATGAACAATACTTTCCTGATTTCGATGGCAAGATAAAAGTGGACATCAGAGATGCCATATCAGAAAAAATGTTTCTTAAACTGCCTGAAATCGGCAAGGAAATTATACAAGAAGATAGTTATCATGATTTTTCCTTAGAAATCGGAGACTTGACACCTTTCTCTTTTACAGTAAACGGATTCAGCCGCAAAGCGCGTCAAGTCATGTCTGACGTGGATTATCTCCGTATTCCGAGAGATTACATTATCCCTGTCTCATTACATAATTTCTCTGTCCGCTCCGGACTTGTGTACGACGGGTCTTATGATTCGATAGAACAGCCGGACTTTATCTGCACAACAGCCTCCGGCAAGGGAACTGTCACAAGACTCATAGCCCTCTCGGATAGCGACGCCTTATCCTTGGGCAATTTCCAGATCAGGCTGGAATGCAATTCCGGAACGATCTTGTCTCCAAGATACCAGATATGCCAGGGATGTTTCGAGCAATATCTGTTCGCAAACAGGTACGGAGGATTTGACAATATAGCAATGGACGGGGCGCTGGAGTTCGCTCCGGAGACAAGCCACGAAGCCGGCTTATATGACGGGGGCAGAGAGCGCATCTCGTCCGAGACACGGCATGTCTACCTACAAAACAGCGGATACGTCACGACAACGGTCACAGAGGCCATGTCCGAGCTGATCTGCAGTCCCCAGATTTATCATTACGTGAACGGAGTCTTCAGGCGCATCATAATCACGGGATCGTCAGTATCAGTAAATTCCGAGGGACATCTGCACAGTTTTTCATTCAAATATACATATGCTGATGCCGTCCATCCTCCGCAGCTGCGCGGTACCGGGACATCGGCCGGCATAATCGGACACAAATCTTGTGCGGGGTGCCTGACAGTAGAAATCGACAACAACCCCATGGTCATTTCACACGGACTCAATCGCTTCCCATCAGTGACTGTGATTTCATCTGACACAGAACAGGTGGAATGTGTGGTAAGGTATGAGAGCAAAGATGTGGTTTCCGTTTCATGGAACGGTGAATTAAGCGGTATGATATATTTAATCTGATAACATTATGGCAAACAGGAAGTTTTTTGTTGACATAGACCTCGGAGGGAACAAGATCCTTCAGGTTCTGCTGGAAGGACTGGCCACGGATCCGGCCGCAAAGGCAAAAGGACGAATTTATTACAACACCACGGACAATAAAATCAAGTATTATAACGGGACTGCATGGCAGGCGTTGACCGACCAGGTGGAACTGGCCGCATTGGCTACCGCCATGGCGACTGACGTAAGCGGAATAAAGACACGCCTGACCACATTGGAGGAGAATGGGACACACATCTCGGCCCAAATGTCAAACTTGCACCAAAAAGTCACAGTCCTTGAGATGACCCAAGGCAAGTTCACCAGCGAATTCTCAAAAATACCGGCAAGAATCGACTCCAGGGTCAAGGCCGGTCTCGGCTGCTCCTACGACTCTTCAGACAAGACAATAAAACTGAAGTACACGGACTCGGCAGGAGCTGAAACCGTTCTCGGAAACATAGACGCATCCATTTTCGTCAGGGACTCAATGGTCAAGGACGTCGCACTGGTCGTGAACCCGGGACAAGGACTTGACGGCACTACATATCCGGCTGGTACATATATACTATTCACGTTCAATGTACCTAACGCAGACGGCGAGAAATACATCTATCTTAACGTCACGTCACTCATCGACGTATATACTGCCGGGAACGGAATCAGCGTATCCGGGAAGGTGATTGCAGTCAAGGTCGCGACCGACAGTACCGAATACATCACGGTATCATCAGCCGGACTGAGCGTCAAAAAGCTGTATGACAAGGTCAGCGGATGGAACAGCGCCCGCGTGGATGAAATCAATGAACTCAAGACAAAAGCGGACGGAGCCTTGAGGACATATAAAGTGAGCGCGACATCAGGGAATACGAAAGTCATCGACCTGGGCACCATTCCGGAGGCCGAAGGAAAAAGCGTACACATCAGGGATGTGGCATGTTTCCTTGGAAAGCAGAAAGTGGAATGCGCTGTTGCGCTCGGTTCTGCGACAGACAGTACGGCAACCGTATCATGGAACGGCACTGTCAGCACTTCATCACCGCTGGTAATATATGTGTTTTACGACCTGAACAATTAGAAATGCCAAGCAAAAAACATCTTGCGGACCAGGACCTGAGCGGGAATAAGATTCTTAATGCCGGGCAAATACAGAGCACTGTACAGCAAGGTACTGCTCCTGTTACCGTGAAATCCACAACCTTAGTCAAAGGGCTCAATGCCGACATGATTGACGGAAGGCATGCTGGAGACTTTGCATTGAAAACGGAGATTCCGGATAACATAGGCAATGCCGTACCTGAATTCGATGTAATCGTTCCAAAGCACAAGAGATTCAGGACGAAATACACCCATTCCGGATTAAATCTGCCATGCATATTGGACAGGACAACAGGACTGAGGTTCATCGGCGCTCCTCCATCAGGAGAATGGACCGTGAAATTGTACATCTATCACCCAAAACGAGGCAAGAAATATATTCCTGTCGAAGAGTGCCTGATGTCAGAAACAACCGCACCATATCCGGACCTTCCGGCCGTGACGTTCCGTGCACTCCCCTCCAGGTTAAGCCTGATGAACATCATGATGAAAGCCTTTATCCCGACAATAGAGGCCGGAGGAAAGAACACTGACACCACAAATGCAAGGCTATGGCTTACATGCCTGACAAAGACGGAACCGTTATGCATTGATGTGCGCAACACCGGAGGAAGCGCGACACCGAAAACATATGGGCGGCGGAACACAAAGCAAGATTCGCTGTGGTGGTCGGCCTCATTCGGGATACGTCTCATCGCTCCGGACGGCACTTACGGAAGCTGCTTGAAGACATTCCGTGTCGGAGTGCTTTACAAAGGGGGCTATACGTACTCATTCAGCATGAAGAACAAGATATGACAACAGCATAGGGAGGTTTATAATATATTACAAACAGTTGGATGTAAAGCTAAGTTGAACACACAGCAGCAGACCTCCCTTTTTTATGACAATCACCATGGAATACATAGCACCTATAATCAGCGCCATAGCCGCTATAATAGCCGGCTGGTTCGCGTACAACCAGAAGACAAAGGACAAGATGACAGACTTGCGCATCGAGCAGATGCGCAGAGATGAAGAGCGGAAAAGCAAAATACGCTCAGACAACACAGGAGCCATCTATGGGGTTCTGTGGCACATATTGCATGAGCTGCAGGCGGACCGGGCATACATCGTGCAGCCACACCCGTTGTCCGACAACCATTTCATATCTGTGAGCATGGAAGTCAAACGCAACGGAATCAAGGGCATGAAATCATCCATACAGAACCTGGAGATAGCCAATGTCGCCTTGTTCGTCTCCGAGCTGGCTTCAAGGGATTATATCCAGTTCCGGGACATCACATCTGAAGTGCGGGACAAACGGGCCAGGGCAATACTGTCGATGAACGGCTCGGTATCATCAGTAATCCGCCGGCTGTCCGATGACAGGTACGACTGGATAGGAAGCATAATCTGCGAGTTCAACGACACGATGAGCACCGACCCCATCTTCTGCAGGAAGACGCTCGAGGATGCAGCTGACAAGATTCAGTACATATTACCGGAAATAAGATAGCGCATGGGAACGATATCAAAAGATTTCAGCTACAAGGAGTTCGAGGTGACAGACCAGCCGGGATTCAAGTTCAAGAACATGATTGCGAGCATGGAGGTTAGGGACAGTGTCAAGGCTCTCGTCAACAATCTGCTTCAGCCGCTGCGGGACGCATGGACCAAACCGTTGCACATCAACAGCGGATACAGATGCCATGAGCTGAACCAGGCAATCCACGGCACGGCAACAAGCCAGCACCTCAAAGGAGAAGCGGCAGATGTCTGCCCTTACGGGAACAGGAACACGGCCGGAGATCCCGACGTAGTCCTTCAACTGGCACAGTTGGCATATGATATGAAGCTGCCGTTTGACCAGATGATCCTTTACCCTACCTTCGTGCATTTCAGCCACAAGATAAACGGCAAGCAGCGCGGACAGGTGCTTTACAGCAAGAATTACAAAGGAGAAAGGGTCAAATGACTTGGGATGTATGAATACCATTTACAGAACACTTGCGCTACTGGCCATAGCGGCAATTTGCTTCTTCGCCGGAAGCCTTGCAGGACGCAGAATGCCAGACAGAGGGGAAACCATAGTCACAACGGATACCCTCAAGCTCCGGGATACGCTGCGCATACCTTATCCCTTATTGGTGGACGTCACAATATCCGAGGATGACATCAAAGTCCCCATTGAGGATATCATCATAAGGAATGACAGTCTTGCCGTACTGCCCATGGAGGTAAAAAGCTACGAAGGAGAGGGCTATAGGGCGCAAGTAAGCGGATACAAGCCACAGCTTGACTGGATAGAAGTGTTTCCCCAGACTACGGTCATAACGAATACAGAAAGAGTCATTGACACAAGAAGACACAACATCTGCATTTCGGCGCAAATGATGTATTCTGATAGGTTCTGCACAGCAACTGCCGTCCTATATGAATATAACTGGAAGAGGGTCACTGTAAATGCCGGAATCGGATATGATTTTATATGCCAGCAATTCATCGTAACAGCCGGCTTTCATGTTCCTATAGCAAAATGGTAACCCGCAATGCACATGCTACCTTAATAAGTAACTTTTTTCATCAAAACCGTTCCAGTACAAAGTTCAGTACAAAATTGTAATGACTTTTGTACTGGTTTTTTATGCTGTCTGAGCCTGCCCCCGGGCTCCCCCCCATTTTTCAAAGAAATCAAAGAACTGTACTTGGAGCGCCCACAAGGCGCAACTGACTAAAAATCACTATATTATATATATTTATAATTTTCTTTACAATTTGGA
>ERZ778513.1671-NODE-1671-length-12518-cov-8.194175_pt1 | contig 12518 bp, 7 predicted proteins | sample MGYA00510345_ERZ778513 | MGnify/ENA primary metagenome ERZ778513 (study PRJEB29527, sample SAMN07138966) | mouse gut metagenome | material: feces | host: mouse | place: China:Nanjing | collected 2016-01-25 ... | reverse complement strand
ATGAAAATACTTCCATATCAAGATAAAGTATTCTCAGAATACCGCACAGAAAGCGCACAGGAATTCCGGTTTGCTCTCAGTGTACAGATACGGGAACAGATATTTTATGCCATTTTTGTCAAAAATATCGAAACCCACATAAAATCAAATACAATAATTAATGCTCTAAAATAGTTGATTCAGCAGCAAAGGTGTCATTTATAAAGTTGTAAAGTGGTGTTATATTAATCAGTTTATTTTAGTGAAAGAGAATGGAGATTGATAAAACATATGAACAAAATAGAAAATATTAATTCTCAGATTAATAAGATAAAAAAATTGAAAGTAGTTCAGAATAGTGGTCATGCAGAAGAATTAGACACATTGTGTGATAGACTTAATGATAAAATTTTTAGATTAGTTGTAGTTGGCGAATTTAGTTCGGGAAAGTCAACATTTATTAATGCAATTATCGGTAAGGATGTGTTAAAACATGCGGCAACTGAAACAACAGCAACTGTAACATATATTTATAATGTACCTGCTGATGATAATAGGTTGAACACATGTAAAATAGAGTATAATGACGGAAATATGGTAAATTTGCCTGATTTGGCTGAACTTAGAGAATATACGACAGTTAATTCAGAAATTAATGTTGCTGAATCAATTAGATCTGTCTTAATCTATGTCAATTTTTTAAATGTTGAATATCCCATTGTAATTACTGATACGCCTGGATTAAACGGTATAGCGGACAAGCATAGGGAAATAACTTTGGATGAAATTAAAAAGGCTCACGCATGCATTTATCTTCTGTCAAGTAATGGTGTTAAATCAACAGATTTTGACTTTATAAATATATTACTAAATTACCAAAGAAAATTTATTTTTGTTCAAAATTTTATTGATTTGCTGAGAATTTCAGAAGGAGAGACAATACAAAGTAAAATAGAAAAAGACAAAGAAAATTTAAGTATTTGTTTGGGGGAGGATAATTCAGAGATTAGCTATCAAGTATATGGTGTCTCGTCAGTGAAAGCGTTAGCTTCCAGGGATTTAAGTAAAGCCAGGGTATTTGAAGATGATATAGAGCTTATTGTTGACAGGAAAAAATTATTTGAAGAGTCAAATTTTGTAGAATTTGAAAAAAGTCTTTATGAAATAATCGAGAGTGGTGAATATTTAAAAGTAATTGAAGATTCTGTGACATATACCTTAAGACAAATAATTGAAAGGATAAAGAATAATCTTGACGAAGAATGTGAATTAAATGAGCAATTAAAAGCTAAGGATGATAAATTAATAAACGTAGAAAAAGCACAGAAAATAATAACTCGAATTAATTCACAAAAAGAAGATCAGAAAAGAAGACTAAAGAACTTTTTAGTTAGCCGGGATAGTGAAAACAGACATAGTTTGTATGAATATACAAAAAGATGTTTAGAAAAACTAACTGAATTCTTAGATAATGATTTAGATGAAAAGGTAAAAACGTATGAGGAATTTGTCACTTTTTCGAATTATTATGGTGCCGAACCGCCTATGTATTATGGAAGACATATCTCTGACTATGTTAATGGACATTTAGTTCCGGATGTTGATACACGGATTCAAGATAATCTTAATCACTTGTATGATGAAGCCATACTAAGGGTGTCTAATTTTGTTACAACAGTACCTAAAACAAAAGAAAATATAAGTATTGAAGTAAGTAATAATATCGCAGGATTTAGTGAAAGAGAAATTCAGTCTGATTTTGAAAAATATAAGATAGAAGCTGAAAAGAAAAGATTGCGTATTAAACTGATGGAGTCCTCTATTAGGGATATGAAGGTACAGAAGAATTCTGTTGAAAAAGATATAAGTTCTGAAAAACAGAAAATCAATACAGATAGACAACAATACGAGGGGGAAAAACAGAAAATTGGTACTGACCCGGGCGTAAAGGAGAAAAGTGTTAAAAAAACAAGAACTGTTTCAAGAACTGGGTTATTTGCTGGTTTTAGGGATTGGCTTTTTGGCGAGAAAACAGAAACTTATTGGGTAAACGAACCTGATTATTCTGAACAAAATGCATGGAAGAGAAGAAAAGCTGTGTTGGAAGAACAAAATCGTAGAGTTCAGGATTCACATAATCAACGAATGAGTTCTTTAGAAGGTCAAAAAAGACGAATACAAGATGAAATTAATATAAATTCAAATACGATAGAAAGGCTTCAAAAGGATATTCTGGATTTAGAGAATAGGGCAAAGAGAGAACAGGAGATATATGAAAGGACTTTGAAAGCAAACAAACAAGAATACTGTGATAATGAGAAAAGAAAGCTTAAAGAACAGTTTTCAAAGGTACTTCTAAATATGGAAGATAATGCTTCTGCCATAGAAAAAATAAATAAGCATATTGATGATATTGATTTGAAGTATTTACCTATAATACAAGATAAAGTCCTAAAATATTACGATGGTAGTATCGAGAGACGAATTGAAAGTTTGACAGAGTTAATTCAGTGCAATAAAGCAGAATTAGAAGCAAAATATGAACTTAGTAAAAAAGAACTGACAGTTTTAGACGGGATTCTCAAACATATAAAGAAAGAAGGGCAAGAAGATGAGTGAATATAAAGAAAAACATTTAGATAAGAAAAATGAAATTTTGGAATGTCTGAATGAAGCTGAAACATTTTTTAAAGAAAATGAATTTGGACATGAAGCGGAAGTTATTGCTGATAGTATAAAAAAATTGGAAAGTGGAGAGTTTACAATTGCCGTTGTGGGAGAATTTAGTGCAGGAAAGTCAACATTATTAAATGCTTTAATGGGTGAAAAGATTTTACCTTCATTTACGGATGAAACAACTGCAACGGTAAATTATTTAAGGCATAAGGAACATGCATCTAAAGAAGAAAGTGGTGAGGTAGTATATAATGACGGAACCTCGGAAAAGATATATAGTGCAGATCTTAAGACTGTTTCAAAATATGTCTGCACGAAGAGTGATGTAGATGTAGCAAAGAATGTAGATCATTTAGATTTATATCTTGATTCAAAATTTTTGGAGGGGAATGTTACTTTGGTAGACACTCCCGGACTTAATGGCATTGCAGAGGGACATAAAGAAATTACAATGGAGCAGATAGAACGCTCAAGTGCAGGAATTTTTATGTTTAATGCAAACAAACCCGGAAGTCGTTCAGATTTTCAATTTTTAACAGAACTTCGAAAAAATGTTGATGGTTCAAGTATCATTTTACTTCTGAATATGATTGATACAATCAAAAAGAGTGAAGGTGAGACTGTAGAAATTGTTATTCAAAAGTTAAAAGATAATTACAGAAAAATTTATCCGGATGTTAAGACAATCCCAGAAATCTGGCCGGTAGCGGCATATCCTGCATTGATAGCCCGAAGTAAAATGAATAATTTTGATTATAACGGGAAAAATGGCAATTTCTCTGATGAGGAAAAACAGAAATTTGAAGAGTTATCCCAGATGAAAGCATTTGAGGATAGATTATGGAAATTCTTAACACAAGGAGAAAAGGCAAAGCAAGAATTATTGGCGCCTGTAAGCCAGATGGTAGCACAGCTTATCTCGTTAAAAAAGAATTTAAATGTTCAATTGGATGTTTTAAACGGATCAGTGGACAAGGATTCAATCGAAGAACAAAAATTGGAACTTGGTAAAGGTGTGGCTTCATTACAAGAAAAGCTGGACGCATTAACAAAAGGGATGAAGAAAGATGTATCTGAAGCTGAGGCAGATTTCTTACATGAAGTAAGGGCTGAGCTTGAGCAATTTAGCAGTAATTATTCAAGTACAATTATGGATTTTGAAGATATAGAAGAGATAGATCCAAGTTATGTAGAAAACTATATTCAGAAAAAATTTAAGGGTATAGTTACAGATGCATACGATAGTTATTGTGGTAGAATTAGAGACATAATGGCTAATAATGTTGTTGATATCACAGAAGAATTAAATCGCACTTTATCTGATAATATGAATATAAAAATTAGTGGTGAGTTAGAGATTAAATCAGTAAAGACAGGTCTTGAAGATTTTGAAAAAAAATGTGCCGAATTGAAGAAGCAAATTGAAGAACAAGAGCAAATTATCAATACTGCAGAAGATGATTTGATAAAAGTTATGGCTGCAAATAGAAAGAAAGATATTCTGGAAAAGCAGTTAGTTAGTAAACGAGAAGCTATGCAAACGTTCGAAGAGAATAGTCAGATATATATGCCAAAGGGAGTAAAGAAGCAAGGTGAACCTTATGTACTAAAGACAGGATGGTTTAAAAGGCAGGTTGTTTATCCTGAAGTTATTGATTATAGCGATAGAGATCAATACATTGCTGAACAATCAAAAATTCGTCAAAGGTATGAGACTGAAATTTCAAGAATTGAAGGAGAACTAAGTTCAATTCCGGATAGTGAGGTCGAGTCACGTCAGAAAGCATTTGAGCGTAAAGAGAAAAAACGTAACGAATTAAGGGCAGAACTAAATACTTATCAAGAAAAATTCGCAGCGGATATAAAGGTGAAATGTAAGGCTGCACTTGAAGTAGCTAAAAGGACTATTTTAAGATATCTCGATGAATCAAAGGAGGGCTATCTTAAAGAAGTAAAAAAAGATTTTGCTAATAGACGTGCTATTCAATTAACTACGATGGAACAGCTTATCGGGCAGTCAGTGATATGTAAAATAGAAATGAAAAAGAAAGAAATTGAGTTGCTTGAGAATAAATTGAAAGATGCCGTGGAGGAGAGGGATTCATCGGTTCAGAAATTAGATCTGCAATTAGAAGGCGTGAACACGTTGATGAAAAAAGCATTGGATTTGCAGTCAAATATTGATAGTATTCGTGTAGATGTGATTAAAGAACAAGCTATATAATAAGGGGTGATACTGTGAAAAATAAAATTTTTCACAGAGCAGCTTTGTGCTTGTGTCCAAATTTGCAGGTTCTGGCAAGAATGGGGGATTACTATGAAGGATAAGATACATAAACTTATTGAAATATCAAAATACTTAAATGATAATGAGAGTGTTATACAATTAAAGCGCCTTGAAGATTCACTGGAAGATAATAGTTATATTTTATCAATTATGGGAGAGTTTTCAGCTGGTAAATCAAGCTTGGTAAATAATTTGTTTGGCAAACAAATTTTACCAGTGCATAAGACGGAAACGACTGCACGCATCACTTTTATTAAATATGGAGAGGAAGAACGGGTGGAACTGGTTCATACGGATGGAACGAGCAAGTTCGTTTCGATTGAGGAATCTCTTGATATATGGCAAACAGGTGAAAAATCTGATTTAGTAAAAGATATTGAGAGTATTACGATAAATTTGCCATCTGATTTACTCAAAAATGGTTTAATCATTGCGGATACACCGGGAACCAATACAGTTATAGATAAACATATAGAACTAACTGAAAATCTAATTGCAAGTTCAGATCGGATTTTATATGTTCTTGGAAAGCAAATTACAGAGACAGATAAAAGGTTTGTGAAAGCTATTGAAGATTTTGGCACGGGTGTAATTTTTGTCCGTACTTATATGGATCAAATCAAAAAGAACGAAGAAAACATTAAAGATACAATCGAAAAAGAAAGGGCTGTTTTATCAGACTTTTCTTCGGAAGAAGTATTTTTTGTGTCAAATGAAAAAGATAATGATTATTTTAATGAGATTCATGGTTTACAGGCGTATCTTTCCTGTGCAATAGCCGAAAATGTAAGTAAGGCAGTCCAGGAAAGTGTAGCGCATAAAATTGAGTTCATCATAAAAAAACAGAAAAGAAAGATTCTTGACCACCGGATGGAACTTAGCTTGTTTTTAAATAGTGGTAGAGAAGAGTACCAACAGGGTAAAATCGAAATTCTGTCGGCGCTGGAAAAACTTGAAAAAAATCTTGAACAAAAAAGAGAACAGATAAAAGAAAAGTTTGAGAGGGAAAAGATTAATGCAAAAGATAATTTAAATATAAGCAAACAGGCGGAGCAAAAGAAACTGACTATAAAAATAAATAATACTCCGGAAGATGCATTTACTTCTGAGTATCAGGAGGTATTAGGCCAGATGGTCAGGGAATCCTGCATTCGCATGAGAGATGGTTATATTGATTGTTTTGAAAGAATTATTAGGGAAAATAAAGCGTCATTTGTTCAAGAAATGAAACAGTATAATGAATTATCCGTATGGATTACTGATATTCCAGATAGTTTGGAAGAATCAGACAGTCAGATTAATTCATTAAAAGACAGAATGCTGGCTTTAAGGGAACTTCAGGATGGACTGCAAGAGGAAATGAAAGAATTAGAACTTAAAAACCAGAATATCGAAAGCAAATATGACGAACTTGAAGATGAAAGAAAAGCCATCCAGGAATCTTTGGAAACTATTCGGAGTCAGTTAGATTCTTTTCCGCCATATATTGCCAAATATATTACTTTGAAAGGTGATCATTCATGTGAAAAAGGATTTAAAGCTGTTGGTAACATTGTAGATTGGGCAACTATTTTTATTCCAGGACCAACATGGGCAAAATTGGGCGGAAAAATTTTTAATGTAGGTGCAAAAGGTGCGAAAGCAATGAAAGCAGTCAAGGCCGCCGATGCGTTTGCTGATGGTGCACGGATACTTGCAAAAGTTGCAAAAGCGGCAGAATCAGGAAAGAAAGTTGCAAAAAATGCAAAAAGTTTTGAAAAAGGGGCAAGGGTTGCTGTTGATGCCATAGATATAGCGAATAAAGGAAAGAAGGTAATTTTAACAAATAAAGTTGCTGATCAATTAGGTATAAATGGTGAAGAGCTTATAAGGGATACAAATAGTTTGCCTGATGAGTATTCTCCTGCTGTAACAGAAGGACCAAAGCCTACATTGCTAGATTATATTGATTTGGGATATTGGTTTTCAAAAATTGGTAAGAATTTTGACACTCCTGATACGAAAGTTATTGATACAGAATATGAAAATAAATATTTCTCTACTAAACAAGAAATCGAAAAAGATATGAGACTTCAGGCACAGAAGGAGTTTGAAAAGAGAAAACAACAAGAAGAACTAAAAACAAAAGAGGAAGAAAACAGGCTGCTAAAGGAAATTACAGCACGAAAACAGCATTCGGCACAAGAGCAGATCCGAGAGTTAGAAAAAGAAATCGGGCAGGAAAAGAAAGCAGCACTAATAAAACATAAACGAAATCATTATATAGATGCGGTAAAAGATAATCTTAACCATATTGAAGAATACATATTAAGAGATATATTTTCTGAGATAAACATAAAAATGGAAAATTATATTAATACGTATGATTTTAGGATAAAAGATGATATTTTAGCAAAAAAACAAGAACTCGAAGAACTTGATAAGAAATTTAATTCTTCTGAAAGGGCTGAAGTTGAAAAAAAATCGATACTCTGTAAAGAATATTCAGATTTTTTGGAAACTGCATTGAAATAATATATGGAAAAAAACTATAAAAAAGTTTTGCTGGAAGGAGATGAAGTCCCAAAGGTAAACATAATATGTGATGTTTTGCATGAGGGACTTCGGGCTGAATTCAGGGATGCTTACAATAGAGATAAGAAAAGTGCAAGGCTGATGCACTGTGATACCACCTCGTATATAGAATATAAAGATGTGTTAGAGGTATACAGTGCACTTGTTCCGTATGGGATAGTTATTTTTATATTTTTTACTGAAAATAAAGCAGATGTGAACAAGTATGATGAAATCGTATATATGGAGCCATATCCATTTACTTTGGGTGAAAAGATTAGAGCCGAGATGGACCAAATAAATAATTATGTTAAAATGAATTCTAGGATTCAGTTTAAAATTATGTTTTATAGAAATGTTAATCAGAAATCAGGAGTTGGAGATATAATTGGAATTGATCAGGCACTACAAGAAGCGCCTAATCACATTAAGGCAAATATAAGTGATAATTCAATATTGAATGTAATTGAATACTGTGTATATAAGACTCCGAAAGACCTGATTGAAATGGTGCATGGAGGCTTTGGCAATTTATCTGTGGTAGTAGTAGCATGTGCAGAGAGATTTCAACAGTATATAAACAGAATTAATGCTACTCAATTTTTTAGTGAATATGGTGATTATAAAGATGTATTAGAGTTTAAAAACTATGATAAATATGCTTCATTATTACAGGCAGAATCAATAAACAGAGTAACAAAATTCCGAAAAGTCAAGGGAAGTAATGATGTTGTGAAATCATATGTTAAAAACTATACTTTAGAATTTCAAGATTTATTATTGGATCTAATTGAAGAAGTATATATTGAAGTGGTGAAAGATATTTGTTTCTGGAATTTGGAAAAGGACATTAAAAATTTGAAAGAAGGTGCAAAAAAACTGATTGAGAAAAGTTTAATGAGTATTTCAAGTATTAAGGAAAAATGTCCGCAGTTCGAATCAGATTATAATGATAAAATTAGAAATACCCTAAAATTAGATACTCTATTTGAACAAAAGGCTATTTCCTTGGTCAATAGGGAAATGATGGAGTATCTGCATACATATCTTAAACGAAAGGAAGAATTATTATCAAAAACTTTTTTATTTGGGTTTGATAATAGGAATTGAATATGGAAAGGATATCAAATAAGGTGTTGGTTTCTTGTCTGATAGGAGAAATGATGGCACTGGTATGCTCTATAGTGTTAACTGAAAAAAGTAATTATATTTGGTTTATTGTTGCGATTTTTGCAACAATAATTGTTTTTACATTCCATGAATGTATTTGTCGATTAAATAATATTATTACATTATGGAATGAAAATAGTCAGGTTAAAGAACAATTACGGGAGGAAGAAATCAAGATATTTCGTGCCCTGATTTTAGAAGAAATAGAACAAAAGGCAAAAATATTCTCTGAGAAAGCAGACAACATATGTAATTCACAAGAAAGGATGATTGAGAGTAATATTATATTTTGTGAAAATATCAGTGAATCAATATCAAAAATTGGCGAAAACGGCAATCAGTTGTTTAGTCAATTGAAAGATCAGCTTTCTTTGGGGTTAAACACAATTACAGAAAGTTTTTTGCTTTCAAGCAATAATATTGAATCTCATATAATTGAGTATACAAAAAAAACTGAAGAAAATGCCATAGAGATAGCTGGAAAGAATAGCGAATTAATTACAAATATTGTGAAGTTATTCGAGAAACAGAATTCTGAACTGTCAAGGCAAAGTAGTAAAGATATTAGTAATATCTGTTCTTTGTTTACTGAAATGATTCAGAAGTTTAGTTTTCAAATAAGTGAATATTTAAACAAATTGGAGACTGCGAATAATGAAATTAAGCAGAGTATTGAGTTGACATCTGCTTCACAAATTGAAACAGCCAGGAACATTGAAGAAGTTGTGGAAAAAGTATTTAATATTATGGATAGAATTGAAGCTGATAATAAACAGACCACAAATGATTTGAGTGTACGGTTTACAGAGCATAGCTTGGCGATGGGCGAACAACATTCTAAAGATTTGGCTAATATTGTAAGTGAATTGAAGAATGTTATTGACTCATTAACAAAGAAGTATGGACAAGCTTTAGAAGATATGTCCAATAGACAAATGTCGCAAATTGAAGAGTGGAAAGCGGGTACCGCTGAAATATTAAGCAATAGTAATACAACTATTGGATGTTTAATGAATAATGTAGAGGAAAAATTATTACAGAATTCGAATTTGGCAAGCAGAGTGCTTGATGAGAATATTTCGTCTACAAGAAACGTAGTTTCTGAAATAGTAATGGATGCCAGGAATTTATTACAGAAACAGTATGAAAAGCTAGAAGCGTTAAATAGTTCCCTAAGTTTGGATACAAAACAGTATACACAACAATTGATGGAACAAGTTCTTGATGTTTCCAAAAAAAATATTATAGAAATGGAATCAAGCTGCGAAAAAGCGCTTGGTATTACAGTTGACCGTATTATTTCTGAGAATGAAGAAACGGGAGCTAAGAGAACAGAAGCTTTTGAAACTTATATAAAGGAACTGGAAAAGACTTATGACAGTATTATAAGTGGTCACATCAAAGCTTTAGAGGAACAGATATTAAATAGTATTACTTTGTTTATATCTGAAAATAAGTGTGCATTAATGACAAATAATGAATTGGCTGCTGATTTGATTTCTTCAGAAAAATCGTTTGTATCAGAAGTTGAAAATAATAATGTAAGACTAAGAGAAACAATCGAAAATGCTTTTGTTGAATACAGTAAGGCTGTTGAACAGAATATCGTTGATATTAAGAATGTCTTGACAGAAAGTATTACTGCTAGTTCTCAGAATGCGATAGAAAGTATAGGTTTAATGTCAGAAAAGAACATTGAGACAGTGGATGGCCTGGCAGAAAAGCTTAAGGAATATTCAGATGGCTTAGTTCAAAAAAGTGCGGTTGCAATAGCTAATGTTCAGGATGATAATAATGAAAAACTACAGAATCTCTGTGAACAAGTAACCGAATACATATCTGAAAATGCAAAGTTTATCACTTATTGTCAGGGTTTGGGTAATGATTTACAGAGTAGTATTAGCCAGATGATTAATGATCGAGATAGGTTTATTGGCGATTTGAATGCTATTTCAGATAGTCATCTAGAAGGGGTTGATAGTCATATGAAATCAAGAATTCAAAACATGGTTGAGAAACTCCAGTCGCTTAATATTGAAAATGCTAAATTGTTTAGTTGCGCAATGGATGAATATCGTGAGAAGTTTGTTGAAGCAAATGCAAATGCTATAGCAGAGGTTCAGGTGAATAATGTTTCTTCAATTACTGATGCAAATGATAAGATTTCTCAATTGGCAACTAACTTGAAGAAGTTTCAAGAAGATATTTGTGGAACATTAACTCTATTGCAATCAATTATTCAAACCGGGGTGAGTGAACAAAGGGAGCAGGAAGAAAACTTTGATATTGCTATGAATGAACTAGTGGATGAAAAGTTATCAGAATATAACAATAAGCTGCAAGAATATAATGAAGGCATTGAATCTTTGGGAAAGAAGATTAAGGATGTTATAAATGCTTGTCAGAGTAATACTTCTAAATATGACGAAACTTTGAGGTATATTATTGAAGCACAGAAAGAGGCAAATTCTTTGAATAGTAAGGATGTAGAATTGTTAAAAACCTTTATGAAGAGGTAATGGTATGAATACGGATGATCAGGTTTTTATGTTAAGAAAATTTTATATAAATGAAATTGATAGGATATATGGTCAGAAATTTCAAATGAGATTAATATCAGTAATGTTATTTGATCAAAATAAATATTCAAATTCATTAAAGGCTATAGAAGTTACATCTTGTATAATTGAAAGGGCATGTGTAGATTGTAATCCTAAACGAATGCTAAAATATTTAGTGATTTTGAAATCTGTAATTGATGATTTGATTGAAAAAACAGATAAAGATTATACAAAAATGTGGGATAATAAACTAACACACTAATCTGGAAATATGAAGATGAAATACTGAAGTATTATCCAATAATACTTAAATCATTTGATGTTACAGATGAAGATGCGCTACAGGATTTTCTGGTCTGTACGGCATCTATTCCAGAGTTTCCTTTTGAATTTTTGATTCTTATGTGGTGTAATGAGGAAGGGGACATCTGGCCTGCAGCACTTAGAATTTCAAAACAATTTTTGGAAGGAATGCATAGGGTTTTCGTTTTAGGAGAGCAGGAGGCAATGAACTCGCTATTGATGCCATATCCGATAGAAGTAACATTAAAGATGCTTGCTTGTTTTGGCAGCAATATAAAATTGCAGTCAAAAGAAAACATGAGTCCATATAGCAGATATATTGGTGATATTGGACAGGAACTATGGATATATTCCAAAAACCGTGAATTGCTTTCGTCTGACGAGGATAGAGAATACCTAACTTATATGCTCACGGAGGTCAAGGAGAAGATAATTCCTATGCTCAGTGAAGTAAAGATGCATTTGTCCTCGGAGATTTATAGTGATTTGCGCGTTCTGTGTGATTTGACGTACAAAGGGCAAGTCTTTGATGATATGAAGCTGAACACTTTAGTAGTGAAATATCAATATATGTGAAAAATAAGAACGCAGACTTGAAGGAGGAGCAGTGTAGGTTCAGGCTGTATGAGGAGGGAATGATTTTTAATGGGGCAGTACAAGGCAACTAATACAACGAATTAAGTAACTGCCACCTTGACTTGCCTGATTGTTCGTCTGCAAAGGACTATTAAGTCCTTATGTTGTTGTCAATCGCCATAGCCACCGCTACGACTCTTTCCTTCTATTTGCATCTGAAACAATCATTCTGCGTCAATGTACCAGAAACTTAATTTTCGTGGTACTAGGGGGAAACGATTGAAAACCGTAGAGCATTCGTGTTAAAATTATTACCTCAATCCGTAAAACTTATTAACCCAATTTCTGGCGTATACCTGATAAATACTGGGTGTAACACGGTTTCATTTCCGGTTTTTGATTTCACCCAATGG
>ERZ778513.1665-NODE-1665-length-12570-cov-5.461446_pt1 | contig 12570 bp, 8 predicted proteins | sample MGYA00510345_ERZ778513 | MGnify/ENA primary metagenome ERZ778513 (study PRJEB29527, sample SAMN07138966) | mouse gut metagenome | material: feces | host: mouse | place: China:Nanjing | collected 2016-01-25 ... | reverse complement strand
AAGTCTACAAATTCTGCTACTCGGCCATCGACCTCACGACCCTGTCGTGCAACGATTCGGTGACCTCCGTGACGGAATTCGCCCGCAAGACCGCCGAGTTCTACGGCAAATATCCCCATATTCCCAACGTGGCGTCGATCTGCATCTACCCTTCGTTCGTAGAGACCGTGGGGCTGGCCATCGACGGCACGCCGATGCGCATCACGTCGGTCGCCGGAGGGTTCCCCGCGGCACAGACGTTCCTCGAAGTCAAGGCGCTTGAAGTCGCCATGGCCATCGAGAACGGAGCCGACGAAATCGACATCGTGCTCAACGTGGGCCGGATGCTCACGGGCGAATACAACGAAGCGGCCAACGAAGTGGAGGTCATCCGCTCGGAGATGGACCGCGACGTGGTGCTGAAAGTCATCATCGAATCGGGCGCGCTCAAAACCCCCGAACTCATCCGCAAGGCGTCGGTTCTCTCGATGCTGGCGGGCGCCGACTTCATCAAGACCTCGACCGGAAAAATCGACGTAGCCGCGACGCCCGAAGCCGCGGTCGTGATGTGCGAAGCCATCCGCGACTTCTACGACAAGACCGGACGCAAGGTCGGCTTCAAGGCCGCAGGCGGCGTCCGCACGGCCGAAGATGCGGCGCTCTACTACACCATCGTCGAGGAAATCCTGGGCAAAGAGTGGCTCACGACCGAATTGTTCCGCATCGGCGCTTCGTCGGCCGCGAACAACCTGCTGTCGGCCATCGAGGGCAAGGAAATCAAATATTATTAATAGTCCCCCGCCCCTGCAAACTCAAAGGCGGTCCCCAGATACTGGGGACCGCCTTTTTACGAAACGCAGCAAGACGCGGCTATGGTTCTTTCTTGATGCAGCGCACGAAACAAGCGTCCTTGCCACTCGCGACATTGGCATAACCGATGCTGTTGAAATCGAAGGTGAAGTAATTGATGTCCCAGCCCAAGCAACTATTTACCAGGCTATTATACCAATACACTCCGCCAGGTCGTCTGAAAATGTCGTAAAACAGCGGGCAATCCTTCACTCCGGGCAACGGGTAGTAACTCTGCCGGCCGGAAGAATATCTCAGGATTCCATGCTCCGCGTTTCTTCGGTGCCCGTAACCGGAAGCGCCGATCGGGAAAAAGAGGTTCTTGCCCGTCACCTTGTTATAGACGAAGCAGCCGCGCATGCCACGGCCCTCGCTGTTATGGGTGTAGTCATAGCCGTAGACCTCGTCGATATGGTCGGCGGTCGCCACCGCATCGTCGCCGTAGAGAACGCCGTAGCCCTGCTCTATCTCTTCGCTCTCGAACAGCACCCGATAATCGGCATCCTGGGCCACCCGCATGTCGGACGTGGGGTCCGCAAAGGTCTCCGATACGGATGCAAACGGGATTTCGTCCCATTGCTTAGTCTCGCCCGTACCGGCGATGACCAAACCGTCGGCCGGAGACAATTTGAAGTCTTCGGGCTCCACATGAATCCAGGGGGCCTTGGAATTCCTGTTGTTCAGCGCGTCGATGGGGTCGTCCCAGTTGCCGAACTTGAACAGAGAACCCTCCTCCAAGGGGGTATGCGCCCGCTCCGTGCGGGTCTTCATGTTCTCGGCATACCACAGCACATCGCCGTCGAGCAGATTGTCGGGCTCGTTCCCCTGTCTGACGAAAATCAGATGCTGGCAAGTATAGTTGTGGTACTCGACCCGGATGATGGCATAGCGGTTCGCACCGGGACTTCCGCCCTTGAAATCCACGTTGAAATCTATCGTACTGCCTGTCTTGCCGTGCACGATGTCGCCGTAGACCGGGTCTTCGTTCCTGACCAGCTCCGACTTGCCGGAACGGCCCGAGAGCGTAATTCCGTCGCCGTTGTGCCTGCTCACGACATAAGCCCGCCACGGACCGTCCGACTGGAACGCCTCGAAACGCTCCGCGTTTTCCTCCGGCAGCCGCTTCAGGACCACATGGAACGACTTGTTGTTGCCGCTGCTGCGGTAAATCCCCTTGGGGTTCACGATCCGGCGGACCTGGTAGATATGCACGATGTTCTCGAAAGGCGGATTCAGCCCCTCCAGCTTGGTGGTAATCTTCACGATTGCTTTCCGCTGGTGCGCCACGTAGGGATTGTTGCCGGTGTAGCCCGTCGTCGTTATGAGCTGCTTGGCCCGCGTGTACATGGGGATGTAGATGTTGTACGTGTCGGCCTCCGTCGGATGCTTCACCACGCGGTAGGTGTCGGTGCTTTCGGAACCGGCCGTGGCGAATTCCCCCTCGTCGAAATCCCGGTACTCGCGCTCTCCCCGCTTGGGAATCTGGTTGTAATAGAACTCGTTGGTAGTTCCGAAGATGACCGTCTGCATCGTCTGGTGGAGCGACAGAAAACCGTTCCACTGGTTCTGCTCGGGCAGGTCCATCTTATCATAATAAACCTCCGGCTCGGCGTTGTGGGGCGCCCAGCGGTTGTCGATGATTTCCGCCTTCATGTACTCGATTTTCCTGCCGCCCGTCGCCACCTTGATGGGATACATCATGGAGTGGTTGTAGAGATAGGAAATATAATAAGGCTCGGGGGCCATCACGCCCGGCTCGGGCTCCTCGTACTCGATGTGCCAGTCGGCCTCGTTGGCGAAATTCTTGAATTTCAGCGTCACCTTGTAGTGGCAGTTGCGGCGGGCGTCGTAGTCTTTCATCACGTCCTGTCCCAACATGAAACGATAGGTGATGGGACCGTTGCCCAGCTTCTCGGAGTTGTTGGAGATGTAGCGCGCCTTGACCTCTATGTATGTACCGTAGGTCTTGTCGTCCTTGAGCTTGTAATCCGGATATTTGTCCGGGTCGTTCGGCAGCCCGGGCGCATCCAGCACACCGTCGCCGTCGGCGTCCTGCCTTTTGTCCTTGCCCGTGCCCTGCATGTTCTCATAAAAGAACAGCGCCGGATCGGTCTCGCCGTGAGAACCCAAGTAGGGGGCACCCACCATGATGCAATGGCCCTTGCAGCCGTCGTCGCAATCGAAATCGTCGGAATGGCCGCCGTCGTGATAATAGATCGTCTCGCCGTCGGGCATGTCGGGTCCGTTCGCGGGAAAATCCAGCGCATAGCCTGCGGCACCGACGTTATTGTCCTTTCCGAGATAGCACTGCTGCGGTATGTCCTTGATTTGCACCGACTGAATATAGATGAAAACGCCCTCTTTCAACCCGCTGCCGTCGTAGGCGACGGTCACTTTGGAAGCTGCGCGGCGCAGCCACGCATGCAGGTTGAGGGTATTTTCATGCAATTCGAGCGGCTGGTCCTCCGGCTGCACCGAAGAAGTCTTCGTGAAATACCCGATCATCTGACCGTTGGCGGCCATGTCGGTGGCGTTCCAAGTGAGCGGCAGGCTCTTGAGCCCCGCCACGGTGCCGACAGCGCCGGCATGGACTTCGAGCAAATCGGGGATATTGGCCACCGCGTACATGCGATATCTGCCGAAAGCGATCTTTTCCGGCAGCTCGAACGTGACGCGCTTGGTCCGGGACTCGGCGCTCACCCCGTTCTCGGCATCCGCGTCGGCGCGGTCCATCTCCGAAGCCTTGTAATCCGCGACCGAATAACTTTTCACGAGCTTGCCGCTCTGATAATCATACAACAGCACATGAAGGCTGGAAATCTCCTTGATGGCATCGCCGGCGGCCCGTGTCTGCACAAGTCCGACAGACATGGGCTTGAAATCCACCGTGGCGCACACCCGGGCCATGCCTTTTTCGGCGAGGCCGTCGGCCATGAAATCGTCCCGGCAGCCCATGGCTGCAAAGACCGCCGAACAAACGAGGAGACACAATATAAAACGCTTCATCTTTCTACGCTTGCTATGAGCTACAATCCGAACTCGGGTTCGAGAATCACTTCGCTGTAAGGAATCACATCGACCTGTACCTCCTTTTCCTGAAAGGTGGCATCCACCACGACATGCGTATTGCGGAAAAGGGCTTTGAGGTTGCCGAAAGGACGGCTGAACACCTGCTCCATGTTGTTGTCATCCGTCAAGCGGAACGTCATGGTGTAGGCCTGCTCGCCGTCCGGATTGCCGCCGGACGCTTTCAGGCTCTTGCTTTCCGGGAGGTAGAACGCCGGATAGACGGCCGTGCCGGGTTTCGGCACCCCCATGTCGTATGCGAATCCGGCCACCCGGAAATTGTCCGGCGCCGGAACCGTGACCCTATCGGAAAGCGTCCCGGCAGGGATGTCGTAGTCCATGATCCACCCTCTTTTGTCCGCCAGCTCCCTGTCGTCGGGATTCCGCTGCGATTCGTCCGAGACCCTTTTCAGCCAGGTTATCCAGAAAAGTTCGCTTTCGCTCCCGTCCGCTTCCCGAAACCGCATCGTCGGGCTCTTCTTGCGGGGCATCAGATAGGTATGGCCTGCAATGTCCGAAACCGCAATGCTGTTTACCGTAACCGGGCCGCTGCGCATGTTCTTGAAACGGAACGTGAATTTCGTGGCGGCACGCACTAAGTAGAACCGGCACTCTTTCGACGCCTGCCCGACCTCCACTTCGTACATGGCGCTCATCGGGATAGAAGGGCCTGCGTAGTCGGGGACGAAAGAGAGATTGTCGACCTTCTCCCCGAACCCGGCGTCGCCTGCCGCGAAACCGTCCAGCTCCATATTGTCCAAGCCGGGAACGCTCGCTTCGTTGGCTATCAGATAAACCGCCTTCGTCTCGGCCTCCCTCACCTTGACGAGCTGCGTGCATGCGGTCTGCAAACCGGCGCCGAAATCCAGCAAACGGTTGTACTCCACCGTACCGTCGGCATGCAGGATGACGATACGCAGCGTCTCCATCTTTTCCTCGTCCGGGAAACCGTCGTCCGCCCCGGAGCGCGGCGCCCCGAGAACTTCCGTATTGAGCACGAGCGTCACCGTACCGTCGGCACCGGAGGGCGTATCGGCACCCGCTTTCCGCTGACAGGCCCCCAGCGTCAAGACGAGACAGAACACCGGAGCCATCCAAAGGATATGTCGCGACATAAGTTTCATTTTATCCTACCGAAAAAACGCCTGCTCAATCCAGACCCGAATCGTTGAGCACTACCTGCCACGAATTGACCTGGATCACGGTACTTACCCAGTTGTCGTTCCGGTCGAGGAAGAAAGTCATGTTGTACTCGTCCGCGCGGTCGAGATACTCCTGGTCGTCCATCTGCTGATGGTGCGCGCCCTTTACCAGCAAGGCGTAATCAATGACGGGCAAGGAAGCGATCAGCTTGCCGTCCGACGCAGAGCAGATGGTCAGCATGGGCTGTCTGTACTTCGTCCAGTCCCTCATGACCAGGCGGTTCACGGTCAGCTCCGCCACAGCGACCTGCACGGAAGTGATGGCGCGGCCCTTCTCCACACCCGCCGCTCCGGAATAGACCTTCCACGGCCGATACACGACAGGCTCCTCGCGAAGTATCGAATTGTCGAACGCCAGCCAGCCGTTGTCGTCCTCGATGCTGAACTCGAAGTCGGCCGGGTGGATGTCCTCGCCGGAAAGATGCTGCAACACCACACGGAAGACGTTCGTATCCTTGGTGAGCGACATTTCATAAATGTACTCTCCCCCGTCGTGATTGTCGGGCAGCTCCACCTCCATCATGCCATGGAACAACGGCTGCAAATCCCGGTCGGAATAAGCGGGCTGCTTCACACCGTCCGAACTCTCGGGCGAGATCACCGAAACGCAGTTCATCCGGCAATGCAGGTCCCGGGGATCGCGCGCGGGCTCCGCGTCCGGCAAGCAGAAAGACGCTCCGTCGCCCAGTCCGCACCATGCGACCAGCCGGTACTTGCCGGGGTCGAGGGGCAGTGTCATGACGTAATCCCTGGCCGCGAGCGCCTCGCCCTGCTCGGAACTCTCCCACACCAGCTCGTCCTCCATGTCGAACGCGCAGAGCCTGATGGACTTCACCTCGTGGGCAAAGGCGTCGGCGAACTTCAGATTCATGTCATAGCGGAACTTGACCCGATAATAGACCGTGCAATCCTCCTCCTGCTCATAGACAAAGCCATTGCAGGATACAAGCGCGGCAAACGCAGTCAACGCCACCGAAAGCCGCCGAATATGATACCATATATTCATCCTGATACTGAAATTTTCAAGGAAACCGCGGCCGCCACACGCGCTCCACCGCCCTCTCCTGTAATTACCACTCCAAATCGGTGTCGTTGTCGACCACCCTCCATGCGAGGATTTTGACTTCTGCGGCGATGTACGTTTCGTCCTTGTCCGGCTTTTGCGGGACAATCACCTCGTCGGGGTCATAGACCGGAGTGCCCAGACCGACCACGCTGTTGATATTGACGTCGTAGATGTGGTTGCGCACCACGCCGTAAAGGCCCTTGGTCTCGGCCGCACCCAGATGCCGGATGTCCGTATAATAATAGGTCAGGCCAGACTTCCAGACTTTGGCCCCGGGTATCTCTTTGAGCATGCCGTCGACCTGGCTGCCTGTCAGCGTGGCGGCATCCGAAGCGCTTGCATAAAACTGCAGGCTCTTGGCCGCGTCGGTCAGCTGCAGGCAGCTCAAGTATCGGGGGCTCTCCTCCGAACTGTCGTCGGCCATCCCCGCGGCCGTAGCAGTGACGAACCGCACGTGCTCCGGCTTGATGGAAACGAAACCGCTTCCCTCCTTTACATAAATATCCGTCGACACGGTGTTCAGCATGGCGGTCTTCGCACCCGCTTCCGTGTAATCCATACCCGCCCATCTGGCCAGGTCGACCGGAGTTGCCTGGTTGTTGCCGTCGACGGTCACCAACACGGCCGCAATGATTGCCTGCGTGCGGTTGCTGGTCTGCGCGGCAGGGTCGTAGCTGCTCTTGGTTCCGTCGCTGAAATTGTCGGCGGCGTTTTCGAGACAATAGGCGGCACCCTTGGGCCCGACCTCCTGCGCGATGTCGCTATACCTGACATATCCGAGCGTCAGCCGGTCGGGGTTCATGGCCCAATAGGAGCGGAAGAAGTCGGAATTGTTCCAAATCCAGCCTAAGTTCCAGGCGGCCGGGGTATTGACTTTCTTGAAAAGGTAGGAGTTGTCGACCGTGCCGGTAACGTCCCACGCGGTAAAGAGGGCGTAGACCTGATTGCCGCCGGACTTGATTTCCTGGCCGCTGTGGTCTTTCAGCGCCACCGCCACATAGGTTTGGCCGTTGTAGGTCACCCCGCCTTTCGTAACGACGCCGCCGGTCCATGCAGTCCTCAACCTTGTTTTGGCCACAACGCGCTCTATATGAACGACTATGGGATTTTCCTTGGCCAACTCCTCCGTCTCGCAAAGATGCGACGGCTTGATTTCGGTCACGACGACCAACCCCTCTGCCCCGGCATACGAAGAACTCGTCATCAGAAAATGCGGGTCGGTCCCGTTCTCCCTCTGCGGCGAATCGTAGGCGCCGATTTTCCGACACAGCTCCGCGAGGGAGAGAGCCTCGGTTCCGAGCCCGGCGATTTCGTAATTGGCGACGGCGACCAAACTGCTGATGCTGGCCGTACCCGTACTGACCATAACAACGGCCTGCAACTTCTTCTCCGCGGCGTCCGCGCCCTTCGGGTCTCCGACCTCCGGACAATCCACATAATTGACGGTCGCACCGGGACTTACCGCAGCCGCCTGACCGGCGCTGTCGAAGAAATAGAGTCTCAGAGAATAGACCTTGTCCTCGGCGTCCGAACCGGTTTCGTAATCGTCGGCCAACGCTTTTTTCGTTACCGGATTCGCCATTTCGACAGCCAGGAAACGGCCGCTGTCCTCCGAACCGTTCGCACCGCCCGGCGCTTCTTTTTCAGAACAGGCGCAGAACGCCGCCACGGCGGCCAGGCACCCCAATAAACCCGAGAGTTTCATTACTACACTTGTTTTTGAAAAAAAACTATTCGATATATTGTTTGTATCCTTTTCTTTCCCGCAGCTCCTCCAGCGTCGCCGCGGCTTTCTCGAACCCCATGCCGGCGGCTTTCTCCAGATAAAGGACCGCCGTCCCGTAATCTTTCTCGCGGATGGCGAGCGCCCCGCGGGCATAGACCGCCTCGGCCGAATCGCCCGCCCTGGCCAGGTACCTGCGCGCCGCGTCGTGGTTGCCCCGGCGCATGGCGGCATTCGCGGCGTTCAAGTTGGCGGTTTTGTCGCGGGGGAAGAGACGCACCGCCTTTTCAAACACCTCGGTAAATTCGGCGGTGCCGGGCTCGTAGGTCCGGGCCACGAGGTAGAACTCGTTCAGGCTCAGCTTATACGGCTGCTCCACGAAGATACGCTTGATTTCCTCCAGGTCAGTGTAGCTGCGCACCTTGTAATCAATGCGATATTCCGTACGCCGCAAGGCCGGATAGCAATGCCGCAGCAGAAAATCGTACTGCCGGGGATAGGTCCGCTTGATTTTCGCCTCCTTGGCATCCGGGTTCATCCGGCTGTCTATGATTCTGAGGATTTCCCGGCGATGACCGATGTCGGACTGCTCCACGTATCGCCGCAGCCCTTTCCAGTCCTCCGGCTCGTATTCCGTGCGAATGAGGTTGTCGGAGAAATGGTACAGGTTCCGGATGTACCTTTTGAGCGCCCGGGTGCGCCCTATCGCCAAATCCCGGTTGTGCCAATAGGGGCTTTCGGGCGAGGCGTAGCCCTTGAGCCACACCGAGACGATGGATATGTCCTTGTCGTAGCGCACGGAATCAATGGTGGCCTTGATTTTGCCGAGCTCGGCCGCATTGCGCCGATACCCCCTATAAATCACGGTCTGGTCTACCGGGAAGTCGATGAAGGCCGCTCCCGACAGCGAACGGGTTTTCGTGATTTCGGCTTCGGGACGCACGAACACCAGCTCCGGGAAGAAGACCTCGTTGTAATGTCCGAGCTCGCCCTCGTATTGCGCCAATGTTTCATGGCAGCACCCCAAGTCGCGGCGGTGGAACTTGAGGGCGGCCCCGTCCATCCACTCTTCGTAAAGGACGAGCCGATGATAATCCATGTTGTCCGGCTTCCGCGACGCCTTGTAAACAGCTTCCTGCTCGCCCAGGATGTCGCTTATGCCGTTGCGCATGTAATAGTAATAGCGTCTGCGTCCATATACGCCTATCGACGGCAGGTCGAGCGAATCCGCTCCGCTGACCAGACGCGGCGTGAGCAGCACGGCCCTGTTGGAGGCCACGTCGAGCCCGGCCAAATCCACGCCTAACTCCACGGTGAGATACTTGCCGTTCCGGTTCACCTTGAAATGCTCGACGGCGACACCGGGGACGATGGCGGTCGTCTCCTGCGCCAGGCCGTCCGCTCCCGATCCCAGAAGAACCGCAAGGATGAATATCGTACTTTTCCAGCTCATTGCGCCCTAAAACACGTAAACCAAGTTAATGGCCGCCTTGGTAGGCCCCACGTAATGATGCGGCCGGTTCGTTTCGACCTTTTTCCCGCATCCCGAACACCGGAACCTGTCGTAGCGGGTATAAGAATAGCCGAAGCCCACCTCCATTTCCAGGTTCCAATGGAGGCCCAGTATCCACGTGTAGCCGTACGCTACCCCGCCGCCCACGAACCAACCCTGGAACCGGGCGTCCTTGAGCTTGCGCGCATCGGTGCCCAGCAGGTTGAACCGGCCGTCGAATCCTCCGATACTGTATTGTCCTCCATGGGTGTGCAGGCCGAAGAAATGACCGGAAAAACGGTCGCAGAACCAATAACGGAATTCGGGCTGCACGGCCCAATGCCGCCAGCGCCTGTCGTTCGACAGCGTCCAGACATTGACGTCTCCCCTAAGATCAAAAGTCCATCTGGGAGCGAGACCCGTCTCGACCCCAAGATTGACGTTCAGAAAAGCATCGGAAACCAGGTTCGTCTTTATCGCGGCCTTTTGCGCACAGAGTTCCTGCGGAACACCTGTCACGGCAATCGCCAACAACAAGAGTATACGTTTCATGCCCTCTATCGCTTTGATATTCACCATCCCCTCCCCGCAGGGGCGGTCGTCTTTCCGCTGGATAAATGATTATAGCCGCAAAAATAAAAAATACATGCGAGCAATCAAATAAATAGGCAAAAAAATATGCGGCCGCGAACGAAACGGGAATCAATAATCGTCCGACGAAAAGAGGTCGGGTGTAAGCAGCTCGTCCTCCTCCAGATAATCGGGTTCGGCCTCGGCGTCGGACTTCTCCGCAGCCCGGGCCGGAGCGGCCACGGCGTTCCGTGCGGCCTTGGCTTTCGGCTCCGTTTCCGCTTCCGGCTGCGAACGCGTGAACGACGGCAGCGAAAAATCCACGTTCCCGATCATCGAACGGTAGCGGTCGCGCCCGAGGACCGTGAAGACCAAGACGGCGATGACGGCCGCCGAAAAGAGCATTCCGATAAGTTTCTTAATCATCTGTCTGTTTGTCGTTTAAGATTTCGATGGCCCGCCCTATCACCTTGTCCACAGGGTAGATGTTGGCGTAGAAACCCGTATCTTCCAACTTGGTGTTGCGCCCGATGTAGGCCCTCAGCTGCGCTTCGATAAGCCGCCGCGACCGGGCGATTTCGGCGTACTGCGGTTCGACGCCCTTGAGGGCCGCATAGCGGATGAAGCTGTTGACCAGCGTTTTGTCGCTGTCGAGCAGCTCCTTGAGCTGGGCGACGGTCTCCACGGCGTTGAGCGCGTCGCGGTGACGGTCGGCATACTCGATGGTATAGCGATAGAGAATGTTGCGGCCCGCAACCTCCACGAAATAATCCGTCACGTCGGTCGTGTCGGCCGGGACGAAGAAGTCGGGCATGATGCCCCCGCCGCCGTAGACCACCTTGCCGCCGGGCGTCACGAAACGCAGCGAATCGGCGAAACGGATGCTGTCGGCCGAGAAAAACTCGTTGTTGCGGTAACGGTTCCAGAGCTCCTCCTCGTAATCGGCATCGCGGCCGATGGTATAGGGCTTCTGAATCGAACGGCCCGTAGGGGTGTAGTAGCGCGCCGTGGTCAGACGCAGGGCCGAACCGTCGGGATAGGGAACCTGCTGCTGCACAAGCCCCTTGCCGAACGAACGGCGGCCTACGATGGTGCTGCGGTCGTTGTCCTGCAACGCCCCGGCCAGAATCTCGCTCGACGAAGCGCTGCCCTCGTCGATGAGCACCGCGACCTCCATCTCCTGGGCGGTGCCCGTTCCGTCGGCATACTCGCGCAGCTGCTCCTTGTTGCGGTCCTCGGTGTAGACAATCAGCTGCCCCTTGTGGAGAAATTCGTTGGCCACGGCAATCGCCTGGTCGAGGAACCCTCCGGCATTGCCGCGCAGGTCGAAAATCAGCCGGTCGACCCCCTCGGCGCGCAAAAGGGCGAGCGCCCGGCGCATCTCCACCGCGGTGGTCCGGGCGAACTGGCCCAGCTTGATATAACCGATGCTGCCCTCGATGCGGAACGCCGATTCGATGCTCTTGATGGGGATGGCGCCGCGCACGACCTCCACCTCCACCAGCTCGGGAATCCGCTGCCGCTCCAACCCGAGACGCACGGTCGTGCCGCGCGGCCCGCGCAGGCGCCTGACGATGTCGTTCTGCGGAATCTTGCGCCCGGCGACCAGCGAATCGTCGATTTCGATGATGCGGTCGCCCGCCCGGACCCCGACCTTGTCGCTGGGCCCCTGCGCAATGACGTTCAGCACGATAACCGTGTCGGTCGCCATGTTGAAAACCACGCCGATGCCGTCGAACTCGCCTTCGAGCGACTCGTTCATGGCCGCCATTTCGGCCGCGGGAATATAGACCGAATGGGGGTCGAGCTCGCCGACCAGAAGTGGGATGACATGCTCGGCGAGCGAATCCATCGGCACCGGGTCGACGTACTTGTTCTCGATGAGCGAAAGGGTCTGCAAGAGTTTGCTGTCGGCACGCTCCTGGGGCAGAAACGCCTGCGGCACGCCCGAATGGCGCCCGGCATAGAGCCCCAGCGCCGCGCCGGCGACCACCCCGGCCGCCAGCAGCAGCGGGAAGACAACGGTCCGTATGGAATTGTTGTACATTATTTATTCTTGAAAGTGTAGGCCAATCCGACGCTCAGCAACGTCTTGGTCTGCACGTCCACATTTTGTGCCCGGTTGTAGTAAAGCTCGAAGTTGAGCGTCGTGGAAAGGTACTTCGTCGCCTTGATGTCGATGGTGTTGGTCCAGCGCACGGTCGGGTGGATGGGCAGATTGGGCTTGGCCGAAATCGGCGCATTCTCGGTGTTGTTCCACTCGTCGAGCGCGTGCATGTAGTCGGAATAGTCCGAAATCTTGTTGCGCTGCCCGATGTCGGTGATCCAACCGTAGAACGAGAAGACCGACGTACGGTAACGGAAGATACCTTTGCGGCCGAACGTGCGGTCGAAGTCGATCTGCACCGAAGAACCGCCCTCGTACTTCGACGACTTGTCGGGTCCGGCCAGACCGTAGGTCTGCCAACCCTCCTTCTTGTCCCACTTGTTCTCGCGAATCTGAGCGCTCTCCACGAAAACGGCGCTCAAGGCGATGGGCGAGATGTTGACCACGATAGGGAACTTGGGCTTGGGACACTTGTAGGTGATACCGAGCGAGATGTCGAGGTAGCCCGGCGCCATG